>WNGF01001071.1_pt1 | contig 40194 bp, 33 predicted proteins | sample 5400641 | NCBI WGS metagenome assembly WNGF01 (sample SAMN13153371, study PRJNA577476) | soil metagenome | isolation source: 80 cm soil or saprolite under grassland replicate 2 | place: USA:California | collected 2016-06-15 | reverse complement strand
CGTACACGCTCGCGGCCGTGCTGGTGGCGATGGTCCTCTCGGTCTTCCTCCGGGACGTGCCGATCCGCTCACGGGAGCGCGAGCGGCGCGTGGGCGTCGGCGCCCCGGCCTTCGGGGATTAGCCGGAGCTTCCCGGGCCACGCCCGACCCGGCGCTTGATGGCCGCTTCCATCTCGCGCCGGGTCTCGCGCTCGCGGATGACCTGCCGCTTGTCGTAGCGCCGCTTCCCCTTACCGAGCCCGAGCTCGACCTTCGCCACGCCGTTGCGGATGTAGAGACGGAGGGGGACGATCGTGTAACCCCGCTGCGCGACCGCGCCGGCGAGCGTCCCGATCTCGTCACGATGGAGCAGCAGCCTGCGCGGCCGGATCGGGTCGTGGTTCTCCCATGACGCGTGCTTCCACGGCGCGATGTGCACGTTCCGCAGCCAGGCTTGGCCCCGATCGATCTTCGCGTAGCCGTCCGCGAGGTTCACGTGCCCCGCCCGCACCGACTTGATCTCCGTGCCGGTGAGGGCGAGGCCGGCCTCGAGACGCCGCTCGATCGCGTAGTTGAACGTCGCCTTTCGGTTGTCGGCGATGATCCGGGGGGCGCGTTCCTCGTCCGCATCCGCGGGGGGCGTCCTCGTGCCGGCCTTCATGGCGGAGTGAGCGTACAGAGGGACAAAAGGAAAGGCGGCGGCATCGCTGCCGCCGCCTCTGCCTCGGGTCTCACGAAGACTCGCTAGACCGCGATCACCTCAGTTGGATGCATTCCGGAAGCCTGAAGTGAGCACCACCGGGTCTTCGGATTCCCAGAGCTATCGCCCACTCCACATCACCTCCTTTCCTTCGCCGTTCATGCTCGCATCCGCCGGGTGGCGCGTCAATGTCGCCTCGGGATCACCCAGCGCTGCGCGCTCAGGGGAGGTACGGCAGGGGGTCGACCGCGCGGCCGTTGACGATCGTCATGAAGTGCAGGTGCGGCCCGGTGGTCCATCCGGTCATCCCCTCGTAGGCGATGACCTGGCCGGCCTGCACGAACTGCCCGACCGACACGATCGGCGGCTTCGCGCGATCGTCGAGGTGCCCGTACAGCGTCGAGAAGTTGCTTCCGTGCGCGATGATCACGACCGTCGCCGTGTCGCCCGAGGCGAGGTACGGCTTGCCCACGGTGACCACGCGGCCCGGTGCCGCGGCGACGATGGGCGAGTACATCGGCGCGGCGATGTCGAGCCCGTTGTGGAAGCCGCCCCAGCGCGCGCCGAATCCCGACGTGATGACGCCGCGCAGCGGCCAGGTCGCCAGCTTCTGGCCATTGAAGGTCCCGAGACCGGAGCGCGCGGCGAGCTGCGCGGCGAGCTGCTCGTACGCGGCCTCGGCGCGCTCGAGCTGCTTGTTGAGGGTGGCCGTCTCCTGATCGGCCTTCGCGGCGAGGCCGAGGGAGTTCTGGCGGTTCGCGGCGGCATCGCTCCGCAGCGCGGCCTGCGTGTTGATCGCGACCTGCGCTTGGCGGACGAGATCGTCGAAGCGTGCCTTCTGCGCGGCGAGCCGTTCGCGTTGTTGGGTGATCTCGTCCTGCAGGCCGGCGATCTCCTGCGCCTTGGCGGCGGTGGACTCCTGCTTCTTCGTCGTGTCGGCGCGGATGGTGCGGATGTCGTTCGCCAGCTGGACGTCCTGACGGTTGATGACCACCATCGCCTGCACACGGCTCGCGAACTCGGACAGCGAGCCCGACGACAGCAGCATCTCGAGCGGGCTGATCTGCGCCTGCAGGTAGGTCGTCTTCAGATGCTTCGCGTAGAGGTCCTCGCGCCGCGCGAGCTGGCGCGTCGCCTCGTCGACCTGTGCCTTCAGAGAATCGACGAGGGCCTTGGTCTCGTTCAGCTGGAACGTCACGAGCTGCAGCTGCTGCTCGGCGATCTCGATCTCGTACCCGAGCTGCTCCGCCTCGGATCGCGCGGCGGCCTGTTTCGTGGCGAGGTCGCTGATCCGCGCGTTCGCGGCTCGGACCGCGGTCTCGAACTGGTTCGCGGCCTCGCGGTAGCGCTCGCTGTTCTGCCGCGAGACGGAGACCGCGCGCTCGAGCTCCTGCTTCTTCTTCAGCGCGTCGGTGAGGTCGTCGTCGCCGGAAGACGGGAGCTGCTGCCCGACGAACAGGGCGAGGACCGACAGCACGACGATCGTCGTGCGGAGGACGCGTCCTCCTACCCCACCTCCCCGGCTCGTCCGGGGAGTACCCAATGCGGACGGATGGTCGCACCCCGGCGCACCCTCGGTCAAGGCTCGGCTCACTTGGCCAGATGTGTCCGGACGGAGAAGGAGGCCCCGCCGGCGCCGACCAGGAGCGCGAAGCCGAACACCCCCAGGACGAGCTGGAGCATGAAGCTCGCGCCCAGCGAGATCGGCAGGATGTCGAGGAAGCCGATGAGCGCGGTGGTGACCGGACCGGATGCGGCGAGGATCACCACGAGGGACACCAAGGCCCCGAAGGCGCCGACGAGCATGCCCTCGAGGACGAACGGCCAGCTGACGAGCCAGTCGGTCGCGCCGACGAGCTGCATGATCTCGATCTCGTCGCGGCGCGCGTGAACGGCGATCCGGATCGTGTTCACGATCACGAAGAGCGCGACGAACAGCATCATCCCGAGGACGGCGATGCCGCCGAACGACAGGACGCGGGTGATCGTCAGGAGCTTCTCGACGACGGTCGGGTTGTCGATCACGTCCGACACGACGCCGCGGCCGATCTCCTCCTTGAGCGAGGCGGCCACGCGCGGCGTGTCCTGCGCGCTCGCCATCTTGATCTCCAGCGACTGCGGGAGCGGATTCGTCCCGATGTCGGCGAGCTCGAAGTCCTTCTTCCGCGCGGCGATGTCCTGGAGGCGCTGGAGGGCCTGCTCTTTGGTCACGTAGTCGACGTGCGACACCGCGGGGTCGGTCTCGATGCGGGCCTTGAGCGCGAGGATGTCGGATGGCTTCGCGCCGTCCTCGAGGTAGAGCACCAGCTCCACCTTGGACTCCAGCACCGTGACGGCGGCCTGCAGGCCCCGGTCGGTCACGATGAAGAACGCGAACAGCAGCAGCATCAGCGACACCGTGAGGGTCGCCGCGATGCTCATCACCGGGTTGCGCCAGAAGCCCTGCCACGCCGCGGTGAAGATGTAGGCGAGGCGTCTCATGCCGCGTACAGCCCTTCGCGCTCGTCGCGGACGACGGAGCCGTGGTCCAGATGGATCACCCGGCGACGCAGGGCGTTCACGATCTCCGCGTTGTGGGTGGCGATCACGAGCGTCGTCCCGAGCTCGTTCACGCGGGTCAGCAGCTTGATGATCTCCCAGCTCGTCACCGGATCGAGGTTGCCGGTCGGCTCGTCGGCGATGAGGACGCGCGGCCGGTTCACGAGCGCGCGCGCGATCGCCACTCGCTGCTGCTCGCCGCCCGAGAGCTCGCGCGGGAAGTGGGTGCGCCGCTGCGTGAGGCCGACGAGGGCCAGGACGCGCTCGGTCTCCTCGCGCACGACGTGGCCTTCGTGCCCGGTCACGAGGAGCGCGAAGCCGATGTTCTCGGCGACGGTCTTGGTCGGGAGCAGCTTGAAATCCTGGAAGACGACGCCCACGGAGCGCCGCAGGTGCGGGATCTGACCGCGCCGAAGGCGCGCGATGTCCAGGCCGTCCACCAGAACGCGCCCGGTCGTGGGCAGCTCGGACCGGATCAGGAGGCGGATGAGGGTCGACTTGCCGGCCCCCGACGATCCGACGAGGAACGTGAACTCACCGTCCTCGATCGTGAGGTCGACGTCCTGCAATGCGAACGTCCCGTTCGGATACCGCTTGCTCACATCCTCGAGCCTGATCAAGGCCTCGTGATCCCTCCGCTCAGCTCACGCTCGGACGGCGATGGTCCGGCGGCTAGACCCGCATCGACCGTAACGGGGTGTGCGCGCGCCGCGCAACGGGGCCAGGCCCGGAATTCGTACCAAAGGGACCCACAGGCAGGCGAAAACGTACGCCCAGCGAACACGGATTGCCCGTGCTGCTCTGTGTCGAGCGAGCGAGCTACTGCCCGCCGGAGAGTCCGAGGCCGGGCTGCGACGGCCGGTTCGTGGCGAACGTCGCGATCGACGCGATCTTCGCCTCGCCGGTGGCCATCACCTTCACGCCCTGGGTCGCGCGGCCGAGCGCGCGGATCTGCTCGATGGGCACCCGGATGACGACGCCGGTCGTCGTGATGAGCAGGATCTCTTCGCTCTTCTCGTCGACGACCTGGATCGCGGCGACGCCGCCGGTCTTGTCGGAGAGTGAAGCGAGGATGACGCCCTGGCCGCCGCGCTTGTGCGTCGGGAACTCCTCGACCGCGGTGCGCTTGCCATAGCCGTTCTGCGTCACCGACAGCACTTCGGTGCGCGCGACCGCGACGCCCATCCCGATGACCTCGTCGCCTTTCGCGAGACGGATGCCGGTGACGCCCTGCGTCTGGCGGCCCATCGGACGCGTGTCGGTCGCCTTGAAGCAGATCGCCTTGCCTTTCCGCGTCGCGAGCACGATCCGATCCTTGTCCCCGCAGGCCGCGACCCACGCGAGCTCGTCCCCCTTGCGGAGCGCGATCGCGATGAGCCCGGCGCGCCGGACGTTGCCGTACTCGCTCAGCGGGGTCTTCTTGATGAAGCCCTTGCGCGTGGCCATGACGAGATGCTGGGCGCCGCTGCCCTCGCGGATCGCGATGAACGCCGAGACGCGCTCGCCGGACTGCATCGCCTCGAGGATGTTCTGGATCGGGATCCCCTTGGCGGTCCGGCTCGCGTCCGGAAGCTCGAAGACCTTGAGCGCGAACACGCGACCGCGGTCGGTGAAGACGTAGAGGCGATCGTGGGTGCGGGCGACGAGGAGATGGTCGACGTCGTCCTCCTCGCGGGTCGCCATGCCGATCACGCCGCGGCCGCCGCGATGCTGGGCCTTGTACGTCGAGAGCGGCATCCGCTTCACGTAGTTGCGGCTCGAGACCGTGACGACGACGTCCTCGTCGGCGACGAGGTCGGCATCGGTGAGCTCGCGGTTCCGGTCGTCCAGGATCTTCGTCCGCCGGTCGTCGCCGTACTTCTCCGCGAGGTCGTCCATGTCCTGCTTGATCAGGAACAGCACCTTCTTCGGATTCGCGAGGATCGATTCGAGCTCGGCGATCGTCTTGATGATCTCGCGGTACTCGTCCTCGACCTTCTGCCGCTCGAGCCCGGTGAGCCGGCGCAGCTGCATCTCGAGGATCGCCTTGGCCTGGGCCTCGGAGAGGCCGAACTTCTCGCGGAGGTTGTTGAGCGCGGTCTCGGGTGTCTTGCTCGCGCGGATCGTCTTGACCACCTCGTCGATGTGGTCGAGCGCGATCTTGAAGCCCTCGAGGATGTGCGCGCGCTCGCGCGCCTTCGTGAGATCGAACTCGGTGCGCCGGCGGATGACCTCGCGGCGGTACTCGATGTGCAGCCGGAGCACGTCCTTGAGCGAGAGCGTCTTGGGCTGCGAGTCGACGAGCGCCAGCATGTTCAGGTTGAACGCCGACTGCATCGCGGTGTGCTTGTACAGGTTGTTGAGCACGCGCTCGGCGCTGTCGTCGCGCTTCACCTCGATGACGATCCGCATGCCGTCGCGGTCGCTCTCGTCACGGATGTCGGAGATGCCCTGCAGGCGCTTCGCCTGGACGAGCTCGGCGATCTTCTCGATGAGCGAAGCCTTGTTCACGGCGTACGGGAGCTCGCTGACGATGATCGCCTGGCGGCCGCCCTTCATGTCCTCGACGAACGCGCGGGCGCGCATGAGAATGCGTCCGCGCCCGTTCGCGTAGGCGCGGCGGATCGCGTCGACCCGCTCCGTCGCGCCGGTCTCGACGTTCTTCTGCTCGTCGTAGCGGTAGATGGTGCCGCCGCCGGGGAAATCGGGACCGAGGACCGTTTCGCAGAGGTCGTCGGTGGTGAGCTCGGGATCGTCCACGAGCTTCTTCACCGCGGCGGTGACCTCACGAAGGTTGTGCGGCGGGATGTTGCTCGCCATGCCGACCGCGATGCCGGTCGAGCCGTTCACGAGGAGGTTGGGCAGCCGCGCGGGCAGCACGCTCGGCTGCATGTGGCGGTTGTCGTAGTTCGGGTACCAGTCGACGGTCTCACGCTCGATGTCGGCGAGCAGCTCCGCGGCGATCATCGACGGACGAGCTTCGGTGTTGTGGCTGACGAACCCGTTCGTGATGTAGCTGTGGTCGTCGGTGTCGACGCGCAGGGAATAGACGGGCTGCGCGCCCGCGTCCTCGAGCGACGCGACCGTGGCGTAGTAGTACGTGCCGTCGACGAGCGGCGCGATCACGCAACGGACCTCGTCGTTGGTGATATGGGCGAGGATGGTCTCGCGGTCACGTTCCCAGCGCTCGATCCGGTCGATGTTGTGGCGGTTCAGCCAATCCCGATCGACCCATCGGCCGGAGCGCTCGTGCCGGACGTACGCGGCGACGAAGGGGACCGCGTCCGAGCTGAGCGCGGTGCTGGCGAGCGGAATGGCGGCGAGCTGACCCTCCAGCTTGCGCTGCTTGGCTCCGTGGAAGCCGACCGCGGTGGCGAACCGGCGTCCGTCGCGCCGGTTCGTGATGACGACCTTGATCTCGCCGTCTGCGTGGTGGCATTGCTTCGACACGACGCCGAGCTCGAGCAGGAGCTGCTGCACGTCGCTCGCGAGGCCCGCGCTTCGGGTCGAGTAGCTGATCTGGATCGCGACGCGGCTGCCGTTCCGCAGGAGCGAAGACGAGCCGTCACCTTCGAAGAGCGCCCGGAGGAACGCGGCCTTGAACGCCGGTCGGGCCGCCCAGACGAACGACGGGACGCGCTTCGCGGCGCTGCGCGCGCCGACCAGCGCCGCGAGCGGGCTCGTGCGGAGGGCCGTCATGTCCTGGACGTCGAGCTCGTGGATGAGGCTCGCCGAACGGATCGTCCGCGAGTAGCTGTATCGCCTGCCGCCGACGATCTCGTCGTACGCGCCCACGACGGCGTCGAAGTAGTCGCGGTCCAGGTCGTTGGATCCGGCGCGCCGCTCGGAGACCCAGCCCTCGGAGATCATGCCGCCGGCCAGAGTCGCGAGCGCAAGCTCGCGCCCCGTCAGCACGCCGCCGCTCGGGAGCGGCCGCCTGAGCATCGCGACGCGGTCGCCCGGTGCGAGCTCGGCGAGGAGCTTCCAGATCAGCATCGGCACGCCGGCGACCGGCACGAGGCACAGGACCGGATGGTTTCGGGTGCCGGTCAGCTCGTAGCCCTCGCGTGTCCGCAGCCGGAGCGTCGGGTGCACGCCGGAGTGGAAGAGCTTCGATGCCATCACGGGCTCGCCGCGACGATCCAGCGCCCGTAGGTCCACGTCGTTGTCGGACTCGGGCCGCACGTTGGTGAAGATGTCCCCGATCGGCGTCGTTCCGGTCGCCGTGCGGATCAGTGTGTCGGCGGTCACGCAGTAACGCATTGCCGCTGGCGGATCGTCATCGATCGAGTTGTGCACGAACACGCCGGCGGCGAGCGCGAAGTTCTGGGTCACGTCGACGGTGAGGTCGTACACGTCCGCCCGGCCCGCGGGCTCGACCGACGCGACGGACTGCGAGAGGCTGGCCGGGATCGGGAACGCGCCCGTGCGGTGAAGGCGTTCGGGGATCGCCGTGCGCGCGAACGGCATGAGCTGGTCCTTCGGCTTGAGCTTCTCCGCCTCGCGGTACGTGCCGCCGCGCAGCATGAAGCGATGGTCGGGCGTGCAGACGATCTCCACGCCCGAGGCGAGGGTCACCTTGACCACCGGATCGTTGCGGCGCACCAGGCGCGGGGCGCGGATCGGCTTGATGCGCACGTTGCGGTGCGAATCGAGGGTGAACACCTCGGCCCGCACGCCCCGATGCACCATGTCGACGAGCTCCACGAAGGTGCGCTGCTCGCCGTTCACGAGCTCGATCTTCGTGTCGCCGGCGAAGCAGCCGAAGTTGCCCTGCCCCTGGATCGGTGGGTAGCGCATGGTGAAGTCCTGCGCGAAGCGCGCGAGGGCGTCGTAGATCGGCGCCTCGCCGTGCGGGTGATACTTCCCCATCACGTCGCCGACGATCGCGGCGCACTTGCGGTATCCCCGATCGGCCCGCAGCCCCATCTCGTGCATCGACCAGAGGATCCGGCGCTGCACCGGCTTCAGTCCGTCGCGGACATCCGGCAGCGCGCGCGCGACGATGACCGTCATCGCGTAGTCGAGGTAGGCCTTGCGCATCTCGACCTGCAGGTCCACGTTGACGATGCGTTCCTGCCGCGGCTCTTCGATCACGTGCGGACGTGCTCCCGTTCTCGGGCTTCGGCGTCGACCGCCGCGCGGACCCGGGCGAAGGCCTCGTCGGTGCGCGAGTAGCGGCGCTCGAGCTCACGGCGCTGGTCGTCGGGCATGCGAAGGAACAACGCGGTCGCGTCGGCCAGGATCGCGCCGTCGGCGACGCGCGTGATCGCGCCCGTCGTCTCGATCGCCCGGCCGCGGTCCCGCACGACGGTGCCGGTCACCGCGAGCTCTTCCCCCACCACCGCCGGCTGGCGGAAGGTCACCGCCAGCTTCGCGGTGACGCCCCAGAGGCCCTGATGGAAGATCGCCCAGCCCATCGCCTCGTCGAGGAGCGCGGCGAGGACGCCGCCGTGCAGCGCGCCGTCATAGCCCTGGTGCCGCTGCAGCGCGATGTACCGCGCGGTCGCGCTGTTCTCCGCGACCTCGAAGTCGAGATGCAGCCCGGCCGGGTTCAACCGACCGCAGGCGAAGCACCAGTGGTCGAAGTCGACGCCGAGCTCGCTGAGCCGCGCCACTAGAGGTCGAGTTCCGCCTTCTTGGCGTTCGCCATGATCCACTTCCTGCGGCCCTCGACCTCATTGCCCATGAGCTCGTCGAAGACGAGGTCGGCCTGTTCGGCGTCCTCGAGGTTGACGAGCCGGAGGGTCCGCGTCGCGGGATTGAGCGTCGTCTCCCAGAGCTGCTCCGCGTTCATCTCACCGAGTCCCTTGTAGCGGGCGACCGCGGGCTCGCGCCCGCCCTTCCCGTCGTCGGTGCCCTCGTCGGTCGACGTCGACGCCGGTGCCTCGGCGGGGCCGTCGCCCTTCTTCGCCTTCGCCTTGCGTTCCGCGCTCTTCGTCTTCGCGAGCGCCTTCAGCTCCTTGCTCGCCGCATCCCGCTCGCTGTCCGAGTACACCCAGCGCACCTCCTTGCCGAGCTGGAGCCGGTAGAGCGGCGGCTGGCCGATGAAGATGCGACCACGCTCGATCAGCGGCTTGAAGTGCCGGTAGAGCAACGTGAGCAGGAGCGTGCGGATGTGCGAGCCGTCGACGTCCGCGTCGGCGAGCAGGATCGTCTTGCCGTAGCGGAGCTTCGACGCGTCGAAGTAGTCCCCGATCCCGGTGCCGAGGGCGGTGATGATCGCCTTGATCTCCTCGTTGCCGAGCATCTTGTCGGCGCGGGCCTTCTCGACGTTCAGGATCTTGCCGCGGAGCGGGAGGATCGCCTGGAACCGCCGGTCGCGCCCGCTCTTCGCCGAGCCGCCGGCGGAGTTGCCCTCGACGAGGATGAGCTCCGCCTTCTCCGGGTCGCGCTCCTGGCAGTCGGCGAGCTTGCCGGGAAGCGAGAAGCCGTCCAGGGCGCCCTTTCGCAGCACGAGGTCGCGCGCCTTGCGTGCGGCCTCGCGCGCGCGGAACGCGGTGAGGCACTTCTCCACGATCCGGCGGGCCTCGGGTGGGTTCTCCTCCAGGTATTGGCCGAGCGCGTCGTTCAATGCCGACGCGACCTGTCCGGCCACTTCGGCGTTCCCGAGCCGGGTCTTCGTCTGCCCCTCGAACTGGGGCTCCTTGATCTTCACGCTGATGACCGCGGTCAGGCCCTCGCGCACGTCCTCGGCGGTGAGGTTGGGATCGGCTTCCTTCAGCGCGCCGCTCTTGCGGGCGTACGCGTTCAGCGTCCGGGTCAGCGCGGTCCGGAATCCGGTGAGGTGCGCGCCACCGTCCATCGTGTTGATGTTGTTCGCGAACGTGTAGACCTTTTCGACGAAGCTGTCGTTGTACTGGAGCGCCGACTCGACGACGGTGTCGTTCTCGAAGGTCTTCTCGACGTACACCGGCTTGTGCAGGCCCTGGTGCGCCCGATTCAGGTGGCGGACGAACGACACGACGCCGCCATCGAAGTAGTACGCGTCCTCGCTGCCGTCCCGCTCGTCGCGAAGCCACAGGAAGAGGCCCTTGTTCAGGTATGCGGTCTCTCGGAGCCACTGCGAGACGATCGAGCGGTCCCACTCGATGATCGGGAACACCTGGGGATCGGGCGCGAACGTGGTGATCGTGCCGGTCAGCGGCGTGCGCGGCCGCCACTCGAGCTGCGGCGGCAGCTGCCGCGGCTTCGCGATGATGTGCGCCTTCGCGAGCGGCTTGCCGCGCTCGTAGTCCTGCTCGAAGACCTTCCTGTCCCGGTGGACCTCGACCCGCAGGTGGGTCGAGAGCGCGTTCACCACGGACACGCCGACCCCGTGGAGACCGCCGGAGACCTTGTACCCCGCGCCGCCGAACTTCCCGCCGGCGTGGAGGATCGTGTGCACGACCTCGAGCGCGGACTTGCCGGTCTGCTTCTGGATGTCGGTCGGGATGCCGCGTCCGTTGTCGGCGACCGTGATCTCGTTGTTGGCGTGGATGACGACGTCGATGCGGTCGCACGTGCCGTTCATCGCCTCGTCGATCGAGTTGTCCAGTACCTCGCGCACCAGGTGATGGAGGCCGCGGAGATCGGTGGTGCCGATGTACATGCCCGGCCGGCGCCGGACGGCCTCGAGGCCCTCGAGGACCTGGATGTCGGCGGCGCTGTACGACCCCGCGCCGTCGCGCCGGGCCGACTTGCCGTTCGTCTTCACCGCTCTGACCGCCACGGCTTCCCCTACGACCGTCCGGCGCGGAGGAGCAGCTCGTACAGCCGCTCGAAATCCTCGTCGGAGTAGAACTGGATCGCGATCCGGCCGCCGCGCCGGCCGCGCAGGACCTCGACCTTCGTGCCGAGCGCGGTGCGGAGCTCGGCGGTCACACCCGCGAGATCCGGATCCGCCCCCCGCAGACGCGGCCGCCGACGCCCCGTCGGATGCACCATCTTGCGCGCGAGCGCCTCGGCCTGCCGGACGGAGAGGCCCTTCGCGAGCACCTCGCCGAGCGCGCGGAGCGCATCCGAAAGTGGTAGCGGGAGGAGCGCCCGGAGATGTCCCTCGGTGATCTTGCCGTCCTGGACCGCGTCCTGGAGGACCTGCGGGGCGGCGAGCGCGCGGAGGGTGTTCGCGATCGCGGAGCGCGACTTGCCGAGCCGTTCCGCGAGCTCCTCCTGGGTCAGGTCGTACGTCTCCATGAGGAGCTTGTACGCGCGGGCGGTCTCGATCGCGTTGAGATCGGCGCGCTGGAGATTCTCGACGAGCGCGAGCTCGAGCCGGTCCGTCACCTCTTCGCGGACCACCGCCGGGATCGTCGTCCGGCCGGCGAGCCGCGCCGCGAGGACGCGCCGATGGCCGGCGACGAGCTCGTAGCCGGACGGCCCCGCCGAGACCACAATTGGTTGCAGGACGCCGTGTGCCCGGATCGATCCCGCGAGCTCGGCGAGCCCCTCCTGGTCGAAGTGCGAACGTGGCTGCTGCCGGTTCGGCGTGATCTGCTCCAATGGCAGCTCGAGCAGCCCGTTCGGCGCCGCCGCGCCGGTGGCCGGCGGTCCGCCCAAGAGCACGTCGAGGCCGCGGCCGAGTCCGGTGCGGCTCACGAGACGGCCGCTCCACCGAGCGCGATCGGGACCCGGGACGCCAGCCGCAAGGCGAGCTCCTGGGCGAGGTCGTCGTACGCGCGCGCGGCCCTGGAGCCGGGGTCGTAGACCGAGATCGGCTGGCCGTGGCTGGGCGCTTCGGCCAGCCGGACCGCCCGCGGGATCCGCACCCGCGCCACGAGGTCCGGGAAGTGCCGGATGACCTCCTCCGTGACCTGCATCGAGAGCCGGTTTCGGCGGTCCTCCATCGTCAGCACGATGGCCAGCACCTCGAGCTTCGCGTTCAGGCGCATCCGGACCGCCTCGATCGTCGCGAGGAGCTGGGCCAGCCCCTCGAGCGCGTAGTACTCGCACTGCACCGGGACCAGGACGGCGTCGGCCGCGGCGAGGGCGTTGACGGTGAGCAGGCCCAATGATGGTGGGCAATCGACGAGGATCGTGTCGTAGCCTTCAACTCCCTTGAGCGCGTCGCGGAGCCGGAATTCGCGGGCCAGGAGCGGGACCAGCTCGACCTCCGCTCCGGCCATCTCCTGCGACGACGGCAGGAGGTCCAGCCCCGGAACGGCGGTCGTTCGGACCGCTGCCCCGATCCCCTCGTCTCGGATGAGCACCCCGTAGATGGACTGCGGGTGGTCCTTGCCGATGCCAAGCCCGCTCGTCGCGTTACCTTGGGGGTCGAGGTCCACGATCAGGACCCGCGAGCCGCGCTCGACGAGGGCCGCGGCGAGGCTGATGGCGGTCGTCGTCTTCCCCACTCCGCCCTTCTGATTGCTGATTGCCAAGACATTCATCGCAGGCCAGCGCGAGGCTTGTCACACGTGAAACACCGGCCTGGACGGCGCTTCGAGGACATCCTGTCATGCGCCACAGAGACTCGTATTGTAGCCGAAATGGTGCTTGCACCGCAATGACAGACGCTGCGTGAACGCACTGCAGCTCACTTTGGCTGCAGGAGCTGCGCTCGGGAGCTACCTTCTCGGGAGCATTCCGACCGCGCTCCTGGTCGCCCGCTTGGCTGGTGGGCCGGATCCGCGGACGGTCGGGACGGGCAATGCCGGCGCGAGCAACGTGCTCGTCTCGAGCGGTGTGGTCGCCGGCCTGGCCGTCTTCCTGGTGGACGTCGCGAAGGGCCCGGTGGCTGCGACCTGTGGGCTCGTCCTGGCGGGCCCGTTCGGCGCCGCCGCGGCGGCCCTGGCCGCGATCGCCGGCCAGGTCGCGCCGGTGTTCGCATCGTTTCGCGGCGGGAAAGGGGTCGCGACGACGCTCGGCGCGTATCTCGCGCTCGTCCCGGCGTTCGCCGTGCTGGGCATCGCCACGTGGCTCGTCGCGCTGCTGCTCGTCCGCCGTTTCGTGATCGCGACGCTGATCGCGATGATCGGACTCGCGGTGTCGGCGGTCGCGCTGGATGTCTATCCCGCGTTCGCGATCCCCGCCGCCCTCATCAGCCTCTTCGCGCATCGACGCGATATCGCTACGTGGCGACGCGGCGAGATGCGGACCGTCGGCGAAACCCTGCGGGATAATCGGCCCGCACGGTGAGCGCGACGAACGCGGCACGCTGGAGCCCCGCGACGAAGCGCATCGTCGTGGCGGTCCTGGCCGTCGCCGTCCTGTACGTCGCGTACCGCGCCGGGGACATCGTCCGGCCGTTCATCTGGGCCACGATCGTCGGCTACATCCTGCTTCCGATCGTCCGCGTGCTGGAAATGCGGCTCGCGAACCACCGCGGGCTGGCCGCGGGGATCGTGTTCCTCGCGCTGCTCGTCCTCCTCGGCGCCGCCGGACGCGTGCTGGTGCCGCTCATCTTCGATCAGGTCACCGGCTTCCAGCAGACGCTTCCGGCCCTCATCGCGAACGCCCAGAACACGCTGGCCGAGACCCTCGACCAGCTCGGGGCGGAGGACCTCGATCCGATCGTGTTCGGGCCGATCGCGAACGGCCCGATCGAGCTCACGCGGAACGCCGCGAACCTCGCGGTCCCGTTCATCGTCGGCCTCTCGCACTTCCTGCTCGAGTTCCTGATCTTCCTGATCGCCACGTTCTTCGTGCTCCGCGACCTTCCCCGGCTCATCCGGTGGGTCGGCCGGCGCATCCCGACGGCGCATCGGCACGAGGTGCTCCCGCTGGGCGAGCAGGTGAATCTCCTCCTCGGCCGCTACGTCCGCGGCCAGCTCATCCTCGTCGGGATCATGTGGACCGCTACCACAATTGGTCTCACACTGTTCGGTGTCCCGTTCAGCCTGCTCCTCGGGTTCATGACCGGCGCGCTCGAGATCGTTCCGATCATCGGCCCGATCACCGCCGGCGCGATCGCCTGCCTCGTCGCCCTCGGCCATCCGAATCCGTTCGGCTGGTCGCAGCTCGTCTACGTCGCGGCCATCGCGATCATGTACACGGTCCTCCGGCACGCGGAGGACTACTTCGTGATCCCGTTCGTCATTGGGCGGATCGTCAAGCTCCACCCGGCGGTGGTGATCTTCTCGCTCCTCACCGGTGGGGCCATCTTCGGGCTGCTCGGCGTGATCCTCGCGGTGCCTGCGGCGGCCACACTGCGGCTGGTGCTCATCTACGTCGGGGCGAAGCTCCGCGACGAGGACCCGTTCCCGCGGCTCGAGGAGGAGCTCGCGGCCGAGGGGGAACGTCCGCCCGAGCCGGCAGCCACCGGCATCCACCCGGTCGGAGGGCGCCTGCGCTCGTAGCCGGCCGGCGCGCGTCCGGACGCGTAGCGCTCCGGCCGCGGGCGCGTTGCGGAGGGGGAGGAACGGTGCGCATCGCGCTCGCGATCGTGGTGCCGCTCGTCGCGGCGCTCCTCCAGGGCACGGTCGTCCCATTCCTCGCGATCGGAGGCGCTCGCCCCAACATGCCGCTCCTCGTCGCGGGCTCGTGGTCGCTCGCCGCCGGCGCCGGTGAGGCGGTGTGGTGGGCGTTCCTCGGCGGCCTCGCGACCGACCTGCTCTCGGGCGGCCCACTCGGCGCCTTCGCCATCGCGGCGCTCCCGCCCGTGGCGGTCATCGGGCTCGGCGAGCGCCCCGCGCCCCGGCCGATCCCGTGGCTCGTCGGCGCCCTGCTCGTCGGCGTGGCCGCGTTCCTGGCCGCGCTCCTCTACGTCCTCATCCTGTTCGTCGCCGGCCCGCCGCCGCCCGACCTCGGCATCGTGGCCGCGCAGGCCGGTGGGGGAGCCGTCTACACCGGCGTCTGCGCGCTCGCCGCGTATCCCGTCGCACGATGGGCCACCCGGACGAGGGAAAAGCAGGCATCCTTCGGATGATGCGCAACGGATCCTCGCGCGCATTCGTACGGCCGTATCGCTTCGCCGCGATCGGCCTCGTCGTCGTGCTCCTCATCGCGGGGCTCGTCGGCCGCCTCTACGACCTGCAGATCGTGAACGGCCAGCGCTACCACAGCCTCGCCGAGGACAACCGCGTCCTCCGGCTGCCGGTGAGCGCGGACCGCGGCGTGATCCTCGATCGGAATCACAAGGTGCTCGTCCGCAACACGCCCGGCTTCGCGGTCAGCATCGTCCCGGTCGACCTTCCCCGCGCACGCGACGCCGAGGTCGCGGCCGCGCTCGGCGTCTTCGTGAACCGCGATGGCCAGGACGTGCTCGACGCGATAACCGGTCAGCGCGCGCGCAACCCGTTCGAGCCGGTGAAGATCTCGCTCAAGCCGATCGCCCGCGACGTCGCGCTCCTGCTCACGGAGCGCGCGGAGCTGTACCCGGGGATGCGCATCGATGCCGAGTCCATCCGCGACTACGTCGAGGGACCGCTCTATTCGCCGCTCATGGGTTACGTCGGGCCGGTGACCGCCGAGGATCTCGAGGAGCACAAGGACGACTTCGCCTACCTGCCGACCGCGACGATCGGCCGCACCGGGCTCGAGTGGGAGTACGAGAGCTACCTGCGTGGCACGTACGGCTGGCGGGAGATCGAGCGCGACGCGGCGCAGCGCGAGGTGAAGACGCTCGGCCAGACGCCGTCGGTCCCGGGCAACAACCTCGTCCTCACGATCGACGACCGGCTCCAGCACGTCCTCGCGACGGAGCTCGAGGCCGGCGTCGCGGCGGACGCGTTCACCCAGGCCGTCGGCGTCGCGATGAATCCACAGAACGGCGAGATCCTCGCGATGGTGTCGACGCCCTCGTACGACAACAACATGTTCATCCGCGGCATCACGACGAGCGAGATGGCCGGGCTGAACAAGGACGACCGCCATCCACTGGTGAACAAGGCGGTGGGGGAGATCTACCCGCCCGGATCGACGTTCAAGATGGTCACCGGGCTCTCCGCGCTCACGGAGGGCACGGCGACCCGGAACACGATCGTCAACGTCACCGCGATGTCGATCAATGTCGCGGGCACGAGCTTCTACGACTGGCGCGCGCACGGCGTCCTCGATTTCGTGAACGGCTTCGCCCACTCGAGCGACATCTACTTCTACACGCTCGCCGGCGGGAGCCCGATGGGCAGCGCCCGCGGGGTCGGGCCGGACGCGATCGCCAAGTACGCGCGGATGCTCGGGTTCGGCGCCCCGACCGGCATCGACCTTCCGGGCGAGGCCGGCGGCATCATGCCCGACCCGGCCTGGAAGCAGCAGACGTTCGACGAGCCGTGGACGATCGGCAACACGTATCACGAGGCGATCGGGCAGGGCTACGTGGCGGTCACCCCGTTGCAGCTGCTGAACGCGTACGCGTCGGTCGCGAACGGCGGTACGGTCTTCGCGCCGCACCTGCTCAAGGAGGTCGAGAGCGCCCAGGGCGGCGTGGTGTTCACCAAGGCGCCCGAGGTCAAGCGCAAGCTCGCGATGAGGCCCGAGGATCTGCGCCTGATCCGTGAGTCGGCCCGGCGCGTGGTCACGATCGGCCACGCCTACATGCCGAACCTCAAGCTGCCGATCGCCGGGAAGACGGGCACGGCCGAATTCGGCGCCTCGTCGGGCAAGGACAGCGCCGGCCGCAACCTCCTCGGGTTCCACAACTGGTTCGTCTCGTTCATGCCGAAGGCGGACAACACCGACCCCACGGCCGAGATCGCGATGGTCATCTTCACGTTCAACTCGAGCAAGAGCGTCTGCGACTCGTGCATCAACCCGGCGGTCACGATGACCCAGAAGGTGTACGAGGCGTACTTCGGCGTGAACGGCGAGAAGAAGGCGGCCCTCCCGTGAGCGTCGGGTCGGTCTCGCTGCCGCGCGCCGCATCGCCGCTGCACGACCGGCCCACGGTCCGGCGGCTCGAGTTCGTGGATCCGTACCTGCTCATCGCGACGCTCCTCCTCGTCGCGTACGGCCTCGTGATCACGTACTCCACCACGTTCGAGGACCGCTCGGCCGGCGACCCGATGCAGTTCGTCGTCCGGGGCGTGATCTTCGCCATCCTTGGACTGGCCGCGATGGCGGTCGTGGCGTACTTCGACTACGCGTGGTCGGGAACGTTCGCGCCCCTGCTCTACCTCCTGACGCTCGGCCTGCTCGCGCTCGTGCTGTTCATCGGCCACAGCGTGCTCGGCGGGCAGCGCTGGGTGACCATCGCCGGGCAGAAGTTCCAGTTCAGCGAGTTCGCGAAGGTGCTCATCATCATCGTGCTCGCGAAGTACTTCGCCGACCGGCACGATCGCATCACCTCGCCGCTCGTCCTCCTCGGCGCGCTCGCGCTCCTGCTCCCGCCGTTCGCGCTCGTCTACCGCCAGCCGGACCTCGGCACGAGCCTCGTATTCGTGGCCATCTTCTTCGGCATGGCGTTCCTGGCCGGCGCCCGGCTCTGGCAGCTCGCCACGCTGGTCGCGACGGCCATCGCGGGCTTCCCGCTCATCTGGTCGATCCTCCAGCCCTACCAGCGCGGGCGACTCACCGCGTTCCTCGATCCGTACGCCGATCCGCAGGGCGCCGGCTGGAACATCATCCAGTCCCTCATCGCGATCGGCTCCGGCCAGGCGACGGGCAAGGGCCTCACGGCCGGGACGCAGTCGCCGCTCGGCTATCTGCCGATCGCGGAGTCCGACTTCGTGTTCGCCGGGCTGGCCGAGGACCTCGGCTTCATCGGCGCGGTCATCCTGTTCGCGCTGTACGTGGTGCTGCTCGCGGCGACGCTGCGGATCGCGTTCCGAGCGCGCGATCCGTTCGGCACCTACGTGGCGGCTGGCGTGTTCGCGATGCTCGCGTTCCAGCTCGTGGTGAATGTCGGCATGGCGATGAGCCTCATGCCGGTCACCGGCATCCCGCTGCCGTTCATCTCACACGGTGGCTCGTCGCTCCTCTCGGTGTGCATCGCCCTCGGCGTCCTGCAATCGGTCGCGATGCGCCGAGATACCGACCGGCTCAAGCTCCCGTAGCCGGGAGCCCGGCCGGCGGAAGTGCGGCCGCGTCCGCGGGGATCGAGTAGTAGGCACCCCGCGGGTCGAAGAGCGCGTCGTTCGCCGCGATCAGGCCTCGGATCTCGTCCCGCACCCGCCGCGCGAAGCTCGCTTCCGCGGGGCTCAAGGCCACGAGCTGCTCCTCGTCCTTCTCCGTTACGTCGCCGCCCGGGCCGATCAATACGTCCAAGAACAGGTCGACGAACTCGATCACGTCGTCCTCGATCGTGGGACGTCGTGCCACGTCGACATAGAAGTGCTTCGCGCTCTCGGCGCCGTAACAGCTGATGACGAACGCGCGCTCCCGGTGGAACGCCGTCAACCCGGCGTGCTCCTGGGTCCATCCGCCGAGGCGGTTGGCCCAACCGGTGCCGGCCGGGTGGAGCACGCGAGCCCAGCCCTCGTGGTCGTTCAAGCGATATCCACGCCGCGTCTGCCAGATGGAGCCGTCGGGAATGCGCTTGTCGATCCGAACGAGTGGGTACACCTCTATACTTTGTGCTTCAACGGCTGCGAACGGGAGCAGTAGCCGCGCGCCATCGCCAAGCGAGCCGGCGGCAGGTGCGAGCCGGTGCGATGGAGCGGTGAACTCGCCCGGGAGCCGCGATCGTGACGTCCACACGGGCCAGCGATCGCCGGGGCCACGTCCCGTTACCACCGTGCTCGAGCGGAGACGAACGTTCGTTGCTGGGGCTGTGGCGCAGTGGTAGCGCATCACACTGGCAGTGTGGGGGTCAGGGGTTCGAATCCCCTCAGCTCCACCAGCCGCGCAGCGGTGGGCGTCTCAAGTCGGGGTGGTACCGCGGAAGTGGCCCTTTCGTCCCCAACACGGACGGTGGGCCATTTTTTATCGAGAAGAGAACGAAGCCGAGCGACGAGCGGCTTCGCCGCGCGGAGCGAGTCTGCCAGCCCTGAGCGCGTCTCGGGCCGAAGGCCGAGAGATTGAGAAGAGAACGAAGCCGAGCGACGAGCGGCTTCGCCGCGCGGAGCGAGTCTGCCAGCCCTGAGCGCGTCTCGGGCCGAAGGCCGAGAGATTGAGGAGGTGCCGCGGTGACGAGCGAGACGAAGCTGGAGCGCTACGCGCCCGCCGCCATCGAGGCGCGCTGGCAGGCCCGCTGGGCCGAGACCGGCGCGCACGAGACGCCGGACACCTCCGATCGGCCCAACTTCTACTTCGTGACGATGTATCCGTACCCTTCGGGCGAGCTGCACGTCGGTCACTGGTACGCGATGGCGCCGTCGGACTGCGCGGCGCGCTTCCTGCGGATGCGCGGCCACAACGTCCTGTTCCCGATGGGCTTCGACGCCTTCGGCCTGCCCGCGGAGAACGCCGCGATCAAGCGCGGGCTCCATCCCGCGGTGTGGACCGAGCAGAACATGGCCCACATGCGCGACCAGTTCCGGATGATGGGCGCGTCCATCGACTGGCGGCGCGAGGTGGTCACGTGCTACCCCGAGTACTACCGCTGGAACCAATGGATCTTCCTGAAGCTGCTGGAGCGTGGTCTCGCGTACCGGGCGAAGGCACCGGTGAACTGGTGCCCCAAGGATCAGACCGTGCTCGCGAACGAGCAGGTGATCAACGGTCGCTGTGAACGCTGCGATACGCCGGTCGTCAAACGTGACCTCGAGCAGTGGTTCTTCCGCATCACCAAGTACGCCGACGAGCTGCTGCGCTTCGACGGCATCGACTGGCCCGAACGCGTCCGGGTGATGCAAACGAACTGGATCGGCCGGTCCGAGGGCGTCGAGATCGAGTTCGCCGTCGACGGGCATCGCGACGCGCGGATCCGATTCTTCACCACGCGGCCGGACACCATCCACGGAGCGACGTTCATGGTGCTGGCGCCCGAGCACCCGCTCGTGCAGACCATCACCATCCCGGCGCAGCGAAGCGCCGTGGAGGCTTACGTCGCGCGCACCCGCGACCTCGCCGAGATCGAGCGCGCCGCGGCCGACCGCGAGAAGACCGGCGTCGACACCGGTGCGTTCGCGCTGAACGCGTTCACCGGCGAACGCATCCCGATCTGGATCGCGGACTACGTCCTCGCGACGTACGGGACCGGCGCGATCATGGCCGTGCCCGGGCACGACGAACGCGACTTCGCGTTCGCCGAGCGATACGGCCTCGAGATCCGTGAGGTGATCTCACCGGACGGCGTGGAGCACGCGCACTTGACCGCCGCGTACCTGGGACCGGGGACGATGGTCCGAAGCGGCTCCTTCAGCGGGATGCCGAGCGAGGACGGGAAGCGCGCCGTCGCGGAGGCGGCGGAGCGGCAGGGGATCGGCGGGCCGGCGGTGACCTACCGGATCCGTGACTGGCTCATCTCCCGCCAGCGCTACTGGGGCACGCCCATCCCGGTCGTGTACTGCGACCGCGACGGCGTCGTGCCGGTCCCGGAGGACCAGCTGCCGGTGGTGTTGCCCCGGGACACCGAGTTCACGACCGAGGGCGGGAACCCGCTCGCGCGGGTCGACGCCTTCGTCAAGACGACCTGTCCGAGGTGCGACGGTCCCGCTCGGCGGGAGACCGACACCTTGGACACGTTCGTCGATTCCTCGTGGTACGTGTACCGGTATCCCGATCCGAAGATCGACACCGCGTTCATGAACGTGGACGTGGCGCGGCGGTGGCTGCCCGTCGCGCGCTACACCGGCGGGATCGAGCACGCGATCCTGCATCTGCTCTACGCCCGGTTCGTCTGCAAGGCGCTGCGCGACATGGGCTACCTGTGGTTCGACGAGCCGTTCCGTCACCTTCGGAACCAGGGAACCATCGTGTTCGGCGGCCGCAAGATGTCGAAATCCAAAGGCAACGTGCAGCCGCCCGACGAATATGTCGCCCGCTACGGCGCCGACACGCTGCGCCTGTTCCTGATGTTCATGGGCCCCTGGACCGAGGGCTCGGATTGGGACTCCGCCGGCATCGAGGGCACCTGGCGCTTCCTGAACCGCGTCTGGATGGTCGCCTTGGGCGACGCGGACCTGACCGGACCTCGTGACGTCGAGCTCGACCGGACCCTGCACCGGACGATCAAGAAGGTCACGGAGGATCTCGAGGCCTATCACTTCAATACCGCGATCGCGGCGCTGATGGAGCTGACCACCGCGCTCCTGCACGCCTCCGGCCCGAGCCGGAAGGATGGGACCGACGCCGTCGTCCTGATGCTCGCGCCGTTCGCACCGCACATCGCCGAGGAGCTGTGGGAGCGGCGGGGCCGGACCGGGTCCGTGCACGCGCAGCGCTGGCCCGAGCACGACCCCGAGGCGGCCCGTGACAGGGAGGTCACCCTCGTGGTGCAGGTCGACGGCCGGCTGCGCGACCGTCTCAGCGTGCCCGCCGGGCTGCCCGAGGCGGCCGCGCGCGAGGCCGCGTTGCGGAGCGCGAAGGTCGCGCACGCGATCGGTGACCGGCCCGTGGCTCGCGTCATCGTCGTGCCGGATAGGCTCGTGAGCGTGGTGACCGAGCGCGGATCGTGAGCCAGGCCGAGATCCGCCTCGCGGCCCTCTGCGACCACGCCCTCGTGGCGCAGGACGGCAAGGTCAGCATCCTCGGGGTGTTCCGGAACATCAGCGTCACCGGGCTGCCGGCGCAGCACCCGCGGATGTTCCTCGTCGCCGTACTTGGACTCGACGCGGGGTCGCACGCGGTCGTCGTGCGGCTGCGGAAGCCCGACGGCGGACAGGGGATGCCGAACCCGCCCGAGATCTCGGTGACCGCGATCGCAGGCCAGGATGTCAACGTCATCGTCGAGCTGAACAACCTGAGCTTCACGACCTTCGGGACGCATCGGTTCGATCTCGAGGTGGACGGCGACAAGGTGGGCACCCTTCCGGTCTCGATCGTCCAGATGACCCAACCGCAGCAGGGCCGGCCGAACTGAGCCGATCGGGCGATCGGAGGGTCACTACGGGAGGAGCGACGAGCGGCCTTGCCGCGAGGAGCGAGTTCCACCAGCCTTGAGCGTGTCTCCTGGCCAAAGGCCAGAGATTGGACCGGACCGGTAGGGCGAGCGCCCCGATCGGACGGCCCGAAGGCGGGGTCCGGACCCGATCGGTCAGACCGCGGGGCAGGGCGATGAGCGCGAGGACAGGGTGGGGGACAGCGAGAGGTCAGGGCGAGGGCGGCGGCCCGACCCTCGTGGGCAGGCGGTGGACCCAAAGGACGACGACCGCCGCCCAAAAGGAGGACTGGCCACGCCCTCCCCGCCCTGCGCATCGTCGTGCCCGTGCGCCGCCTGCTCCTGCTCTTCGTTCCGGTCCTCGCGCTCGGTGGCCTGGCGGTCGGCGTGGTCACGCGCTCGCACGACGACCCGCCGGTCGTCGACCCCGTCGCCGAGCCCACTCCTCGACCGGTGCCGCAGACGATCCTCGTCGACGTCGTCGGCGCGGTCGCGCGGCCCGGCGTCGTGCGTCTGCCCGCGGGCGCGCGAGTGCTCGACGCGCTGCTCGCGGCCGGCGGCATGACCGCCGAGGCCGATCTCGTCGCGCTCAACAAGGCCGCGCCGCTTCGCGACGGCATGCGCATCTATGTGCCCCGGCCGGGCGAGCTCGTGCCCGCCGGCAGCGCAGGCAGCCCGGCCGAGACGAAGGTGAACCTGAACAACGCGACGGCGACCGAGCTGGAGGCACTGCCGGGGGTGGGCCCGAGCACGGCGGCGCGCATCGTCCGCTCGCGCGACGCGAAGCCGTTCGCCAAGCCCGAGGACCTCCAGACCCGCGGTCTCGTGTCGCCGCGGGTCTTCGCCGATCTCCGCGACCTCGTCAGCGTGCGATGAGCGCGGTCGCACGGCTTCCGCTCCTACCGACGGCCTGTGCGGTCACCGCGCTCGCGGCGCTTGGAAGCTTGTCCGTGGTGGGCGCGGGCCTCGTCGCCTGCGTCCTGGCCGCCGGCTGCGGCGCGCTCGCCCTCGCGAGCGCGGACCGTATGCGCCGGATCGCCTGGCTCGCCGCCGCCGTCTGCGCGATCGCGACGTTCGCTCGTCTGGCCATCGGTGACGTGCCGCTGCCCGCGCTCGAGGGCGACGCGCTCCACGCGCTGCGCGACCGGCTCGGCGACCCCCTCCGGCGGCTCGTGCCCGAGCCCGAGAGCGGGATCCTTCTCGGCATCGCGCTCGGCGACCGCACGAGCATCGGGCACGACCTCGCCCTCGCGTTCGCGCGGAGCGGCACGACCCATCTGCTCGCGATCTCGGGCTTCAACATGACGCTCGTCGCGGCGGCGGTCGCGGCGATCCTGCGCGGCCGTACTGGAGCGCGCACGCGCGCCGCCGTCACCGTCGCCGCGGTCGTCGCCTACAGCCTGCTCGTCGGCCTCGGCGGCAGCGTGCTCCGCAGCGCGGTCATGGCTTCGACCGCGGCGCTCGGGCTCGCGCTCGGCCGGCGCGCCGCCGCGGCCAACGGACTCTGCGCCGCGGTCGGGGCGATGCTCGTCCTCGATCCGCGCACGCTCGGGGACGCCGGCTTCCTGCTGAGCGTCTCCGCGACCGCCGGCCTGCTGGCGTGGCAGGCGCCGATCGCGGCGCGTCTCGGCCGGTTCCCCGCGGCCGTGCGAGAGGGCCTCGCCGCGACGCTCGCGGCGACCGCGCCGACGCTGCCGATCGTCGCGGGCATCTTCGGCCGCGTCTCGCTCGTGTCGCCCATCGCGAACCTCGTCGCGGTGCCGCTGTTCCCGCCGCTCATGGTCGCGAGCGTCGCGACCGTCGGCGCCGGCGCCGTCTCGCTCGACGCCGCATGGCCGTTCGCCCTCATCGCCTACGGTCTCGCCTTCGCGCTGCGCACCGTCGTGGAGCTCGCCGCGGCGGTCCCCGTCGCCGCGATCGACGTACCGGCCGGGCCGCTGACCGCGCTCGCGTTCGCGGCGGCGATACCGCTAGTCACCGCCGCCGCCCGGCGCATCCGGCCACCGGTCCCGTTCCCACGGTGGATCGCGCTCCGTCTTGGCGGCGCGTTCCGGTCCTTTCCCGGGCGACCGCTCACCGGCCATCGCATCGCCTGGGGCCACCGGCTCCCACTCGATGTCCCCTGGCGCGCGATCGCCATCGGCCTCGCGATCCTGCTCGCGATCGGCTCAGCGACGGTCGTGGTCGCGGCCGGCGGAGCGCCGGCGGTCCGCGTGCGGGCGCTCGACGTCGGGCAGGGTGACGCATTTCTGCTGGAGCTCGACGGCCACCTCGCGCTCGTCGACGGTGGCCCCGAGCCGGGACGGCTGCTCGCCGAGCTGGGCGCGAGCCTGCCGCCGTGGACGCGACGGATCGATCTCGTCGCGCTCACGCACGCGCATCTCGACCATGGGGCGGGTCTGTTGGCCGTGCTCGATCGCTACGACGTGGGGCTCGCGATCGCGCCGCGGGGCCTCAATGCGGGGCCGCTCGCCGACGGCTGGAACGAGCGCATCGCGCGTCATGGGGTGGCGCGCTCCGACGCGACGGTGGGCACGACCGTCCATCTCGGCCGGGCGACGATCCGCGTGCTGTCGCCGAACGGCGATCCGGCTGTCGACGTGCCGTCGCTCGTCCTGCGCGTCGAGCTCGGGACCCTCTCGCTGCTGTTGTGCGGCGATGTGACCGAGGCGGCGCAGGCGGATCTGCTCCTCGATCCCGCGTCACTGCGAGCGCGCGTGTACGTCCCGCCGCATCATGGCGCGGCGACGCCATACGCCGCCGCGCTCGTCGGTGCGGTCGCTCCGGAGATCGCGCTGATCTCGGTCGGCTTCGAGAATCGCTACGGTCATCCGACCGCCGAGACGCTCGACGCCCTCGCATCGGTCGCGACCTATCGGACGGATCGCGATGGCACGGTCGCGGTGGCCGTCGACGGTGCTCGCGTCGCGGTGCGGACGCACGCGAATGGGCTCGCGCCACCTCGTCCCGGATACGGCCGCGCCGGACGCTAGGCTCGGTCGAGGTGTCGCAGCGATCCGCCGCCGGCCGCCAGCTCTACCTGATCCATGGCGACGACCCGTATCGCGCGCGGCTCCGAGCGGCCGAGCTGGTGTCGGCGCTGGAGCGTGGCGCCCCGGGGCCGACCGATCTCCGCACGCAGCGCTCGGCCGACCTCGGTGATCGCCTCGGTCTGACCCGGCACGACGCCCGTACCGCGTCCGGCGCCGTCATCCTGATGAGCGGACAGGCCCAGGGGCTGTTCGACGCGGTGGACGAGCGCCGCACGGTGGTCGTCGAGCACGCGGAGGCGCTGAAGGACGTCGAGCTCGTCGCGCGCTTCCCGGCCGAGGCCGCGCTCGTGCTCGTGAGCGAGGAGAAGATCGCCGCACGCGCCAGGCGGGGTGCGCGCGCGAAAGAGACCGCCGCGACGCCGGCCGATCTACCGGCCGCGGTCGAAGCCGCCGGCGGTGCCGTCGAGCGGATCGCCCGGCTCAATGCGAACGAGCTGCCGGGCTGGATCGCCGCCCGGGCCACATTGCTGGGCGTCGAGCTCGCGCCCGATGCGATCACGGAGCTGGCCGGGGCCGTCGGGCCGGATAGCGAGCGCATCGATCAGGAGCTCGCCAAGCTCGGTGCGTTCGCCTCGGGGGCGCGCGTGAGCGGGGCGGATGTCCGCGCGCTCGTCAGCGGCGCGATCGAAGGCGACGTCTTCGCGCTCGCCGAGGCGATCGTGCGCGAGCGGAGCGGCGAGGCGCTCGCGCGGCTCGACCGCCTGCTCGCCGATGGCCAGGCGCCCCAGCAGATCCTGGCTCTCCTGCTCTGGCAGTTCCGGGTGCTCCTGTTCGCGTCGGCGATGCAGGGCCGCGCCGATGCCGAGCGGATGGCAAAGGCGATCCGCGGCTCCGCGTACTCGCTCGAACGGTGGCGGCCGTTCGCGCGCGGGGTCAACCGTGGCAGGATCGTGCGCGCCTACGAGGCGATCTACTCGACGGATCTCGCGATCAAGCAGGGCCGGACCGATCCGGAGACGGCGATGACGCTCTGCGTGCTCGATCTCTGCGGCGTGCACGCCGCGGATCCCCGTGAGCTCGTGGTCGGCGAGCCGCCCCGCCGCTGAGTCAGCGCTTCGCCGCCACCGGCTCCTTCGCGCGCGGTCCGTTGCCGCTCGGCGTTGCCATCCGTGCCCGTTCGGCCTGCGCCGCCTCGTAGTCCGCCCTGAAGCGCTTGAGGCCCGCCTCGGTCAGTGGATGCTTGAACATCTGCTCGAGCACCTTGAACGGCATCGTGCCGATGTCCGCGCCGGCGAGCGCGGCCTGCGTGACATGCGGCGGATGGCGGAGGCTCGCCGCGAGGACCTTCGTCGTGATGCTCTGCTGCCGGTACGCGCTCACGATGTCGCGCACCACGAGCATGCCGTCCTCGTTGATGTCGTCGAGCCGCCCGGCGAACGGACTCACGATGTAGGCGCCGATCGCCGCCGCGAGCAGGGCCTGGTTCACGCTGAACACGAGCGTCACGTTGATCCGGACCCCTTCGGATGCGAGGACCTTCCCGGCCGCCATTCCGTCGGGCGTCATCGGGACCTTCACGATGACGTTCCGATGCCAGCTCGCGATCTCGCGGCCCTCGGCGATGAGCGCGTCGCGTGTCTCGGTCACGCACTCCGCCGAGACGTTGCCGATGATCCCGCAGATCCGCTTGACCTGGGACTCGTGCTCCTGGCCCGCCTTGGCGATCAGGGTGGGGTTCGTGGTGACGCCGTCGATGACCCCCCACTCGACGCCCCGCTGGATCTCGTCGAACTCCGCTGTGTCGAGGAACAGCTTCATGTGCGCGTCTCCTGCAACAGTGATACCCGCGCGTCGGCCCGCCCGCTCGCCCGAGCGTTCTCCAGGGCCGCCTGCACGAACGCGACGAACAGGGGGTGCGGCCGGTTCGGCCGCGACCGGAACTCGGGGTGGTATTGGGTGCCGAGGTAGAACGGATGATCCGCGAGCTCGACGATCTCGACGAGCCGCCCGTCCGGTGAGAGCCCGGTGAAGCGCATGCCGTGGCTCGCGAGCAGCTCGCGGTACGCGTTGTTGAACTCGTACCGGTGCCGGTGCCGTTCCAGCACGATCGGCTGGCGGTACGCCCGGTGGGCGAGCGAATCTTCCGCGAGCACGCAGGGGTAGGAGCCGAGGCGCATCGTCCCGCCCTTGTCGCCGACGTCGCGCTGCTCGGGCAGCAGGTCGATGACCGGATGCGGGGTGAACGCGTCGAATTCGGTCGAGTTCGCCTCGTCGGTGCCGAGCGCGGTGCGCGCGAGCTCGATGACCATGCACTGCATCCCCATACAGAGGCCGAGGGTCGGGATGCGCCGCTCGCGGCCGTACCGCGCGGCCTGGACCTTGCCTTCGATCCCGCGGTAGCCGAAGCCGCCGGGCACGACGATGCCGTCGAGTCCGGCGAGCGGCTCGGTGTCGCCGCCGTGCTCGAGCTTCTCGCTGTCGATCCAGCGGATCTTCACGTTGCAGTCGCTCGCCCAGCTCGCGTGGCGGACCGACTCCGCGACCGACAGGTACGCGTCGCGGAGCTCGATGTATTTGCCGACGAGGCCGATCTCGAGCGGGATCCGCGCCCCCTTGATGCTCTCGACGAGAGCCCGCCAGTCGTCGAGGTCGGGCGCGTGGGCCGCGTCGGCCAGGCCGAGCTCCTCGACCAGGATCCGGCCGACGCCCGACGCCTCCAGCATGAGCGGCACCGCGTAGATCGACCAGGCGTCCGGCTCGGATACGACGTTGTCGACCTTCACGTCGCAGAACAGCGCGATCTTCTCGCGCAGCTCGTCATCGAGCGGGACGTCCGCGCGCGCGATGATGACGTCGGGCTGGATACCGATCTCGCGCAGCTCCTTCACCGAGTGCTGCGTCGGCTTCGTCTTCAGCTCGCCGGTCGCCACGCGTGGCAGCAAGGTGAGGTGCAGGTAGAGGACGTTCTGCCGTCCGACGTCGTTGCGGAATTGGCGGATCGCCTCGAGGTAGGGGAGCGATTCGATGTCGCCGACGGTCCCACCCACCTCGACGACGACCACGTCGGCCTGCGCCTCGCGGGCGACACGATGGATCCGCGCCTTGATCTCGTTCGTCACGTGCGGGATGACCTGTACGGTCGCTCCGAGGTAGTCGCCCCGCCGCTCCTTGGCGATCACCGAGTTGTAGATCTGGCCGGTCGTGAGGTTCGACGCGCGCGTGACGTTGCGGTCGGTGAACCGCTCGTAGTGGCCGAGGTCGAGGTCGCTTTCCGCGCCGTCCTCGGTGACGAAGACCTCGCCGTGCTGGTACGGCGACATCGTGCCCGGATCGACGTTGAGGTAGGGGTCCATCTTCAGCGACGCGATCGACAGGCCGCGCGCGCCGAGGATCCGTCCCAGGGAGGCGGCGGTGATGCCCTTCCCGAGCGACGAGGTGACCCCACCGGTCACGAACACGAACTTCGGCACGGCGAGACCTCCGGGGTTTTTCCGATTCTACCTCTTGCCCGATGACGCCCGCTGCCCGCTCCGCTCTTCGCTCCGCGATCGTTACCCCAGCGGGAACGGGAGCGAGTGGAGCACGACGAGCCGGGGCCGCTCAGCGCCGCCGCTCGGCGGATTCGTCGGCACGCCGACCGGCTCCTCTCGCCGGCAATCGTCCATTCCGCCGTCGAACCGGATCGCGCGGAAACGCGCGTCGCCCAGGAGCCCTCGCTCTTCGCCCTCGTGATCGACGATCGCGACGAGCCGCGCTCGGAGCCAGACCATGCCCGGCCGGAGCGGCATCGGTCCCGCGAAGGGTGACCCCTCTCCGCGGAACGCCCGCGTCGCTTCGTCGAGCCACCCCGCGAGGTATGGCGGCACGTATGCCTCGCCGGCGAACGCGAGCGATCGATCGTCGTTCGCCCAGCCACAGAGGACGGCCCGGGCGCCGCGCGATTCATCCACGACGAGCCCGCCGATCGCCACGTCCGCGCGGGGCGTGACGAGGCATTTCAGCCAATCGGCGCTGCGCGCTCCGGGCACGTAGCGTCCGTCGCGCCGTTTCGCCACGACACCTTCCAGGCCGTACTCGGCGACGACCTCCAGGAACGGCTCGCCGTCGGCCTCGAGGTGCTCCGGCACGACGAGGCCCTTCCCGGCGAGACCTCGGGCCGCCAGCCGCGCTCGCCGCTCCTCGAGCGCCAGGCCGAGCAGCGACCGGTGGTCGTCGTAGAGGAGGTCGAAGGCGACGAAGATCGGGCCGCGCCCGCGCTTCGCGGCCTTGGGACCCAGTCGCCCGACCAGGAGGTCGTAGCTCGGCCGGCCCCGCGAGTCGCAGACGATGATCTCGCCGTCGAGGACGGTGCCCGCCGGGAGCCGGAGCGTGCGCAGCTCGGGCACGGCCGGCAGGAGGTCGCCACCCCGCCGATCGGTGATCCGCAGGCCGCTCGCGTCGCTCGAAACGAGCGCACGGAGGCCGTCCCACTTCAGCTCGAACAGGTGGTCCGGCGAATTGAACGCGTCCTCCGCGAGTCGCGGTCGCATCGGTGCGAGCGTGCGCGGTAGGGCCGACGGCGCCGGTGGGGTATCGAGCAGCCGCGGGTGATCGGGACCGGCGCGGGCCGCTCTCGTCATCCTGATCGAGTATGCGGTCCGCGCTTGCCGCCCGCGGGCTTAGGACGCCTTCCGCCGCGCGGTCTTCGTCCGCGAAGACTCGCGCGCCGTCGTCTTCGGATGGACGAGCGATTCGTGGCCGCCTCTTCCGGCGCGGCCGCGCACCTTCTCGCCCTGCTTCGCCTTCTCGACCGAGGCCTTGAGCGCCGACATGAGGTCCACCACCGTGGTCTCGGCCTCGGGCTCGGGCGCCTCGACGAGATCCATGCGGTTCTCGACCTTCGCCTCGACGATCTTCTCGAGGGCCTGCTTGTACTCGTCCCTGAATTCGTCGGGCTCGAACTTCATCGCCATCATCTCGACGAGGTTCTCCGCCATCTTCAGCTCGGCCGGGGAGACCTTCACGTCGCCCGGCAGGTCCAGGTCTTCGGTCGAGCGGATCTCGTCGGGCCAGTGCAGCGTGTTCAGCAGGAGCGCGCCATCGAGCGCACGGAGCGAAACGAGTCGCTCACGGTCACGGAGCGCGAACTTGGCGATGGCGATGCGGCCGCTCTTCTCGAGCGTCTTGTTCAGCAGCGCGTACGGCTTCTGTGCGGACTTCTCCGGCTCGAGGTAGTACGCGGCCTGGTAGTAGACGGGGCCAGGCAGGTCCTCGTCCTTGATGAAGCCGGCGATGTCGATGGCCTTGCTGCTCTCGAGCGGCAGCTTCTCGAGGTCGTCGTCGTCGAGGACGACGTAGTTGCCCTTCTCGTACTCGTAGCCGCGGACGACGTCACCCCACGCGACCTCGTGGTCGCCCTCGGGGCACCAGCGCTTGTTCTTGATCCGCGTCTTGTGGTCAGGGCAGAGCAGGTGGAACGAGACCTTCGATGTGCTCTCGGTCGCGAGGTACAGGCGGATGGGGATCGCGACCATCCCGAAGCTGACCACACCGCGCCAGATCGATCTCGGCATCGTTACCACCTCTCCGTCTGCCTGGCCGCACGACGCGCGGCCAGCCGCGCGCCCAGCGTAGCGACCTCTGTCAAGGCGCGCATGACCCGTGCCGCGGCTCGCCGGCCGTCAGGGCGTACGCGCGAGGCGCAGGAGGTGGCGGAGCGAGGCGGGGTCCCCGTGCCAGTGCTCGGCGACGACCTCCGTGGGCGCCGTGCGGACCACGTACCGGAGCGCCAGCGCCGCGATGATCGCGTCGTCCAGCGCACCCGCGACCGGCACGAAGTCCGGGATGATGTCGATCGGGAACGCGAGATACGCCGCGGTGATCCCGAGCACGACCTTCGCCCGGCGGGGCACTCGCGGATCGGCCAGCAGGCCGCTGAACAGCCGCACGAGGTTCGGGACGAGCGACGCCACCTCGCGCGCGAGCGGACCGCGGCCCGCCACGACGAGCCCGACGATGATCGCGAGCCACGCGAGCGCGACGATCGCGACGGCTGCGACGAGTCCCTCCACCGCGTCCACCGCTCGGCCGGCTCAGGCCGCGATCGCGCGCTCCGCGAGGCGCGTGGGCATGTTGCCGGTCGAGACCAGCGCGTCGTGGAACGCACGGAGCGCCGCGACGTCGCTGCGGCCGCGCCCGGCGAGCCACCTGGTCCGGATGTCGACGATCTCGAGCATGCCGGTGAGATACGCGGAGGCCTGCGTCGGGGTCGAGCAGTACCGGCCGACCTCGGCTCGCGCGTTCGGCTCGGTGAGGTTGGCCTTGTCCATCATGAACCGCACGGCCTCGTCGAACGTCATCTCGCCCATGTGCAGGCTCGTGTCGACCACGATGCGCGCCGCGCGGAAGATCGTCGCCTCGTACTGATAGAGCTCCTGCCTCGGATCGGAGAAGAAGCCCTGCTCGCGCATGACGCGCTCCGCGTAGAGCGCCCAGCCCTCCGAGAAGTATGAGGTGTTGAAGACCCTCCGGATCCGCGACGGATTGGCCTTCGCCATCACGAGGTGCCAGTGGTGGCCGGGGTAGGCCTCGTGCACCGCCGTCGTCGGAATGCCCGCGCTGCAGTTGCCCTCGAGACGCTTCTGCACCTCCTCCGCGGAGGTGCCCTCCGGCGGATAGGGCACGAAGAAGTGGCCGGCGAGGGAGTCGCTGAACGCGGGCGGGCGGTTGTACGAGGCGACGGCGAGGACCGGCCGCTGGAAGGGTGGGGATGGCTCGACGCTGCAGCGCTCGCCGGGCGGAAGCGTCACGAGGCCGCGGTCGCGCAGGAAGGTCCTCGCCCGCTCGGTCCACTCGGCGTACTCCTGACGCATGCCGTCGGGCGTCGGAGCGTGCACCCGGTTCAAGGCGGCCAGGAGCCCGACCCAGTCCTCGTTCCCCGCGATGTCCTTCGCGAGGCGGCGCGCCTCGGCCGCGAGGAGGTCGTACTGCTCGCGTCCGCGCTCACGAAGCTCCCGCGCGTCGTACGGAAGGAGCTCTTTCTCCCGAAGGAGCGCGGTGTAGAGCTCTCCGCCGATCGCGTAGTCGCCAATGGCCTTGTCCTTCTTCTCCTGCAGGAACGCCGCGAACGCGTCGAACGCGTCGCCCGCCTCGGCGCCCACCGCTTCGAGCCGCTCGCGCTGCTCGGGGTCGCTCACCTCCTGGGGCACCAGCTCGCGGGCGTAGCGAGCGGCGGCGCGGGCCTGTCCGATCGCCCGGTCGACGTAGACCCGAGGCGCGAGCGTGAAGTCGAGGTTGTCCATCCCCTGACGCAGCGCGCGCGGGACCTCGGCCAGGCGGGCGCGGGCAGCGTCGGCGAGATCGCCCTCCGGGCGCAGACGGTGAAGGAAGAGGCCGAACACGCCTTGGAGCGGGGGATTGAGGTATGTCGCCGGCTGCCGCTCCCAGTTACGCCGCGGCGCCGTGAGCTCGCGGCCGCGCAGGATCGAAACGACGAACTCGCGGTCGATCCGCTCCGCGGGCGAGAGGCCGTCCTCGGGAAGAGCGGCGAAGCGGCGCAGCCAGGCGCCGGCGCGCTCGTCGCGCCGCCGGAAGGCGTCGGCGGAGAGGTCGTCGAGCCGCTCGTCGTATTCGGTGAGGCCGAGGGCGCTCGCCGTCACCGGGGAGTCGTCGAGCTCCTCCTTCAGGAACGCGTCCGCGAGCTCCGCGTACGACGGCATGCCGCCCTCCCCGACAATTCGTAGGCGGTGAGTCTGACCGAATACCAGCGCAAGCGCGATTTCAAGCGGACGCCCGAGCCGAAGGGGAGCGTGGCCGCTCCCGCGCCGAAGGCGCGCTACGTCGTCCACCGTCATCACGCGACGCGCCTCCACTGGGACGTGCGGCTCGAGATGGCCGGCGTGCTCGCGTCATGGGCCGTCCCACATGGCCCGCCGCTCGAGGCCGGCAAGCGGCGTCTCGCGGTCCACACCGAGGACCATCCGATCGAATACCTGACGTTCCATGGCGTGATCCCCGACGGCTACGGCGCCGGGACGATGACCATCTGGGACGAGGGCACCTACGAGCTCCTGCTCGCGAAGCCCGGTCGCGCCGAACGCGGCGGCGAGTACAAGATCAAGTTCGACGGACGTCGGCTCACGGGCGAGTACGTCATCGTGCAGACGTCCGCGCATGAGGGCCGCGACTGGCTGATGATCATGCACGGCACGCCCCCGAAGGACGATCCGCTCCAGGCCAAGATCACCCCGATGCTCGCGACCTCGTCGGACGAGCCGTTCGATTCGCCCCAGTTCACCTACGAGCCGAAGTGGGACGGTGTCCGGACACTCGCCTTCGTGGACGGCGGCGAGGTGCGGCTGCAGACCCGCAACCTCCTCGACTGCACGAAGCAGTACCCCGAAGCGACCGCGGTCGCGGAGGCGCTCACCGGCGGATATCAGGCGATCGTCGACGGCGAGGTCGTCGCGTTCGACGAGCGCGGCGTGCCGTCCTTCCAACGGCTGCAGCCGCGGATGCATCAGCGCGACGAGTCCGCGGTCGGCCGGCTGCGACGGAGCGTTCCGGTCGTGTACGAGGTCTTCGACCTCCTCTATCTCGACGGCGACGATCTCACCCGCCAGCCGCTGCGAGAGCGCCGCCGCCGGCTCGAGGCGGCGCTCACCCCGATGGGCCCGATCCGGCTCTCCGAGGGCTTCCCCGGCACGGGGCGCGCGCTGTTCGCCGCGGTGCGCGAGCAGGGGCTCGAGGGCATCGTCGCGAAGCGGCTCGACGCTCCGTACGTGACCGGGCGCTCGGCGTCGTGGGTGAAGATCAAGGCCCAGCGTTCGATGGAGTGCGTGATCGGCGGCTGGACCGAGGGCCAGGGCGGCCGGCACAGCACGCTCGGCGCGCTGCTGCTCGGGATCTACCGCGACGGCGCGCTCGTGCCGATCGGTCACGTCGGCAGCGGCTTCGACGATCGGACGCTGCGCGACCTGCTCGCCACGCTTCGCGACCAGCAGTCCCCGAGCTCACCCTTCGCGTCGCCGCCGCGGGTGAACCAGCCCGCCACCTGGTGCTTCCCCACGCTCGTCTGCGAGGTCCGGTATTCGGAGATCACCCGCGACGGCACCCTCCGCCACCCGGTCTACCTCGGGCTGCGTGCCGACGTCGACCCGAAGGAGTGCACTGGCCAGGAGATTGCCGCGTCAGCGAAAGAGGCGCAGCGGGCGGCGGAACGCGCGGCGCGGACCGAACGCCCGGCGGAGGTGAGCGCGGAAGTGGGCCAGGCGCGCAAGGCGCGGATGCCGGCGGTCCTGCGCGTGGACGGTCACGACATCAAGCTCACGAACCTCGAGAAGGTCCTGTTCCCCGAGGACGGGTACACGAAGGCCGACCTGATCCGCTACTACACCGAGGTCTCGCCGTTCCTCATCCCCGCCATCCGCGACCGCCCGCTGACGCTCAAGCCCTTTCCCGACGGGATCAGCGGGCCGAGCTTCTACCAGAAGGACAAGCCGAGCTTCACGCCGCGGTGGATCAAGAGCTGGAAGGACGCCGAGGCCGATCGCGAGGGTGGGATCGATTACATCCTGGGGAACGACCTGGCCACGATCGTGTGGCTCGCCAACTACACGGCCCTCGAGATCCACCCGTGGCTCGCACGCGTCGACAAGCCCGACAACCCGGACCTCGCGATCATCGACCTCGACCCCGCGGCCGGCGCGACCTGGGACGACGTGAAGGCCGCGGCGATGATCGTGAAGGACCTGCTCGACGCGCGGGACATGCAGGGCTTCCCCAAGACGACCGGCTCACGTGGCATCCACGTCCTCGTGCCGATCGCGCGACGCTACGGCTATGACGAGTCGCGCGGCTTCGTCGAGGACGTCGGAAAGGCGGCGCGCGAGAAGGATCCGAAGCTGATCACGCTGACGTTCGCGAAGCGCGAGCGTCGCGGCATCTACGTCGACTACCTCCAGAACGTCCGCGGCAAGACGACGGCCGGCCCGTACAGCGTGCGGCCGATCCGTCGTGCGCCGGTGAGCGCGCCGCTCCGCTGGGACGAGATCGGCTCGCTCGGCCGGCCGGACGCCTTCACCATGGCGAACCTGCCGGAGCGGCTCCGCACGGTGGGGGACCTCCTCGCGCCCGCGCGCGAGCTCGCCCAGAAGCTCCCGAAGCGCTCGATCGCGGTCGGTGCGACGAAGCGCGCCGCGGCCGCCACGGCGACCGCGCCCCGACCGGCGGCGCGCACGAAGCGGCCGGCCGCCGCATCGCCCAAGCGCTCGAAGGCCGCCGGCCGGCGGTGAGCGGCGCGGTCCTCGCGCCGGGTTACGGCGGCTCCGCGGACCAGCCGATCATCCGTGCCCTCGCGGCCCGGCTCGAGGCGCGCGGCATCGTGACCTCACGGATCGCGTTCTCGACACGGGGCCGGCGTCCGAGCGGCGGCTACGCGACCGAGCTCGGCGAGCTGCGCGCCGCGCGCGATGCCCTGGCGGCGCGTGCGGGGCGGCCGCTCGTGCTCGCCGGGCGCTCCTTCGGCGGGCGGATGTGCGTTCTCCTGGCGGCGGCCGAGCCGCCGGACGCGGTCGTCGTCCTCGGCCATCCGATCTCGCCGCCGGGCCGGCCGCGACCTGCGGACGAGGCCGCGTTGCGCGACATCCGCTGCCCGACGCTCATCGTCCAGGGCGACCAGGATGAGCTCGGCCCGCTCGCGGTGCTCGAGCGCCTCGCCGGCGTCAATCCGCGGATCGACCTCGTCGCCCTGCGTGGCGTGGGTCACGATTTCGGCCCGCGGGAGCGCGAAGCGGTCGATGCCGCGGCCCAGTGGCTCGAGGCGATCCTGCAAGCCTGAAGCTGCCCGCGCTCTCCGCCGGTCATTCACATCCGCTCCACACCCGGGGCGCACGCTGCGGGTGCATCGGAACGGATGCGAAAGGAGCCAACACAAATGAGCGGTCGATCCATCTTCACCATCGTGGCCGTGCTCGTCGTCGCGGCCCTCGTGGGCATCGGCGCGTACGACGCCGGCCTCGCACAGGGCGCGGCTCAGGTCGCCCAGCCGGGCGCGACGCCGGTCGGCTATTACGGCCCCCACTTCTGGGGCTTCGGCTTCCCCTTCTTCGGGCTGCTGTTCCCGATCCTCTTCTTCTTCCTCATCTTCGCCCTCATCCGCGGGGCGTTCTGGGGCGGACGCTGGGGCGGCGGTCCGGGCTACTGGCGGGGACCGGACGCGACGAGCGAGCGGCAACGGATGCTCGACGAGTGGCACCGCCGCGCGCACGACGAGCGTCCATCGGCCGAGCGATCCTCGCCTCCGCCCCGTCAGTAGGATGACCGCGGATGAAGACGATCCTCGTCGTTGACGACGAGCCGAAGATCGTCCGACTGGCGCGGGACTACCTCGAGCACGCGGGCTTCGCGGTCGCGGGCGCCTCCGATGGCACGGAGGCGCTCGCGGCCGTTCGCACGGCGCATCCCGATCTGGTCGTCCTCGACCTCGGGCTCCCCGGGCTCGATGGCCTGGACGTGATCCGCTCGATCCGGCGCGACTCGAACGTCCCGATCGTGATCCTGAGCGGACGCGACGAGGAGAGCGACAAGCTCGTCGGACTGGAGCTCGGGGCCGACGACTACGTCACCAAGCCGTTCAGCCCGAAGGAGCTCGTCGCGCGCGTGCGCGCCGTGCTGCGCCGCGCCGAGCGCCCCGCGGAGCCAGGCGAGGTGATCCGTGCCGCGGACGTCACGCTCGACATCCCGCGCATGCGCGTGCGCGCCGCCGAGCGGGAGGTCGAGCTGACCTCGACGGAGTTCCAGCTGCTCGTCACCCTTGCACGGTCGCCGGGGCGGGTCTTCACGCGCTCCCAGCTGCTCGACGCGGTCCGCGGCGTCGCGTTCGAGTCGTATGAGCGCGCCATCGACGCGCACGTGAAGAACATCCGGCGCAAGCTCGAGCCCGATCCCCGAGAGCCGCGTTACCTGCTGACCGTTCATGGCGTCGGCTATCGCTTCGCCGACGAGGAGCGGTGAGCCGTCATTGGCGCCCCCGGCAACGACCGCCGTGGTGGCCGGAAGGGGAGCCGTTCCCGCCGCAACGGGGCGGGCCGTGGGGCTCGATGCGGTACGGATTCATCCGGAGGATCGCGTTCCTCCTCGCGCTGCTCGTCGCATTCGCCGTCGGCGGCGCGACCTTCCTGTTCTGGCTGCTCGCGAGCCTCCTGGGCGCGGTCGATCTGCCCGGGACCTTCGAGCGCGGGGCCGTGCTCGTGGCGCTCCTCTTCGGTCTCGCCGGCATCGTGCTGACCGCCCGCGCCGTCCGGCGGCTCGCGGGGCCCGTCGGCGAGGTGATCGAGGCTGCCGAGCGCCTCGAGTCGGGCGATCTCGCCGCGCGGGCCGAGGTGCAGGGGCCGCGCGAGGTCCGTGCTCTCGCCCGCGCGTTCAACGCGATGGCCGCGCGGCTCGAGACGAACGAGGCGCAGCGCAAGCGGCTGCTCGCCGATGTGACGCACGAGCTGCGGACGCCCCTCACGATCGCGCAGGGCGATCTCGAAGCGCTGCTCGACGGCGTGTATCCGGCCGACGAAGCGCACCTGCGCGCGATCCTGCAGGAGACGCACGTCCTCGCCCGGCTGATCGACGACCTCCGGACGCTCTCGCTCGCCGAGACCGGGGCACTGGCGCTCCATCGCGAGCCCACCGATCTTGGGGCGCTGGCCCGCGCGACGGTCGCGTCGTTCCGCGAGCAGGCCGGTCGCGAGGGCATCGCGCTCGAGGTCGGTGGGACCGACGGACTACCGCTCGTCGAGGCCGACCCGGTACGGACGCGCGAGATCGTCACGAACCTGCTCGCGAACGCCATCCGCTACACGCCGCGCGGCGGCTCGATCGCCGTCGAGCTGGGCCGCGCGCCCGACGGCGCGGTCACCTGCTCCGTCCGGGACACCGGCTCGGGCATCCCGGCCGATGCCCTGCCGCACGTGTTCGAGCGCTTCACCAAGTCGGCCGACTCGCCGGGCGCCGGCCTTGGGCTCGCGATCGCGAAGAGCCTCGTGGCCGCGCATGGCGGCGAGATCCGCGCCGAGAGCGGACCCGCGGCCGGGACGCGCATCACCTTCACGCTGCCGGCCGCGGTCTGACCCGGCGTCAGCCGGGCGAGCTCACGTCGTCCATCTGGGCGCGCTGGAGCTTGCCGGAGAAGTCGACGTACAGCGACTTCCACTCGGCGTACGTGTCGAGCGCGGCGCGCCCGGCCTCCCGATGCCCGTTCCCGGTGGCCTTCATCCCGCCGAACGGCAGCTGGATCTCCGCGCCGATCGTGCCCGCGTTCACGTAGACCAGTCCGGTCTCCGCGTCACGCATGAAGACGAACGCGTTGTCGATGTTCTTCGTGTAGATCGAGCACGACAGACCGTACCGCGTGGAGTTCACCACCCGGATCGCCTCGTCGATGTCCGTGACCTCGATGACCGCGGTCACCGGCCCGAAGATCTCCTCCTGCGCCACCCGCATGTTCGGCTTCACGTCCACGAGCACCGTCGGCTCGTGGAAGAAGCCCTTGGCGAGCGCGCCGTTGGTCGGGATGCGCCCGCCCGCCGCCACCGACGCGCCGTCCTGCTCGGCGATGGACATGTAGCCGTGCACCTTCTGCTGCGCGTCGCTCGAGACGACGGGCCCGAGGTCGGTCGTGGGCTCGAGGCCGTGGCCCATGCGCAGCTTTTTCGTGCGACCCACGAGACGCTCGACGAGCTCGTCCGCGCGCGAGCGATGCGTGATGACCCGCGACGCGGCGGTGCAGCGCTGACCCGAGGTCCCGAACGCCGACCAGACGATCCCTTCGATGGAGAGGTCGAGGTCGGCGTCGTCCATGACCACGATCGCGTTCTTACCGCCGAGCTCGCACGCCACCCGCTTGAGCTGTCGCCCGGCGACCTCGCTGATGTGCGCCCCGACCTCGCTCGAACCGGTGAACGACACGAGGTCGACGCCGGGATGGGTCACGAGCGCGTCGCCGAGCTCGCCGCCGGGTCCGAGGACGAGATTGAGGACGCCCTTCGGCAGCCCGGCCTCCTCGAGGATCTCCACGAGGCGCACCGCGAGCAGCGGCGTGTAGGAGGCCGGCTTGAACACCACGGCGTTGCCGAGGACGAGCGCCGGCATGATCTTCCACGTCGGGATGGCGAGCGGGAAGTTCCATGGCGTGATCGCCGCCACGACGCCGAGCGGTGCCCGCATCGCCATCGCCCACTTGTTCGGGAGCTCGGCCGGGACGACGTCGCCGAACTGCCGCCGGCCCTCGCCGGCCATGTAGTACGTCATGTCGATGCCCTCTTGCACATCGCCACGTGCCTCGGCCAGGACCTTGCCCATCTCGCGGGTCATGTCGCGTGCGAGGTCGTCTTTGCGGCGGAGCATGATCTCGCCGGCGCGGTAGAGGATCTCGCCGCGTTTGGGGGCGGGATGGAGCCGCCACGCGTTCGCCGCGCGCCGAGCGGCATCGACGGCGCGGTCGACGTCGCCCTTGGCCGACTTCGCCGCCGTCGCGATGACCTCGCCCGTCGCCGGGTCGAGATCCTCGAACGCCTCGCCGGACGCGGCGTCGGTCCAGCGGCCGTCGATGTAGTTCTGCAGGTGCGGCGTCGCCATTTCGCTCCCCCTGTCGCGCTCGGAGGATCGCGAGGCCCCGATCAGGCAGGATCCGGGCCGGATCGGCGAGCGCGACTCACACGGTGTTCAGCGTGCGCTCGGATCTAGAACTGCGCTCCGTAGAAGAGCCAGATCGTCACGCCGCCGACGAAGATGATGCCGAGAACGATCAGCGCGAACGCGATGTTCGCCTGTCGCTCCGGATCGTCACTGAAGCGTCTCATGTCGCGGTGGAGCTGAGGGGACTCGAACCCCTGACCTGTTGAGTGCGATTCAACCGCTCTACCAACTGAGCTACAGCCCCGATCGGAGCCTCCGAGGCAAGCGGATCTCGCCCAAATGCGCTCACCAGAGAAGACCGATTGTACGGGCCGTGACCCCGACGGACAACGGCCGGGCGCCGACCGACGGCCCGCCGGACCGGCGTGCTCGCATCGGCCATGATTACCGCCGAACGAGGAGGCGATCGTGACCTATTACGTCCTCTTGTACGACGTGGTCGCCGACTACCTGGAGAAGCGGACGCCGTTCCGCGACGCGCATCTGACGCTCGCGCGGCAGGCCCA
>WNGF01001066.1_pt1 | contig 40292 bp, 28 predicted proteins | sample 5400641 | NCBI WGS metagenome assembly WNGF01 (sample SAMN13153371, study PRJNA577476) | soil metagenome | isolation source: 80 cm soil or saprolite under grassland replicate 2 | place: USA:California | collected 2016-06-15 | reverse complement strand
CCGGAGCCTGAAAGGCGGCGGGCGCGTAAAGCCCCCGCGTCAGAGACAGCCGGTCGGTCACGGGCGTCGTCGTCTTCGTCATGGGGTTACCTCCCGGCGCGGCGCGACTCGGTGATCGCGGCGCGCAGCGCGTTGACCGCGCGGTGCAGATTGGATTTTGTGGTGCCGAGGGGTTGCCTCAGGATCGTGGCGACCTCCTCGAGGCGCAGGCCTTCGACATATCTCAGGACGATCACGTTGCGGTACCGCTCGGGCAGACCACCGACCAACGTGGCGAGATCTGCCCGGTCGCGCCGCCGCGCGAACCGCTCGTCGGGGCGCGAGCGGGGATCGTCCTCCGCTGGCCACGTCTCGATCGGCACGAAACGGTGGCGCTTGCCGCGCAGGCGATTGCGGGCGAGATTCAGCGTGATGCGGTAAAGCCAGGCCTTGAGCGCCAGGGCCCGGATCCGGTCGGCCGGATACGATTTCAGGGCGCGATAGGACCTCACGAAAGCGTCCTGAGTGACCTCTTCGGCATCCTCGCGACTGCCCGTCAGCCGGCAGGCGAAGGAGAAGAGCCGGTCCTGATAGTCGCGGACGAGCTGCTCGAAGGACTCATCGAGGTTTTGGGCCAGCCCGGCCGCCAGGGGGTCTTCCGCTCTCGTCGCGCTCATCGAATCCCTCGGGCCGGACGCGACCGGCTTCAGCTCTAATCCGCCTAGCCTACCTCCCGGGGCGGCGCCGGGGCATTCGGCAGTCGTGCTCATGACAGGCCTTTAAACACGCGATCCGAGCAGAGAGTTGCGCTTTGGGGCGCTCTATTTGAGCGCCAGATAGATCACCAGGCCCGAAGAGTTCCTCAACTCGACGCGGTCTTCTTCGATGCGGACGACGGTGAAGCCATCGACGTAGGCGCCGGCGCCGACAATCTTGCCGTTGACGAGGGCCGTCGCGTTCGACTCGGTAGAGACGATTCCGCCGAGCTCGATGCGCGTGCCGCCGGGCAGCGTGACCGAGCCGATGTAGGTTCTGCCGTCGACGAGCGCCGTGGGGCGGTCGGGAGCGACGGTCGCAGAAGGTGCGGCTTGCACGGAGGAAAACGAGCCGGGGCTCACGGGCGCGGCGGCGGCGATTCGGGGCGCGCGAGTGGGATTGGATTCTGTCGCTTTGACGGCGGTTTTCCCCTCACGGTCCTTCGCTGATCCGTTCTCGGCAGCCTTGGCAGACGACGGAGCGAGGCGAGGGGCTGACGCGGTCGGCGCCGGCAGGGTCTTCTCCGGTGCCTGCCGCAAGAGCACGAAGACTGCGAAGATGGCCAGCGCCGTGAAGGCGGTCAGGACGGCGGCACGGATTGTGTTGCGGCCGAGAGAACGGCCCGGGTCGGGCAAAGGAGCGGGGGTCCAGGGCCGTTGGGCCGCTTCGGGCCCCTTCTCGCCGCCTTGGGCGGCCTGCGCGCGCTTTAAGGCTTCGTCGATCAGGCTCACGAGGCCTTTCCCTCGAGCTCGCGGATCGCCTGGCGCACGGCCCGCGCGGTCAGCTCCTGCGTGCCGTTGACGAAGCCGTAGAGAAGGGCCTTGTCGCACACCGCGTTGATCAGGCGGGGCACCCCGCGGGAATAGCGGTGCACGGTTCGGATGGCCCACGGCGAAAAGCTCGGCCGGCCGTTCTGCGCGCCGGCCACGCGCAGGCGGTGGGCGATGTAACGCTCCGTGTCGTCGCGCGAGAGCGGCCGCAGGTGGAAGCGCACCGTGATGCGCTGGCGAAGCTGGCGCAGGCTCCTCCGGTCGAGCTTCGCGCGCAGCTCCGGCTGGCCCACGAGCACGATCTGCAGGAGCTTCCTCTGGTCGGTCTCGAGGTTAGAGAGCAGCCTCACCTGCTCCAGGAGCTCGTCGTCGAGGTCCTGCGCCTCGTCGATGAAGAGGACGACGTCGTTGCCGGCGGCGGCCTGTTCGAGTAAGTAGGCATTCAGAAGCTCGAGGTAGGCCATCTTGTCCACTTTGCGCGGCTTCAAGCCGAGCTCGATCAAGACCGCGCGAAAGAGCTGCGTCGAGGTCATCGTCGGATTCAGAATCAGCGCGGTCTTGCAGGTCGGCCCGAGCTCGGTCAGGACCGCGCGGCACACAGTGGTCTTGCCGGCCCCCACCTCGCCCGTCACCTGGATAAACCCTTTGCGCTCCCGGATCCCGAACAGGATGTGATGGAACGCTTCGCGGTGCTGGTCCGAGAAAAACAGAAACCGCGGATCCGGCGTGATGTTGAACGGGGCCTCTTTAAGACCGTAATAGTCGTTATACACAGGAGCCCAAAGCCCAAGGCCCAAAGCCCAAAGGGGCCGCGACAAGGGTCAGTCGATGAGACATCAGAGAGAGTCTACGGCCGAGGCCGGTGCCGGTGTCGTGGAGAGACGTCTTCAGGGGTTCGTGTGTTGGCGAAACTTGCTGCCTTTGAAGCTGGAGTTGAGAAGATATTTCATGAATCCGGCCAGCAAGCTGCTCGTTTCAAGCGCGACACCTTCCGTCAGGGAGAATGTAGTTTCATCGACATAACCCAGATCCTGGGCGAGCCGTAGTTGGCTCCGAACCTCGCCGCAGGAGCCCTTTGCCGCGGAGAGGAACTGACCGAACTCTCTGTCGCCGCCTCTTTCGAAGCCCTCAGCGATGTTAGACATCGTAGAGATCGCCGCCCGGCGGATCTGCTGTCGGAGGGCGTAGTCTTTGGCGAAGGGGCCGGTCGAGCTGACTTTGTAGACGAGACCCGCGAGGGCGCGCGCCTTCTGCCAGACGACGAGGTCCTCGAATCGCCTTGCCGAGCGTTTGCTTGCATTCGCGAGCACGACTCGATCCTTAGCTTTCCGTTCGGACAAATGATGTCCGTCCCAGTCCCTTTGGGCGTTGGGCTTTGGGCGCCCGTCGGTTGGGGTCCTACAGGGGTTGGATCCGGATGCCGCCGCCGCTCGTGTGGAGACGCAGAGAGGCGCCGCCTTTGCCGAGAGTGCCGCGCACGTGGTGGCGCGAGATCTCGCCCTGAACCTTGAGCGGCAGGGCTGTCGAGACGTTGTTCGCGGAGGCATCGATCTCGAGATCGGCGTTGGGGTCGAGCGAAAGCTCGATGGAGCCGCCCGAGGACTCGAGGCGGCCGCCCCGCGAGTTGCCCCGGGCAAAGGAAGCGTGAATGCCGCCGCCCGATGTGTCGGCATCCACGAGGCCCGCGGCGTCGTCGATGTGGATCGACCCGCCGGAGCTGTGGACCTTGAGGTCGCCGGCCACGCGCTTCATCGTGATGCCCCCGCCGGAAGTGTCGGCCGTCACGGGCCCATCGAGCTCCGAGCCGTCGATCGAGCCGCCGGAAGTCTGGACGCGCGTGCGGCCCTTGATGGACTTCAAGCGCACGCCGCCGCCCGAGGTGTGGCCATCCACCTCGCCCACGACATCCCGGATATCGAGCGAGCCGCCCGAGGTCTTCAGCTTGACCTCGGAATGGATCGAGGCGACGACTATGCCGCCGCCTGACGTGTCGATATCGAGAGCCGTGGCAGTCGGAACCTGGATCTCGAAATGGACTCGGCCGCCGTCGGACCAGTTGAACAGGCGACTGCCCTTGCGCCGGCCGATGATCCGCGCCGTCTTGCCGCCTTCCTCGAAACGCAGCGTGAGGAGCTCGTCCAACTCGCGGTTTTTGGATGTCACGACCACCTGGACGTTGGAGCCCGAACCGCCGGTGACGGTGACGGAACCCATCTCGGTGTCGACCTCGAGACGGCCGCCCGGCTCGAGCTTCAACGTCTTGTCGACCCGCGACTCGGCAAGGGCGACCTGGGCGATGGCCAGTGTGACAAGAAGGCACGACAAATGGCGGCGGTTCATCGGGACACCCTCCTCGGCTCTTTAGACGCAAGAGGTGGCCTACTTGTTCTGGGAAAGCTTTGCCAGGAACCTGTCCAGGATCTGATTGAACTCCTCGGGGCGGTCCATCATGAGCCAGTGGCTGGCGTTGCCGACCGTTTCGACCGGGATGCCGGGGAGGGACCGGTCGACCGCCGCTGACTTGCCGGCCAGGTAAGAGACGATCGAGAGCCGGGGCCCCTTGTAGGGGGCGAGGGCCTCGGTCATCGGGAATGTGTAGATCCCCATCGTCGCGCCGACGAACGTCTCGCGCGGCGTCGTCCGAAGAGAGCGCATCACGGCCGCTTTGGTTTCCTCGGTGCCGCCGACGAGGATCTCCTCGAACCAGCGCCTCGTGAAGTTTTCGTAGCGGTCCGGCTCGAGGCCTCGTCTCAAGGCCGCGAGCTCTTCCGGCGGCGTCTTGGAGAAGTCGCCGCCGCAATCGGCGAAGACCAGGCCCGCGAGGCGATCCGGGTGCCTTCCAGCGTAGGCCGCGACGACAAAGCCGCCGTAGCTGTGACCGACGAGGACGAAGCGCGTCAGGGCAAGCGCATCTACGACCGCCTCGACGTCGTCCGCAAACGACGGGACCGAATAGGCGCCGTCCTTCGGCGGTTCCGACTCGCCCATGCCGTGGAGGTCGAAGGCCACGGCGCGGCGCTCGGCGCGCAGGTGTTCGAGCTGCGCCTTCCACTGCGCGCGGCTGCCGCCGTTGCCGTGCACGAAAACGACGGGCACGCCTCCTGAGCCGCCGTCGTTCACGCGCAACGTTCCGTGCGGCCCTTTCACAGAGTCCCCGGAGGCAGGAGCGAAGTGCGCGCAGGCGGCGGCCATTGCCAGTGCGGCGCCCGCGGCGATCGACCGCAGCCTGGGAGGAATTTCAGAGCTCGGAAAGCCTGACCTCCTTTGCCTCGCCGGTTCGCGCGGAGAGCAGGTAGGCCGCCTGGACGGTCTTCTCGAGCCCGAGAGCTCCGAGCGCGGCGGCATAGTCGAAAAGCTGCGCGGCGTACTCGGGCATCCTCTTCGTCATGTCCAGGTCCGTCTTGTAGTCGACGAGGACGAAACCCGATTCCTCCTCGAAGAGCAGGTCGATCTTGCCCTCGACGAGAAAGCCCGCCGCGTCGCGGAAGAGGACCGGCGTTTCGGCGAGGCGGCGGGGCGCGGCGGCCGAGCGGGCGAAGAGCTCCGAGCCGACGAGGCGCCGTGCGAGCCGTTCGACCTCGCGGTGGCCTTCGGCCGAGAGCTCCCAGTCGGCGGCGGCCCGAGCGGCGGCGCGGGCGAGATCGGCGCCGTGCTCGGCGACCGCCTGCATCGTCTCGTGCACCGCGGAGCCGATTCGGACCGCGGCGTCGGAAGTGGCGGCGCGCTCGCGTTCGCCGCCCGGCACGTCCTCCGGTGCGGCGTCCTCCGCCGGTCCGGTGGATCCGGCCCGGCGCAGCGCCAGCGCCTTCTCTTTCGCCAGCCGCGCGGGCCGCGCGGCCAGCTCTTCGAGCGTGAGCGTCAACGTCTCGGCGGCCGCCGCGTCGGCCGCGCGATCGGGCGCGGGCGCCGGCCTCGGTCGGGCAGACGCGGCCCGGCGCTCTACCAGGCCAGGCGGCAACCTGTCGGGATCCAGGTGCGGGCGAAAACGCCCGTAGGGAGTGGAGTCGCGGTCGGCATCGTCCGACGGAGAGGGGCCGGACTTGGTGTCGGAGATGTTGCGGAAACAGGAGAGGACGAGCAAGTCACAGGCTCGCGTGCAGGCCACGTAGAAGAGCCGCTTCTCCTCGGCGAGGTCGCGCCGGCGGCTCTCGTCCTTGACGACAGGCCAGTCGGGCGTCTCGACGGTCGTCGGGCCGAACGCGAGCGTGGCGGCCCAGGGCTCGCCCGCGGCACCGAAGAGGATGGGCGACGACTGTATCCCGCCGGTTGGAGCACCGAGGCCCGTGACGACGGTGACCTTGAACTCGAGACCCTTGGCCTTGTGCATGGTCAGGATGCGGACGGCCTCCTCTTTTTCCTCAAAGGCCCGCGGCTCGCCCACCTCCGTCGCGACACGCTCGTGCAGCGCTCGGACGACCGAGCCGAACGCGAGGCCGCTTTCCGAAAGCTGGTGCGCCGCGACCAGCAGGCGCTGGAGGTTGGCCTGCGCCTGAAGACCGCCGACCCGCTTTGCGGCGGCGGCCTCGACGGCGCCCGTCTCGTCGTAGAGATCCGCCAGCGTCTGGTCCGCCGAGCGGCCATGGCGTTGCTTGCGCAAGCGCGCGACGAGGCGCAGGGCCTCGGCGAGCCGGCCCGCGGCCGGTCCCGGCCGCGTGGCGTCGAAGCGCACGCCCGCGGCATTGGCGCGGAGGAGCTCCTCGTCAGAAAAGGAGAAGAGAAACGACTTCAAGGCGGCGTAGAGGCTCACCGCATCGCGCGGGTTGTCGATCGCGCGCAGGGCGGCGAGAACGGCCGCGGTTTCTTCGCGCTCGAAGAAGTCCTTGCCGCCCTCGAGGACCGAAGCCATCCCGTAGCGGGCGAGCGCGTCCTGGAAGTCAGCGACTCGGGCGTTGGCGCGAACGAGAATCCCGACGTCTCTCGGGGAGATGCCGCGCTCGCTCAAGGCCGAATGAAGGAAGGACGCCACGGCCTCGGCCTCGCCGGCGTCGCGTTCGGCGCTCTTGCCCCTCCAGTCGCGCGGCGGCTCGAGGTAGACCACCGGAGGCCCGGCGAGGTTCCCCGGCCCGCGCCAGTGCAGAAACGACTCGTAGCCGATCTCGAACGGCCGGGCCGGGTCTTCGGTCAGAAGGCCTCCGAAGACCGCGTTGACCCAGTCGATCAGGGCCGGGACGCTGCGTCGGTTGGCCGAAAGCGGCACGCGCTCGAGCGAGGCCCTCGCCACACGGTACGCCTCGACGTCCGCTCGCCGGAAGCGGTAGATGGATTGCTTCGGGTCACCCACGAGCAGCAGCCGTCCCGGCTCAGGTTTGAGGGTGCGCCAGTCGGCCGCGCCGCCATCCGGCGACGTCAGCCGGAAGACGATCTCCATCTGCAGCGGGTCAGTGTCCTGGAACTCGTCCACGGCGACCACCTGAAAACGGCGGCGGAAGTGCTCGCGCGCGGCCGCCGAGCCCGCGACGAGGTCGCGCGCCAAGAGCAGCAGGTCGTCGAAATCGACGAAGCCGCGCAGCCGTTTCTCGGCGGCGACCGCGCCTAAGAAACCGGTTTGCGCGTCGACGAGCCGATCGAGCAGGCCGACGAGCGTGGGCCAGTATCGAACCTGCGCCGCCAGCCGTTCGCCGTCGAAGAGGCGCTTGACCTTCTTGACGAGATCCTGGATCTCTTCGCAACGCTCGTCCGGCCACAGGCCGGCAACGCCGCGCAACGAGCCTTTCGGGAGCTCGCGCGCGAGCTCGGTGAACCGGCGCGGGTTGGCCGCGTGGCGGGCGAGCTCACCCAGGTGCTCCGCGATCTGCCTCAGCCACCGGGCCGCGGGATGGCGCGGGGTCTTCGCTTCGACGGCTGCCTTCGCCAGCCGGTTGCTCCAGCCTTCAAGACGCCGGAGGAGCAGCCGGGGCGCCGCAGCCGGAGCCGGCGCGCCGTCGAGCCGCGCGCGATCACGGTAGAGAGCAAAGGCGAGCCGCGCGACGGTGGGCCGATCGTCGTCGTCGGGCCGGCCGAGCGAAGCCTGCGCGCGCAACGCCTGCGCGAGCGCGCCGTCCGGCCGCTCGGCGAGCTCTGCGCGCCACCAGTCGTGCCAGATCCGTTCGGCCACCAGGCGCGAGGCCGCCTCATCGATCGGCTGAAATCCCGGATCGAGGCCCGCATCGATCGGCCTCTCTTTGAGCAACGTCTGGCAGAAGGCATGGATCGTCGCGACCTCCGCCCGCTCGACGTCCTCGAGCGCGACCCGGGCGCGCGCGCGTCGTATGGGATCGGGACCTTGGGTGACCTCGTCGGCGAGCCGGGCGCGCAGCCGTTGCTTGAGCTCTCCCGCGGCCTTCTCCGTGAAGGTGACGGCCGCGACGTCGGCAAGCGAAACGGGAGGCTCGGCATCGAGCGCGAGATGGAGCAGCGTCGCGATCAAGGTGTGGGTCTTGCCGGTTCCGGCCGCCGCCTCGACCAGGAAGGAGCGGTCGCGGCCGCGCACGATGGCGTCGCGCTGGGATTGGTCTGGAGGCGGAGGCAGCTCGCCGCTCAAGAGATCTCCCCGAGTTTTGCGAGGCGGCGGACTGCCGGGTCGGCGTCGTTCTCCTTACGCTCGTAGCGTGACTGGTGACCGGGGCCGCAGATGGCGTCGAAGTCGCAGACCGAGCAGGGCTCCTTTCGAACGATCCCCGTCGTTCGCGGGCGGAAGACGCCTTCGGCGACAGCCGCGACGACAGTGCCGAGGACGGCGTGGAGCCTCTCGACCGCTTCGCCCGTCTCGTCGGCGGTCAGATGAATCGGCGTCACGTGCCCGGCGATCTCCCTGGCGTCCGGGTGGGGAGCCACGAAGAGGTATTCCGACTCGAGCGCGGCGGAGAGGTTCGAGCGCTCGCGGACCGGCCCCGCGGCGGCGAGCGCGTAGACGGGCAGCTGGAGCATTTCTCCGGAAAAGACGATCGCGCCCTTGCCGCGGGCGTCGAGGGCTGTCTTGACGCCTTCGGCCGATGCCTTGACCTTGAAGTCCGTCACGCGTTGTCGCTCGGCCGCAGGCGAGTGGGAGAGCAGATCGATTCGTCCGCGAAGGAGAACGGGCCCCCCGGGAATCGCCGCCTCCGCGCACGCGTCGGTGGAGAGGGCGGGGTCGTTCGCCTCGCTCTGCCGGGCGTCGGGCGGGCCGAACCGGACTTCGGCGCCCGCCGGCGCGAAGTCGCCGCCACGGGACTTCTCGAAGCGCAGCCAGGCCTCCAGGTACGCTCCGACGCGCTCGAGTGCCAGCTCGCGCAGAAGCGCCGGCGCGATCGCCGTTCCCTCCCGCTCTTCGTACGCTGCCATCGATTCGACGGCCGCGGCCGACGCGAGCCTCCGCATCGCGGAATCGGAAAGCTCCGCGAACGGTCGCCCGCGCCGCGCCGTCGCGACGCGGCGGGCCGCGTCGTGGAAGATCGTGCCCTGCGCCAGCGGATGGAGATCCGAAGGCTCGTCGGCTTCCTCCCACGGCGAAAGGCGCAGCACGCGGCGGAAGAAATACTGGTACGGGCAGCGGCAGAACATTTCGAGCGCCGAGGCCGAGATCGGGCCGGAGCGGCCGGGCGCGTGCGCGGCGAGGATGGTCTGCAGCTCTCTGTCCGCGATCCGCCCTTCGTACTCGGTCCACTGGGGCCGGTCGAGAGCGGCCCGCCGGTCGAGCGCTCGGGCGAGCGGCGAAAAGACCGCGGCGACGGTCGGAGCGCCCGCCCCATGGAGGACGCGGCGCCGCGCCTCGGCTTGGCCGATCGGAGGGCCGTCCGGCGTGGGAACGCCGAGAGAAGTCGTGCGGACGCGTCCGGGACCCAGGGCTTCGGCGGCACGCGTGAAGAACTGCGAGACGGTGCGCTCGCGGTCGAGCGCCGTGTCGCGGCGGGAGCAGAGCAGCGTCAGGCGGCGGCGCGCGGCATCCGCGCAGACGGCGAAGAGAAAGCGCTCCTCGTCGGGGCGCTGGAGCACCTTCGGCGCGAGGGGAAAGCGACGGCCGAGCGCATCGCGTTCTTCGTCGAAGAGGAGCGGGTCGGGCCGGCCCCGCATGGGGAAGCTCTTCTCGTAGAGGCCGGGCACGAGGACGTGGTCGAAGGCGAGGCCGCGCGCCTCCAACACGGTCAGAATCGCCACGCCGTCGCGGCCCAGGCGGCCGGACGGAGGCGTGCGCGCGGAAAGGCCCGAGGCGAAGACTTCGAAGAACGCCTCCCGCGAAACGGTGCCGCCGTCGAGCGCGTCGACCGCATCCAGGGCCGCCCCGGCTTCCGGCGGGATCTCGCCCGGCGCGAGCAGGAGCGCAAGCCTTCGGCGCGCCTCGACAGCCCAGCCCGCCCAATCGAGAGGCTCTTCGGGCCAGCCTGCCGCCGAATCGCGGAGCGCCTTCCACCGCCGATCGAGCTCGCGCGCCGCGGCCGCGCCCTCGGGCCTCCGCGCGGGCGAGATCGCTTCTTCGGTGGCATCGACCTCACCGGCAGGCCGCGCCGCGGCCAGCCGCGCGACGGCCGCGTCCCAGGACTCGCGGCCGCGCACCACGCCCGCCTGGCGCACGAGGGCCCGGTATTGCGCGGCGTGTGGATCAGGGCGCGTGGCGTCCAGGAGCTCCAGAACCTCCAGCACGTCGTCGCGGCGAAAGCCTTCGCCTTCGAGCCTCAGCCAGAGCGCCAGGGCGCGGCCCATCGGGCTCTGCCCCCAGGACGGGGCGGGCCGGCGGAAACAGGGAATGCCCGCGCGAAGCAGCTGCGCCTCGAAGCGCTCGGCCTCGGACTCCTGGCGCAGGAGGACCGCCGTACGGGCGAGCGAGAGGCCCTGCTCGACTCCGATCAAGACTTCTCGCGCCACCTCCCGCGTCTCGTCGGTGTCGTCGGCCGCCTCGACCAGCCGCAGCGAGCCATCGTCGGGCAGCGCGTCGCCGGTTTCGCGCGCGGCGAAGCGGCGCCACCAGCGCGCGCGCGTCCCCCCGTTCGCCGTTTCGGCGAGCAATTCGGGGGAACCGCCGGCGAGCCGCTCGTAGAAGGCCCGCGTCCGCTCGCGGCCAAAGACGCCCAGGTCGTCGGCGTAGTCGGGCACGAAGAGAAAGAGCGGACGGCTTTCGGCAAGAGCCTCGAGCAGACGCCGTTGCGAACCGACGAGGTCGTAGAACCCGTAAACGAGAAGCGGCTCGTCAACCGGGCGGCGGCGCGCGGCCCCGGCTGCCGCGGCGAACGTCGCGACCTCGTCGGCATGGCTCGCGAGGCGTCGCGTCACTTCGGCATAGAGAGCCGAGAGCGACGCCAGAGGGCGCGCCCGGTCTCCCCGCATGCCGGCGGCGAAGCGGGCGAGCTCGTCGGGCGGGACACCCGCATCGCGCAAGTCGCGGACGGTCGCCTCGACGGCGCGGGCAAAGCCGATGCGCTGGCGCACGTCGCCGAACGCGCGCGCGTCCGGCACCGCAGAGATTGCCGCGACCGTGGTGGCGAAGAGCAGCGCGGGGGGCGCCGGAGCTCCGGGGACTTCGCCGGCGAGCTGACGGGCGAGATCGAGGAACGTCAGGAAGCGCACGTTGCCATGGCCGGCGCGCGCGCCGCCGGACGCGATCCGTTCCGCCAGTCGGCGGCGCAGGTCGAGGCCGAGCAGGTTCGATGGGACGACCACCTCGACGCGCGCGAGCGGGTCGTCACGCTGGAGGGCCTCGATGTCGCCGAACAGCCTCTGCTCGAGCGCCGAGAAGGGACCCGCGATCAGACGGTGGTGCGTCACCCTCGAGAGCTTAGGCTATCGCGCGGACAAAAGAGGTCCGAGTGCATCGGCCCCTTGCCCGATGGCGGCTCGGCCCGCCGGCTACGTCTTGAGCTTTGCGATCTCCTGGCTGATCCGCTTCTTCTGGGCAGGGTCGGAGACCATCTCCAACGCCTTCGTGTAGTTATCGATCGCGAGCTTCTTGTCGCCCTTCGTCGCGTAGCCTTCGGCCAGGCTGTCGTAGACGTTCCAGGACGTCGGATGCTCCCGGACGTTGCGTTGAAAGATCGCGATGGCGTCGTCGGTCTTCTTTTCGCCGAGGAGCTGGTAGCCGTAGGCGTTCAAATCCACTTCCGTCGCGATCTTGAGCGACTTGTCGCGGAGCGCCTGGGCCGTCTTCGCGTCGCCTTTCTTCTCGAGCAGCGCCGCCCGGACACGCAGGTTCTGGAACGTTTCCGCCATCCCGACCGAGCGTTTCGACCATTCCAGAGCTTCGTCGAGGTTGACGTCGTTGCGCAGGCACCAGGCGGCGGCCTGATTCCAGCCCTGCCAGAAGAAGCGCGGCAGGCCGCGCAGCTCGCTGCGGATGCTGGCCAGGACGACGTCTTTGGTGTCGACGTCGATCCGAATGGGCACGCGCAGCTTCTCCCAGCGCAGCGAGGCCACCACCGAGTTCTCCGTCGGGTCGTCAAAGGTGTAGGCCAGGCGCTCTACGAGATCGGAAGGCTCCGGCGCGACCGTTGCGCGGGCGGCGTCCTCCTTGGCGTCGTAGCTGAAGCTGCCCCAGGCCGAGGAGACGGTCGAGAAGATGACCGTCCAGTCCTTCTCGGTCGGGATCATGTGGAGGCCGTAGGTCCCGGCCGGCAGCTTCTTGCCGGCGACCGAAACGGCCGAAGAGAACGCGATCGTCGTGTTCTCGTTGGCGCCCGCACGCCAGACCTCGTTCAAAGGAACCAGGCCGCCCCAGATCTTGCGCTTGTTGACGGCCGGGCGATGGTACGAGATGGCGATCTCGGTCAGCCCGACTGTCTGCGTGACCGTCGCCTTCGGGCTCGGCTGGGGAACGGTCAGTGTGGGCTGGGCGCCGGCCGCGCCGGCGGCGCCGAGCAGGAGGGCGGCGAGTGCCAGGGGTCTGGAAGATCGCATGGCTTGTCTCCTTTTCAATGAGAGCTGCGATCTCTGTTACGGTGGCGGGCCACGAAGGTTGTGGCGATGTCCTGGACCCCGAGCCGTCCGTCCTGGCTGGATCAGCGCGTGGCGGGCAGGTTGAATGGGCGGCCTGGTCGAGCCGCCCCGGCCCGGAGGCATTGCCCGCGGGACCACGCGGCGACCCTCCCTCGGTTTGAGGGAAAGATTCCCCTGGCCGCCGCTCGAACGAAACCGGTGCAAGGGAAAGCTCTGGCGGCAGCCCGCTGACCTGCGCGCACACCCACGCGGTTTCGACGGGTCCCGCGGACAACGCCTCCGTGCCGGGGCTCCTAGTGTGGCCGCTGCGTGGCCGCTGCACGGGTGGAAGCCCCGGACTGACGGGGCTGCCCTGCGGGACCGTCGAAACCGCGTGAGTGTGCAAGGCCGGGTCACACCGGAGTCGATAATGCTTCTTGCACCGGTTTCGTTCGAGCGGCGGCAGGCAAGACATCGGTTGCAGCCTGGGTGAGCCGCCGCGTGTCCCGCAGGGCAGTCACGGCGGTCCGGGGCGCCTTGTCAGGTAGCCGCTGACACCCGAGCACGAGCCCATTCCAAAGTTACTGTCCACCAGAGGACGCGGCCGATGTCGGGAGGTTTCGCCTCGTCGTCAGTCTTTGGGAGACTCTTTTGGAGGCTCGAGGATCGGAAGCGGCGAGGGTGCGAGGAGCGCGGGCGGAGGGGGCTGCGGCGAGAGCGAAGCGCCCTGGAGGTGAAACATTTGGGCGCCGGGCGCCTGCGAGGGCTCGCCTGCCGCGGAGCCGCCCTGCGGGGCGACGATGCCCAGATGGAATCCGGGATCCCAACTCGCGCCGACGCTCAAGAGGACGTTGCCGCCGGCGTTTCCATTGAGAACCCAGTATCCGTTCGATCGGCAAGAAGGCGCGGCGCCGCAACCATTCACGGGCCCTTGCTTCTGCTGCGCGACGAGAAGGAAGGGCGAAAAAACCATCGCGCCAGCGAGTCCGAGAACGTAGCGACGACCGCGCATATCTTCGAGAACGCTTTTGGCGAGGGCATTAATCCCGGCGCCCGCTCATCCGTTGGCGCGTTGGAATTCCCCCATGAAGGACACAAGTGTCTCGACGCCCTTCTTCGGGAAAGCATTGTAGATCGAGGCGCGAATGCCGCCGACCGAGCGGTGCCCTTTCAGGCCGTCGAGGCCCGCCTTCTTCGCCTCCGAGACGAGCTTGCCCTCCAGCTCTTCGGACGGCAGCCGGAACGTCACGTTCATGTTCGACCGGCTGCCCGGCTTTGCGTGCGGGCGGTAATAGCCGCCCGAGCCGTCGAGGGTGTCGTAGAGGAGCTTCGCCTTCTCGGCGTTCTTCGCGGCCATCGCCGAAAGACCTCCTTCGGCTAAGAGCCACTTCATGACGAGCCGCATGATGTACACGCCGAACGTGGGCGGCGTGTTGTAGAGCGACTTCTCCTTGGCCTGCACGGCGAAATCGAGCATGGCGGGCAGGTTCTTCGGAACGCGCGAGAGCAGGTCGTCGCGCAGGATGACGAGCGTGACGCCCGAGGGGCCCAGGTTCTTCTGGGCTCCGGCGTAGACGACGCCATACTTTGTGACGTCGACCGGCCGGGAGAACATGTCGGAGGACGTATCGCAGACAAGCGGCACGCCGCCGACTTCGGGCTCTCGGCTCCACTCAACGCCCTGGATCGTCTCGTTGGACGTGAAGTGGACGTAAGCGGCGGCCGGGTCGAGCTTGAGCTCGGAGGCTTCCGGCACACGCGTGAAATTCTCGGCCTCGTTCGTCGCCGCAATCTGGACCGTGCCGACCTTCTGGGCCTCCTTGACGGCTTTCTTGCCCCATGAGCCGGTCAGGATGTAATCGGCCCTGCCTCCCGGCGGCATCAGGTTCATCGGCACCATCGAAAACTGCAGCGAAGCGCCTCCCTGCAGGAAGAGAACGTGGTAGCTCGGCGGAATCCCGGCGAGCTTGCGAACGTCGGCTTCGCAGCCCTGGATGATCTCCTCGAAGACCTTGCCGCGGTGCGAGAGCTCCATCACGGACATCCCCACTCCCGGCAAGGCCATCAGGTCCCGCTGCGCCTCTTCCAGCACGGGCTCGGGCAAGATCGCGGGTCCGGCGGCGAAGTTGAAAATGCGGTTTGTCATGAGTCGATCATAACGACTTCATCCTAGATCGCTAGCAGCGCGACTTCGATGATGTCTTCGGTTGCGGTGCGGATCCCCTCGAGGACGCCGGGCGAGGGCGCCTGGTTCAGGTGAATGCGCGCGACGGCAGCCTTTGCCCCGTCAAAAACGATGTTCTCGGTCTCTTGGACATTGATGCCGGCGGCTTTGATCCGGTCGAACACGGCAGCGAGCACGCCGACGCGGTCGAAGTGTCGCACGACGAGCATGTGAGTGGCCGGCGACTTCTTGGCGAGGTTGACGACGTTGGGAGCCCGGCCCTTCTCCTTGTACTCGCGCACGATGCGCACGGTCTCGGCCGCGATGGCTTCCTGCGCCTGGTCGGTCGAAGCGCCGATGTGGTGCGTTCCGATCACGCCAGGCAGCTGGAAGATCGGGTCCGAAACGCTGCCGGTGCCGCCGGAAGGCTCGCCGGCGAAGACGTCGAGGCCGGCGCGCAGACCCCGCGATGCAACGGCCGCAGCGAGCGCGTCCTGGTCCACGACTTCGGCCCGCGAGGTGTTGACGAAGAATGCGCCCGGCCGCATCGCCGCGAAGAACGTTGCGTTGCAGAGGCCCTTTGTGTCGGGCTTCAGCGCCACGTGCACGCTCACGATATCGGCGGAGGCGGCGACTTCGGCGGGCGAACCCTTGCGCTCGACGCCCAGCGCGGCCGCTCTCTCGGGCGTCAGGGAGCGGCTCCAGGCCACGACCGACATGCCGAAGGCTTTCGCGCGCGGAATCATCTCTTTTCCGATGCCGCCGACGCCGATCAGGCCGAGCGTACGGCCGAAGAGGCCCTTCGCTTTGCTGTACTCCTTCTTGTTCCAGACGCCGCCCCGCAGATCCTTGCCGCCTTCGACGATGCGGCGATCGAGGGCGAGGAGAAAGCCGAAGGCGAGCTCTGCCACAGCGATCGAGTTTTTGCCCGGACAGTTGGCGACGTAGATGCCGCGCTCGGAAGCCGTCTCGACGTCGATCGTGTTGTAGCCCGCTCCCGCGCGGACGACGAGCGCGAGGTGGCCCGTCTCGAGCATCGCTTTGGTGACCTGCGTCGAGCGAACGACGAGGACCTCGGCCCGGGACGTTCGGATCGCTTCGGCCAGAGTCTGGTCTTTCGCATCCGGTTCGTAGACGACCTCGCAGCCCGCGGCTTCCAGGGCGTCCAGACCGCTCTTCTCGAACTTGTCGGCGATCAGTACCTTCATAGAGATGCTCGATTCTATTTCGTGTGTCAGATCCTATGGATCAGCAGTCCGTCTCGCAGTTTCGGCTCGAACCACGTCGACTTGGGCGGCATGATTTCGCCGGCATCCGAGATGGCCATGAGATCGTCCAAGGAGACGGGGTGCAGCGAGAAGGCCACGGCCGCCCTCCCGGAATCGACGATCTTCTCGAGCTCCTTCGTGCCGCGGATGCCGCCCACGAAGTCGACGCGCTTGTCCGTCCGGATGTCTTTGATTTCGAGCAGCGGGTCGAGGATGTGACGCTGGAGGAGATCAGCGTCGAGCCCCTCGATCGCGCGGCCTGTCCCGGGCTTCGGCAGCGCCACGCCGTACCAGCGGCCAGCCAGATAGAGGCAGACCTCGCCCTTTGCGGCGGGAGCGGCGGGAGCGTCTTCGCGCACCTTGAAGCGCCGCTGAAGCTCGGCTAAGAAGGCCTGCGGCCACCGGCCGGAGAGATCCTTCACGACGCGGTTGTAGGGCAGGATCCGCACCTGGCTGGCCGGGAAGACGACTGTCAGAAAGAAGTTGTAGTCCTCCGATCCTGTGTGCGACGGGTTGGCGGCCTTCCGTTGGGCGCGAGCCCGAGCGGCGCTCGCTGCTCGGTGATGGCCGTCGGCGATGTAGAAGAGAGGAGCAGCGCGGAAGGCCTCTTCGAGCCGCTTCGAGGCGTCCTCGGAGAGGCGCCAGATCGTGTGCGAGACGCCGTCGGGCGCCGTGAAGTCGAAAAGCGGTTCTTCCTTCTTCGCCGCGACCACGAGCTCGTCGACGGCCGGGCGGTCGCGGAACGTCAGGAAGACCGGCCCCGTCTGCGACTTCAACGTCATCATGTGGCGCGTTCGATCGTCTTCCTTGTCTTTGCGCGTGCGCTCGTGCTTACGGATGACGCCGATGTCGTACTCGTCGATCGAGGAGACTCCGGCGACGCCCGTCTGCTCGCGGTCGCCCAGGCGTAGCCGATACACGTAGAGCGCCGGAGGCTCGTCTGAGGACAGCGGCGCCTCGCGCTGGAGCGCCTCGAAGGCCTCGGCAGCCTTCGCGTAGACGGCGTCGGAATACGGGTCGGTCCCGTTGGGCAGGTCGATCTCGGGGCGAGAGACGTGGAGGAACGAGAGCGGGTTGCCGGCGGCGAGCGCGCGGGCCTCGGCAGTGGAGACGACGTCGTAGGGCACGGCCGAGACGGCGGCGGCCTTTTCGCGCGTCGGCCGCAGGGCCCGAAACGGCTTCAAGGTGGCCATGCTGCGGGGATTCTATCGGTTAGACTCCTCCGAACCGATGCCTCTCGCAGCCGGCTCCCGGCTCGGTCCCTATGAGATCCTGGCCCCGCTCGGCGCGGGCGGGATGGGGGAGGTTTACCGCGCGAAAGACCCGCGACTCAAGCGCGAGGTGGCGATCAAGGTTCTCCCGGCCTCCTTCTCCCAGGATGCCGATCGGCTGCGGCGCTTCGAGCAGGAGGCGCAGGCGGCCGGAGGCCTCAATCATCCCAACATCACCGCGGTCTACGACTCCGGGGCGCACGAAGGCGCGCCTTACATCGTCACAGAGCTTCTGGAAGGAGAGACGCTGCGCCAGAGATTGGCGGCCGGGGCGATCTCAATGAGGAAGGCGATCGATTACGCGATACAGATCGCCAAGGGTCTTGCCGCAGCGCACGAGAAAGGGATTGTTCACCGGGATCTGAAACCCGAGAACCTGTTTCTCACGCGGGATGGGCGCGTGAAGATCCTGGACTTTGGCCTGGCGAAGCTGAAGCCAGAGAAGCAGGAGGGAGGTCAGACCGATCTTCGGACAATCTCGGCGACGGAGCCCGGGGTCGTTCTCGGGACGATGGGCTACATGTCACCCGAGCAGGTGAGAGGTCAGACGGCCGACCAGCGTTCCGACATCTTCGCTTTCGGGGCGATCCTCTACGAGATGCTCTCGGGCACGAGGGCATTCCGAGGCGCGACCGCGGCGGACACGATGTCGGCGATCTTGAAGGAGGAGCCGCCGGATCTCTCGGCAACCAACCGCGACATCCATCCCGGGCTCGACCGCATCGTCCGGCACTGTCTCGAGAAAAACTCGGAGGAGAGATTCCAATCCGCTCGAGACCTCGCATTCGATCTGGAAGCGCTGTCGGGCATCTCCGCGCCGAAGACAGCGGCTGTGCTTCCCGCGGCGAAGAGGCGGACGCCCCGGATTCTTTCCGCCGCCGCCGCGGTGGTCGCCGCAGCGCTCGCCGGGTTGCTCGTTTTTCGCGCGGGCAAGAAAGCCGGTTACGTTCCGCCGCCTTCGTTTCGCCAGTTGAGTTTTCAGCGTGGAGAGGTCGGCGGCGCCCTCTTCGCACCCGACGGGCAGACCGTTGTCTATTCGGCGGCCTGGGAAGGCCGGCCGATGGAGGTCTTCGTCCACCGGGTTGAGAGCCCGGAGTCTCGCCCCTTCGGGCTTGCCGGGGCTGAAGTGCTGGCGGTGTCCCAAACGGGTGAGATGGCTGTCTCTCTGAACCGCCATGTCGTGGTGCCCTTCACCCGGACCGGTCGACTCGCCCACATGTCGATCGCAGGCGGCGCCCCCCGCGAGATCCTCGACGACGTGGAGTGGGCCGATTGGGCGCCTGACGGCCAGAGCCTCACGATCGCCCGCGAGGTCGGTGTGCGCCACCGACTCGAGTACCCCATCGGGAAAGTCCTTTTCGAGACGGACGGTTGGATCGGCCATCCTCGGGTCTCGCCGAATGGAGATCTCGTCGCGTTCATCGACCACCCGGTCGTGCGCGACGACGGAGGTTCGATCGCCATCGTGGATCGCAGCGGAAAGAAAACGACGCTCACGCCGGTGTACGAGTCGGCTCAAGGCCTTGCCTGGGCCCCCGATGGCCGAGAGATCTGGTTCACCGCGGCAGAGGAAGGGTTTAACCGCGCGGTTCATGGAGTGAATCTCTCCGGTCGGTATCGCCTGATCGGGCGTGTGCCGGGTGTGAGTACCATCAAAGACATCTCGAAGAACGGGCGGGTTCTGATGGCCAACGACCTCGTGCGTATGGGGATTCTCGGCCGGCGGGCCGGTGATCCGAAAGAGAGCGAGCTTTCCTGGCTCGACTATTCGCTCGTCAACGACATCTCGTCCGACGGCGGCGCAATTCTCATGACCGAGGCAGGCGCAGGAGGCGGTCCCGGATATTCCTCATACCTGCGAAAGACCGACGGATCCCCGGCGGTACGGATCTCCGGAGGATCGGCGCAAGCCTTGTCTGCGGACGGTGCATGGGCGCTCTCCATCCTTCATCCGGCCACCGATGCGACGCTCGTCGCCGTTCCCACCGGCATGGGAGAGACCCGAACGTTTCCGAAAGACGACCTCCGCGTGCTCGTGGCGGACTGGTTTCCGGATGGAAAACGCATCCTGATGACGGCGACGGAGCCGGGCCGGGGGACGCGCCTCTATGTCCGTGACTTCGCAGGGGGCAAGGCGCGCCCCTTCACGCCGGAGGGATACCGGCACTTCCAACGAGCCGTCTCACCCGATGGGAAGTTTGTCGCCGCGCGCGGCCCGGACCGAAGGATCTACCTCTACCCGCTCGACGGGGGTGAGCCACAACCGCTGGCCGGACTGGCGAAGGACGACGTCCCGGTCCGATTCGATCGGGAAGGCCGGTCGCTGTATATCTATCGGCTCGGAGAGGTTCCTCTGAAGGTCTATCGCTATGAGATCTCTTCGGGGCGTAAGGAGCTGTGGAAGGAGATCAGCCCGAGCGATACCGCGGGGCTCAACTCGATCAACCGGTTCGTACCGACCCCCGACGGGCAGGCGTATGCCTACAGCTACTTCCGCACCCTCTCCTACCTTCAGCTGGTCGAGGGGCTGAAGTGACGCTTTCCGCTGGCACGCGTCTCGGCCCCTACGAGATCCTGGCGCCGATCGGTGCTGGGGGGATGGGCGAGGTCTACCGCGCGAAGGACCCTCGGCTTGGCCGCGAAGTCGCTATCAAGGTGCTCCCGGCGTCGTTCTCGCAAGACGCAGATCGTCTCCATCGGTTCGAGCAGGAGGCGCGCTCCGCCTCGGCCTTGAATCACCCCAACATCATCACGATCCACGAAATCGGCGCAGCCGACTCGACTTCCTACATCGCGATGGAGTTCGTCGACGGCACGAGCCTGCGCGAGCTCCTGGCCGCGGGAGCTCTTCCCGGCAAGAGACTACTCGACGTTGCGGTGCAGATCGCCGACGGCCTCGCCAAGGCGCACGGTGTGGGAATCGTCCACCGGGACTTGAAGCCCGAGAACGTCATGGTGTCCAAGGACGGCTTCGTCAAGCTGCTGGACTTCGGGCTCGCAAAGCTCTTCACGGCTCCGCAGGAACAGGTCTCCGGGATGCCGACCGTCGTGCAGCAGGAGACCCAGCCGGGCACCGTCATGGGGACGGTCGGATACATGTCGCCCGAGCAGGCGAGCGGACGACCGGTCGATTTCCGGTCGGACCAGTTCGCGCTGGGATCGATTCTTTACGAGATGGCGACGGGCAAGCGAGCCTTCCAGCGCGGCACGGCCGCCCAGACGCTGGCCGCGATCATCCAGGACGACCCTGAGCCCGTAGTGCAGGTCAACCCGCGTGCTCCGGCCCCGTTCCGGTGGATCGTCGAGCGCTGTCTCGCCAAGGATCCGGACGAGCGCTATGCCTCGACGCGAGATCTCGCGCGGGATCTGAAGAGCGTCCGCGAGCACATCTCAGAAGCTTCCGTCTCGGGTCAGGTGGCGGCCGCGGCCGCTCCGCGCCGGAAGAGCGTCGTAGTTTGGGTCGTCGCGGCCGCGCTCGCCGCGGGGCTCGCGGGCGGTGTGCTGCTCGACCGGCGTCTCGTGAAGACCGCGCCGCCCTCCTTCAAGCAGCTGACCTTCCGCCGCGGGGACATCAAGTCGGCGCGGTTGGCGCCCGACGGGCAAACGATCCTTTATACGGCCGCCTGGGAAGGCAAGCCGCTTGAGATCTTCACGCGCCGCCTCGAGAGCCCCGAGTCGCGCTCGACCGGTCTCGCCGGCGCGGAACTGCTGGCGGTATCCGCTTCGGGCGAGATGGCGGTCTCGCTCGAACGCCGCCCGCTCTCGTCCTTCCACCGGACCGGCCGGCTCGCGACGACGAGCATCGCCGGCGGAGTGGCGCCGCGCGAGATCCTCGAGGACGTGCAGTCGGCCGACTACTCGCCGGACGGCAAGGAGGTGGCCGTCATACGGGACTTGGGCGGACGCAACCGCTTGGAGTTTCCGGTCGGAAAGCCTCTCTACGAGACGGCGGGGTGGTTGAGCCATCCGCGGGTCTCCCCGAAGGGCGACTCTGTCGCGTTTTGTCACCACCCGACTCAGGGCGATGACGGTGGCGAGATCGTAGTCGTGGACCGGGCGGGAAAGAGCCGGAAGGTCGCCGGAGACTACTCGACGGTCCAGGGCCTCGCCTGGTCGCCGCCCGGTCGGGAAATCTGGTTCACCGCTGCGGTGAGCGGAGCGAACAGGGCGCTGTATGGCGTCACGCCCTCCGGACGCGTCCGGCTCCTGGCGCGCGTCACTGGTTCCATGACGCTCCACGACGTCGCGCGCGACGGAAAGGTGCTCATCACCCACGACACCTTCCGTCAGGGAATCATGGGGGTCGGGCCCGGGGAGGCGAAGGAGCGCGCGCTCGCGTGGCTGGACTTCTCCTCCCCGCGAGACCTCTCGGCCGACGGTACGACACTCCTCTTCGACGAGACGGGCGAAGGGGGCGGCCCGGGCTACTCGGTCTACATTCGCAAGACCGATGGTTCGCCGGCGACTCGGCTGGGTGAAGGAGGGGCAACGGCCCTCTCTCCGGACGGCAAGTGGGCGCTCGCGGCCCTCAACACGTCCGCCGGGCCGCAGCTGGTCGTTTATCCGACCGGAGTGGGTGAGCCGAAGCGCCTGCCGGTCGATGGCCTGAGAGTGCAGATGGGAGACTGGCTTCCGGACGGGAATGCGATTCTGCTCACCGCCAGTGAGCCTGGGCGGGGAACTCGTCTCTACGTTCGCGATTTGAAAGGCGGCACTCCTCGCGCCGTCTCCCCCGAGGGATATCGCTGCCTGCGCCATGGCGTGTCACCGGATGGGAAGTTCGTCATCGCGATCGGCCCGGACCAACGCCACTACCTGTATCCGATCGCGGGAGGCGAGCCGCGGCCGATTCCTGGCGTCGTACCGCAGGACCGCATCGAGGGCTGGACGGCCGACGGCAACGGCCTCGTCGTGCACAGGCGCGGCGATTTGCCGGCGAAGGTCTACAGGCTCGACATTGCAACGGGCAAAAAAGAATTGTGGAAAGAGCTCATGCCGCTCGAGACCGCCGGGATCGGCGACGTCGGCGGAGTCATCCTCGCGCGCGATCGGCGGTCCTACGTCTACGGAACGGGCTGGACGCTGTCGGACCTCTATCTCGTCGAGGGGCTGAAGTAAACCGACTTAGTATCCGCTCGGCCCGATGACCTCGCCTGGCTTCGCGACGGCAAGAGGATTGTCATCCGGCGCCGGCTGGTCAGGCGTACGTCTACGGCTACTCGCGCACGCTCTCTGACATGTACGTCGTCGAGGGCCTGAAGTGAGCCGCGGTTAGAATCCCGGCCTCAATGAGCCTTTCCGCCGGAACGAAGCTCGGTCCCTACGAGATCCTCACGCCTCTGGGCGCGGGAGGGATGGGGGAGGTCTACCGGGCGCGCGACGAGAGGCTCAAGCGCGATATCGCGATCAAGGTCCTGCCCGCAGAGCTCGCGGCGGACGCGGATCGGCGCATGCGATTCGAGCGTGAGGCGCGGGCGGCATCGGGTCTCTCGCATCCGAACATCCTGACGATCTATGACATCGGCTCGGTCGACTCGACGGTCTACATCGCCATGGAGCTGATCGAGGGCGGGACGCTGAAGGACCTTGTCGCCTCCGGACCACTGCCGACGAAGAAGCTGCTCGAGATCGCCGTCCAGATTGCCGATGGGCTCGCGGCGGCGCACGCGGCGGGGATCGTGCACCGAGATCTGAAACCCCAGAACGTCATGGTCAGCAAGCACGGGTACGTGAAGATTCTCGATTTCGGCCTCGCCAAGCTCGTCACGCCCGAGGAGAGGGAACTCTCGGTCGCGCAGACCGCCGTCGACGCGACGCGCCCCGGCATGGTCATGGGGACGGTCGGCTACATGTCGCCGGAGCAGGCCGCCGGTTGGCCGATCGACTTCCGCTCCGACCAATTCTCATTCGGGTCGATCGTGTACGAGCTGGCGACGGGCAAGCGCGCGTTCGAGCGATCGACGACGGCGGAGACCCTGACGGCGATCATTCGGGAGGAGCCGGCGCCCGTCGCGCAATTGAACCCGATGGTGCCCGCGCCCTTGCGATGGCTCGTGGAAAGGTGCCTGACGAAGGATCCGGAGGATCGCTTCGGGACGACCAAGGATCTGGCGCGGGATTTGGCCTCGATCCGCGACCACCTCTCCGAGGCTCCTGTGTCGGCGGAAGGCACGGGAGAGCAGCCCGCCGTTTCCGTCGGACGGCGTCGCCGGATCGTGCCCGTCCTCGTCGCCGCGGCGATCATCGCCGCTGGGTTCGCCGGCCTCTTTACGGGAAAGCGGCTCTGGCGCGTCGAGCCGCCCTCCTTCAAACAGCTCACCTTCCGGCGAGGCCAGATCACCTCGGCGCGCTTCGCTCCGGATGGGCAGACGATTCTCTACTCGGCAGCCTGGGACGGGAAGCCGATAGAGATCTACGTCAGCCGCCCCGAGAGCCCGGAGTCGCGCGCATTCGGGCTCGTGGGCGCGGAAATGCTCTCCGTCTCCGGCTCGGGCGAAATGGCGCTCTCGATCGACCGGCACTCGGTCGATCCATTCCTGAGGATCGGAACCCTCGCGCAGCTTTCGGTCGCCGGAGGCGGGGCGCCGCGGGAAATTCTGAACGACGTCGAATGGGCCGACTGGGCGCCGGACGGGCGAAGCATAGCGATCGCGCGGGAGGTCGGCGGCGCGCAGCAGCTGGAGTACCCGATCGGAAAGGTGCTGTACCGGACCGCGGGATGGATGACGGGCCTTCGCGTCTCACCGAAGGGTGACGTCATCGCCTTTCAGGATCATCCGACGCGGCGGGACGATGGCGGCACGGTCATGCTCGTCGATCGGGCGGGAAAGGCGAGGAGCATCTCGGGAAACTTCGCTTCTCTGCGCGGTCTGGCATGGTCGCCGGACGGAACCGAAGTCTGGTACACCGGGGCAAAAGTCGGCAATCGGTCCATCTACAGGTCTGACCTTTCCGGCCGGGAGAGCATCGTGTATCGAGCCACGGGAAACCTGACGCTTCACGACATCGCGCGCGACGGAAGGGCTCTCCTCACGCAGGACGTCGAGCGTCTCGGGGATCTGGGTGTGGGCCCCGGGGAGGAGAAGGAGCGGGAGCTCACATGGCTCGACTGGTCTCTCGCGACGGACCTCTCGCCGGATGGCCGGACGCTGCTCTTCACCGAGTCCGGCGAAGGCGGGGGCGAGGGTTACTCCGTTTACATCCGGAAAACAGATGGCTCTCCCGCGGTCAGGCTCGGGACCGGATCAGCGAACGCCCTTTCCCCCGACGGCAAATCCGCGATTGGGATCCTCCGGTCGACCGGCGAGCAGGAAGTCGTCGTCCTTCCGACAGGCGCCGGCGAGCCGCGAACACTCTCGCGTGAAGGAATCGACGTGCAGCGGGCTCTCTGGATGCCCAATGGAAAATGGCTGTTCATGACCGCCAGCGAGCCGGGGCATGGGCCGCGTCTCTATGTGCGGAGCCTCGACGGCAAGCCGCGTCCCATCAGCCCGGAGGGATACCGCGCGTATGCCCGGTCCGTCTCTCCCGACGGCAAGCTCGCCGTCGTGAGGGGGCCGGACCAGCGCCTTTACCTCTATCCGATCGAAGGAGGAGAACCGCGGCCGGTTCCGGGCGTCACACCGGCCGATGAGCCGACGGGGTGGACGGCCGACGGCCGATCCATCTGGATCTTCCGCCGTGCGGAGCTGCCCGCGAAGGTCAGCCGGCTCGACATCGAGACCGGGAAGCGCGAGCTCTGGAGGGAGCTCATTCCGGCCGATGCCGCCGGAGTCAGTGAGGTCACACAGCCGCTGCCGACACCCGACGGCCGGGCGTATGTCTACACGTACATCCGATTGCTGTCAGATCTCTATGTCGTCGAGGGGTTGAAGTAATCTCCCGGACGCGATGACGCTTCCCGCAGGAGCGAAGCTCGGCCCCTACGAGATCCTGGCCCCGCTCGGCGCGGGCGGAATGGGCGAAGTCTACCGGGCGAAGGATTCGCGCCTGGGGCGCGACGTTGCGATCAAGGTCCTGCCGGCTTCGTTTTCGCAGGACCCGGACCGGCTGCGCCGCTTCGAGCAGGAAGCCCGTGCGGCCGGGATCCTGAATCACCCCAACATTACGGCGGTCTATGACATCGGGACTCACGAGGGCGCGCCGTACGTCGTCGCCGAGCTGCTCGAGGGCGAGACACTGCGCTCGCGGATGGCGGGTGGACCTCTTCTCCAGCGCAAGGCCGTCGACTATGCGCGGGAGATCGCGCACGGGCTCGCGGCAGCCCATGAAAAGGGGATCATCCATCGAGACTTGAAGCCCGAGAACCTCTTCGTGACCAAGGACGGGCGCGTCAAGATCCTCGACTTCGGCCTGGCCAAGCTCACGCAGGCCGAGGGCCGCGGGGGGGACGAGACGGGCCTGCCAACGGAGACCAGGGGGACCGAGCCGGGCGTGGTCCTCGGCACGCTCGGCTACATGTCGCCCGAGCAGGTGCGGGGAAAGCCAGCCGACGCCCGGAGCGACATCTTCTCCTTCGGCGCGATCCTCCACGAGATGCTCTCGGGCAACCGCGCCTTCCACGGCGAGTCGGCCGCCGACACGATGAGCGCGATCCTGACGAAGGAACCCCCGGATCTCTCCGAGACGAACCGCCACATCCCGCCAGGCCTCGAGCGCGTGGTCCGGCACTGCCTCGAGAAGAACCCCGAGGAACGCTTCCACTCGGCCCACGACCTCGCCTTCGACCTCGCGGCGCTCTCGGGGGATTCCGCCGCGGGCTCGCGGGCTGCCCCGGGCCCGGCTCGAGGTGTCGCGCTGCGGAGGATCTCGCTTCCACTTGCCGCCGTTCTCGCCCTCGCGGCGCTCGCCGCGGGAGCCCTCGGCACCGGCGTCCTGCTGCGCCGCTCCGGCGGAGAGCCGCCGCGATTCACGCGCCTCTCCTTTCGGCGAGGGATGGTGCAATCGGCCCGGTTCGCGCCGGACGGAACGATCGTGTACGGCGCCGCGTGGGACGGCGCTCCGTTCGAGGTTTTCACGACGCGGTCCGAAGGGGGAGAGTCCCGCTCGCTCGGGTTCGGTTCCGCGGATGTGCTCGCAATCTCACGGACCGGGGAGCTCGCGATTTCGGAGAACCGCCACTTCACGCGGGGCTGGGAAAACAGCGGAACGCTCGCCCGAGTGCCGCTTTCGGGCGGAGCGCCCCGCGAGGTTCTCGAGAACGTCCAGGAGGCGGCCTGGGCGTCCGATGGGCAGGAGCTTCTCGTCGTGCGCGAGGCGGGAGGCAAGAGCCGCATCGAGCTTCCGATCGGGAAGGTTCTTTACGAGACGTCCGGATGGATCAGCCTCGCTCGCCTTTCGCCCAAGGGCGATCGGATCGCCTTCGTCGACCATCCTCAGCGGGGAGACAACGTCGGCTCGCTCTGCACGGTCGATCTTTCGGGAAGGAAGACGGTTTTGGCGAAAGCGAGCGCTCAGGGGCTTGCCTGGTCTCCCGACGGCGCAGAGGTCTGGGCCTCTTTTGGCGGGACCCTGGCTGCGGTCCCTCGCCCGGAGGTCCGGCGTCTTCTCGCGCGTCTGCCCGGCACGACGTGGCTGTTGGACGTCTCGCGTGCCGGCAAGGCGTTGGTGGCGCACGCGAGCATCCGGCGCGAGATGGTGGGACGTGCTCCCGGCGAGGCCAGGGAGCGCAACCTCTCCTGGTTCGACTGGTGTTTTCCGAGCGACCTGACCTCCGACGGACGGACGGTCCTCTTCAGCGAGGCGAACAGGATCAGCGAGAAGGGCTACGCTATTTACGTTCGCAAGACGGACGGCGGGGCTGCGGTGCTTCTGGGAGAAGGCGCCGGGTTGGCGCTCTCTCCCGACGCGCGCCTGGCGTTGTCGGTCCTGCGCCCATTCGGGCAGACACAGCTCGAATTGCTCCCGACGGGAGCGGGCCAGGCCAGGCAGCTTCCGCAAGATGGGATCAAGTACGCCGGCCAGGGAGCCTGGTTGCCGGACGCCAATCGCGTGCTCGTTGCCGGCACGCAGGAGGGCCATGGTGCGCGGCTCTACGTGCGCGATCTCGTGGGAGGCGCGGCTCGCCCGATCACGCCCGAAGGCATCCGTGTCTACTTCAACGGAATCACCGCGTCACCCGACGGGACACTCGCGACCGCTGTCGACGCCGGGGACCGGGCGAGAATCTACCCGGTGGAGGGCGGAGAAGAGCGGCCGATCCCGGGAATCGAAGTCGGCGAGCTGCCGATCCAGTGGAACACGAACACGAGCCTTTTCGTCTCGCGCCCGGGGGATCTGCCGGCGAAAGTCTTCCGGATCGACCTGACGACGGGGCGGCGGGAGCTCGTCAAGCAGATCACGCCTCTCGACCCTGCCGGCGTGTTCTCGATCGACCCGATCCTGATGACGCGCGACGGGAAGACCTACGTCTATTCTTACCGGCGGCTGCTCTCGGAGCTCTATCTCGTCGAAGGGCTGAAGTAAATCGCGTGATCGGGTGATCTGCGATCGGGTGATCCGCCTTTGCTCAAGCTACGGTGGACAGGTCCGGTGATCTGACGGTGGCTCTTTCGCCGGGAAGCCGCAAGGAGCCCTCCGGGCTTTTCAGATCGACGCGAGAAACTGGAGGTAGTCCTCGGGCGGCCGCTCCACGATCCTCAAACAGAAACCGCTCGGGATCGTGCGCGCCAGCGACGACGGCACGCGGAAGGAGCGAACGACGGAGCCCACCAGGGGGATTTCCTTGGCGTTCGGCAGGAACAGCACGATCTTCAAGCGCGTGCCCAGCCGAGGGATTCGAATCGAGCGCACGAAGATGCCGGAGACCGAGAGGTCGTACGTGAAACCCGTGCAGGGGGACTTGTTCCAGTTGAACTCGACGGTGAGGCGCCTCTTCTTGCGCGGAAACTGTCGTTTGTCGGTCATTGGATCGCCGCCGGTTTTACAAGACTAGCACCGCCGTCGCGCTCGCGACACGCTAGGAGCCTGTCCGAGTCATAGTCATGTCAGAGAGAGGCCAACAGATCGGAGGAGAGCGGTTCCATCTCGGCTTCGGCGCGCAGCGCGAGGAGTCTCCCAGAGGGGAGGAGCCTCGCGCTGCGGGAGCGAGAGTGCGGCTCGGGACCAGGCGAGCGATCGAGGCCGCACCCGGCCGAGTCGATCGCCGGTGCGCCAGCAGGCGCAGGTCCCGAGCAAGCGGCAGCGACGGCTACGGGCGCGGCTCGAAGAGCCGGTTGGCCTCGGCGTAGGAGATGGTGTCCTCGGTCAGCAGGCGATACGTCCCCCGGGATCGAAGCTCGGTGGCGATCCGGCGCACGTGTGCCAGCGCGGAGCGCATCGGTGCCGAGCCGGTCGAGAGGCGGGCCACTCCCAGGCGCTCGAGTTCCGCGACGGGTGGCGTGCCCGGCCCGGCGAGCACGTTGACGGGCCCATCGATGCCGCGCACGAGCGCTTCGATCGTTGGCGCGTCGGTGACGGCGGGAACGAAGAAGCTGTCGGCGCCGGCTGCCCGGTAGGTCTTGCAGCGGCGAATCGTCTCCGGAAGGCGCGTCGGAGGAGCGCCCACGTCGGCGAGAAACGCGTCTGTCCGGGCGTTGATGACGAGCGGCACGCCGAACGCCGCGGCTGCCCCACGGGCCGCGCGCACTTTTTCGGCTTGGACGTCGCTCTCGACCAGGCTGTGTTCCTCGATGGAGTCTTCCAGGTTGACTCCGACCGCGCCCGCCGCAAGCACCGCCCGGCAGTTCTCGGCGACCGCCTCCGGACTGGTCGCGAAGCCCGCCTCGATGTCGGCTGTCACGGGCACGCGCACCGACCGGCAGATGCGCGCGATCGCGTCGAGCATCTCGGCGAACGGCACACGCTCTCCGTCCGGATAGCCGAGGGCGTTGGCGACGCCCGCGCTCGTCGTGGCGATCGCGGGGAAGCCCTCCTCCTCGAAGATTCTGGCCGAGGCCGCGTCCCAGGCGTTGGGAAGGACCAGGATCGGCGGCCCGAAGTGAAGCTTCCGGAAGCGCTCGGCGCGCTCCCGCTGCGGACTCATCCGGCGATGCGCAGCGGCTCGGCTGACTGCCGTGTTGCTTCGTGTGCGGCCGCGTACACGGGCGCGCACCAGTGCCGGTAAGCCGGAGCGTGGCCGCGAACGACGTCGAAGTAGAGCTTGCGCAGTCCCGAGACGACCGGCCCGATGCGCCCTCCGCCGATCGAGCGGTTGTCCACGTTCGTGATCGCCGCGATCTGGACGCCCGTGCCGCAGAAAAACGCCTCGTCGGCGAGGTAGATCTCCGTGCGGTCGATGCGGCGCTCGACGACGTTCATGCCCAGGTCGCGGCGAAGCAGCTCGAGGACCGTCCGCCGGGTGATGCCCTCGAGAATGCTGTCGGTCGTCGCCGGCGTGATGGCCACTCCGTTCTTGACAAGGAAGAAATTGGCGGCCGTGCCCTCCGAGACCTTGCCGTCCTGGTTCAAGACGATCGCCTCATCGAATCCGGCCTTGACGGCGTCGGTCTTGGCGAAGGCGGAATTGACGTACGACCCGGCGATCTTGCCGCGCGCGGGGATCATGCTGTCGTCGACGCGCCGCCAGGACGAGACCGCGACGTGAAGACCCTCTTCGTTCGCGAGGTAGGAGCCGTAGGGGATCGCAATCATGGAGACCTCGGGCGTGAGGTCGTGCAGCTTCACGCCGATCGTCTCGTCGCCGTAGAAAGCGAGGGGGCGGGCGTAGCAGTCCTCGCGATAGCCCTCCGCGCGCAGCAGAGAGCTCAGCTCGGCCGCCAGCGTTTCGTCCGTGTAGGGCAGCTCCATGCCCAGCAGACGGGCCGACTCGAGAAAGCGTCGGAAGTGATCGCGGGGGCGGAAGAGAAAGAGCTCTTCCTCGTCCGCGTTCCAGTACGCGCGCAAGCCGCCGAAGACAGCCGTTCCGTAGTTCAAGGCGTGGGTCATCACGCCGATCTTCGCTTCGGCGTAGGGGACGATGCGGCCGTGGAAGAAAGCGTGGCGGGGAAGCGTCATGGCGTTCTCCTCTGCAAGCCTAGAATCAATCCACTTGAGCAGTCCAATTTGCTCTCCTTGCCGAATTGGCCTTATCCTCGGACCGCGCGGCGTCAAATACAAGAGCCATTTCCAACGAAGTGGACCTGTCGGATCGGGTGATGTGGTGAGCTCATCGTTTGTGGCGGCGCTGGGCAACTGGGTTGCCGGGGACGGGCCGGCCTATCGGCGTCTGGCCGATGCGGCTCGCAGGGCGATCGAAAACGGCGAGATCGGTCCGGGCTCGCGCCTGCCGGCCGAGCGCACGCTGTCGCGCCTGCTCACCGTCTCGCGCACGACGGTCGTCGCGGCCTACGAGCTGTTGCGCCAGGAGCGCCTTGTCGAAAGCCGGCAGGGCAGCGGCACGCGCGTACGCGGCAGGGAGCGGCGGCCCGGACCGTTCCGCGAAGATCCGGCGGGCTCGTTCCGCCGCCACCCGGTCTATCGCCGCCTGATCGAGGGCGCGGGCGGCACGATCGAGTTTCTGGGCGCCCATCTTCCCGCCTGCGAGGTCGTGTCGCGCGATCTCGCCTCGGTGGATCGCGCGGCGCTGTCGGAGCTCGCCCGGGGACCGGGATACCTGCCGATGGGTTTGCCGGCCCTGCGCCGCGCCGTGGCGGCACACGTGACGGCCTGGGGCCTGGTGAGCTCCGAGGAGCAGATCCTCGTTTCCAACGGCGCCCAGCAGGCGATCGGCCTCGCGGCGTCTCTCTTTCTGGAGGCCGGCGATGCCGTCGTCGTCGAGAATCCCACGTACCTGGGTGCGATCGACATCTTCACGGCGCAGGGCGCGCGGCTCGTTCCGGTTCCCGCGGGCGAGGGCGGCGTGGACGTCGAGGCCTTGCGCGACGCGCTCGCGCGCTCGAAACCGCGCCTCGTTTACCTGATGCCGACCTATCAGAACCCGACCGGTTCCGTGCTGTCCGATCGGGACCGGCGGCGCGTGGCGCGCCTCGCCTCGGAAGCCGGCGTGCCGATCGTGGAGGACCTGACGCTCGCCGATCTTTCGCTGGGTCCCGCGCCGCCGCCGCCCATTGGGGCGTTCGCCGCCGAAACGCCCGTTCTGACGATTGGCTCGATGTCCAAGCTCTTCTGGGGCGGACTGCGCGTGGGCTGGATCCGGGCCTCGGGGGAGGCCCTGGCACGCATCGCGAAATTCAAGATCATGGCGGATCTCGGCGCCTCGCTCGTCGGTCAGCTCGTCGCGGCGCGTCTCTTGCCCGAAGCCGCCCGGGTGCGTCAGGCGCGACGCCGCGAGATCCGGGAGCGCCTGGACCGACTGACGAAACTGCTGGCGCGGCATCTTCCCGACTGGAGCTGGGCGATGCCCGCGGGAGGCCTGTCCCTTTGGGTGAAGCTTCCGCATGGCGACGCCAACGAGTTCGCGCAAGTGGCCCTGCGGCACGGCGTCTCGGTCGTGCCGGGCCCGCTGGCTTCGCCCGACGGAGGCTGTGCGGACCGGCTGCGCCTGCCCTACGTGCTGGACGCCGGGCCGATGACCGAGGGCGTCGAGCGTCTGGCACGCGCCTGGAGCGCCTATTCGGCCGCAACGCGGAAGGAGAAAGCGGACCTGGGCGTGCTCGTCTAACGCAACGTGAACGCACGTGATCGCAGCGAGAACGCCGTGAAGTGAAGGACGATCGGGTGAAGTGGGGCGTGACTTCGCACCTGCCCCTTGGACTTCAACCGTTCACGCTGCGTTCGCGCTGCGTTCGCGTTGCGTTCCTTTGAGGTACTTGTCGAGGAACTCCAGGATGGCGTTCCACCCCTGGATCTGGTTCTTTTTCTTCGAGAACCCGTGCCCTTCGTCGGCAAAGACGATGTACTCGACCGGCACGCCGTTCTTCTTGACCGCCGCCACGATGTCGTCGGACTCGGGCTTGATGACGCGCGGGTCGTTGGCACCCTGCAGGACGATGAGCGGCCGCTTGATCTTGTCGGCGTGGAAGAGAGGCGAGGCCGCCGTCAACATCTCGCGGTCCTTGACCGGGTCGCCGATCTCCTTGTAGAGAGCGAGGCGCTGCGCCTCCCACCACTTCGGGATCGACTCGAGTGTGCGAATCCAGTTGGCCACCCCGAAGATGTCCACGCCGACCTTGAACTCCTCGGGCTGGAAAGCCAGGGCCGCGAGCACCATGTAGCCGCCGTAGCTTCCGCCGATGATGCCGATGCGGTCCTGGTCCACGTACGGCAGGCTCTGGAGGTACTTTTTCGCTGCGACGCAGTCCCAGAGCGGCTCTCGCCCGTGCTTCTGGTCGTCGGCCGTGTAGAACGTCTTGCCGTAGCCGGAGCTGCCGCGGTTGTTGATGCCGAGAACGACGTAGCCGTGGTTGACGAGGTACTGGATCGGCGCGCTGTATTGCTTGCGCGTCTGGCCGCCCGGGCCGCCATGCACCCAGACGAGGGCGGGAGCCTTCGCGTCCGGCGTCGTCTGGTGCGGCTTGTAGAAGATGTTGGGAATCGTCGTCCCGTCAAACGAAGGGAACCGGACGACCTGCGACTCGACCAAGTTCTCCGGATCGACGTCGGGGCTCATGGTGTTCGTCAGTCGCCGCGGAGCGGCCGATCCAAATTCCCAGACGTAGAGGTTGTTCGGCCCGCGGTCTCCGTCGAGCCGGAAGGCCAACTTCGTTTCGCTTCTCGAGATGCGCACCGTGCTGATCTCGCCCGGGGGCAGAGCGGGCACCTCGAGAGCCTTTCCGGTCTTTGCGTCGACGATCTGGATTGCCGTGCGGGCATCCTGGTTGACGCCCGTCACTCGATAGCGGCCCTTGTGCGAGAAGAAGGTCCACGAGATGTCCCAGTCTGCCTTCTGGACTTCCTCGTGCTTGCCCGTGGAGAGCTCGTAACGCTTCAGGCGCGCGAACTCGCCGCCGTCGTTGGTCGTGTAGTAGAGCCATTTCGAGGCCGTGTCGAACGCCTCGGCGCTGTAATCTGCCGTGCCCTCGTGCTTGGAGATGTGCTGGATCTTCTTGGATACCGCGTTCCACACAAAGACGTCGCTGTCGGCCGTCGAGGTGGGCTTGCCGAGGGCGATCCATTTTCCGTCGTCAGAGATCCGGGCGACCTGGTAGCTGCCCTCGTTCTGGAAGACGAGCGAGCGGGCATACCCGTCGGTGGCATAGCGGTACACGTCGAAGAACTTGGGATCGCGCTCGTTCGACACGACGTAGAAGGCGTCGCCCGAAGGGCTCCAGCCGGCGAAGCTCGCTTTGAGATTGTCTCCCGGCGTCAGGTCCCGCTCCTTTCCGTCGAGCTCCCGGACGTAGAGGTGATTCTTCTCGTCGCCGCCCTTGTCGCGCGTGTAAAGGACCCGGTCGTCTTTCGGAAAGTACGACACGGCGAGTGTCGTGTCTGTTGTGGACGTCGTGACGGGCGTCGCCTCGCCCCCGGCAAACGGGATCGAGTAGACGTTGAAGATGCCCGTCTTGTCCGACGAGAACAGGATCTTCTTCTCGTCCGCCGAGAAGGAGGCCCCTGCGATCGAAGTCGTCGCGAGGAATTGCTCGATCGTGTACTGCTTGGCGGGGCGTCTCGGCGGAGCGGCGAGCGCGGGCAGCGCGACAGAGAGCAAGAGCGCGCCGAGAGCCGGACGGGATGCAGGTCTCATGGGGCAGCCTCCTTCGCCGGCACGATCTTTTCATAGGATACGGGCATGAGCGAAAACATCGGATTTGTGGGACTGGGGAACATGGGAAGCGCGATCGCCGGCAACCTCCTGGCGGCCGGCAATCGCCTGCGTGTCTGGAACCGAACGGCTGGGAAGGATGACTCGCTCGTCGCAGCCGGGGCCCAGCGCGCATCGGGGCCCGCGGACACGGTGACGCCGGCCGGCATCCTGGTGACGATGGTCTCGGACGATCGGGCGGTCGAACAGATCGTCGAGACGCCGGGTCTTCTCGAGCAGCTGGGGCGCGGCGTCCATGTCTCGATGAGCACGATCGGGCCGGGGACCGCGCGCCGGCTTGCTCGGCGTCACGGGGAAGCCGGCGGCACGTACGTGGCGGCACCGGTTTTCGGCCGGCCCGATGCCGCCGCGGCGAAAAAGCTCTGGGTCTGCGTCTCGGGAACCCCCGCCGCGGCGGCCCGCGTGCGACCTCTGCTCGAAGCCATCGGCCAGGGGATTTTCGAGTTCGGCGAGGACCCGGGCGCGGCCAACGTCGTCAAGCTCTGCGGCAACTTTCTGATCGTCGCGGCCATGGAAGCGATGGCCGAAGCCTGGACGCTGGCCGAGAAGAGCGGCCTCGACCGCGCCGCGGTGGCCCGCATGCTCTCCGAGACGATCTTTACCGCCCCCGTCTACAAGAACTACGGCGCTGCCATTGCGGAGCGGCGGCACAGCCCGGCGGGCTTTCGCCTCGCGCTCGGCCTGAAGGACGTCGATCTCGTCCTGAACGCAGCCGCCGAAGCGAAGGCGCCGATGCCTTCGGCCTCGCTCGCGCGCGACCGTTTCCTCTCGGCCATGGCCAATGGGCGCGCCGACCTCGACTGGTCCGCTCTCGCGCTGGGGGTGGCCGAGGAGGCGGGGATCCGCGTCTGACCTCTTCCTAGAGCGGGCGGGCGCCGGCGAAGTATCGCTCTTCGATCAGGCGGGGACGCTCAGTTGCTCGCCGCCGCCTTGACGAGATCGGCCGCCGATTGCGGTCCGCGGGCAAAAGTATCCGTGTGAGAGCTGACGAACTGACGAAACTCGAGGCCCGCCGGAAACCCCGTCTTGAGCCCCTTTTTCTTCGTGAGCTCTTCGATCTTCTTGTCTTCGGCGTCTGTCCGCTGGGGTGAGATGGCGACGAAATCCCAGCTGTCACCATCCGTGTGCACATACCAATGCCCGAGGGTCAGGCCAGCTTCCTTGTCGATGGCCTCGCGCGCCGCCATCCACTTCAGAAAGTCCAGGTGTTTGCCGGGGGCGACGCGGTAAAGACTCACGATGACCTTGCCCGGCTCGCGTGCCTGTTGCTGCACCTGGGCAACGGCAAGAGGCGCGGCAACCAGGATCACTGCTGCGACGAAGACGGCGATTCTCTTAAGGGCAGACATGAGTCACCTCTTTCTCGTTTATCGGCGATCTGGATCGAGAGACTATCCCACCGCATCGGTGAGGGGCCTTCCTATCGGCGCTTGAGGACCGCAATCGACACATCGTCTTCCGGTGCGATGCGGCCGCAAAAGCGTGTGACGCCTCCCGCCAGCTCATGGACGATCGTCGCCGCAGGGGTGCCCGCGAAGAGGCGCAACGCTCCTTCGAGCCGCTCTTCGCCAAACTCCTGCTCGGCGGCGTCGCGCGCTTCGGTCAGGCCGTCGGAGTAGAGAAGCAGGAGCTCTCCCGCAGCGAGCGCGGTCGTCTCGGCGGGCCAGGTCATGTCCGCGCGCACGCCGAGCGGATAGGAGCCCTTTCCGATGCGCTCGGTCACGAAGCCGCGCGCGTCGACCTTCAAGGCCTGTGGGTGGCCGGCCACCGTCAGGCGCAGGCTCCCGTCTGGCGCGGCGAGCAGGTAGACACAGGAGAAAAACGAGCGCCGTCCGCCGGTGCGGCAAAGCAGGCGATTCATCGTCGGGATCATCGCCTCCGGCGACGGGTCGGTCTCGAGCTGCGTGCGGAAGCCCGCGTGTGCGACCGCCATGACGAGGCCGGCCGCCATGCCGTGCCCCGAGGCGTCGCCGAAGAGGACCGCGAGGCGTCCGTCGGGCAGCGGCACGAAGTCGTACACGTCGCCGCCCACCATGTTGGCGATCCGGTTCCAGGCGCCGATCTCGAAGGCCGGCAGCTCGGGCAGAGTCTTGGGCAGCAGGCTCGCCTGGAGCTCCCGCGCGAGCTCGAGCTCGTCGCGGAACCGGATCTTGTCCACGAGCTCGAGCGCGAGGAGGAGCTCGACCAGAAGAAACGCGAGGAAAAGCCCGAACCCGCCGCCTCCAATCTGGATCTGCCAGTCCCCGCGCTTCAGTCGGATGTCGAAGATGTTCAGCAAAGCCATCAGAAGGGCGGCGACGTACACGATCCGCCGCGCGGGCTGCAGCCGGCGCGCGAGACCGTAGACCACGGCGTTGGCGGAGCGCAGGAAGCGCTTGAACCGCCTTGGCTCGCTCGCGATCTCTTCGCGCTGCTCCGAAGCGAGCTGTGCCCGCGCGGCGCGCCACTCCTGGCGCCACAGGCCGGCCCAGTCCTCCTTCGTGACCGAGCGAAGGGTGTCGCGCCCGAGCTCCTTCCAGTCGCGCCAGACGGGCATAGGAATATCTACGATTTCGGCGGCGAGCAGTTTGATCTGGCTTCGCTAGGACGCCGGGGCGACCGGCAGAGTGATGTCAACCCGTTGTTACCCAATTCTGCGAGCCTCTTTAGCCGAGCGGGATGCGGCTCTTGTTTCGGGCAAGCCACGTATCGAAGCTCTGCAGCGAGGGGTTCAAAGCCCGGGCGAGGTCGACGCTGCGTGCGCCGCAGAAGTCCTTTTCGAAGTCGCGCTTGAACTGAAACATGTTGCCAAGATCGTCGGCGCCAGGGAAGCCGAAGCCGCGGTACACGTCCGGCGGCACGTCGTTGTAGCGAACTTCCTGACCGAGCGCTCGGGTGAGAGCTTGAGCCATCTGCGCGCCGGTGAGCATCTCACCCGCGATGCCGACGATCTTGCCGATGTATTCCTTTCCATGCTTGAAGATGCCGTAGGCGCATCGGCCGATGTCCTCGGCGGCGATTCCCGGGAGCTTCTTGTCGCCCATGGGAAACGTGATGGCAAGCTTGCCGTCCGGCCCCTTTTTCGGGCCCATGCCGAAGTAAATCAGATTGTCCCAGTAGAACGACGTCAAGAGAAACGTCACAGGCAGACCGAGATCGGTGAACAGGTGGTTGGCCTCGCCCTTGCCGTCAAAGTGCGGCACCTTGTACTTGTTTTGGAGGGTGGGCATGCGATTGTCGCTCAAAGGCACCCACTTGCGCGTGTCCTCGAGAGTCGACCAGATGACATGCTGGAGGCCGGCCTGCCTGGCCGCCTGGGCCATCGCGCCGGCCTCGGCGATCTCCTTCTCCGGCGAGAGGTGCGCCCAGAAAAACGTCACACAGTAGGCCCCGTAAGCGCCCGCAAACGCCTTCTTCAGGCTCTCCGGGTCGTCGACGTCGGCCCGGACCACCTCGGCGCCCTGCTTTGCCAGCTCTTTCGCCTTGTCCGAGTTGGGGTCGCGGGTCAGGGCGCGCGCGGCGAAGCCGCCACCCGCGTTGCTCAAAATCGCACGCGCGAGCCCGTCGCCCTGTGCGCCGGTCGCACCTGCAACGGCAATGATCTTCTTATCGGCCATCCGGTCCTCCTATCTACGATTTCGGCGGCGAGCGGTTGTGTCGCGCGCCTTGTAGACCTCGCCCATCCCTCCCGCTCCGATCGGCGCGAGGATCCCGTAGGGACCGAGGCGATTTCCGGCTGCGAGTGTCAAGCGGTTGGGCCGAAGAATACACCCCGCGGCATTATTCTCGGGGTATGCGGTTGGCCGTGTCGGTGCACCTGCTCGTCATTGCGGCTCTGGCTCACCCGGCTCGCGCCGACGAGCTGCAAAAGCTCGGCGAGGATTTCTGGAAGTGGCGCGCCCTCCATCAGCCGGTCTCGCGCGACGACATCCAGCGCCTGGAGCAGCCCGACGGGCGGATTCCCGACTGGTCGCGCACGGCCGTGGCGAAGAGACGGCAAGAGCTCGCGGCTTTCGAGGAGCGCTGGAATCGGATCGATCCGTCCGGAATGCCGATCGCATGGCAGGTGGACCGGCGCCTCGTGGCCTCGGCGCTGGCGCGCGTGCGCTGGGAGCTCGATGTCGAGCGAGGCTGGGAGCGCAACCCGCTCTTCTACGTTGACCAGAGCCTGGGGGCCGTCTACGACCGGCTGCTCCAGCCGCCACCCTTCTCCCGCGCTCGCAGCCTCGAGATCGCAAAACGAATGGAGAACGTGTCGGGGCTGCTGGCGAACGGCAAGGCGAACCTCGAAGGGCACGCGGTCGCGCCTTTTGCCCGCGTCGCGATCGAGGAGCTCGAAGACGTCCGCCAGCGCGTCTCCACGGCCGTCAGGCAGCTTGAGCCTTTCCTCGCGCCAGAAGCCCGCCGGCCGCTCGAAGCCGCATCCGAGAGAGGGATCGCGGCGCTCGAGGCGTTTCGCGAGTGGCTCAAGCTGCGGGTCGGCACCATGCCGGTTCCGACTGCCGTCGGGCGCGACGACTACCTCTTCTTCTTGCAGAAAGTGGCGTTGCTGCCATACACGCCCGAGCAGATTCTTGCCATGGGCCGGCAGGAGTGGTCGCGCGCCGTGGCCCTGCAGTCCTACGAAGAGGCGAAGAACGCGGGCGTTCCGGAGCCGGCGCTTTTTCCGGACGAGGCCGCGCAGGCAGCGCGCGAGGAGCGCGAAGAGGCCGCTCTCCGGCGGTTCCTCGAGCAGAAGAGCATCCTGACGGTGCCGTCCGGCATGCGCCGGTACCGCAACCTTGCGCTGCCGGCTTACCTCGAGCCTCTGGCTTTTCTCGGCGTGACGGACGATCTGACGTCGCCGTCGCGCTTGAAGGAAGACGCAGTCAGCTACATCCGCAAGCCCTCACCCGATCTCGGCTTCTTCGGCCTCTCGATGGCGCGCGACCCGCGGCCGATCCTGGTCCACGAGGGCGTGCCGGGGCATTCCTTCCAGCTCGCTCTCTCCTGGGCGCATGAGGATCCGATCCGCCGCCACTACTACGACTCCACTCCGAACGAGGGCCTCGCCTTCTATGCCGAGGAGATGATGCTCGCGGCAGGCTATTTCGACGACAACCCGAAAACGCGCGAGACGATCGCCGCGTACATGAGGCTGCGGTCCCTGCGCGTCGAGGCAGACGTCAAGCTCGCGCTCGGCTCTTTCACACCGGAGCAGGCGGCCGACTATCTCGAGAAGACCGTACCGATGGATCGCGCCACCGCAAGGCAGGAGGCCGTCTTCTTCGCGTCGGCCCCGGGCCAGGCGATCAGCTATCAGATCGGCAAGCTCCAGATCCTCAAGCTCCTGGCCGAGGCGCGCCGCGCGCAAGCCGACAAGTTCGCGCTCCGGGCCTTCCACGACTTTGTCTGGAAGAACGGCAACGTCCCGATCGCGCTGCAGCGGTGGGAGCTCCTGGGCTCGACGGATGAGATCGACGCTCTCGACGCCGCGCCGGGCAGGGGCACCGCCGCGCCGAGGCGACACCTGCTTCGGTCAAGGTCCGAGCGTCCTCGCGAGGTGACTCCTGCGCGCAAGCCCTCCGGCGCGCGGTTCACGATCGGTTCATCTCCCGTCGAGTAGGTTTCTCCGCGCGGCGCGATAGGGCGCCGTCATATCCATTCAGGAGGATTCATGAAGAAGGCTCTGGCTCTCGCAGTCGCGCTCGTCTTTTGCGCGGCCCTCGGGCTCGCTCACGGAGACAAGGCGACGGAGGCAACGATTTCGAAGCTCGACACGGCGGGCAAGTCGATGGTCGTCAAGACTGCCGACGGCAAGGAGATGACGATCTACTGGAACGACGAAACCAAGGTTCAGGGTGTCTTGAAGGAGGGCGAGACCATTCACGTCAAGACGTCCGAGAAAGACGGCAAGACCTGGGCAACCTGGGTCCACGTCGGCAAGTTGAAGAAGGCTGGTTCCTAAGACGGGTCCGTTCGTCTGAATCGACTTCGAGGGGCGGGGCCCATATCCCCGCTCCTTTTTTCTGCCAAGACTGAAAGTCAGTAACGCCCGCCGACAGGCACGGGGATCGCGTCGAGCTGTTCGAGCTCTTCGAGCGTCAGCTCGACGTCGGCCGCCGCGACGTTCTCCTCCAGGTACTTGCGGCGCTGCGTGCCGGGGATGGCGAGGACGTGGTCGCCGCGAGCGAGAACCCACGCCAGCGCGATCTGCGCTGCGGTCGCACCGCGGCGCGCCGCGACCGCACGAACCCGTTCGACGATCGCCTGGTTCTGCGCAACCTCCTCCGGGCCGAAGCGAGGCAGCTTCGAGCGGAAGTCCGAAGCGTCGAATCGGGCGTCGGCCGAGAATTTTCCGGTGAGAAAACCTCGGCCCAGCGGAGCGAACGCGACGAAAGACGCGCCATGCGCCGCGCACCACGGTACGACTCCGACCAGGTAGTCGCGCGTCCAGAGGGAAAGCTCCGACTGCACCGCGGTCACCGGGTGGATCCGAGAGATCCGCTCGAGCTCGTCCACCGATGCCTCGGAGATGCCGAGGTATCGGACCTTGCCCGCGGCAACGAG
>WNGF01005285.1_pt1 | contig 40318 bp, 41 predicted proteins | sample 5400641 | NCBI WGS metagenome assembly WNGF01 (sample SAMN13153371, study PRJNA577476) | soil metagenome | isolation source: 80 cm soil or saprolite under grassland replicate 2 | place: USA:California | collected 2016-06-15 | reverse complement strand
AAGCCGAGCATCTCGCCGACGACCGGAATCTCAATCCATCGGGAACGCACGAAGTCGGTGAGGCAATCGAGCAGGCGGCGCCGTGGATTCCCCCCGAGAGTCCTACCCCGGAGGGTGTTGGCGGGCAGGATATGCCGGCTCATGCGAGGGACGAAAAGCACTAGGCTGGGTTCGGGGGCACTGACGGGGCATCAACCACGGAGCACGCGGAGCACGCGGAGCACGCGGAGTAACTGACGCGGAGAACGACCTCAGCCGTAGCTGAGATCACCAGGCGTTAGAGTCTTCTCTTTCTTTGTTTGAACTACAACGACAGATAAAGATCAGCGCGCGATCTCATCTGTCGTTAACCCCCAAATCAGGAGATGCCTGACTCGTCGAGATCTGAAGGCGGTGATGGTAGCCAGACTCCGCGTGCTCCGCGTGCTCCGTGGTTGATGCCCCCGTCAATGCCCTCGTGAGTTCGGCATGGGCGCAAAGGTCAAGCCTGCGGCCGGGTCCCCACCGACACAGATTTAGCGCGTGCCAAACGCATCTCTCACTCGCCGAGTGTCGTTCGCCGCCGCGCACCGCTACCGACGGCCGGAGTGGGACGACGCCAGGAATGAGCAGGTATTCGGAGCCTGCGCCCGTCCGAATTATCACGGTCACAGCTACGTCTGTGATGTAACGGTCACCGGCCGGATAGACGAAACCACCGGATTCATCGTCGACCTGGGCAACCTGGACAGAATCCTCGACGCTGAGATTCGCCTGCGTTTCGATCATCGCAACATCAATCTCGAAGTGCCGCAGTTCGCGGACGGACTGCTTGTGCCGACCGGCGAGAACCTCGCGCGGTTCATCTTCGAGCGAGTCGACGCGGCGCTGCCTGACAGCGTGAGCGTCACGGCTGTGACTGTCGCGGAGGACGCGACATTGAGCGCGACATACAAAGCGGAGTGAGCAAGCTCTTGTCGGGCGCGATGCGAGCGCGAATGGCGACCATCGCACGCGTCTGCCCCATCCTCCTTCTCGCGGCGTGCGCATCCATGGGACCGGGAGTCGCCGCCGCTCGCTCACCCAAAGCCGGACTTCGCCACGCAATTGATTCGATGGTTGCGCAGCCGGAGTTTCGGAACGCGCACTTCGGCGTCCTGATCGTCAATCCGGAGTCGAGCGACACGCTCTATTCGCGGAACGCAGGCAAAGTCTTCATGCCGGCGTCGAATCAGAAGCTTCTCACATCATCGGTTTCGCTGGCGCAGCTCGGCCCGGACTTTCGCTTCCGAACCACGTTCGCGACTCGCGGAGCCGTTCGTGACAGCGTCCTCGACGGTGATCTCATAGTGATCGGACGCGGCGATCCCACGCTGAGCGACCGAATGCTCGGCACGGCTCAGATCGGGATGCAACGTATCGCCGATTCGCTCGCCGCTCGCGGAATTCGTCGCGTTACCGGACGTCTCATGCCGGGCGGCAACGCGTTCCCTGACAGTATTTACGGCTATGGCTGGGAGCTCGACGACATTGCGGACAGCGGAGCGCCAGTAGACGAGCTGTTCTTCAACGAGGGTATGGTAAGCGTCCCCGCGCAGATCGCCGGGCGCGACAGTGTGCTCCAGACCGGAGCCCGAAATCCCAACCGGTCGTACCTCGAGGCTCTCGGTGCGGCGCTCACCGCTCGGGGAATCACGTTCACCGGCATTACCGACAGCGCCGCAGACATCACGGCGCCACCGGTTACGCTGTTCGAGACATTCTCCGTTCCGCTGCGCGATATCCTTCCGCACTTTCTAAAGCCGTCGCAGAACCAGATCGGTGAGATCCTTCTCAAGACGATCGGTCTCGAGCGCGGAGGCGCGGGTATCGCAGACAGCGGCGCGGCGGTCGTCAAACGCCAGCTGCTCGCCTGGGGTGCGGAGCCCGACGGTTTCCGGATTTACGACGGAAGCGGCCTCTCCCGTCACGATCTCGTATCGCCGGAAACGATCGTTCGACTGCTCGCCGCCGCGCAGCGCGAGCCATGGTACCAGGTGTTCTACGACGCGTTGCCGGTTGCGGGCGTGGACGGGACGCTGCGATCACGAATGAGGAACACACCCGCCGCCGGCAACATTCACGCGAAGACCGGAACGATCGAATACGGGCGGTCCCTCTCGGGGTACGTCAACGATGCCGATGGCGATCGCCTGATATTCAGCATCCTGTGCAACAACTTCACGGTCTCCGTGGACAGCGTGACTCGCATGCAGGACGCAATCGGAGTGATGCTGGCGACGTATCGAAGCCGGCGGTGATCTCCGTCTCTGAGGCGAGCGCTCGCATACTCGCGGGGGCAGCACCGCTTCCCGCGGAAGCGGTCGACATCAACAGTGCGATCGGTCGCGTGCTCGCTGAGGTGATTGTTGCGGCCACTACGATGCCGCCATGGGACAACTCTTCGATGGACGGATACGCGCTACTGCGTGCTGACCTGGAACGAGTTCCTGTCCGTGTGCCAGTCGTGGCGACGATTCCCGCTGGCGGATTTGCGCCTCGCGCTCTGAAGCGCGGCGAGGCGATGCGAATCATGACCGGTGCTCCGCTTCCCGACGGAGCCGACACGGTTATTCGATTCGAGGACACCGATAACGGAACTGATCAGGTCGAGATACGAAACGTCCGGGACGCTGGCAGGAACATTCGACTCGCAGGGGAAGACTTCCGAAAGGGTGACGAGCTCTTTCCGGCAGGCACGCCGCTGACGGTCGCACACGCCGGCGTTCTCTCCTCTGCCGGAATAAAACGCGTCACGGTTCATCGCCGGCCACGGGTCGCGATCATTAGCTCGGGTGACGAGCTGGTGGAGCTGGAAGACTTTACTCCGCAAGCTGCTCACACGCGGCGCGGGCTCCGATCTGCTGATCACTTCGGCCGGCATCTCGGTTGGCGATCTGGCTCATGTGCGCAGCGTGTTCGCCGACCTCGGGGGCGAGCTCGACTTCTGGAAGGTGCGAATGCGGCCAGGCGCGCCACTCGCGTTTGGGAGGCTCCGCGGCGTTCCGTGGCTTGGCCTCTCCGGGAATCCGGTGTCGGCGATGATCACCTTCGAGCTTTTCGCGCGCCCGCTCATCAGACGAATGTGCGGCCACACGATGATCTTTCCCCACACAATCGAAGCGCGAATGGAGGAGAGGATCGAGATCGCCGCGCCGCTGACTCATTTTCTCCGCGCAGTGGTACGTCGTGGATCCGACGGAAGGTTCACTGCCCGACTGGCCGGATCGCAGAGCTCAGCGGTGCTGACCGCGATGGCCAGAGCAAACGCGCTGATCGTGATTCCCGCTGAGCAAACGGTGACTGAGGAAGGGGCAACCGTACGCGCGATTCCGTTGGGCGATGCGCTGCATCACTCCGACACGCTGGATCTCAAGTGACTGCGTATGAGGCGATAATGCTGAGCGGACAACAGCTGATCGCCGATCTCGAGCGCCGCTTCGAAGTCGTGATCGAGGAAATCGAGATCGGAGGCCGCACCATCGGGATACGTCGTCCGCGAAGTTCCGACGCACTAATCCGCGAGGAGGATTACGTGAGGGACGAGCGACTGCCCTACTGGGCCGATCTCTGGCCATCGTCGCGCGTTCTCGCGGACGCGATCGTCCGCCGCGATCTCGCGGGAAAAACCGTACTCGAGCTCGGGTGCGGTCTGGGAATCGTGACCATCGCCGCAATGCTCACCGGCGGTGACGTGCTGGCGTCGGATTATTACGCCGACGCTCTCCTCTTCGCTCGGGCGAACGCTTTCCAGAATCTCGGCCATGAGCCAGAGACGCGGCTTGGCGACTGGCGGAAGTGGCCAGCGGACGCGGGCAGGTTCGACGTGGTTCTCGCGTCTGACGTTCTTTACGAGCGCGAGTACGCTTCGTTGCTGCCGTCGTTGATCGTGGCGTCGCTCGTGCCAGGAGGTGTTGCGATTATCGCTGATCCCGGCCGGGTGGCGGCTCCGCAGTTCATCGACCGCTGCACCCACGAAGGGCTCATGATCCGCGATATGAAAACGGAGCCGATCGACGCCGGCTCCGCGACTCAGCTGATAAACGTCTACGAGATCGTCGCTACATCAGACGATAGCGCGGGCCGCTCTCCCCTTCCCTTGGAGTCCAACGCGGGCCGATGACGTCGGTCGCCTTGCAATCGATGCAATTCGCCGGACTCACCACCAGCCGGTCGCCGTCCCGCTCGTAAACTCCGGCGGGACACATGTGAGCGTACAAGTCGGCGACTTCCGGCGTAACGTCAGATCCGACGACCAGGTGCGACGGAATGTCATCCCGAGTCGCGTTTCCGGATTTGAAGTTCGCATCGAGCTTGCTGAAGGTGAGCTGTCCGTCGGGAACGAACGGTTCCTCGGGGGTGACCGCTCGCTCGACGGCTGCATCTGGTTCGGATTCGATCTTTCCTCCGGGAAATGCGCCGCCTGTGAGCGTCATCAGCGTCGCCTTGAATCCGCCGCTGTATAGCCCACCGCTCTGGAAGGCGAGCCGCATGTTGCGCCGTCTGTAAAGATCGCGCGTCACGTAGCTTTCCTTGACCATGGAATCGTACGACGAGAGAGATGATGCGGACGAGTCGTCCTTCTTCAATGCCCCGAAGATCGCTCGCGCCGCGAAGATCCCTGTCTGCATCGCGTAGTGCACTCCCTTCAGCGACGCGACCTCCACGAAACCAGCCGCGTCTCCGACAATGACGACGCCGTCACCGACACATCGTTTCGGCAGCGCATAGTATCCGCCCTCGGGAATCGTCTTCGCGCCCCACTCGACCATCTCCCCGCCATCCAGATACTGACGGAAGAACGGGCTCGTCTTGAGCTTCTGAAGCAGGACGTGCACGTCGAGTGTCGTCTGCCTGTAGTCCATGCCGACGACTATTCCGAGCGCCAGGAGATTGGGCGTTAGCGGATACATGAAGCTCCCGCCGAACGCGTCGTTGGGAAGCGGCCATCCGAGCGTGTGTACGATTGCATCGAGCGGCGTCTTCGTTTCCCACACTTCCTTTACTCCAAGAGCGAATATCTGCGGATTGTCTCCGCGCAGAGCCTCGTTCTGCATGTACGCCTGGGACAGCGATCCGCGCGTTCCTTCCGACAGAACTGTCACACGAGCGGAGATGTCCGTTGGCGGAGAATACCCACTTCCGGGAATACCGTCGCGAGCAAGGCCGGAAGGGGTCGTGCGGACTCCGGCAACGCGCGACCCGTCCATCAGCAACGACGCTGCAGGAAATCCGGTGAATACGTTCACGCCGAGCGCTTCGGCTTTCTCGCCGAGCCAGCGCACAATCTCGCAAAGTGATGCGATGTAGTGTCCATGGTTCTGCATCGTCGGTGGAGTCGGAATGCGCTGCGCACGATTTCCCATCATGAAGTACACGCGCTCATTCGTCACCGGCGCACGGAACGGAAGGTCGGAATTGTCGAGATCGGGGAACAGCTCGCGGAACGGCGTGGGATTGACGACCGCACCGGACAGTGAATGCTCGCCGAGTGCTGCCGCTTTCTCGAGCACCGCGATTTGCAGCTCACCAATTGAGCCCCCGTTCTCCGCATCATTTTTCGCGAGTCGGGCGAGCTCGATAGCTCCTGCGAGACCGGCCGGTCCGCCGCCGACGAAGACGACGTCCATCGGAACCGCCTCCGGGTCGAGAGGCTCCGTAAGAATGAGCCGGTCGATTGGAAGCGGAGGCTGGTGCGCGAGTGGAAGAACCTTTCGCCCGCGCTCCGTCGCCATGCTAGTGTCCCTTTCGCGCTTCGCGCACGGCGGCGCTGAGCGCTGGAACAACCTCGAACACGTCGCCGACGATTCCGTAGTCGGCGACTTTGAAGATCGGCGCCTCCTTGTCCTTGTTGATCGCGACGATCGTTCGTGACGTGCGCATTCCCGCGAGGTGCTGGACGGCTCCAGAGATACCAACCGCGACGTAGAGCTCGGGGCTCACGAGCCGGCCCGTCTGACCGATTTGATCACTGTGCGGACGCCAGCCATCGTCGGTCACTGCGCGTGTCGCGCCGACGGCGGCGTTCCCAAATGCATCGGCCAATTCCTCAACGAGCTTGAAGTTCTCAGCTGCCTTGAGACCGCGTCCACCGGCGACAATCACCGGAGCTTCGGCGAGATCGAGCTTGCCACCGCCGCCTGTTTTTAAATCCTTGACCACCACACGCGCTGTCGACGGATCGCCGACGGCTGGAATGTTCTCCACTCTGCCCGCCTTCGAGCTTCGCGTCGGCGTGAAAGTGTTAGGGCGAAGGGCGACGATCGCTGGGGTCGAGGCGATCGCGACTGTCGCGATGACCTTCCCGATGTTGATCGGATGCTTGACGATAACGGTGTCACCCGAAAGCTCCATGCCGGTTACATCGGTGACGATTCCTACTCCACTCTTCGCCGCGACGCGTGGCGCGAGGTCACGACCTTGCGCCGATGTCGCGAACAGCGCGGCGCGAAATCCCCCGCTCTTGATTCGCTCTGCGGCGAGCGCAGCGGATGCCTCAGGATTGTATTGCGTGAACGCAGCATGCTCGCAGACAAGAACGACGTCGGCGCCATGTTCCCCGAGTTGTTGTGCCTTCGCGGCGATTCCCATCGCGCCAACAAGCAGCGCGTGAACTTCCCCGCCTGTCTGATCGGCGAGGTTTCTCGCCGCGGTGACCGTCTCGAGCGCAACCTTGCGCAGCTCGCCGCCGCGCGCTTCCGCGTATGCGAAGATGTTCGCCATCAGAGAACCTTCGCTTCAGTCTGAAGGAGCCGAATCAACTCGGGTACCGCGGCCGCTCCCTCACCGATGATCTTGCCTGCGGCGCGATCGGGTGGGAGCTCGAGCTTCTGCACCGTCACCGCCGTTTCTCCGAGGTCGACCGGCTTCACCTCGAGCGGCTTCTTCTTCGCCGCCATGATTCCTTTCAGCGACGGATAACGCGCAGTGTTCAATCCTTCATCGATCGTGAGCACAGCAGGAAGCGGGAACTCCATGATCTCCTGCGCTCCCTCGATGTCGCGTCTTGCAGTGCCTCGGCCGTCATTGATCTCGAGACCGGAGATCGCCGTAACACACGGGAGATCGAGCAGCTCGGCTACGATTGGACCGACAATTCCGTTCGATGAGTCCGGCGACATCTTGCCGAAAAGAATCAAATCGTAGTCGCCGCCGTTGAGGGCGCCGGCCAGCGCTCGCGCGATTGCGAATCCGTCGAAAGGAACACGGTCCGTCTTCAGGTGGACGCCGCGATCGGCGCCCATCGACAGCGCCTTGCGGATTGTCTCCTGCGCCGAGTCGGGTCCGAGAGAAACGGCGACGACTTCGCCCTGCCCGGCTTTTTCCTTGAGTCGCAGCGCCGCCTCGACGGCCCACGCATCGAAATCATTGAGATCGAACTTGAGTCCGGTTTCATCGAGCGACGTTCCGTCGGCGGCGATCCGGAAGCGGACGTCCATGTCGGGGACGCGCTTTATACAGACAGCAATCTTCAAACGGGAGGAGGCTAAGGTCCTTGTTGAGTCCGGGCCTCCAAAGATATCCGGGATTGAAAAACCCCGATACCCGATTGCCGTTGCCCGTACGGGTACGGGCAACGGCAATCGGACAACTCGGCCCTTCGCTCCGCTCCCAGGCCGCTCCTGGGGACGAAAACGTAGGTATTGACCGTCAGCGCGCCGTCAGCGATAACAGGCGGGCACAGCTAGTGCAACGAGAGCGCCCGAATATGAAACTCGACATCTCGAGAACACTCGCGTTCGATCGAACGCGCAATTTTCCGCAGCCGCTGATCCTGCTCGGCGCCGTGACAATTGCTGCGTCGGCGTTTGCGATTCCCCGAACGAGGGATTCAACTCAGGCTTCCTCGCCTCAGCTTCCGGCGGCTGCGCCCGCCGACTCGACAACGCAAATCCAGTTTCGGAACGTGGATTTCTATGTCGATCCACAGATTCCGCTTCGCATTCACCAACTGCGCGGAACGATGCGCAGCAAGACCGGCGGAATGGTCTTCTTCGACGAAAAAGCCTCGTACATCATCCACATTGACGCTGCGGAGGTGGGCCTTGCCCCGCGCGATCTCAGTCTGCTGCTCAACAAGTACGTCTTCGGATATCCGGGTGCGCCGCTCAAGCGACTGCAGGTCTCCATCTCCGGCAACGAGATGATCCTGAAGGGAATTCTCCGAAAAGTTCTCGACGTTCCATTCGAGATGCGCGCATCACTGTCGGTAACGCCTGAGGGACTCATTCGCATTCATCCAACGCGGACCGAGCTCATGGGGATGCACGTAGACGGTCTCATGAAAGCCCTTGGGCTCGCACTGGACGAGATCATCAATCTGCGAAAGGCACACGGAGCGACTCTCAAGGGGAACGACATCTTCCTCGATCCGCCGAAGTTCCTTCCGCCGCCAACGATCGAAGGAAAGCTCTCCGCGGTTCGCGTTGCCGGAAACGAGGTGCTGCAGACATTTGCGCCGGTCGGTGCCGTGCCTCCACCGCTTAGTGTCCCCGATCCAGCCGCCCAGAACTATATGTACTACCGCGGCGGAGTTCTGCGATTCGGAAAGCTCGTGATGCTCGATGCGGACATGCTGATCACCGAGCTCGATACCTCCGACACGTTCCGGTTCAATCTGGATCGATACCAGGCGCAGCTCGTTGCGGGCTACTCGAGGACACTGCCTTCACAGGGGCTCGAGGTGTTCATGCGGGACGTCGATAAACTGGGGGGTGGACCGGCAGAGATTACGGTTGGACCTGCGAGGCGCTGAGGGACAAAAGCACAAACAGCGGGCGCGTCGTGAGTTTACCGTGATTCCGTAGTTCGTTTATCCGTTTAGATGCACGTCCACACCCCGGCGTCCATTGAACCGTCTGGGTGTGCATTTGACAAACGGAAAAACGCAAAACGGAAAAACGGCGAACTCACGACGCGCCCGCTGTTCAAGTTTGTTATTCGAACGCCGAGATCCCGGTAACCGCCTGCCCGAGTACGAGAGTGTGAATGTCGTGCGTCCCCTCGTAGGTATACACGCTCTCCAGATTCGCCATGTGCCGCATTGACGCATACTCGGCGAGAATTCCATTCGCGCCGAGCAGCCGTCTCGCCTCGCGCGCTACGTTGGTCGCGATGTTGACATTGTTCCGCTTCGCGAGCGATACCTGCTGCGGCGTGTAGCTGCCCGCGTCCTTTAGGCGTCCCAGATGCAACGCCAGAAGCTGAGCCTTCACGATCTCCGTCAGCATCTCCGCGAGCCGCTCCTGCTGTAACTGGAACGCGGCGATCGGCTTGCCGAACATCACCCGATTGGAGGCGTAGGCGAGCGCTTCCTCGTAGCAGGCCATCGCCGCACCGAGCGCGCCCCAGGCGATTCCGTATCGTGCCTGCGTGAGGCACATGAGCGGACTCTTGAGCCCTCCCGATTCCGGCAAAAGAGCGTCGGCTCCGACATGGACGTCCTGCATCAGGAGCTCGCTCGTATCCGACGCGCGGAGCGACAACTTGCCCTTCTGATCACGGGCGGTGAATCCCGACGCGTCGGTTGGCACGATGAATCCGCGAATCGACGAGATGTCACTGACGTCGCCGGTTTTCGCCCACACGATCGCAACCTTTGCTGTGGATCCGTTAGTGATCCACATCTTGGCACCATTCAGGATCCAGCTTCCGTCCCGCTGTTCCTTCGCGCGCGTGATCATCCCGCCGGGATTGGATCCGTAGTCCGGCTCAGTCAATCCAAAGCAGCCGATGATTTCACCGCTCGCCATGCGCGGGAGGTAATGACGCTTCTGTTCCTCGGAGCCGAACGCATAGATCGGGTACATGACGAGCGCGCCCTGCACTGATGCAAACGATCGCACTCCCGAATCGCCGCGCTCGAGCTCCTGCATGATCAGACCATACGCGACGTTATTGAGACCCGCGCACCCGTATTCCTCGGGGAGATTCGCGCCAAACACACCGAGCTCGGCCAGTGCGGGGAGGATCTCTTTCGGGAATCTTCCGGCGACGTACGCGCTTCCGATGATGGGTAAAACCTTGTCGTCCACGAATTGTCGAACGCTGTTGCGTACCGCGCGCTCATCCTCGGAGAGCACGGAGTCGATATCATAGAAATCGGTGGGTTGCATGCGCAAAAGATACCGCGCCCTCTAGGCGACGTCCCTGCGCGCCATGGGCGCGATGCCGATCGCGCGCGCCTTGGCGCGGAACCCTCGCCCGTGATCGATCGAGTGGCCCTTCTCATCCTGCCACTGATGTACCATCTCGTGGAGAAGAGTCTGCACCGCTTCCTCCCAGCCGTGCCTTCGGATATGTCGCCGGCTGATGACGATCTCTGCGCCGCGCCCTAATAAATCACGGTGCGTGTAATGACCGAGCTTGGTCCGCATCCGTCGCGAGATATGGATCGTGATGTCACCGAGCTCGCCATCAAACTTCTCGGCGTTGAACCGGCGGTGGTAGTCAATGAGCTTCGCCGCCAGACGTGCATCATGCTCGTGCGTCGCAGGCCGGCGACGGCGTACGGGCGGTGCGGAAGAGTGATCGAGACGGTAGGCAAGCAGCTCGCGTCTCGCGGCGAGACGGATGCGGCGCGGCGCAGGACCGATGAACGTGACGATCGCCGCGTGTACGTGCCGTGGCGCACCGAGATAGCCGCGGTGCACGCGGAGCTCCCGCTCGGTGAAGCTCACGACAACGCTTCGGTTCGAGGTGAGCACGCAATTGTAGCGGGGATCGAGTCCCAGCTCGATGAGCCGCGCCCTCAGCTCTTGCGCGTTTCTGGGCCTTGAATCCAGCTCCAGCGCGAGCTGGAGCCCTTGCCGGCTCAGGTCGAAAAGACGACCGAGCGCTCGAAGCATTTGTGGGGACCAGGGACGAACGTTCTCGTGCTGTCCGACCAGACGTGCGTCGTAACGTCGATGGTTCGCGGCTGGATCTCGATCACGTTCACTGACGACGGGCGTCCGCCTCGCGACCTGTTGGAGACCGTTCCCGCAGTCGAGATCACGGTGCCGCGGCGGGTGTGCTCGATGTAGTGAACGGACTCCTGATGATCGTGTCCGCACAGAATGAGATCCACGCCCATCTCGGCGAAAGCGCCAAGGATCTTCTTCGTTTTCTTGAGGCCGTGTCGCTGCGAGAGCTCGCCCTTCACCGGGTTGTGGTGCATCACGATCGCACGGGCGTCACCAGGAGGAGTCTTCTCGAACGCGTCTTCCGCTTGTCGGAACTGCTCTTTCCTGATGTCGCCGATGATGGAGATGTCGCGAACGTTCCAGGTGAGCGTCCGGTGCGTCACACCGTGAGAAGTGTTGATCCCGACGAACGTCACGCCCGGAGCCCGGAGCACCGGCTCGAGATCGCTGGAGATGAACTTCATGTAGTTCTCGTGCAGTCTACCGGGGCGACCGATGCCGAGCGGCGCGAACCACCATGACACGTCGTGATTGCCGGGCACGCAGATGACCTGGCTCACCCTCTGCGCGTCGCGGATGAACACAGCGGCGCGCAGAAACTCTCCGGCCCTCGCGCGTTGAGACAGGTCGCCGGATATGGCGACGACATCGAACTTCCCTTCCTGGATGATCGCCTCGATCGCCTCGATCTGGGCTGGCACCGCGGGCCGACCGAAATGAAGGTCGGATACGTGAAAGACTGTCGTCACTTGCCTGTTATCCGGTGATGACGAGGTCCGCGACACGCGCCGCCAGCACCTTCGCGAAGGCAATCACGATGTCGAGCTCGCTCCCCATTTCCGATGTTTCTCCCGACACCTGGCCCGCCCAGACAATCCGGGCCGTTCGGCTGTCGATGAGGAAAAGTCGGAGTGTACCGCGTGGGTGCACCGTGGTCACATCCCGTCTCAGCTCGATTGGCAGGAGAGCGTAGCGCGTATCTCTCAGCGCAGTCAATGACCGAATCTGCGACGCCAGCGGCTCGGGGAGCGGGTCTTCACTCGCACGGGTGATCCTGCGGATTCCCTGAGCGGACAGAGCGTGCGGGTCGGCGGTCATTCCGATGTTTCGGCGCGCTGACGCGGAAATGTCCCGCGCGGATGTCCACTGCGATACGCCGCGTGACCGGAGGGCGAGTGCGATCTCGTCGTCGAGCACGCGTATCATGAGAGCGGTGGCGGAATCGGCACCTCTGTCTGCGACGCGATTGCCGTAGACAACGTACTGTGTCGGGAGCAGGACCAGGGGGCGACCCGCCATGAAGCCCAGCGGAGACGGTGCTTCCGCCGACGCACCAGCAGCTGCTGATGCGGATGCCTTCGGCGTGGTGGCGCATCCCGTAGCCGAGCCAGCGGCAGCGACTGCGGCAATCAGAGCGGTCGAAAGGCGTCTCTTCGCTGGCATCATGGCTGATTGCGGGAAACTTAACCGAACCGCAATTTCACCGCCTACCGACGGTCAACACACCATGCGACGGACTCTCCAATCGATCGTCTTCGCGCTGATCGCGGTCCTCGGAGCGGCGAGCTTCGCCTGGATCGCCCTTCGACGAGGCGAGCCGGTGAATGCCGCATGGTTGCTCACCGCCGCGATCTGCACCTACGCAATCGCATACCGCTTTTACAGCAAGCTCATTGCGACGCGGGTGTTCGAGCTGAACCGCGACCGAGCGACGCCAGCAGTGAGACTAAACGATGGCCGCGACTACACGCCGACAAACCGGTGGATCGTATTCGGCCATCACTTCGCGGCAATCGCGGGACCTGGTCCGCTCGTGGGTCCGACGCTCGCCGCCCAATTTGGATTCCTGCCCGGCGCGCTCTGGATAATCGTCGGCGTTGCAGTGGGCGGTGCAGTCCAGGATTTCGTCATTCTCGCATCCTCCATCCGCCGGAACGGAAAGTCGCTAGGTCAGATGGCGCGCGACGAGATCGGCCCAATCGCCGGAGTTACAGCGCTGGTGGCGGTGCTGGGCATCATGGTCGTGCTCATCTCCGTTCTCGCACTGGTGATTGTCAACGCGCTCAAGTCGAGCCCGTGGGGAATCGTCACCATCGGTCTGACGATTCCGATCGCCATGCTGATGGGCGCCTACTTGCGGTGGTACAGACCCGGCCGCGTTCTCGAAGCGAGTGCGATCGGCATCGTTCTCCTGATTGCCGCTCTCTATGCTGGACGATGGGTGGCCCAGAATCCCGCGCTCGCCCCGACATTCACGCTGAAGGCAACGACGATCGCTCTCCTCATAATGGCGTACGGGTTCGCGGCGTCAGTTCTCCCAGTGTGGATGCTTCTCGCGTCGCGGGACTATCTATCGGCATTCGTCAAGATCGGCGTCGTCATTGCGCTTGCGCTCGGAATACTGATCGTTCTCCCGCCGCTCCAGATGCCGGCGCTGACGCGGTTCACCGACGGCACCGGGCCCGTGTTCGCCGGCAAAGTGTTCCCATTCGTGTTCATCACGATCGCCTGTGGCGCGATCTCGGGATTTCACGCGCTCGTTGCCTCCGGCACGACTCCAAAGCTGATCGAGAACGAGACGGATGCACGCATGATCGGATACGGCGGGATGCTCATGGAATCGCTCGTCGCCGTGATGGCACTCATTGCGGCGTGTGTCCTCACTCCGGGCGTCTACTTCGCGATCAACGCACCAGCGGCTGCGATCGGTACGACGGCGCAATCAGCGGCAGTCGCGATTCAGCATTGGGGATTCGTCCTCGATCCAGCGGAGATGGAGAGGCTCGCCAGAAATGTCGGCGAATCGTCGCTTCTGTCGCGCACTGGGGGAGCGCCGAGCCTCGCCGTAGGAATGGCGCACCTCTTCTCCACTGTACTCGGCGGTCCCGCGGCGATGGCGATCTGGTACCACTTCGCGATCATGTTCGAGGCACTGTTCATACTGACAACGCTCGACGCCGGAACGCGCGTGGGGCGCTTCATGCTCCAGGACCTCGGCAAGCATCTGTGGGCACCGCTCGGCCGCGGCTCATGGTATCCCGCCGTGGTGATCTCGAGCGCTGTGTTCGTTCTCATGTGGGGCTACTTCCTGTACCAGGGAGTGCAGGATCCGCTGGGCGGCATCAACTCGCTGTGGCCGCTTTTCGGGATATCCAATCAGCTTCTCGCCGCTGTTGCGCTTTGCGTCGGCACGACGGTCATCATCAAGATGGGAAAGGCGCGCTACGCGTGGGTGACTCTTGTTCCCCTCTCATGGCTGGCGGTGGTGACTCTCAGCGGCGGATGGATTAAGATATTCTCGGAAAGCCCGCGTCTCGGATTTCTGTCGCACGCACGGATGTTCGATGCCGCAATCGCGTCCGGTACACCTCCGCCGGGTGTGGCGAGCCTTGGGGCGGCGCGACAGATGATGTTCAACGACCGGCTCGACGCCGCAGTCGCCGCGTTTTTCATTATCTCAGTCGTTGTGATACTCGCCGACTCGGCGCGGGAGTGGGTTGCAATTCTAAGCGGGCGCAAGCGAGCGGTGACTACTGAGGTGGACTTCAGTCACACTCGAGAGTTTGTCATTCGCGCCGCTGGCGGTGGGTGATCGCCACGAAATGACAGTCTCCGACTGCTGATTGCTCACCAAGCAGTAGAAACTGGCTATTCAGCCCGGCGGCCGTGCTGCACGGGATGGTGGATACGAACGTCCTGTTTCAGGACATCGTCCGCCTCACTGAGCGATTGATCGAGTTGGGGAAGACCGACTGGGAGCTGGCGGTCTATCCGGTCGAAGACCACGCGTTCGTGCGGCCTTCGTCGTGGGCAGACGAGTACCGTCGGATCTTCGAGATTTTCGAGCGGAATCTTCCGTCGAAGGTTCCGGTGAAGGGAGACGCACCATGACTGACGTTACAAAGCCCGACATGCAAAACGAAATTGAGCCTATCCACCCGGCGCGCGCCGCGGGCGAGGCGATCGCACAAGCATTGCGCGCAATCGTTGGAGTTCCGGATTACGAGCTATATCTGGCTCACGTCCTCGAGCATCATCCCGATCGAACGCCGATGACGCGTGAAGAGTTCGAGCGCGATCGCCTGGAGAACCGCTACAACCGTCCGGGGAATCGCTGCTGCTGACGGACAGCAATCCTCTGTGAGAAAGCTGTTCCTGACTAGCCGCAGCGGTCCGCGTATTCAGCCGCTGTCAGTCCTCTTCCGCTCGCCTCCTCAGTCGCGCCGAGGGAGTGGGCGACTTCATGCCGAAGCGTTCGGAGCTTGTCGGAGAGCGATCGCTCGGTCAGCTCGTTGAAACGTCGGGCGATCCTCACCAGCCACTCGTCGCCGAATTCATACGAGAATCCCACTCCGTATGTTCGCTGCAGCGGCGATTTCTTGAGGATCGCGCGGTCGAACATCATCACCGTCGGAAGGCGATCGGAAATCGCGGCGCCAAGCACGCGACAGGTTGGGTCGGGGTGAGATTCGAGCCGCGCTGCTTCGGCAGTAAATGCCGCGCCTTCCTCCACGGTGGGAGCTGACAGGAGACATGCCGGAACGCGCTCGGGTGAATCGGCTGCGACGGCGCACGATGACTTCGTTGATTCCGCCGCTGTGCTGCCGGCGGAGCCGTCAGCTACCGTCTCCATGTCAACAGGAACGGTCCGCCCAAGCGTCGCGTAGTGTGGATGCGCGCACGCTGTGACAGCGAGGACTGAAGAAAGGAGGAGGAATCGCAACGGCAGGGAGTCTCAATGCAAGCTATCCGAGGGACTGGTCCCCGTACAAGCGTCGGAGATTTGCCTGCGGAAGCGCTCGCGTTAGAATCCGAGCGCCGCATCACATGCCCGTAGGCATCTCCTGATCGTGCCGACCGAATGGTCTCCCATGTGTCCGATCCGGAAGGTCTTCATTTTCAGCTTTCCGTAACCCGTCCCGACAGTGACGCCTCTGTCCGCCAGCCGCTGATGGAACACGCCGCTTTCAGTTCCGTCCGGTAGCTCGATCGCCGTCACGGTTGGAGATCGGCCGCGCTCGCTCGCAACAATTCGCAGCTCATGCCGAGCCGCCCAGGCCAGCACCTCTTCCTGCATTGCGCCGTGTCGAGCCCAGCGGGCTTCGACTCCCTCGTCGAGCATGTCGTCGAGCTGGGCGTTGAGCGCGAAGTAGAGCGATATCGCCGGCGTGTTCGGCGTCTGATTCTTTCGCATGAGCTGCTCGTACTCGATCAGATCGAAATAGACGCCTCGGCTCGCGCTTCCGCGCGCGAGCTCGATGTACTTCTCGGACGCCACCGCGAATGCGAGTCCCGGCGGAAGCGCAAAAGCTTTCTGTGACCCGGTGAGGACGTAGTCGAGTCCCCAATCATCAAAGCGAAGCTCAGCGCCCCCCACCGAGCTCACGCCGTCAATCAAACAGTAGACTCCATGGCGATGCGCGGCGTCGGAGATCGAGCGAACGTCGTTGAGCGCACCGGTAGAAGTCTCCGAGTGACCGACGGTGATTGCAGAGTATTCGCCAGCACCAAGGCGCGCGGTGAGCTCTGCTGTACTGTGAACTTCGCCCCAGGCGACGTCGTATCGATCCACTTCGCGCCCGCACGCGACGGCGATGTTCGCGAATCTATCCGAGAAAGCACCATTCACGAGAGAAAGGATTCTCCCGGGCGGAGCGCATCGGATCGCGGCTTCCATCATTCCGGTGCCGGAGGACGTGCTGATGAACACGGGCCTCGCCGTGAAGAACACTCGCTTCATCCTCTCCTGAATCCGGACGAAGATCTCCTCGAACTCGCGCCCGCGATGGGAGATCATCGGGCGCATCATCGCTGCCAGAATCTCCTGGCGAACCTCAGTCGGCCCGGGGAGAAAGAAAGTTCCGAACGTCATTTGAGCACGTGAGTCAATAGCTCCTCGAAGGTGCGCACCTCAAAGTCGGCAAGCTTGACGATTTCGGGACGATTGACGACGCCCGTGAACGCCGCGAAGGAGTCTACTACCGGCTTCATCTCTGCATCGGTGATCCCGTCTCCCACAGCGAGACTCGGCCGCTCGATCTCGAGCGATGTTACGAGGTTCCGCTTGCCCAATTGGCGAGCGCATGGATGCCCTTCATAGTAGCCGGCGTATTCCCCCTTCTCGTCGAAGCGTATCGGCACAGCATGCACATCGTTCTCGGGAATGCCGAGGAATGCTGCGAATGGCAAAACGGCGTTTCTGAGGCCTCCGCTGACAATGACAACGCGCGCTCCATTCTTGAACAGCTCCGCAATGGCGTCGCGTGCTCCCGGAGTCACGCTGTCAATGTATGCCTGCGCCAGGGCAATCACCTCCGACTCGGTGGGCCGCACCGCATCTAGTCTCGATGCGTAAACACCCTCGAACAAAAGCTCCCCGCGCATTGCGCGCTCGGTCACGTCTGTGATTCGAGCCGCCACCTCGGGGCCCCGGAGCGCAGCCAGCCACTCGATCCCCTCGATTGTGGAAAGCGTCGAGTCGACATCGAAGAGAACCGTCCGGAAGGCGACCAGTCTCAATTTTTGACCAACTGGGCCATCATTTTGTCTTTAAGTTGGCTAGGTCGACCGGGACTTTTCGCATTTTGGAAGCCATGCAAAGAATTCGGCACGCTGTTCCCATCATGATTCTTGTCGTCAGTATCGGCGCGTCACTTCCGGTCCGCAATAGTCCGGCTCCCTGCGCGCCACTCGACGAGAGAACCAGCGATATCCTGGATGATTATCGCTGGTCCGACACCACGACGGACTCAGCGACGATCTCGTGGCGGCAAAGTGTGAGCCTGCCGAAAGTTCCCGTGAATCAGATCGAGCTGGTCAACGACAGCCGGATTTGTCGCCGAGCGGTGAGTTTCTACAATGAGGTGCTCGCTGATTCCGGTGATACCCGGCAATCGGTCTCAGCCACGGTCGTTAGATGGGGCAGCACTCGATACGCTGTGTCAGATACTGTTCACAGCGCAGGGGAGTACACTTTCGAAATAGTAGTAGACACTTCCTTCAGCCACGTATTCGGCATCAGCAGTCGCTAGGAAAACCTGGAGAAGCCGCTCAAAGAATATTTCCCGGCGCCAGGATTCCGTTCGGATCCAACTCGCGCTTCACCGCTCGCATGATGCCGATCTGCATTGGCGTCATCTGAAGCGGCAACCATTTCCGCTTGAGCTTTCCGATTCCGTGTTCGGCGGCTACGGTGCCGCCCATTCTCAGCACCTCGCGGAGCGTCTGCTCGACCACCTCTTCGATTCTCACGAGCTCGCCGGCGTCGCGCGCGATGAAGTTCTGATGTGGATGTCCGTTTCCCGCGTGTCCGTAAACGACAGCGCGCTCGACTCCGTGTTCATCCGCGATGCGGTTTGCCATGGCGATCGCCTCCGCGAGGCGCCTGTACGGGACAGCCCAATCCGTTGACACCTTCCGCCCACCTGACTCTCGACCCTTGCCACCCCTCTCGTTCATCGCCGATGGAACCCGATGTCTGATCTGGCGCGCCCGGCGAATCTCGGATTCGCTCGCGAAAACGCGAACGTCGTCGAGCGCGGCGCCACGCTCAGCGAGAGCCAGCCACAATTCGAGCGAGTCCGGCGCCTCATCCTCGACGTAGATCATCGCTGACGCATCGCTCGCCCACGAGCGCTGGTCATCGGCCTCGCGAGCAATCTCCAATGCCAGCTCGCCGAAGAACTCTATGCACCGCGGCGAAACGTCGTTCGATTCGCGAGCCGCGATCACGAATTGGAGCGCAGCATCCTCGGACGCGAATGGGATCGCCAAACCGGTAACCTGTTCCGGAACGGGAATCAGCGAGACTTCTGCTTCGACGATCACCCCCAGCGTTCCCTCGCTGCCGATGAACCAATCAATCGGATCGTGCGCGAATGCGTAACCAACGGTGTTCTTCTCGAGATCGGTGCGGCGGAGCTCGACCACCTCCCCGCTCGCCAATGCGATGCTGAGAGCGCGGACGTGCCGGCGGGTCGCGCCGTACTTGAACGTCCGTGCGCCCGACGCATTGCAGGCGATTGAGCCGCCAATCGTGCACTCCTCCTCACTCGTCGGATCGGGAGCGAATGTCAGCCCTTCCGACGCGACAGCGCGCTTGAGCTCGCCGACCAACACTCCCGGCTGAACGCGAGCGACTCGCGCACCGGCGTCAACCTCCACGATCCGGTTCATCGATCTCAATGACAGCAGTACTCCTGCATCGGCGATCGAAGCCGCGGTGGTACTGGTCTGTCCTCCCGCGGGCGTCACCGGTTGCCTTGACGCAGACGATTCGGCAAGGAGCTCGGCGACTTCCTCCGCCGACGTCGGTCGCGCCACGGATTCGGGACTCATGCGCAGTCCCGATGCATCCGCCTCGAACGCAGCGCGGACGTCGGGATCCCTCAGAAACCGCTGCGAGCGCCTGTCCGCCTCGATCCAGACGCGCCTGGTGATACTCCGCGATGTTCACACCTGCCTCACCAAGCAGCGTACCGACATGTCCGATCACGCCGGGCACGTCGTTGTTGGTGAGTATGAGCATCGTTTCTCGCGGCTGAACGTCTACATGAAACGCCCCGATTCGCGTCAGCCTCGATCCGACGCCAGCGACGGCGAGCTCCTGCATTCCTCCACCGAGCCGGACCTCGATCAGTCCCGGATCAGTCGACGTGGCGGCATCCGTAAACGAGAGCTCGATACCGCGCGCTTCAGCCGCTGTGCGCGCATTGATCAGGTTGAGCCGCTCGTTCTCCATCACTCCTTCGAGTACGCCCACCGCCGCGGCAGCGATCAACGCGTCACGAACACCGGAGAAATCGCTGCCGCAGCGAACGTCCACCCGACTCACAGCACGTGCGCCCTGCGAGGCAAGAATTCCTCTCGCCACCGCCGCAGCACGGCGAGTAAGACGCAGCGCCGGCTGGATCTCCTTCCAGCGTCCAGTCTCGATCTCGGCGATGTTGAGCGATCGCGCGAGCTCGCCCTTGATCAGTGCATCACGCACAGCGGCGCACGTGTCCACCGCGACATTGCGTTGTGCCTCGGCGGTCGAGGCGCCGATGTGAGGTGTGAGGAAGAGGTTTGGAGTTCGCCGAAGCCGATGGTCCGCCGGCAGCGGCTCCTTTGTGTACGCATCCACCGCGGCCGCCATCAGCTGTCCATTCTCGAGGGCATCGGCGAGGGCATCTTCATCGACGATCCCACCCCGTGCCATGTTGACGAGGATCGCCTGTGGTCCGAGCAGCGATATCTCGCGGCGCCCAATGAGTCGCTGCGTCTCCTCGGTGAGCGGTGTGTGAACCGTGACGATCTCGGAAAGCTCGAGCAGCGACTCGAGCGAAGTAACCTGCTCCACGCGCAGCGTCTCGAATCTCGTTCGCGGTATGTATGGATCGTAAGCTCGAACCGTCATCCCGAATGCGTGGGCGCGCGTTGCGACTTCTCCGCCGATGCGGCCAAGGCCGACGATTCCCAGCGCGCGGCCCTTTAGCTCTCCGCCGAGGAGGGCGGAGCGGTCCCATTTTCCTTCGCGCATCGAGCTGCCCGCCCGATCGAGTCGGCGCAGAATGCCCAGCACAACGCCAAAGAACAGCTCGGCGACCGCGACAGTATTTCCAGCGGGCGCGTTGATGACGGCTACGCCAAGCTCTGTCGCAACGTCCATAGCGACGTTGTCGACACCAACGCCTGCCCGGCCGACGACTTTCAGCTTCTTCGCGGCTCGGAGCAGCTCGGGCGAAATGCGAGTGGCACTTCGTCCGACTATCGCGTCATAGTCGCCAATCTTCTCGAGCAGGACGTTTGCCGGCATCGTCGGAAGAGCATCGACGGTCAACGCCGGCTCCGCGGCTAGCAGCGCCATGCCTTCGGGATCTATGTCGTCGGTGACTAGAACTCTGTAGGTCATGGCAGGGAAAGATGCAGGAACCGTGAAAATCCTGCTTCTATCTGACGCTCGCTGTACTGCTAACGGCGGAGGCTGCGCGTCGCGGAGCGACGAAAGCCATTCCGATCGATGCCAGGAAGGCCAGGGCCGCGCCGAACAGAAATGCCGTCGGCGCTCCCGAGCGATCCCAGATCGCACCGAAAATGAGCGATGCGGGCAGCGCACCCAAGCCGATCGCGAGATTGTACCACCCGAACGCCGCTCCACGCTTGAGCCTAGGCACAAGATCGGCGACCAACGCTTTCTCCGTTCCCTCTGTCATCGCGTAAAACAATCCGTACACCGCGAACAGCGCCCACGCGTGCCACTGGACGCGAGCCAGCGCAAATCCCAGATATACGAATGCATAAAGAGTCCATCCGGCGACGATGAGCGGCTTGCGTCCGTATCTATCTGACGCTGCGCCGCCCCACACTCCCACCGCCGCTTTAACGAAATTGAGGAGCGCCCACAGTACCGGCGCGAGCGCAACGGCAACGCCAAGCTGATTCGCGCGCAGCAGCAGAAACGCGTCGGTCGAATTGCCGAGCGTGAAGATGAGAATGACGAACAGGTACGCCCAGAACCGTCGGCCGAGTCCGGTGGTGTGTGTGTCGAGCTTCTCGATCGAAGCGGCGCCCGACGTATCCCGGGGTGCGACCTCTCTCACCGCGACGATCAGCACGATGAACGCGAGAATTCCCGGGATCGCAGCGAGCCAGAAGACGTTTCGTAATCCGACGTGTCCCCACTTGAGCAGTGCGAATCCCATCAGCGGGCCGATGATCGCGCCGGCGTTGTCCGCCGCGGCGTGAAACCCAAACGATCGTCCGCGATCGCCGGCCGCGGCTGAATCCGCAAGCAGCGCATCCCTCGGCGCAGTGCGGATTCCCTTTCCCACTCTGTCGCCGACGCGAATCAAAAGCACCTGCCCCGCGTTCTGCGCGAGCGCGACGAATGGACGCACGAACGTCGCGATCCCGTAGCCGAGCACGACCAGAGGTTTTCGTTTGTTGACTTTGTCGGACCACCAGCCGCTCACGAGCTTGAGAAGAGCGGCAGTTGACTCGGCGGTGCCTTCGATCGCACCGATGAAGCTGGCATTCGCGCCCAGTACGCTGCTGAGAAACAGCGGGAGCAGCGGGTAGATCATTTCAGTCGCCGCGTCGGTCAGGAAGCTCACTCCTCCGAGCGCGACGACGTTCTTATCGAGCCGCTTTAGGATGCCCTCACCTCGGAGTGGTCACCTACCGTGACCTGTCCGGTGAATCCCTCGAGCGTCGCTTCGTCGCCGACGAGCGAATTCAGCAGCCTCGACCGCGTGATCCTCGCTTTCGATCCGACGATGGTGTGACTCAACACCGACTCGTCTATCACGCTGCCGGTACCGATCGAAACGTTCGGTCCGATCGTGGAGTTGGTGATCTTCACGTCGTCCTCGATGTAGACAGGATCCACGATGGTGCTTCCGTCAATCGATTCGGGACGTCGCGCGCGACCCCTGGTGAGCATCGTCTCGTTGGTCTCCAGCATCGTCTCGATCTTTCCGGCGTCGTACCATCCCGCGACGTCGATCACCTGGATGTGCGCGCCCTTATCGATCATGTACTGAAACGCGTCGGTGAGGAAATACTCTCCGAGATGCGGCGGCGACGCGAGGACGTGATCGATTCCCTCGAAGAGGAGCTTCCAGTTCCTGATGTAGTAGAGGCCGATGTTGGCACGCTTCGACACCGGTGTCTTCGGCTTCTCGACGATCCGCGTCATGTTGCCGTTTTCGTCGGTGACGACCACGCCGAACCGCTGGTAGTCCTCCACTTCCTTCGTCCAGATGATTCCATCTGCGTCGGTCCGATTGATGACCAAGAGATCTGCGTCGAAGATCGTGTCAACGAAGATGATGAGGACAGGCTGATCCACGTACTCGCGCGCCAGCGCGATTGCGCCGGCGGTTCCATCCTGCACCTTCTGCTCGATGAATAGTGACGGGATCTCGGGAAGCGCCTGCCGCGCGTACTCCTCGACCTTTTCCTTCAGGTGACCCGTGATGTAGATCATCTGCTCGATCCCGCCGAGCTTTTTGAGATCCTCGAGGATGTACGACATCACCGGTTTCCCGGCGACCTTGAGCATCGGCTTCGGCGTGACGTGCGTGTGCGGGCGGAGCCGCGTGCCTTTCCCTGCGAGCGGTATGACGACCTTCATGGCGCGCTCGTCCCCTCTCGGCCGTAGCGGTCCTGAAGTCGCACCACGTCGTCGAGCTCGCTTGTCGAAGCTTCCAGGATGTCGCAGTCGGTGATCGCTTCCATCTGATGCACCGTGCCCGGACAGATTCGGAATGATTGTCCGCGAGCGAGCTTCACTTCCTCCAGGCGGTCGCCGAGCTTAACGCGATAGATGAGCTCACCTGTCAGCAGGTGAATCGTCTCGTCCTTCCGGTTGTGGTACTGCACCGAAAGTGCGTGACCGGCGTTGATGTGCAGGATCTTCCCGACGTAGCGGTCGGTGTGCGCCCAGATCGTCTCGTGTCCCCACGGCTTGGGAACCGTAATGATCTCGACAGGCCCGGTGCGCGCGGCGCTGCGCTTGTCGTTCGTGCTCGTATCTGCCATGCGGAAATATCCTCTGCTCCGGTCACCTGCGGCAGTGTGAGCCGGGCATGCTTCCTGCCCTCCGCACCCGTTGATGAAGGAATAGGCCAGCCAGCGCCATGACACTCCGTCTCGCGCATCTCAATCTGCCTGCCCGCGATCCGGAGGAAAATCTCTTCGAGATCTATTGGGAATTCCTGGACTGATCCCGCCGCGCGGTGCGCCGGCGTATCGCGTCAACCACGCCACGCCAGACCGGGAATGTCCTGCGCTTCGCCGTCGGGGCGGTCAACAGCGGATTATCGAGAAGCTGAACGATTTCCTGCGCAGACTGAGGCCGTGCATCCGGCTCCTTGGCCAGGCAGCGCATCACGAGCGAGCTCAGCGCCTCGGGAACGCTGGCTGCGGTCACCAGATCGGCGGGTCGCTCAGTCATCTGAGCTACCACAAGCTGCCGTGGAGTCTTCCCTCCGAAGGGATGTCGCCCCGCGAGCAGCTCGTAAGCCACGAGTCCCCATGTGTAGATGTCGGCATGATGATCAACGTCCGGCTCGCCGGCTGCCTGTTCTGGAGCCATGTAGCCCGCAGTTCCCACGGCAGTGCCTGGCCCCGTCAGGACTTTCTCACGCGCGTGCGTTTTCGAGATGGAAATCGCTTTCGCGATGCCGAAGTCGACGACTACCGCTGATCCCGCGGTGACGAGGATGTTCTCCGGCTTGATGTCCCGATGGACGACGCCGTGCCGGTGTGCGTACTCGAGCGCCTTCGCGGTGTCGCGCAGTATTGAGATCTTTTCGTTCATTCCAAGCAGCGGGAGTCCCGACATCCGCTCGCGCAGATTCGAGCCCTCGACGAAAGGCATCGTGTAGTACGGTCGGCCGTCAGTCTCACCGACGGTGAGTACGGGCACGATGTTTGGGTGCTGGAGTCCCGCGGCGAGCTGGATCTCACGCTCGAATCGCGCGGCGTCGATCTCGTCGGCGATCTCCTGCGACAGAACTTTGATCGCCACGCGCCTGCCGAGCCTCGTCTCCTCGGCGAGGAAGATGAGAGACATCCCTCCACCACCGAGCTCGCGCTCGATGATGTAGGAGGGGGCAAGGGACTTCTGTAGCTGCTCGCGAAGGTTGGGCATTTGCCTGTTCGGCTCCTCTGAAGCGCCGCCAAAATCGAGCCAGCCGGTCGCCTCCCGGACTTAAATCGGTCCCTGATAGAACCCGGAAAGTCCCTTCCAGTTACGAACGGATGACCGCGACTGTCTGTACGATGGAGGAGATGTACATGCCGCACCCTGCTATCCGCACCATAGCGAAGATCCTTGCGCCAGCCGCGGTAAGACTCGTCGAGCTGGCGATACTCTGGACCGGACTTTCAGTAACGCTTCCGGCTGTCGCTCGTGGGCAACCTACGGCCTGCGTCCCGCTTTCGGTAAAGAAGCGCACGTATGTGGCGCACACGCTCGGCGCGCGCGTTCCGCGAAAGGGCGTCGACGCCACGGTCGTACGCAAAGAGGCCGCGCGATCCGACGGTGACGACCACCCAAACCAGACTCTGACCGATCCTGTGACGTGCGCGAAAGCGTTCTACGCCGCGTTCGATCTAAAACCGAGCTCTGCCGATCGGTTTGTGGTTCTCGAGGTGGGCAGGCATAGAATCGTGCGATTTGCGTACGACACCGATCGTCCCACCGGCCAGGCCGCATTCGACCCGACCTTCTCGCACGTCTTCTACAAGTTCTGGCGCTAGCCCGACACCCAGTCTTCGATCTCAAAAGAAACGCCCCGCATCGTTGCGGGGCGTTCTCATTTTCCAATCGGCGCGAAGGACTACAACCGCCCTCGCATCATCCTGCTCCTAAGAGTCGCGAGCCGCTTCCGCACCGATCCGTCCATCACCGTATCACCAACCCGCACGATCACTCCGCCGAGTATCGCGGGATTCACCGTCACGTGCGGCACCACCGTCTTCCCCAACACTCGCGACAGCTGCTCCGCGAGAACGTTTCGGTCCTCATCAGACGCCTCACGAGCCATCGTCACATTGGCGTGAACGCGGCCCTCGGCCTCATCTATGAGAAGGTTGTACTCGTCGGACACGTGCGGAATCAGCATCTGACGCCGCTTGTGAACCATCGCCTGAAGAAACTTGAGGAATAGCCGCGGCACTCGGTCAGCCAGCGCCTCCGAGAGCACCGCCGACTTCTGCGCCTCCGAAACTTTCGGCGACTCGAGGAACCGCCACAGCGTCGTGTCCGCGCGCATAGCGTTGGCCACGTCGCCAATGAGCTTTCCCCATCCCGGCAAATCCTCAGCGCGACGCGCCAGGGTCAACAGCGCCTCCGCGTAATTCCGCGCGACCGTTGTCTCGCGCATCAGTGCTTCGACCCGCTCGTCGGAATCGATGAAAGGAAGCTCTCGACGATCCGCCTGTTCGACTGATCGTCGAGATTCTTCTCGATCACCTTCCCCGCGCCGGCGATCGCAAGATCAACCGCCTCGCGTCGCAGCTCGGCGATCGCTTTCGTCTTCTCGCTATCGATCTCGCGGCGGGCGCGCTCGAGCATGTCCTGCTGCTGTGCACGCGTCTCCTCGATCATGCCTGCGCGGAGCTTCTCACCGGTCTGACGACCCTCGACGATGATCCGCTGCGCCTCGGCACGCGCTGCCTCGATCTGCGCACGATGCTCGGCGAGAATCTTCGCGGCTTCCTCACGGTCCACCTTAGCCGCGACGATCGCATCCTCCAGTGCCTTCTCACGCGCCTCGACCGCGGCTGTGATCGGCTTGAACGCAAACTTCGTCAGAATGAACCAGAGGACGAGAAAGATGGCGAGCGTCCAGAACATCAGACCGCCGTGCGGCGACAGAAGCCCGCCCTTCGCTTCCTCGGCAGCCGCTTCCTGGATAAGGAGCAGTGGGAGAATGGCGTGCATATGCTAGAACTTTCCCTGAATCAGGAACGCGATGACGATTGCGAACAGCGCGACTCCCTCGATCAGCGCGGCGAAGATGATCGCGCCGGTCTGAAGGCGGCCTGCCATCTCAGGCTGCCGGGCCATGCCGTCCATCGCCTGGCCGGCGAGACGCCCGATACCGATGCCCGCTCCGATAACCGCGACGCCGGCGCCGATGCCTGCACCGAGCTGCGCCCACGCGGCGGTGTAATTCTGGTTGAACCCGCCCACTGCTGCCTGGATCAGCGGATAGAATGTCATTTGAAACCTCGTTCAAGAACGACTTTGATGGTGGAATCCGCGCCACCGACGCTGTCCGCCAACGAGACCACCGGCCTCAGCGGACTTCACCGGCCACTCGGCCAGCTACGACTGCGAACTGCGAACTAATTAGTGACTAGTGCGCGCCCTCTCGAATAAGTCCAATGAACACCGACGTGAGAAGTGCAAACACGAACGCCTGCAGAAACGCGATGAACAGCTCGAGCAGCATGATCGCGAGGGCGCCGAGAAACGGCGCGGGAGTGACGAGGTAGCTGCCGAAGGTGAAGATGAGCCCAAGGAGAGCCAGCACCACGATGTGGCCCGCCGTCATGTTGGCGAACAATCGGATCGCCAGCGCAAACGGCTTGGTGAACTTGCTCGCCAGCTCGAGCGGCGTGAGCAGCGGCGTCAGCAGCAACTTCATCACGAACGGCTGGTCGCTCGGCCAGTACACAATCGTCCTGATGTAGTTCTTGCCGAGCGCGCGGATGCCGGCGATCTCGATCATGATGAAGCTCAGGGCGGCGAGCGTCGCGGTCACCGAAATGTTGCCCGTCGCCGTGGAGCCGTAGGGGATGAGACCCAGAAGATTGAAGAACAGAATCGAGAAGAAGAGCGTCAGGATGAACGGCACATACGCCTCGCCGTGAGGCCCGACGTTGGGCAGGATGACTTCCTGCCGGATGTAGAGAACGAGCGCCTCCATCCCGTTGGCGAAGCCTTTCGGCGCTCCCCCGGTCGCCGACTGGCGGCGATGGGCGCGGGCGGCCATGAGAAGTGTCGCCATGCACAGCGCGGCGCCGATGAACAGCATCACCACGTGCTTGGTGGGCGATATGTCGAGTGAGAAGCTCCCGATGTGGATCGGGTTCCACCGGGGGAGCTCGAGCTCGCAGACCCATCCCGACTTGAAGCACGGATAGTCGATCGCGTGCGAGTCGGTGATGTGGGGGAGGATGATGTCGCCGGCGTTACCCTGCATGTCCCAGAAGCAAAGGTTCAATCAGCATCGATGCGAATAGAATCACGGTGAAGCCCAGCAGTGCAGCAGGCCGGGGCAATCCGACTGCCGGTGCAACCACGAGCGCGTAAATCGCGAGAGTAACGACCCGAAGCGCGCTTCCCACACCCCAACCGACCATCAGGTTCCGTTTCGCGAGCCTTTTGGCGACCAGGAACGTCACCATTTGGACAGCGAACGCGAGGCCAGCGCTCACTCTCAGCGCCCGCGCGTCCTCTCCCGTCTGGTAGTACCGGCCCATTACCCAGACAACGGCGATTGCTATCACCGCTGTCCCGCCGGCGAAGGCCAAAGCCCGCCTCACCGTTCTAGCCCCAGCCTCACCGTTTCCCCGCTCGCCGAGCGTCGTCGGCTTTCTGGGCGGCGGAGATCTTCCGGTAGAGGTTGTAGAACCCGGACCCTGCCCCAACGAAGACTCCAATGATGAGGAACGCCGGGCTGGTTCCGAGCCTCGAATCGACCCATTTCCCCAGGTAGAGGAAGAGGACGATGGCGATGGCGAACTGGAGGCCCACTCCCACGAAGCTGCTGATGGAGAGCTCGTCCTGCTGGGGCCCTAACCGTCGCTGGTCGTCCCTCATCGGGAGGAAATTTAGGCGCTTGAGAAAAATTTCACAAGCGAGTCCACATCGAAACCGAAGGTTTCCCGAAGATATGTGAGGCTCGCAAGTGCTGGATTCTTCAAAACTTACGCGTTACTTCGCTATTGACGGATCGTCCATGTGTTGATAACATGTCGCCCGCTAATTTCGTCTCACAAATCTTCTCACATTGGGTCCGCGCCGTCGCAAAGCCGTAATGACAAACCGCTACACCGTTCTTCTCCTCTCCGCAGCAACAGTCGCATTCGCAAGTGGCTCGTCCGCACACAAGAGCACAACTGAAACCTCGCGGTCCCATCAGAAGAAAAACGCACCGATCGTTTCCGCACTCGCAGTGAAGGTGAGCGACGGAGTGAGGTTCACTCTCGAAGTCACGAACACCACCAACAGAATGGTGGAGCTGAGATTTCCTGACGGATTCACGCACGACTTCTTCGTTCTCGATCAATCAGGAAAGGAAGTGTGGCGCTGGAGTCACGGCCGCATGTTCACGCAGTCGATTCGAACGAAGCTCGTGAAGTCGAAGGACGAAGCGGTGTTCAGCGACGCGTGGCAGCCGCAGAATCTCAAGGGAAATTTCACGGCCGTCGCGGTGCTCAAGAGCACGAATCATCCGGTCGAAGAGAGAGTCGAGTTCGCGCTGAACTGACCGCGATTCACTCCTGATGCACGAAGGCCTCCGCAGAGCGGGGGCCTTTTTCGTTGCGACGACTGCGTGCGGTCATTGCCTGCCGCCGGTCCTCAGGTCTTGCGCGAAATCTTCGGGCAGTCCGCTTGCCATTACCATCTTTGCCGCGGACTCGACGTCGTACTTGACGCGCACGCACTCCACATTCACGGCATCAGCGGTTACACCGAGCAACACGTAGCACGCGCGCCAGTCTTCATCCTTGGGACGGCCGACGCTCCCGGCGTTCACGAAGTGGATTCCTTCGACTGTGCGAGTCCACGGCTTGTGCGTATGCCCGAACGCAATCACGTCGCCGGTCCATGCGCCAATACCGTCAGCCATCTTGGTCAGAAATGCGTCGGAGCGATCCTCCGTCACGTAAACCGTGTTCAGCGTCTGATTTCCGTGAATCAGAGTGACGGTTGGTCCGCTCAGGTGGCCGCCGAGTGGGCGGATGTCGATTCGGAAAGGCAGCGATCCGAGGTATTTCTTGGTTTCGGCGGAAACGTGCGCGCGCGTCCACGCGTATGACACGTGCGACAGCTCTTCCTGGCGCGGGTTCTCGTAGCGGCAGCCGCAGTGCTTGTAGTCGGTCGCGACCGTCGAATCGTAGTTGCCGGCGACGCCGGGGATCCCCGCTTCAATCAGCACAGTGACTACTTCATTGGGCCAGGGGCCGTAGCCAACGAGATCTCCGAGGTGATACGTCCCAATGATGTCAGTCCGCGCCGCGATGTTCGCGAGAACAGCGCGGAGCGCGGGAAGATTCCCGTGGATGTCGGAGATTAGGGCGTAGCGCAATACGAAGACCCGAGGACTGTTATTGCCGCCACTGCAACTGTAGCATTAATGACAATGTTTCGTCCAGTGGGTGCCCGGTTTGCTCGATCGGTATTCGGATTGTTGACGATCTGGTGCCTCGGTTGCGCGTCGCTCGATTCCGTGATTCAGCAGCTCACAGGGTTCGGCGACCGGTCGACCGCGGCGTGCATGACCGCGAATGAATCCGCGCCACCGTCAGTCGAAATGGCACTCGCTCCGCAGCCAAAGGCCAGCCAGACAGGCGACGCCGGGTGTGGTTGCACACAGTGCGTCGGAGTCGAGACGGCTCCCCTTTCACTAGTGGCCGCGGCCCAGCCGACTCCTGACACATTCGCTGAAACGCTCGGCGGACCGTTGAGCGACAACCGCGAACCGCTGGTCCCTCCCCCTCAAGGCCTGTCGATCGGCTGATCTCGTCCGCGAAGTTGACCGCGGGCTGAGTTCGGTGCGGCGCCTTCGCGCCGCTCCTCATACGACTCCAGGTTGGCACTGACGACTCGCGACAATCGCGTTTCGTCGATCGCCGGCCGTTCATCGAGAGACCGATCGTGCCGGATTACCTCATCCTGCGACGTACAACTCTACCGCTCCTTCTGCTCGCACTAGCGGCCGCGACCGCGCGCGCACAAAACGCTCCAGTCCATAGCGAGTCCTCTTCTAATGAAGGGCCTGTGCTCACCGTCGACCGCGTTATCGAGACAGCCCTCGCGACGAATCCTCGTATTGGTGCCGCGCGCGAGATGGTCAGCGCCGCACGAGGCAGCCGTCGAACCGCGCGAAGCTGGACGAATCCTTCCTTCAGTTATCAAACAGAAGAGATGGATGTCGCGGGCGCTCACGGTACTGCGACAACGGCGCGGGAAGCGATGTGGACCGGAATGTTGCCACTCGCGCCGATCTACCAGTTGGGATCCCGCGCTGCCCGGGCGAATGCGGAACTGCGTGGGGCAGAGGCCGACTTTCGAACCGCAAGGCGCGAGATCGCCTTGCGCGCCACCAGCACTTTTTTCACGGCGGCGCTGGCACAGGTGAGTGTCGACGGCCTGCAGGAAGTCGGAATCTGGCTCGATTCGCTCGTGGCTTACACACGCACGCGCGTTCATGAAGGAGCCGCGGCGGAGGTCGATCTTATCCGGCTTCAAGTCGAGCAGGATCGCGCCGGTACCGATCTCGCGATCGCTCGCGCCGAAGTCGCGCATTCTCGCGCCGATCTCGCATCACTGATCGGAACCGATTCATTCGCGATCAACCCTGTGGTCGCGACGAGGCTGTCGCTCACTCCTACAAACTCCGCCGGCTTCGACGTGTTGATGTCGCAAGCGAAATCGCGCCGCCCCGAGATTGCCGCGGCGAATGCGCGAGTGGAAGCCGCGAGCGCCGGAGTAAGCCTCGAACGGCAGACGGTGTTTCGGGAACTTGGAGTGATGGCCGGCGTGAAGAGAATGCTTGGCGACGCATCGATTGTGGCGGGATTGACAATGCCGCTCCCGATCTTCGATCAGAATCGCGGTGAGATACAGCGAGCTGAGGCCGGGCGGCGCATTGCGGCGTTCGATCGCGAGAGTGCAGAGCGACAGGTCGTCGCCGAAGTTCGCGCAGCTTACGCCGCCGTCACGATGCTCGGCGCACAGGTATCGCGAATCGATCGTTCAATGCTCCAGCGCGCCGAGGAATCGCGACGAATCGCTGAAGGCGCGTATCGCGAAGGCGCTACGTCTCTGACGCAAGTTCTCGATGCAGCCCGCGCGCTCGTCGACGCTCGCAACGTCTACTATCGCGCGGTATTCGCGCGAAATCAGAGCCTGATCGAGCTCAACGCGGCGATTGGATCGGACAATCTGCTGACGAATCCATCTGGAGGGCTCCGCTGATGTCGATTGTTCTCAGCTCGAGACGAGTGCCAGCGGTGCCCGCATTCGCAGTCGCCCTTATCCTCGTAACCGCGGCGGGATGCTCACGCCAGTCGGCGAAGGAGCGAAGCGACACAGTATCAGCGGCACCAGCCGAAAAGTCTGCGATGGCGACCATGCCCGGGACGGCCGACACCGCAGCGCCGCCTTCAAGTGTGACACTCACCGCCGCGCAGATCGCGCACGGCGGAATAAAATGGGCCGCCGCCACTCAAACGCTCGTGGCAGGCAGCGTCGAAGTTCCCGGCCAGCTCGTCGCGAACGAGGATCGCACGGCACGGCTCGCCGCACCGACACAGGCACGCGTCCTCGCGGTACACGTAAGTCCGGGGCAAAAGGTATCAGCAGGATCCGGCTTGGTAACGCTGCAGAGCACCGAAGCGAGCATGGCGCAGGCAGATCTCGCCAAAGCTCAGGCAGAACTGGCGTCGAGGCGCGCTGCAGCAGCATACGCGAAATCCGCGAGAGACAGGGCCGAGCGTCTCCTCGTCCTCAAAGCAGTTCCGCGACAGGATTACGAGCGCGCAATTGCCGATGACGAGCTTGCGCGAGCAGGAGTGAATCAGGCCGTCGCCGAGCTTCAGCGGACGCGTTCCAACGCGTCCCAGCTGGGAATTGATGTGCGTGCTGGCACGATGACATTACGCTCACCGATCTCAGGCGTGGTGACGACGCGCGACGCGGTTCCTGGTGCCGTCGTAACCGCTGGAGCGCCGCTCGTGACGGTGACCGATCCGAATGCGCTGTGGTTGACCGCCGCACTGCCGGAGGCGTTCGCATCCGGCGTACAGGTTGGATCTCCATTGCGTTTCACGGTTCCGGCATTCCCCGGACAGGCTTTCAGCGCGCGCGTTCAGAGCGTCTCCGCGTCATTCGACCCGGCGACGCGATCGCTGCCCGTTCGCGGACTCGTAGTCAATACGCAGGGCCGACTCCGGCCGGAAATGTTCGCTCGCGTCTGGATCGAAAGTGGAGCGCGGCAGTCGCTAGTCACGGTTCCTGAAGCGGCGGTGCAACGGATGGATGGCAATGACGTTGTCTTCATCGCGCACCGAGCCACCGGGGGGGGCGCGCGTTTCGAGACAAGAGAAGTTCGAATCGGCGGCACCAGCGAGGGGCGCACCGCGATCCTGAGTGGTCTCACGCCGGGTGAAGCCGTCGTAGTGGAAGGTGCTTATGCGGTGAAGGCCGAGCTCGCGAAGGGCAAGATGCCGAAGATGGAGATGTAGCCATGATCAACAAGCTCATCTCGCTCGCCCTTCGTTATCGCGTCGCAGTGATCGCCGGCGTGCTCGTGCTCGTCGCTGCCGGAACATGGGCGTTCAGGACGCTCAATCTCGAGGCATATCCCGAGCTCACTCCGAATCAGGTGCTGGTGATGACGTCGGCGTCCGGGCTTTCCGCGTCCGAGGTCGAGAACCTCATCAGCTACCCGATGGAGACAGCACTGCTCGGCCTTCCTAAAACAGAGGACGTTCGCTCCATCTCAAAGCCCGGTGTTTCGGTGGTGACTGTGACATTCGCCGACGGAGTCGATTTGTACTTCGCTCGCGCGCAGGTGCAGCAGCGAATGCAGGACGCGGCGATGGACATTGCGGGTGGATATCAGCCGATGCTCGGGCCGCCGGCGACGGCAATGGGCGAAGCGTTCCAGTATCTGGTCGAGTCCGACAGGTTGTCGCCGATCGAGCTCCGGAATCTCCAGGACTACGTGATACGGCCGCGTCTCCGAACCATTCCCGGCGTCGCGGACATCAATTCGTGGGGCGGCATCTCGCAGCAGTTCCAGGTTGTCACGGATCCGGCGAAACTCGCGGGTTACGGACTGACGCTCGATGATCTCGAGACGGCATTGGCCCGGAACAACGACAACTTCGGCGCCGGATACGTCGAGAACAAAGGCGAGCGCCTGCGCGTCCGCGGACTTGGTAGAGTCACCGGCGCCGCCGACATCGGAAATGTCGTCGTCTCGACACGCGGCGGAACACCGATCTACATCCGCGACGTCGCCGATGTCGTCATTGGCGGAACTCAGCGCGAAGGGGCTGTCACCCGCGACGCAAGGGGCGAGGCACTCTCGGCCACGGTGGTCGTGTTGAAGGGCGCCAATAGCCACACGGTAGTGCGCAAGGCGATTGCGCGCCTCCATGAGATCGCTCCGCTGCTTCCGGCCGGAGTTCGGATCCGCCCCTTCTACGATCAGAGCCAGGTCGTCGATCATACGACGCACACCGTGTTTCGGAATCTGCTCGAGGGCGGCCTGCTCGTCACGCTGATCCTCTTTCTCTTTCTGCGGAACGTTCGCGCTTCGCTAATCGTTGCATCAGTGATCCCGCTGTCACTGCTGGTCGCGTTCATCGGCATGCGCCGGTTCGGAGTTTCGGCGAACCTGATGAGTCTCGGCGCGCTCGACTTCGGATTGATCGTCGATGCGTCAGTGGTGATGATGGAAAACTTCGTGCGAAAGCTCGGGATCACGGATGCTGCGACAGGTCGTGACAGCAGGCTCGGGTTGATTCGGCAAGCTGCGTTCGAGGTCGGACGGCCGATTGTCTTTGGAGTTTGCATCATCATCGCCGTTTACATCCCGATCTTCAGTCTCCAGGGACTGGAGGGACGGATGTTCGAGCCGATGGCGTTCACCGTGTGCATCGCTGTACTCGGATCGCTCCTGCTCGCTCTGACATACATTCCCGCGGCGGCGAGCTTCGCCGTTGTGTCCCTGCGCGAGACTGCGTCACCCTGGTTCGAGCGGCTGCGCGCGCGATACCGTGAGGCTCTGGAGTGGTCGCTTGCCAATCGACGGCGAGTCATCGGAGCTGCCTTCGCGATTCTCGCTCTCACCCTCGCGTCCCTTCCGTTTCTCGGGACGGAATTCATGCCGCGTCTCGACGAGGGCTCGATGTTGATCGAGACGAGACGCATCCCGAGCACTGCGCTACACGAGGGGATGGCGATATCGACCGACGTCGAGCGCACACTGCTGCGATTTCCCGAGGTCAGTGGGGTCGTCACTAACCTTGGCCGGCCAGAGCTCGCTGTCGAGACAATGGGCCTGTACCAGGCCGATGTTTATGTCGCCTTCAGGCCGAAACGCTTCTGGACGGCGCGGTCCACCGACGAGCTGATCGGGCGTATGGATTCCGCGCTCGCCGAGATACCGGGCCTCGACTACGACTTCAGCGCGCCGATGGCGATGCGGCTCGACGAAGTGATATCCGGTGTCAGAACGCAGCTCGGGATCAAGATCTTCGGCGATAGCCTGCCCCTTCTTCAGGAGAAGGCGAAGCAAATACACGCCATCGTCGAGAGTGTGCGCGGCGCGCAGGACGTGTCGGTTCGCGTTAGCGCGGGAGCGATGCAGGTGGAGCTGCAGCTGGATCGCACCGCTCTCGCGCGATACGGGCTGAGCGTTGCCGACGTTCGCTCGGCCGTGCAGGCAGGGATCGGCGGCGCGACGGCGACTGAAGTGATCGACGGACGCCGACGATTCCCGGTGGTGGTTCGACTGGCCGAGCCGTATCGCGCATCGCCCGAGGCAGTTGGTCAGCTGCTCATTCCGATTGCAGGTGGCGGACGCATTGCGCTCGATCAGGTTGCCAGAGTCAACGTCGTTGAAGGTCCGGAGACCATCGAGCACGAAGGCGGGCAGCGATTCACCGTGGTGCAGGCGAACGTGCGCGGCCGCGACCTGGGCAGCTTCGTATCGGAGGTGAGGCGCAGGGTCGCGAGCGGCGTGTCACTGCCAACCGGATATTACGTGACCTACGGTGGCCAGTTCGAGAATCAGGCGCGGGCCACTCGGCGGCTTTTGCTCGTGGTTCCGCTGGTCCTTCTTCTCATTATCGGATTTCTCTTCGTCACGTTCGGAAATGGGCGACAGGCATTGCTGGTGATGTTGAACGTGCCCTTCGCTCTGGTGGGCGGCGTCGCGTCGCTGTGGCTGCGCGGGATCAACCTCAATCTCAGCGCGTCGGTGGGATTCATCGCGCTGTTCGGTGTCGCGGTTCTCAACGGAGTGGTGCTCATCTCATACGCGAATCAATTGCGTGCGAGCGGCCGCTCGTTGTCTGATGCGATCCGCGAGGCGGCGGATACTCGACTTCGGCCGGTGCTGATGACTGCGACAGTGGCCAGTGTCGGGTTTCTGCCGATGGCGTTATCAACGAGCCAGGGCTCGGAGGTGCAACGTCCATTGGCAACGGTAGTGATCGGAGGCTTGATTACCTCGACCGTTCTGACCCTGGTGGTTCTTCCGGTGATTTATGAGTTGATAGAGGAGCGCTGGCCGAAGCTGCGCGCGCGACTTGCATTTGCGAGCATCCATCGGCGGAGTAAGACCGCAGACGCGGAAGTGATGAAGCATGGCTGACCGCTCGATTCTGCCATCGGTCGGCGCCATTGGCGCTGCATTCCTCGCGTCTCTCTGCTGCATCGGTCCGGTGATATTCGTGACGATCGGAGTGGGGGCCGGGCTCGCAACCACTTTCGAGCCGCTTCGGCCGCTGTTTACAGCCGTGACGATAATTTGTCTCGCGATCGCGTTTTACGTCGTATACGGCAGGAGGACTGCTGTTGCTTCGGAAGGAGTGTCGGCTGGAAACGAGTCATGCGTAGTCACCCGCCCAAGTCGCCGCGAAAAGATCCTTTTGTGGTCGGCGACGATAGTCACCGTGATAATACTGACCTTTCCGCAGTGGTCACTCTTCGTTCTATGATGTATCGTTCAGAGGTATCGAAACCTCGACCGACATCCCTCCAATACGCGAGGTTGCGCGCATGAAAGTCACTGTTACAGGGCTCGGCATGGCTGGCGCTTTCGGCGCACTATGCATCTGTCCACTCTGCGAAAACGCACTGAGCAGTCGAGGAGTGTCATTCTTTTCGGCAGCAACACCGACCGTCGTTCTTGCCAGCTCGGAGCAGTCCATCCAGCGGCAAGCGCCGGCCACTCGGGTAGTTGCGCTGAAAATCGACGGCATGACCTGCGGCGGTTGCGTGTACGGAGTGAAGAAGGTTCTCACGCGACTCAATGGCGTTTCCAAGGCCGTCGTGAGGTACGAGACGAAAAGCGCTGTTGTGACGTTCGATCCAGCCAGGGTCACCGTAGAGCAGATGGTGAAGGCGATCGAGACACTCGGCTACAAGGCTACGGCGAGCTGACGTCGGGCATGCTTCGCCGCTTCACCGCTCTGGTCTCGTCGCTGCTGATGTTGCAGCTCAGCTTTGCGGCGAGCGATCTCGTTTGCGCCCGGCACGACGCTGGATCTCCGGCTGCAGAGCATCACGGCGCCGGGCACGCGGCGACCGCATCCGCCGCAATGCACCACGCGGAAGATTCGATTGACTCCAGCAAATCGTGTGAGGTGCCCACGCGGAGTGATTGCTGTGCGGCGCTGGCCTCGTGCGGTCCGAACATCGGGATCTCCCCAACGACCGGGGCAGGCGAGATTCGGTCGATCAATCTCAGTATCGACGCACCAACGGCTGATTCACCTGCCTCCCTGACACCGGCTCCAGAGCCTCCCCCTCCGAAGGCGTAGCCCTCCACAACCTCTCTTTTCGTGGACCGTCGCGCGCTGAAGCGAGCGCTCCGGCGGAAACGACGTGTTGCTGCCAACGCAGTGACGCCCAAGGCTACCTACTTCGGACAAATCAAATGCAGACAAATCACGGGCGAGTCGCGCGGCGGACCATCGCCTATTCATTCGGAACGCTCTTCGCCGCGGTTTTGGCCGGAGTCACCCTTAGGGCCCAGACTCCCACCACGCAGAAGTCGGACTCCACCACGCACGCCGACTCGGCGCAGCACAAGATGACGCCGGGGATGAAGATGCCTGCCAGGAAGCCGGTGAAAAAGTCGGCCGCGGCGGCGAAGAAGAAGACACCGGCAAAGCCTCCCATGACAATGGGAACGGGCGCTCCTCAGATGACGATGGTCGAGCCGCTCGGCGTTCCAATGGATCGTATGGGCTCGGGTACAACGTGGATACCTGACGCCGTTGTTCTGCCGTCGCGCCACTATATGAAAGGTGCGTGGGAGCTGATGTTCCATGGCTTCGTGTTCGCGCAATACAACGATCAGAGCGGACCGCGCGGTGATTCGCAGTTCGGGTCGCTCAACTGGGGAATGTTCATGGCGAGTCGAACCCTTGCCGGTGGCCGATTCCAGGCGAGGACGATGCTCAGTCTCGATCCTGCGACGGTCACGGCGCGAGGATATCCCCTGCTTCTCCAGACCGGCGAGAGTTACCGCGGACAGCCGTTGCACGACCGACAGCACCCTCACGATTTCTGGATGGAGCTCGGCGTACTCTACGAACGACCCGTCACCAACCGATTCGGCGTCACGCTCTACGCGGCGCCCGCCGGCGAGCCCGCGCTCGGACCTGTCGCATTCATGCATCGACCATCGGCAATGGACGACCCTGTCGCCCCACTCGGTCACCATTGGCAGGACGCAACGCACATCAGCTTCGGCGTCGTTACCGGTGGAGTCTTCACGAAGCGGTGGAAGGTCGAGGGCTCGATCTTCAATGGACGCGAGCCCGACGAGAATCGCTGGGGCTTCGATCACATCCGGCTGGATTCGTACTCGGGGCGATTCACCATCAATCCCGACTCATCGTGGAGTCTGGCCGCGGGATACGGCTACCTGAAATCGCCTGAAGCGTTGCATCCCCAAGAGTCTATACATCGCGTGACCGCGTCCGTGCTGCGGGGGCAGAAGATCGGCACGCGGGGTCAATGGGCGTCTGCGCTCATCTGGGGAGCGAACAAGCCTTCTGGTCACTCGAAATGGACGCATGCCGCTCTTGTTGAAAGCGAGGCGATCATTGACCCGCGGAACACGATCCTCGGCAGAGCTGAGGTCGTGCAGAAGTCGGCAGAGGACCTCGTTCTGCCGGAGACGGCATTTGCCGCCGATGCGACGTTCAATGCTGGCAGCCTTTCGCTCGGGTACATCCGCGAAGTTGGCCGCGGCTTCGGTGCCACACTTGGGATCGGAGTGCGTGGAACCGTGAACTTCGTTCCCCGGGAGCTCGAGCAGTTCTACGACTCACGTAATCCGCGGGGAGCGATGATCTTTCTCCGCTTGCGACCGACACATCGATTCTCCATGCCGGCGATGAGCGCCTCGAAGACGTCAACGCATAAGTGAGCCCCGGCGATCAATGCGCTCGCTGATGCGCTCGGCTCGATTGCTGTTAGTGGGTGGCGCCGGAATTCTTGTCATCGCGTCGCCGCTATTCGCGCACGGCAAGCTGCTCAGCTCTGATCCGGTCGCCGGCTCGAGGCTGACCATCTCTCCGAAGACTGTCCGCCTCGATTTCAGCGAAGCGGCAGAGCTGCGATTCACCCGAGTGAGCATCGTCACGAGTCGGGGCGACACGATCGCTCTCGTCGCTCTACGCCACCCGGGTGATTCCAGCCGATCGGTTATTGCCGACGTGCCCGGGAAGCTGCCGATGGGTGACCTCCGAATCATATGGCGAATGGCGAGCGCCGACGGGCATCCAACGCACGGCGAGATCCTGTTTTCGATAGTCGCCGCAATCCAACCCGGCGCCGATTCGAGCGCGTTCAGAGACAGCGGCGTTGCCGCCGTCCGCCCACCAATTACGACCGCGCCGGAAATTCCCGGATTCGGTGTTCAGTCACCGCTGTATGTTGTGATCCGATGGCTGGAGTTCTGCGCGCTGCTCACGGTCATCGGCACAGTCGCTTTCCGGAATCTTGTGTTGCCGAGAATTCGGACGCGTACCACTGCCTCGGGAATTGATGAGACAACGCGCCGCGCGGCGATGTGGGGTCGCAATGCGGCGCTGGCGCTCGCGGTGACCGCCGTACTCCGGCTGGTGGCGCAAGCAGTTGCAATGGGCGTCGCGGGGACTCCAATGCAGATCACCGAAGGCCCTGGCGTTTTCCTGGCAACTGCGTGGGGACGCGCGTGGATCGTTCAGATGGTAGTTGCCGTCATCGCCGCGCTGATTTTCAATCGCGCCGGCAGCGGGCGAGGCGACGACAAATCAGCGCGGACGATATGGCAGCTCGCGACGGTGGCGACGTTGATGCTCGCAGTCACGCCGGCGCTTTCCGGTCACGCCGCTGCTGCCTCGCGCCTCTGGGGTGGAGCGATTGTCGTGGATGCCGCGCACGTGATCGGCGCGGGCGGATGGCTCGGAACGCTGCTGTTGACGCTCGCCGTCGGACTTCGCGAGCCAATGGGTGCGACTTCGCCCGATCTCCACGCTGCGGAGCTGTTCAACGCCTTCTCGCCCGTCGCTCTGATGTTCGGAGGGCTGGCGGCGATCACCGGGGTGACATCGGGCTGGCTCAATCTCGGATCGTTTTCTGCGCTCGTCGGCAGCTCGTATGGAAAGGTGCTCCTCATCAAGCTTGCCCTGGTGTTCCTGGTTGGAGCCGCCGGGGCGTACAACTGGCTTCGGGCACGTCCGGCCCTTGGTAGGGGATTCGGAACCAGAGCCATTCGCCGCTCTGCCTCGTTGGAGATCGGCCTCGGAATCGCCGTGCTGCTCGTGACCGCGATCCTGGTCGCGGTTCCGACACCATTCCCTCAGTGACACTTATGCAACGCGGTCAACAGGATCATCACGGCGCACACGATCACGGTGCCGCACACGATCACGCC
>WNGF01003714.1_pt1 | contig 40325 bp, 49 predicted proteins | sample 5400641 | NCBI WGS metagenome assembly WNGF01 (sample SAMN13153371, study PRJNA577476) | soil metagenome | isolation source: 80 cm soil or saprolite under grassland replicate 2 | place: USA:California | collected 2016-06-15 | reverse complement strand
GTGGAGATGGTGATGCCGGGGGACAACACGCAGATGAGCGTGGAGCTGATCACGCCCATCGCGATGGAGAAGGGGCTGCGCTTCGCCATCCGGGAGGGCGGCCGCACGGTGGGCGCCGGCACCGTCACCGAGATCGTCACCTAGCCAGGGCAAGGAAGGCAAGTAGCGATGCGCGACAACATCATCCTCCAGTGCCCCGACTGCAAGCGGCGGAACTACCACACCACGAAGAACAAGAAGAAGACCACCGAGCGTCTGGAGCTGAGCAAGTACTGCCGCTTCTGCCGCAAGCACACCGCGCACAAGGAAACGAAATAGTGGACGACGGGCGGCGAGCGGAGCGGGATTCATTCCCGCGAAGCGAGCGAAGGGGGTTCTAGGGGGAAACGCGGCGCAGCGTTTCCCCCTGAAAGATGAAGGCCAGTAGCTCAATTGGTGGAGCACCGGTCTCCAAAACCGGGGGTTGGGGGTTCGAGTCCCTCCTGGCCTGCCAACTGGCGGCTCACGGTGCCCCGCGGGATCACGACTTGGGGTTGGAGTCGATTTCAAATGGCCGTCGCTGAGGACGAGAAGGTCGAGAAGGCGGACAAGGTCGAGAAGACCACCAAGGGGAGCGGGGGCGACGGGGGAGGTCCCAGCGGTCCGCTGGGCTTCATCCCCCGGAAGCTCGGCGAGCTCCGGGCCTTCCTCACGGAGGTGCGGGCCGAGCTCAAGAAGGTCACCTGGCCCAGCCGCCAGGAGGTCTCCGCCACCACCGTGGTCGTGATGGCGACCACGGTCTTCTTCGGCTTCTATCTCTGGGGACTGGACCTGGTGTTCTCCCGGGTCCTGTCCCAGGTCCTGAAGAGGTAGGGTGGTGGTGGAGACCGTGACGTCGAAGGAGTGGTACATCGTCCACACCTACTCGGGTTTCGAGAAGAAGGTATCGGAGAGCCTGCGCCAGCGCGCCAAGGCCTACGGCCTCGAGGACCAGATCGGCCGCATCGAGATCCCCACCGAGGAGGTGGTGGAGATGAAGGCGGGCCGGAAGGTGCAGACCGCCACCCGCTTCTTCCCCGGCTACATCCTGGTCGAGATCGAGACCGAGGAGGGCCCCGACGGGAAGAAGATCCCCGACTCGACCTGGCACCTCGTCAAGAACACCCCCAAGGTCACGGGCTTCGTGGGCTCCGGGAACCGGCCGGTCCCCCTCTCCCAGGAGGAGGCCGACCAGATCTTCAACCAGGTCAAGGAGTCCATCGAGAAGCCGAAGCCCAAGTACACGTTCGAGCGCGGAGAGGGCGTCCGCATCATCGACGGGCCCTTCTCGAACTTCCAGGGCGTGGTCGAGGAGGTGAACCTCGACCGGAACACCCTGAAGGTCATGGTCACCATCTTCGGCCGGTCGACCCCGGTGGAGCTGGATTTCCTGCAGGTGGAGAAGCTCTAGTCTATGAAGAAGGTCGTCGGACAGATCAAGCTCCAGATCCCGGCCGGCAAGGCCACCCCCGCTCCGCCCGTGGGCCCCGCCCTCGGTCAGGCCGGAGTCAACATCATGGATTTCTGCAAGGCCTTCAACGCCAAGACCGCGAAGGACGAGGGCCTGATCATCCCGGTGGTGATCACGGTCTACGCGGACCGGTCGTACACGTTCATCACGAAGACCCCGCCCGTGGCCGTGCTCATCAAGCGCGAGGCGGGGATCGCCAAGGGGAGCGGGGAGCCCAACAAGAACAAGGTGGGCAAGATCAGCATGAAGCAGGTCGAGGCCATCGCGAAGCTCAAGATGCCCGACCTCACCGCCTCCGACCTGAAGGCCGCCGTCAACACCGTGCTCGGCACCGCCCGGAGCATGGGAGTGGAGGTCTCGGGGTAGGGGGTTGGGCGCGGTGAGTCTCTTGGGCAGTACCACCGGGCGCCCGCGGCTGGGCGCCGAGCGAAGTGGGAGCGCCTGGAAGGGCGCGAAAGGAGCCGAATGGGTCGGGTCGGAAAGAAGTTCAAGAAGGCCAAGGAGGCGGCGGCGGCGAAGCCGCACTATCCGCTTCCCGAGGCCGTGGCGACGGTCACCAAAACCGCCTTCGCCAAGTTCGACGAGACGGTCGAGGTGGCGGTGCGCCTGGGGGTCGACCCCAAGCACGCCGACCAGATGGTGCGCGGCACCGTGATCCTCCCGCACGGCCTGGGGGGGAAATCGAAGCGGGTCCTGGTCATCGCCTCGGGGGAGAAGCTCAAGGAAGCCCAGGATGCGGGGGCCGACCACGTGGGGGGCGAGGACATGGTGGCGAAGATCCAGGAAGGCTGGCTGGACTTCGACGCGGTGGTGGCGACGCCCGACATGATGAGGTCGGTGGGAAAGCTGGGGAAGGTGCTGGGGCCCCGCGGGCTCATGCCGAACCCCAAGACGGGCACCGTGAGCTTCGAGGTGGGCAAGGCGGTGAAGGAGATCAAGGCGGGCAAGGTCGAATACCGGGTGGACAAGACCTCGATCATCCATGCCCCCATCGGCAAGGTCTCCTTCGGCCCCGACAAGCTCCTGGAGAACGCGAAGACGCTCCTGGACAGCGTGATCAAGGCCCGCCCGGCCGCGACCAAGGGCAAGTACGTGAGATCGATCGCCCTGTCGTCCACCATGGGCCCCGGAGTGCGCGTGGACCTCGCCTCCGTCGAAGGGCACGCCTGAGGCGAGGGGAATGGGAAAGATGAATCGCACGGAGAAGCAGCAGCTGATCGACGAGCTCCACGGGGAGTTCAAGGGCTCGGCCCACGCGGTGCTGGTGGACTTCAAGGGGCTCAGCGTTCCCGCGGTCACGGAGTTCCGCCGCAAGGTGAAGGCCTCCGGCTCGCGCTACCGGGTGGTGAAGAACTCCCTGGCCCTGCGGGCGGCCAAGGACACCCCGCTGGAGAAGCTGGCCCCGAAGTTCGAGGGGACCACGGGTGTCGCCTACACGGGGGACGACCCGGTGGTGCTGGCCAAGGTCCTGGTGGACTTCGCCAAGGACCACCCGGCCCTGTCCGTGAAGGGGGGGCTGGTGGCGGGGAGCCAGCTCCTCGACGCCGAGGGCGTGAAGGCGCTCTCCACCATGCCCGGCCTGCCGGAGATGAGGGCGCGCCTGCTGGGCCTGCTCCAGGCCCCCGCCACCCGGCTCGTCCGCCTGCTCGGTACCCCCGCCACCCAGCTCGTCCGGGTGCTGCAGGCGCACCAGGACAGGGAAGAGGGGAAGTAGGACCGGCCCCGCGAGTCAAGCTTTTCGTCGTTGGGTTTCTTTAGAGAGGAAGAAGGAAGAGATGGCTGACATTCAGACGATCGCGAACGATCTCAGCGGCCTCACCGTGATGCAGGTGGCCGAGCTGGTGAAGGTCCTCGAGCAGAAGTGGAACGTCTCGGCGGCGGTGGCAGCCCCGGTGATGATGGCGGCGGCGGGCGCGCCCGCGGCGGGCGGGGCGGCGGCGGCGGCCGAGGAGCAGACGGAGTTCGCGGTCCACCTCTTGAACGCGGGCGACAAGAAGATCAACGTGATCAAGGTCGTGCGCGAGGTCACCAGCCTCGGTCTCAAGGAGGCCAAGGATCTGGTGGACGGCGCGCCCAAGGTCGTGAAGGAAGGGATCTCCAAGGACGAGGCCGCGGCGATCAAGAAGAAGTTCGAGGAAGTGGGAGCCCAGGTCGAGATCAAGTAGCCCGTTCCGGCGAGCGCGAGAACGGATGATCCGGACCTTTCTGGGCCGAGGGTGCCAACTCCGGGGGGCGGTGTGCCTGCCGGGGTCCTCCTCTTTTTGGGGACGCGGGCCCGCGTCCTCCAGGGTGGCTTGAAGCGATGTATACGGCTTCCAAGAATATCTACCGCGAGCGGATCGACTTCGCGAAGATCAAGACCAGCATCCCGATCCCGAACCTGATCGAGATCCAGAAGAACTCCTACGAGCGCTTCCTCCAGATGAGGGTGCTGCCCGGAGAGCGCGAGGACGCGGGGCTGCAGTCCGTGTTCAAGAGCGTCTTTCCGATCACCGACCTCCGGGAGAACTGCTCCCTGGAGTTCGTGGACTACGCGATCGGGAACTGGGAGTGCAAATGCGGCCGGCTGGTGGGGCTCGACAAGCTCGGGCGCCCCTGCACCTTCTGCGGGGCCACCCTCATCACCGACCCCCGGGGTGACCGGGAGATCCATTGCCCGAAGTGCGGCCACCTGAACGAGAACACCCCGGTCACCTGCGAGACCTGCGACGAGCCCGTCGGCCTCAAGCTCAAGTACGACGTGGACGAGTGCCAGGAGCGGGGAATGACCTTTGCGGTCCCCCTCAAGGTCACGATCCGCCTGGTGGTCTGGGACAAGGACCCCGAGACGGGGGCCAAGACCATCCGGGACATCAAGGAGCAGGAGGTCTACTTCGGGGACATCCCGCTCATGACGGAGAACGGGACCTTCATCATCAACGGGACCGAGCGGGTGATCGTGAGCCAGCTCCACCGCTCGCCGGGGGTGTTCTTCTCGCAGCCCGAGAAGGGACTGTTCGCGGCCCAGATCATCCCCTACCGGGGGAGCTGGGTGGAGTTCGAGTACGACTCCAAGAACCTGCTCCACGTCAGGATCGACCGGAAGCGGAAGTTCCTCTCCACCGTCTTCCTGCGGGCCATGGGCCTGCGCTCGGACGCCGACATCCTGCGCACGTTCTACCGCTGCGACAAGATCCTGGTGCGGGAGGGCAAGCTCTCCTGGAAGGTCTCGGAGAACCTGGCCGGCCTCAAGCTCTCGCGCACCATCCACGGCCCCAAGGACGCCTCCGGCCGGCGCGAGGAGATCGTCCACGCCGGCAAGCGGGTCACCGCCACCCACGTGCAGCAGCTCCAGAAGCTGGACGTGCCGGAGGTGGAGATCACGGAGGCCGACCTGGAGGGGGCCTTCAGCGTCGCGGACGTGGTGGACCCCCGGACGGGCGAGGTGATCCTGGAGGGCAACGAGCCCCTCTCCCCGCGCGTGCTCTCCGTGATCCAGGCCGAGGACAGCCAGATCAGCGCCTTCGAGGTCTTCTTCCCCGAGCGGGACGACATCGGGCCCATGATGTCCCTCACCGTCAAGAAAGACACCATCAAGAGCACCGAGGAGGCCCTCATCGAGATCTACCGGCGCATGCGGCCGGGAGACCCGCCGACCCTCGACTCCTCCCGCAACCTCTTCGAAGGGATGTTCCTGAACCCGCAGAAATACGACTTCTCGCGGGTGGGCCGGCTCAAGCTCAACACCAAGCTGGGGCGCAACACCCCCCTCTCCGAGAAGATCCTGCACCTGGACGACATCACCGCGGTCATCGCCTTCGTGCTGAAGCTGCGCCGGAGCCCCGCGGACGTGGACGACATCGACCACCTCGGGAACCGGCGGGTGCGGAGCGTGGGAGAGCTCCTGGAGAACCAGTTCCGGATCGGGCTGGTGCGGATGGAGCGGGCCATCAAGGAGAAGATGAGCGTCTACCAGGAGATGGCCACCGCCATGCCCCACGACCTCATCAACGCCAAGCCGGTGATGGCCAGCATCCGCGAGTTCTTCGGGAGCAGCCAGCTCAGCCAGTTCATGGACCAGACGAACCCCCTCTCCGAGATCACCCACAAGCGGCGCCTGTCCGCCCTGGGGCCGGGCGGGCTGAGCCGGGAGCGGGCCGGGTTCGAGGTGCGTGACGTGCACCCCACCCACTACGGCCGCATCTGCCCCATCGAGACCCCGGAGGGCCCGAACATCGGCCTCATCTCGAGCCTCTCCTGCTTCGCCCGCATCAACGAGTTCGGGTTCATCGAGAGCCCCTACCGGAAGGTGAAGACGGGACGGGTGCTCGAGTACTACCAGGTCCTGGACGCCGGGGAGTCCAACTACAAGGTGGGGGACATTGTCGAGCGCGAGGAGATGGAGCGGGAGAACGCGGCCATCAAGGGGCGCAAGAAGAAGCCGGCCGAGATCGAGCCCTACTGCTTCTACCTCTCCGCCTGGGAGGAGGACAAGTACACGATCGCCCAGGCCAACATCAAGCTGGCGGAGGACGGGGAGATCACGGACGAGCGCATCTCCGCGCGCAAGGCGGGGAACTTCGTGCTCGCCAAGCGGGAGGAGGTCGACTACGTCGACGTCAGCCCCAAGCAGCTGGTGTCGGTGGCAGCCTCCCTGATCCCGTTCCTGGAGAACGACGACGCCAACCGCGCCCTCATGGGCTCGAACATGCAGCGCCAGGCGGTGCCCCTCCTCCGCTCGGAGGCCCCCCTGGTGGGCACCGGCATGGAGCACATCACGGTCAAGGACTCCGGGGCGGCGGTGGTGTGCCGGCGCGCGGGGGTGGTCGACTCCGTGGACTCCCGGCGCATCATCGTCCGGGTGGAGGCCCAGGAGGGCCCCGACAAGGGCAAGGAGATCGGGGCCGACATCTACAACCTGACGAAGTTCAAGTGCTCCAACCAGAACACGAGCATCAACCAGAAGCCCATCGTCAAGGTCGGGATGCACGTGGCCAAGGGCCAGATCCTGGCCGACGGCCCCTGCACCGACATGGGGGAGCTGGCCCTGGGCCGCAACGTGCTCGTGGCCTTCATGCCCTGGCGGGGCTACAACTTCGAGGACGCGATCCTGGTCAGCGAGAAGCTGGTCAAGGAGGACATGTACACCTCGATCCACATCGAGGAGTTCGAGATCGAGGCCCGGGACACCAAGCTCGGCCCCGAGGAGGTCACCCGCGACATCCCCAACGTCTCGGAGTCCCTCCTCAACAACCTCGACGAGAGCGGGATCATCCGCATCGGAGCCAGCGTGAAGCCGGGCGACATCCTGGTGGGCAAGGTCACCCCCAAGGGCGAGACCCAGCTCACTCCCGAGGAGAAGCTGCTGCGCGCGATCTTCGGGGAGAAGGCGGGCGACGTGCGGGACGCCTCCCTGGTCTGCCCGCCCGGCATCGAGGGGATCGTGGTGGACGTGAAGATCTTCTCCCGGAAGGGTGTGGAGAAGGACGAGCGGGCCCGGCAGATCGAGGACGCCGAGCTCTTCATGATGGAGAAGAACCTCAAGGACGAGATCCGCATCCTCCAGGACGAGCGCGACAAGCGGATCGAGGACCTGCTGGACGGCACCACCGCCACCGCCGACCTCGTGAACCTCCGCGGGGAGAAGCTGGTCAAGAAGGGCCAGAAGCTCACCCGGGAGGCCCTCCAGAAGCTCCGGCACTCCGACATCCTGAAGCTGCGCGTGCAGGGCGACGACGAGGGGGACGTGGAGCAGGCGCTCAACGAGATCGTCGACAAGACGGAGCGCCAGATCGAGGTGCTGAAGGCGCTGTTCGCGGAGAAGGAGAGCCGCCTCAAGCGGGGCGACGAGCTGCCCCCCGGGGTCATCAAGCTGGTCAAGGTCTTCGTGGCCATGAAGCGCAAGCTCTCCGTGGGCGACAAGATGGCGGGGCGCCACGGCAACAAGGGCGTGATCGCCCGCATCCTGCCCGACGAGGACATGCCCTACCTCCCGGACGGGAGCGCGGTGGAGATCGTCCTGAACCCGCTCGGCGTCCCCTCGCGCATGAACGTGGGACAGATCCTGGAGACCCACCTCGGTTGGGCGGCGAAGGCCCTGGGCCTGCACTTCGCCACCCCCGTCTTCGACGGGGCCACAGAGAAGGAGATCAAGGGTCTCCTGGAGAAGGCCAACCAGCGGGAGACCGAGCGCAATCCCCTGCGGCCGAACCAGCTCGAGCACGGCAAGATGACCCTCATCGACGGCATGACGGGAGAGGCCTTCGAGCAGAAGGTCAGCGTGGGCTACATCTACATGCTGAAGCTCTCCCACCTGGTGGACGACAAGATCCACGCGCGGTCCATCGGGCCATACTCGCTCATCACCCAGCAGCCCCTGGGGGGCAAGGCCCAGTTCGGGGGCCAGCGGTTCGGGGAGATGGAGGTCTGGGCCCTCGAGGCGTACGGGGCGGCCCACATCCTGCAGGAGCTCCTCACCGCCAAGTCCGACGACGTGTACGGTCGGGCCAAGATCTACGAGGCCATCGTGAAGGGCGACACCGTGTTCAACCCCGGCCTCCCCGAGTCGTTCAACGTGCTCATCCGTGAGCTGCAGAGCCTGTGCCTGGACGTCGAGCTGATCAAGACCAAGCACTGAGAGGCAAGACGAAATGAGTCTGATGATTCCGATGAGGCCGAACCTGGACCTGGGGCGGGTGGTCGTGGACTTCGACGCGATCAAGATCCGCCTGGCGAGCCCGGAGAAGATCCGTTCCTGGTCCCACGGCGAGGTCACCAAGCCGGAGACCATTAACTACCGGACCTTCAAGCCGGAGCGGGACGGCCTCTTCTGCGCGAAGATCTTCGGTCCCATCACCGACTGGGAGTGCCTCTGCGGCAAGTACAAGCGCATGAAGCACCGGGGAGTGATCTGCGACAAGTGCGGGGTCGAGGTCACCCAGTCCAAGGTCCGCCGCGAGCGCATGGGCCACATCGAGCTGGCCTGCCCGGTCTCCCACGTCTGGTTCTTCAAGGGGCTGCCCAGCCGGATCGGCCACCTCCTCGACATCAGCCTGCGGGACCTGGAGCGGATCCTCTACTTCGAGTCCTACGTGGTGGTGGACCCCGGGGACTGTCCGGAGGTGAAGCGCCAGGAGCTGGTGAGCGACGACCGCTACCGGCAGCTCCGGGAGAAGTACCCCCGGCTGCGCTGCTCCATGGGCGCGGAGGCGATCAAGGAGCTGCTCAAGCGGGTGGACGTGGAGCGGGACGCGGTGGAGCTCCGCGAGAAGATGCGGACGGAGAACTCCGTCCAGAAGAAGATCAAGTACGCGAAGCGGCTCAAGGTGGTGGAGGCCTTCCGCAAGAGCGGCAACAAGCCGGAGTGGATGATCCTGGACGTGATCCCGGTCATTCCCCCCGAGCTGCGCCCCCTGGTCCCCCTGGACGGCGGACGGTTCGCGACCTCGGACCTGAACGACCTCTACCGCCGGGTGATCAACCGGAACAACCGCCTCAAGAAGCTGATCGAGCTGCGCGCCCCCGACGTGATCGTCCGCAACGAGAAGCGCATGCTCCAGGAGGCGGTGGACGCCCTCTTCGACAACGGGCGCCGGGGACGGGTGCTGCGGGGGGCCAACAACCGGCCGCTCAAGTCGCTCTCGGATACGCTCAAGGGCAAGCAGGGCCGCTTCCGCCAGAACCTGCTCGGCAAGCGCGTCGACTACTCGGGCCGCTCCGTCATCGTGGTGGGGCCGGAGCTGAAGCTGCACCAGTGCGGCCTGCCCAAGAAGATGGCCCTCGAGCTGTTCAAGCCGTTCATCTACAGCAAGCTCGAGAAGGAAGGCCTCGTCACCACCATCAAGGCCGCGAAGGAGATGGTGGAGCAGCAGCGGCCGGAGGTCTGGGACTTCCTGGAGGACGTGATCCGCGAGCACCCCGTGCTCCTGAACCGCGCCCCCACCCTGCACCGGCTGGGCATCCAGGCCTTCGAGCCGATCCTGGTCGAGGGCAAGGCCATCCGCATCCATCCCCTGGTCTGCACCGCCTTCAACGCCGACTTCGACGGCGACCAGATGGCGGTCCACGTCCCCCTCTCCCCGGAGGCCCAGATCGAGGCCAGCGTGCTCATGCTGTCCTCCAACAACATCCTCTCCCCGGCCAACGGCCAGCCCATCGCGATCCCCTCCCAGGACATCGTGCTCGGCTGCTACTACCTCACCAAGGAGAAGAAGGGGACCAAGGGCGAGGGCCGCGCCTTCGCCTGCAGCGAGGACGTGCTGATCGCCCTCGAGCACAAGGAGGTCGAGACCCTCACCCCCATCCGGCTCCTCTACTCGGGTGAGCTGATCGACCTGACCACCGTCTACGACGACCAGGACGTGATCCACACCGAGGCCCAGAAGGTCAAGAACCAGATCCTCAACACCACCGTGGGCCGGGTCATCCTGAACGACCACCTTCCCAAGGGCGTGCCCTACGTGAACGGGCTCCTCCGCAAGAAGGGGCTGCAGCAGCTCGTGCAGTACTGCTACCTGCGGGACGGCCTGGAGAAGACGGTGGAGATGCTGGACGCGATCAAGGACCTGGGCTTCACCTACGCCACCAAGGCCGGGATCTCCATCGGGATCGACGACCTCATCATCCCCGAGGGCAAGGAGCGCATGGTCGCGGGCGCCCAGAAAGAGGTCATCGACGTCGAGAAGCAGTACCAGGACGGGGCGATCACCAACGGCGAGCGCTACAACAAGGTCATCTCCATCTGGTCGAGCGTCACCGAGAAGGTGGCGGACGCCATGTTCAAGGAGATGGAGAAGCAGGACAAGGACGGGCAGGAGTTCAACCCCATCTACATCATGGCGGACTCGGGGGCCCGGGGAAGCAAGCAGCAGATCCGCCAGCTGGCGGGGATGCGCGGGCTGATGGCGCGGCCGAGCGGCGAGATCATCGAGAACCCCATCACCTCGAACTTCCGCGAGGGCCTCACCGTGCTGCAGTACTTCATCTCCACCCACGGCGCGCGCAAGGGCCTGGCGGACACCGCGCTCAAGACCGCGGACTCCGGCTACCTGACCCGCCGCCTGGTGGACGTGAGCCAGGACGTGATCATCTCCGACCACGACTGCGGCACCGTGGACGGGATCGACATCCGGCCCATCATCGAGTCGGGGGAGGTGATCGAGCCCCTGCGCGACCGCATCGTGGGCCGGGTGAGCCTGGAGAAGATCAAGGACATCGAGGGCCAGGTCATCGTGGACGCCAACAAGGAGATCAGCGAGGAGACGGCCAACGCCATCCAGGCCGCGGGGATCGAGAAGGTGCGCATCCGCTCCGTGCTCACCTGCGAGTCGCTCCGCGGGGTGTGCGCCCTCTGCTACGGCCGCGACCTCGCCACCGGCAAGCTGGTGGAGATGGGCCTGGCGGTGGGGGTCATCGCCGCCCAGTCCATCGGCGAGCCGGGCACCCAGCTCACCATGCGGACCTTCCACATCGGGGGCACCGCGAGCCACACCACCCAGCAGACCACCCTCGAGGCCAAGAACGCGGGAACCCTCAAGTTCCACAACCTGACCACGGTCAAGAACAAGAAGGGCGATCTGGTGGTCATGAACCGCGCGGGGGCCCTCATCATCCAGGACCAGAAGGGGCGGGAGCGCGAGCGCCACGCGGTGGTCTACGGCGCCCGCCTGAAGGTCAAGGAGGGAGCGGAGATCAAGCAGGGCCAGCTCCTCGTGGAATGGGACCCCTACTCCTTCACCATCCTCACCGAGGACGAGGGCCAGATCAGCTTCAAGGACCTCATCGAGGGGCAGACCTTCCACGAGCAGGTGGACGAGAACACCGGCATGGCGGCCCTCGTCATCATGGAATCCCCGGACGAGAAGAAGCAGCCCCGGATCGAGATCAAGGACGAGAAGGGGAAGAGCATCCGCAAGTACCTGCTGCCGTCGGGGGCCCACCTGATGGTCGAGGACGGCAACGAGGTCGCGGCGGGCGACGTGCTGGCCAAGATCCCGCGCGAGACCGCCAAGACCAAGGACATCACCGGAGGCCTGCCCCGGGTGGTGGAGCTCTTCGAGGCCCGGCGGCCCAAGGAGCCCGCGGTCATCACCGAGATCGACGGGGTCGTGAAGTACGGCGACGTGGCCAAGCAGCACCGCAAGATCTTCGTGACGGGCGACGACGAGCAGCCCCGCGAGTACCAGCTTCCCCGCGGCGCCCACATCAACGTCCAGGAGGGCGAGCGGGTGAAGGCGGGCGAGCCCTTGATGGACGGCCCCATCGACCCCCACGACATTCTGCGGGTGCGCGGGGAGAAGGAGCTGCAGCGCTACCTGGTCGACGAGATCCAGGAGGTCTACCGCCTGCAGGGGGTGAACATCAACGACAAGCACATCGAGGTCATCACCCGCCAGATGATGCGCTGGGTGAAGGTGGAGGACGTGGGCGACACCGACTTCCTCATCGACGAGGTGGTGGACAAGTTCCGGTTCATGCACGAGAACGAGCGGATGAACCAGGCGGGGAAGAAGCCGTCCAGCGGCCACCCGCTCCTTCTCGGGATCACCAAGGCCTCGCTCTCCACGGACTCCTTCATCTCCGCGGCCAGCTTCCAGGAGACCACCCGGGTGCTCACCGAGGCCGCCATCAGCGGCAAGGTGGACTATCTCCGCGGCCTGAAGGAGAACGTGATCATGGGCCGGCTCATCCCCGCCGGCACGGGAATGGAGTTCTACCGGCGCATCAAGATCCCCGACGAGGTGGTGGAGTACGCGGCGGGCTCCGGCCTCGAGGGCGAGTACGCCCCCGAGTACCTGGTGGAGCCGGAGCACATCAAGGAAGGCGCCGAAGTCTGACCGTCGTCGAAGGCCCGTATCTCCGCGACATCCTGGACCAGCCCCGGGCCCTCGCGGAGACACACCGCCGGCTCGAGGTGCCGCCCGCGCTCGAGGCGGTTTGGCGGCGCCTCGGCGACGGCGCGTTCACGCGGGTCGTGCTCACCGGCATGGGGGCTCGTTCCACGGCCTCTGGCCGCTCTACCTGCATCTCCTCGAGCAGGGCCGGCCGGCGGTCATGGTCGAGACCTCCGAACTCCTGCACTACCAGCGCCCGCTCGTCGGGCCCGGGTCGCTCCTCGTCGTGGTCTCGCAGTCGGGGCGGAGCGCGGAGGTGGTGCGCCTGCTCGAAGAGGCGCGGGGGCGGGCCACCGTGGTGGCGGTGACGAACACCCCCGACGGCCCGCTCGCCCGCGAGGCGGAGGCGACCCTGCTCACCCACGCGGGCACGGAGTCCACCGTGTCCTGCAAGACCTGGGTGACGGCCCAGATGGCGCTGCAGTGGCTCGCGGGGGTGCTCGGGGGGGAGGACCGGGAGGCGGTGCGGGCGGCCCTGGGCGCGGCCGCAGGGGCGGCCGCGGGGTACCTCGAGGGCTGGCGCGCCCACGTGGAGGCGCTCGGCCGGGAGCTTCTGGGAGTGCGGGACGTGTTCGTGCTGGGGCGCGGACCGTCGCTGGCGGCGGTCGGCACGGGGGGGCTGATCCTGAAGGAGTCGACCCACCGGCAAGCCGAGGGGATGAGCAGCGCGGCCTTCCGCCACGGGCCCATCGAGATGATCGGGGACGCGGTGTTCGTGCTCGTCTATGCCGGACCGGCGCGCACGCGGGGGCTCAACGAGCGGATCGTGGCCGACGTGCGGGCGGCGGGCGGTCGCGCCGCCCTGGTCTCTGAAGACGCCGAGGCGCCGGCCTGGCGGCTGCCCTTCTCCGAGCCCCTGCGGCCGCTGCTCGAGCTGCTGCCGGTGGAGATGATGACGCTCGCCCTGGCGGCCCGCGACGGCCGGGAGGCGGGCCGCTTCACGATCGCCGGGAAGGTCACGAGCACGGAGTGACGGCTCGCTCCCGCGGCCGGGCTGGGGTAGGCTCACGCCGGGAGGGACAGGACCCATGACCAGGACGAACGAGCGACGGTTCCTTCACCCCCTGCGGGCGGCGCTCGGCGCCGGTGCGCTGCTGGTGGCCGCCCTCGGGCTCGCCCGGGACCAGGCCCCGGCTCCCGCGGCTCCCAAGACCCTGGGGACGATCGACCGCGTCGATCCGCGCTTCGACCAGCTCATTCCCCGGGGGGCCGCCCTGGAAGTCCTCGCGGACGGGTACAAATGGGTGGAAGGCCCGGTCTGGGACCGTAAGGCGAGCCGGGTCCTCTTCTCCGACATCCCGAGCAACAGCGTGTTCGAATGGACCGAGGCGGGGGGGGCGAAGCTGTTCCTGAAACCGAGCGGGTACCTGGGGGAGGCCCCGTTCACGGGGCGCGAGCCAGGCTCGAACGGCCTCGCCTTCGACAAGGAGGGGCGCCTGGTCCTGTGCCAGCACGGAGAGCGGCGGGTGGCGCGGCGGGAGGCGGACGGCCGCTTCACGGCCCTGGCCGACCGCTACCAGGGGAAGCGCTTCAACAGCCCCAACGACCTGGTCTTCTCCTCGAAGGGCGACCTCTACTTCACCGACCCCGCCTACGGCCTGCCCAAGACGTTCGACGATCCCGCGCGGGAGCTGTCCTGGGCGGGCGTGTACCGGCTTTCCCCCGACGGCACGCTGAGCCTGCTCGTGCAGGACCTGAAGGCTCCGAACGGCATCGCGCTCTCCCCGGACGAGAAGGCGCTCTACGTCGCCCAGTCAGACCCCGCGCGCGCGGTGGTGATGGTCTACGACCTGAAGGCGGACGGGGCGGTCGCGAACGGCCGCGTGTTCTTCGACATGACGCCCTGGATGAAGAAGGGGCCGGGCCTGCCCGACGGCATCAAGGTCGATCGCGCGGGCAACCTCCTGTCGACCGGCCCGGGCGGCGTCCACGTCTTCACCGCCAAGGGCGAGCACCTGGGCAGCCTGATCACGGGCGTGCCCACGGCCAACCTGGCTTTCGGCGGTGACGGCTCGGTTCTGTACGTGACCGCCAACACCGCCCTCTGCCGCATTGGCACGGGCACCAGGGGCCTGGGGTTCTGAGGGCCGCCCCATGACCCACCTCGCCCTCGCCCTGCTGCTCGCCGGCTCGCCGGTGCGGCCCGTGCACACCTACTCGATCGTGGCCCGCGACCCGGCCACGGGCGAGCTGGGGGTGGCCGTGCAGAGCCACTGGTTCTCGGTGGGCTCGGTCGTGCCGTGGGCGGAGGCGGGGGTGGGGGCGGTGGCCACGCAGTCGATCGTCGACCCCTCGTACGGCCCGCTGGGCCTGACCCTGATGCGCGCCGGCCGTTCCGCGCCCGAGGCCCTGGCCGCGCTGCTCGCGGGCGACTCCGGCCGCGAGGTGCGGCAGGTCGGCATGGTGGACGCGCAGGGGCGGGCGGCCACCCACACGGGCACCCTCTGCATCCCCGCCGCGGGCGGCCAGGAGGGCGCCCAGTACGTCGTGCAGGCCAACCTCATGGACAAGCCGAGCGTCTGGCCGGCCATGGCCCGCGCCTTCGAGGGGGCCAGGGGCGACCTGGCCGACCGCCTCCTCGCCGCCCTGGACGCGGCCCAGGCCGAAGGGGGCGACATCCGCGGCCAGCAGTCCGCGGCCCTGGTGGTGGTGAAGGCGAAGGGCACGGGCCGGCCCTGGGCCGATCGGGTTTTCGACCTGCGGGTCGAGGACCACCCCGAGCCGCTCCCGGAGCTGCGCCGGCTCGTGCGGGTGCAGCGTGCTTACAACCACATGGGCGCGGGGGACGACTGCGTGGCGGCCAAGGACTGGGCGGGGGCCGAGCGCGAGTACGGGACGGCCAGGAGGCTCGAGCCCGGCAACGCGGAGATGGCGTTCTGGCACGCGATCGCCCTGGCCACGAACCGCCAGCTCGAGACGGCGCGGCCCCTCTTCGCCCAGGCTTTCCGCGCCGACCCGCGCTGGCGCGAGCTGGTCCGCCGGCTGCCGGCGGTCGACCAGCTGCCCCAAGACGAGAAGCTGCTGGAAGCCATTCTGGCCACGAAGTAGCCCTTCACACCCTGAGGTAATCCGGCTGCCAGGTCCGGATCCGCTTCTTGATCGCGGCCTGGTCGGTGACGTGCTCAAGCAGGACCTGACGGACCAGCTCCGGCAGCTCCTGGTCGCTCGCGAAGCGCAGCGCGACGAGCTGGCCCACGCGCAGCTCGCCGATCCGCAGCTTCAGGTCCGCGGGGAGCAGCTCCTTGAGCCGGAGCCGCATCTCGAGCCGTATGAGCCGGTTCTGGACGGTGAGGGCGAAGAGGCGGGCGTAGAAGAGGAGGCCGAGCAGGGCCAGGGCCAGGAGGACGTCGAGGGCTGTGTCCGGCTCCGGCCCGCGCCAGAGCCTGTAGCCGCACCGGACGAGGTTCAGGACCAGCACGCCCAGGACGCCGTAGTGAAAGCCGGGGACGATCCGGACGTGGTTCTCGAAGGATTGCGGCGGGCGGGGCATGAAGGGCTCCTTGTCAGGTGGCCCGCGCTGGGTAACACCGGGGCCATAAGACCTTACCTCAGGTTCCCGTCCCCGGGGCCTTGACAAAGAGTGGCACTCGCGTAAAATTGGAAGGTTGCTCTACCGAGGTGGGGGGGCCGTGTGGCACCCCGCTCCCGTTTCAGGCCATCGGAGGTCAGGTGCCCACGGTCAGCCAGCTCGTCCGGGTCGGTCGTACGAAGCTTCGGTCGAAGACCGACAGCCCGGCTCTTCAGGGATCGCCGCAGAAGCGCGGGGTGTGCGTGCGCGTCTTCACCTCCACGCCCAAGAAGCCGAACTCGGCCCTCCGCAAGGTGGCCCGGGTGCGGCTCACCAACGGGATCGAGGTCACCGCGTACATCCCGGGCGTGGGTCACAACCTCCAGGAGCACTCGATCGTGCTCATCCGCGGCGGCCGGGTCAAGGACCTGCCGGGGGTGCGCTATCACATCATCCGGGGGACTCTGGACGCGGTGGGCGTGCAGGGGCGCAAGCGGAGTCGCAGCAAGTACGGAGCGAAGCGGCCCAAGGCGTAGGGCCGGCGGAGGTCCAAAGAAGAAACGTCCCGGTGGGAACGCCGGGAAGACACGGTCGGGGAGATCGGGCCTCCGGTACGGTGACGGGGGGTCAGGATCCCCGAGGCGGGGCGGTCGTTGGGCCTCAGACGACGCCGACGGGGCCGGACAGGGGTCCGGGTACCCGATGCGCCGTCTGTTGTTTTTTCAGGGAATGGGTATCACATGCCACGTCGGGGATTGGTCGCGCGGAGGGAGGTGCTGGCGGACCCCCTCTACAACAGCGCGCTCGTGACCAAGTTCATCAACTGCATGATGTATGGGGGGAAGCGCTCCATCTCCCAGCAGATGCTGTACGGGGCCATGAACATGGTGCAGCAGAAGACGCAGGACGATCCCCTCAAGGTCTTCAAGAAGGCGGTGGACAACGTGAAGCCGTCCCTGGAGGTCAAGAGCCGCCGGGTGGGAGGCTCGAACTACCAGGTGCCGGTGGAGGTGAACCCCGCCCGCCGCACCTCCCTCGCCCTTCGCTGGATCATCGGCTTCGCCCGCAAGCGCCCCGAGCGGGGAATGATGCAGAAGCTGGCCAACGAGATCATGGACGCGGCCAACCTGCGGGGCGGGGCCGTGAAGAAGAAGGAAGACACGCACAAGATGGCCGAGGCCAACAAGGCCTTCGCCCACTACCGCTGGTAGGAACGGGAACCAGGCAAGGACCAGAATCGTGCCGAGAACGACGCCCCTCGAGCGGACCCGCAACATCGGGATCGCCGCCCACATCGACGCCGGGAAGACGACCACCACCGAGCGGATCCTCTATTACACCGGGGTGAACTACAAGCTCGGCGAGGTCCACGAGGGCACCGCGACCATGGACTGGATGGAGCAGGAGCAGGAGCGGGGGATCACCATCACCTCCGCCGCCACCACCTGCTTCTGGAAGGAGCACCGGATCAACATCATCGACACCCCGGGCCACGTGGACTTCACGGCCGAGGTGGAGCGCTCCCTGCGCGTGCTGGACGGCGCGGTGGCGGTGTTCGACGCGGTGGCGGGGGTGCAGCCCCAGTCCGAGACCGTCTGGCGCCAGGCCGACAAGTACCGGGTCCCCCGCATCGCCTTCATGAACAAGATGGACCGGGTGGGCGCGAACTTCCTCCACTCGATCGAGACCATGCACGCTCGCCTGAACGCCAAGTCGGCGGTGGCGATCCAGCTTCCCCTCGGGCAGGAGGACCAGCACCAGGGCGTGATCGACCTCGTGGAGATGAAGGCGGTCCGCTATCTCGACGAGGACCTCGGAGCAAAGTTCGAGGTGATCGACGTGCCCCCCGAGCGCGCGGCCGAGGCCGCGAAGGCCCGAGAGACGATGATCGAGAAGGTGGCGGAGGCCGCCCACGAGGCGGGGGACGACGTTCTCTTCGAGAAGTACGTGCATGGCGAGAAGCCCACGGTGGCGGAGATCAAGGCCGCCATCCGCAAGGCCACCATCGCCATCAAGCTGTTCCCGGTGATCTGCGGCTCCGCCTTCAAGAACAAGGGGATCCAGCCCATGCTGGACGCGGTGGTGGACTACCTGCCCTCGCCCCTCGACGTCCCCCCCACCATGGCGAACGACCCCAAGACGGGGGAGCTTGTGCCGCGGGAGCCGAAGGACGACGCTCCCTTCAGCGCCCTCGTCTTCAAGATCATGACCGACCCCTTCGTGGGCCAGCTCGCCTTCATCCGCGTCTACTCCGGGATGGTGAAGAGCGGCGACACCATCTTCAACACCGCGAAGGGCCAGCGCGAGCGCATCGGCCGCCTCCTGAAGATGCACGCCAACAAGCGCGAGGAGATCAAGGAGGTCTACGCGGGGGACATCGCGGCCGCGGTGGGCCTCAAGAACGTCATCACCGGCGACACCATCTGCGACCCGAGCCACCCGGTGGTGCTGGAGTCGATCCAGTTCCCCGCCCCCGTGATCGCCCTCGCGGTGGAGCCGAAGACCAAGAGCGACCAGGAGAAGCTCAGCAACGGCCTGGCCAAGCTCATGCAGGAGGACCCGACCTTCAAGGTCGAGACCGACAAGGACACCGGCCAGACCAAGATCTCCGGGATGGGCGAGCTGCACCTCGAGATCATCGTCGACCGCCTCAAGCGGGAGTTCGGGGTGGAGGCGAACGTGGGCAAGCCCCAGGTCGCCTACAAGGAGACCATCCGCAAGGCCGCCAAGGGCCAGGGCCGCCACATCAAGCAGTCGGGCGGACACGGCCAGTACGGAGTCTGCAGCATCGAGATCGAGCCCGCTCCCGGCCAGGGCTTCGTCTTCGAGAACGACATCTCGGGAGGCACGATCCCGAAGGAGTTCATCAAGCCCATCGAGGCGGGCATCCGCGAAGCCCTCGACCGGGGGATCCTGGCGGGCTATCCCGTGGTGGACCTGAAGGCGCGTCTGTACGATGGCAGCTACCACGACGTCGATTCCTCGGAGATGGCCTTCAAGATCGCGGGCTCCCTGGCGTTCCAGGACGCCGCCAAGAAGGCCCACCCGGTGCTGCTGGAGCCGATCATGAAGGTCGAGGTGGTCACCCCGGACGACTACACGGGGGCGGTCACGGGCGACCTCTCGGCCCGCCGCGGCCACCTCGAGGGCCAGATCTCGCGGGGGGGGACCCAGATCATCACCGCCCTGGTTCCCCTCTCCAACATGTTCGGCTACTCCACCGACCTGCGCTCGCGCACGCAGGGCCGGGCGACCTACTCGATGCACTTCGAGAGGTACGCCGAGGCCCCGCGCAACGTGAGCGAGGAAGTGGTGGCCAAGGTCATGGGCAAGGCGACCCGGGCATAGGCATGGGGTCAGGCAACGGGCGGCGAGCGAAGCGGGATTCACTCCCGCGGAGCGAGCGGGGGGTCTGGGGGGCGCGACCACAGCGCCTCCCAGCTTAAGGAAGGAAGCGATGGCCAAGGAGAAGTTCGACCGGACGAAGCCCCACGTGAACGTCGGGACGATCGGGCACGTGGACCACGGGAAGACGTCGTTGACGGCGGCGATCACGAAGGTGCTGGCGGCGACGAACCCGAAGGTACAGTTCAAGGCTTACGACCAGATCGACAACGCTCCGGAGGAGCGGGAGCGGGGGGTGACGATCAACGCCTCGCACGTGGAGTACGAGACGGGGAACCGGCACTACGCGCACGTGGACTGCCCGGGACATGCGGACTACATCAAGAACATGATCACGGGGGCGGCGCAGATGGACGGTTCGATCCTGGTGGTGTCGGCGGCGGACGGGCCGATGCCGCAGACCCGGGAGCACATCCTTCTGGCGCGTCAGGTGGGGGTTCCGTACATCGTGGTCTTCCTGAACAAGGTGGACATGGTGGACGACCCGGAGCTTCTGGACCTGGTGGAGCTGGAGGTCCGGGAGCTTTTGAAGCAGTACAAGTTTCCGGGGGACGAGATCCCGGTGGTACGGGGATCGGCGCTGAAGGCGCTGGAGGGGACGGGGAAGGACGGGTCGGCGAAGCCGATCCTGGAGCTGATGGAGGCGGTGGACAAGTACATCCCGCTGCCGACGCGGGAGGTGGACAAGCCGTTCCTGATGCCGGTGGAGGACATTTTCACGATATCGGGGCGGGGGACGGTGGCGACGGGGCGGGTGGAGCGGGGGAAGGTGAAGGTGGGGGAGGAAGTGGAGCTGGTGGGGCTGCGCCCGGAGATCCAGAAGAAGGTGGTGACGGGGATCGAGATGTTCAAGAAGCTCCTGGACGAGGGGACGGCGGGGGACAACATCGGGGTGTTGCTGCGGGGGACGGACCGGAAGGAAGTGGAGCGGGGGATGGTGCTGGCCAAGCCGGGGAGCATCACCCCGCACACGAAGTTCAAGGGTGAGGTGTACGTGTTGACGAAGGAGGAGGGGGGACGTCACACCCCGTTCTTCACGGGCTACCGGCCGCAGTTCTACTTCCGGACCACGGACGTGACGGTGGAGATGGTGATGCCGGGGGACAACACGCAGATGAGCGTGGAGCTGATCACGCCCATCGCGATGGAGAAGGGGCTGCGCTTCGCCATCCGGGAGGGCGGCCGCACGGTGGGCGCCGGCACCGTCACCGAGATCGTCAAGTAGGGACGGCCACTCGAGGAACCAAACGGTCATGATGCTGAACGAAAAGATCAGAATCCGCCTGAAAGCGTACGACTACCGGATCCTCGACCAGTCCACCAGCGAGATCGTGGACACCGCCAAGCGGACGGGCGCGCGGGTGGCGGGGCCGATCCCGCTCCCCACCATGAAGAGCCGCTGGACGGTGAACCGCTCGCCCCACGTGGACAAGAAGAGCCGGGAGCAGTTCGAGATCCGGACCCACCGGCGGCTCCTCGACATCTTCGAGCCCACCCCCCAGACGGTGGACGCGCTGATGAAGCTCGACCTGCCGGCGGGGGTCGACGTGGAGATCAAGGCCTTCGGCAAGGAGCACGCCAAATAGGGCGCGTGAAGCGAGACAACGGCAATGGCAGTCCAGGGAATCATCGGCAGGAAGGTCGGCATGACCCAGGTCTACGCCGAGGACGGACAGGCGATCCCCGCCACCGTCATCGAGGCGGGGCCCTGCGTGGTCGTGCAGCGCAAGTCGAAGGGCAAGGACGGCTATTCGGCGGTGCAGGTGGGCCTGGTGGAGCCGCGCACGGTCAAGCGCGTCACCAAGGCCATGAAGGGGCACTTCGAGAAGGCGGGGCTCCCGCCCTGCCGGGTGCTCCGCGAGTTCCGGGTGGAGGACGGGGCCGAGGTCAAGGTCGGGGACCGGTTCTCCGTCGAGCTCTTCGCGGCCGGAGACAGGGTTCGCGTCACCGGGATCAGCAAGGGCAAGGGCTTCCAGGGAGTGGTCAAGCGCCACCACTTCCGCGGTGGGGCGGCCACCCACGGATCCATGTTCCACCGGGCTCCCGGCTCGATCGGCGCCTCCGCCTTCCCCTCGCGCGTGCTCAAGGGCATGCGGGCGGGCGGGCACATGGGTTCCGACCGGGTCACCGTCCGCAACGTCGAGGTGGTGCGGGTGGACGCGGGCAACAACATCCTCGTCGTCCGCGGGTCGATTCCCGGCGCGGGCGGCTCCTACGTCGTGATCAGGAAGAAGAAGTAGCCATGGCCGAGAAGACGCGGCGGGAGTCGATGACCAGGAAGGCAAAGACCACCAAGGGCGAGCCGAAGGCGAAGAAGGCCGCGGACACGCCGGAGCCCGGGAGCGTCGCCGTGGTCAACGCCGACAACAAGAAAGTCCGGGACATCACCCTCGCCCCCGAGGTGTTCGGGGTCAAGGTGAACCCGCACCTCTTGTACGAGGTCGTCAAGCAGTACCGGGCCGGGGGCCGCCGGGGCACCCACATGACCAAGAACCGGGCCCTCGTCTCGGGGAGCGGGAGGAAGCCCTGGCGGCAGAAGGGGACCGGCCGCGCCCGGGTGGGCGAGATACGGAACCCGCTCTGGCGCCACGGGGGGACCGTGTTCGGCCCCGTTCCGCGAGACTACCGCTACCCGATGCCGAAGAAGGCCCGGGCGGCCGCCCTGCGCTCCGCGCTCAGCCAGCGGGCCAACGAGGGGGCGCTGCAGGTGGTCGAGACCTTCCCGGTCGAGACCCCGAGAACGAGGGTGCTGAAGGGCATCCTCGACAAGCTCGGGATCAAGGGCAAGGCTGTGCTGGTGGACCACGAGCCCACCGACGCCCTCCTCCTCTCCGGGCGCAACATCCCGAACCTCAAGGTGGTGGCGGACACCCACCTGACCGCTTACGACGTCCTCGACTGCAAGCACCTGCTCTTCTCGCAGGAGGCCCTCGACAAGCTGGAGGAGAGGCTGGCCCCATGAATGGCGGAGCCCGACGTGCAGCAGCGCTCCCCTCCCCCTACGTGGGGAGGGACAGGGTGGGGGGTCGATGAATGAAAAACATCTACGAAGTGATCCGCCGGCCCCTCGTCACCGAGAAGGCGACCGCCCTCAAGGAGGGGCAGGGAGTTCTCTGCTTCGAGGTGCACCGGGACGCCACCAAGCCGGAGATCAAGAAGGCGGTGGAGACGCTCTTCTCCACCAAGGTGGCCGACGTCCGGGTGGCCAACGTGCACGGGAAGGTGAAGCGGCAGGGACGCTACGCCGGCAAGCGGCCGGACTGGAAGAAGGCCTTCGTCGTCCTGAAGAAGGGCGAGAAGATGATCGAGTTCTTCGAGCAGGCCTAGGGCGGTAAAGAGAGATGCCACTCAAAGAGTTCAATCCGACGTCACCGGGCCGGCGCTTCATGACCACCCTCACTTTCGAGGAGGTCACCAAGTCCACGCCCGAGAAGGGCCTCACCGAGCCCCTGAAGCGCACGGGAGGCCGGGACAACCGGGGCCGCATCTCGGTCCGCTTCATCGGGGGCGGCCATAAGCGCCGCTACCGGGTGGTGGACTTCCGCCGGGACAAGCGGGACATCCCGGCCAAGGTGGCGGCCGTGGAGTACGACCCCAACCGCTCGGCCCGCCTGGCCCTGCTGCACTACGCGGACGGCGAGAAGCGCTACATCCTGGCCCCCGAGGGGATCAAGGTCGGCCAGACGGTGGTGGCGGGCGAGGGGGCGGACATCCTTCCCGGCAACGCGCTGCCCCTCAAGCTCATCCCCGCCGGCACCATGATCCACAACATCGAGCTGCGCAAGGGCAAGGGCGGGCAGATGGTGCGCAGCGCCGGTGCTTCCGCCCAGCTCGTGGCCAAGGAGGGCGATTACGCCCAGGTCAAGCTCCCCTCGGGAGAGGTGCGCAAGGTCCACCTCGAGTGCCTGGCCACCGTCGGCCAGGTGGGCAACCTCGACCACAAGAACGTCTCCATCGGCAAGGCGGGCCGGACGCGCTGGCTCGGCCGGCGCCCCCACAACCGCGGGGTGTCCATGAACCCGGTGGACCACCCGCACGGCGGCGGAGAGGGGAAGACCTCCGGCGGCCGCCACCCGGTCACCCCCTGGGGCAAGCCCACCAAGGGCGCCAAGACCCGCAACAACAAGCGGACCCAGGGCTTCATCGTCAAGAGGCGCAAGTAGCCATGGCACGTTCATTGAAGAAGGGCCCGTGGGTGGACGACCACCTGCTCAAGAAGATCGAGCAGATGAACGCGGCCAACGACCGCAAGGTGGTGAAGACCTGGTCGCGACGCTCCACCATCACCCCGGAGATGGTCGGGCACACCCTGGCCGTCTACAACGGCCGGAAGTTCGTCCCCGTCTACATCACCGAGAACATGGTGGGGCACAAGCTGGGCGAGTTCTCCCCCACCCGCCAGTTCAAGGGGCACTCTTCCAAGGTCGAGAAGGTGGCCAAGCTGGCGGCGGCGGGCGCTCCCGCCGGCCCCGGGACGGGCCCCGCCCCGGCGGGCCCCGCGAAGTCCTAGGGAGAGGGACATGCTGGAAGTGAAGGCGGTCGCGAAGTACATCCGGACCTCGGCCCAGAAGGCCGGCCTGGTCCTTGACCTGATCCGGGGCAAGAAGGCGGCGGAGGCCCTCTCGATCCTCCGGTTCACCAGGAAGTCGGTGGCCCGGGACATCGAGAAGGCCCTGCGCTCGGCCATCGCGAACGCGGTGCACGTGGCCGACAAGAACCAGAAGCGCCGCCTGGACGAGGAGGACCTGGTGATCTCGGCCTGCTACGCCGGCCAGGGGCCGACCCAGAAGCGGGTGCGCCCCGCCCCCATGGGCCGGGCCTACCAGGTGCTGAAGCGCACCACCCACATCACCGTCCAGGTGTCGGAGAGGGAGAGCTAGATGGGCCAGAAAGTCCACCCCACCGGGTTCCGGCTGGGCTACAACAAGACCTGGCGGAGCCGCTGGTACGCCGAGAAGGAGTACGCGAACCTCCTCCACGAGGACCTCGCCCTCAAGAAGGACCTCAAGAAGCGCTTCAGCCACGCGGGGGTCTCGCGGGTCGAGATCGAACGGGCGGCCAACAAGCTCAAGATCAGCATCTACACCTCCCGCCCCGGCATCATCATCGGGCGCAAGGGCCAGGAGGTCGACAAGCTCAAGCAGGAGATCCAGAAGAAGACCGGCAAGGAGGTCTTCATCAACATCCAGGAGATCCTGAAGCCGGAGCTGGACGCGCAGCTCGTCTCGGAATCGGTGGCCCTGCAGCTCGAGAAGCGCATCGCCTTCCGGCGGGCCATGCGCAAGGCGGTGGACGCGGCCCTGCGCTTCGGAGCCCGCGGCATCAAGGTGCGGGTGTCGGGCCGCCTGAACGGGGCCGAGATCGCGCGCTCCGAGTGGTATCTGCACGGACAGCTCCCCCTCCACACCCTGCGGGCCGACATCGACTACGGCTTCTCCGAGGCCAAGACCGCTTTCGGCCAGATCGGGGTGAAGACCTGGATCTACAAGGGCGAGCTGGACGCGCTCAAGCCCGGCCGGTCGCTGTAGCGAGGATCCATTCATGTTGATGCCCAAGAAGGTCAAGTTCCGCAAGCAGCAGCGGGGCCGCATGACCGGCAAGGCCTGGACGGGGAGCACGGTCAACTTCGGCGACTACGGCCTGAAGGCCATGGAATGCGGCTGGGTGAGCCAGCGGGAGATCGAGGCCGGCCGCATCGCGATCACCCGCTTCATCAAGAGGAACGGCCGGATCTGGATCCGGATGTTCCCCGACAAGCCGATCACCAAGAAGCCCCAGGAGACCCGCATGGGCAAGGGCAAGGGCGCTCCCGAGTCCTGGGTCATGGTCGTGAAGCCGGGCCGCATCCTCTACGAGATGGAAGGGGTGCCCGAGGCGGACGCTCGGGAGGCCCTGCGCCTGGCCGCCCACAAGCTGTCCATCAAGACCAGGTTCGTGACGCGGGGGGAGGCGGTCCAGCCATGAAGCCTGAGCAGATCCGGGAGATGAGCGTCGACACCCTCCGGGGGAAGGAGAAGGAGCTGCAGGAGCAGCTCTTCAAGCTCCGGTTCCAGAAGTCCATCGGCCAGCTCGACAACGCCCTGAAGCTCCGGGAGACCCGGCGGGACATCGCCCGGGTCAAGACGGTCCTGAAAGAGAAGCAGGTGGCGCGATGACGGAGAAGACGACCGCGAAGGGCCGCCGCCAGGAGCGGGTGGGCGTGGTGGTGAAGGCGAAGATGAAGAAGACGGTGGTGGTGGCGGTGGAGCGGCTGGTCCGCCACGACGTCTACCGCAAGACCATCAAGCGCACCTCCACCTTCATGGCCCACGACGAGATGGGGGCGGAGCGGGGCGACCGGGTGCGCATCGTGGAGACGCGGCCCCTGTCGAAGAACAAGCGTTGGCGGGTGACCGAGATCCTGGGCAAGGCGACCCTGCCCGAGGAGACGGCCGCCGAGCTCGCGCAGCTCTAGCGGGCGGGGAGGGACACCATGATCCAGATGCGAACGATCCTCGAAGTGGCGGACAACTCGGGCGCCCGCAGGATCTCGTGCATCCTGCCCATCGGCGGCTCCACGGGGCGCTACGCGCGGCTGGGGGACGTGATCACCGCCAACGTGAAGGAATCGGCCCCCGACGCCCCGGAGACCGTGCGCAAGGGCAAGGTGGTGAAGGCGGTCATCGTGCGCTGCCGCAAGGAACAGCGGCGCCGGGACGGCTCCTACATCCGCTTCGACCAGAACGCGGCCGTGCTCATCAACGACGCCGGGGAGCCGGTGGGCACCCGCGTGTTCGGCCCCGTGGCCCGCGAGCTGCGCGACAAGAAGTTCATGAAGATCGTCTCCCTGGCGCCGGAGGTTCTGTAGGTGCCGAAGACGCGGCGCCGCTCGGGGATCAGCCTTCCCTCCCCCCTACGTGGGGGAGGACAGGAGGGGGGGTCGATGAACGATAGGGTGGGGGGTCGATGAAGATCCGGCTCAAGAAGAACGACCTGGTGGAGGTCATCGCGGGCAAGGACACGGGCAAGCGCGGCCGCATCCTGAAGGTCCTGCGGGAGAAGGGGCGGGTCATCGTCCAGGGAGTGGGCTTCATCAAGCGCCACACCCGGCCGAACCCGCAGCGGAACATCAAGGGCGGGATCGCCGAGCGGGAAGCCCCCATCCACGTCTCGAACGTGATGATCGTCTCCTCCGACGACGACAAGCGGACCCGGATCGGGGCCAAGACCCTGGCCGACGGCCGCAAGGTCCGGGTGGGCCGCCGGAGCGGCGAGGTCCTGGACAAATGAGCGTAGTCATGAGGGCACGGATCAAGGAAAACTACGTGAAGCAGATCGTCCCCCGCCTGATGAAGGAGCGGAACTACCCGAACGTCATGGCGGTACCCCGCTTGAGGAAGGTGGTCATCAACATGGGGGTGGGGGAGGCCACCCAGAACATCAAGCTCCTCGACGCGGCCATGGAGGAGCTCGGCAAGATCGCCGGGCAGAAGCCGGCCCTGCGACGGTCCCGAAAATCCATCGCGGCTTTCCGCCTCCGCCAGGGGATGCCCATAGCCGCCACCGTGACCCTGCGGGGGGACCGGATGTACGAGTTCTGCGACCGGCTCTTCAACGTGGCCCTCCCCCGGGTGCGCGACTTCCGCGGGGTGCCTCCGAGCGCTTTCGACGGCCGGGGGAACTACACCCTGGGCCTCAAGGACCAGATCCTCTTCCCGGAGGTCGACTACGCGAAGGTCGACAAGCTCCGGGGCATGAACGTGACCTTCGTGACCACGGCCCGGACGGACGAGGAGTCCAAACTCCTTCTCTCGTACCTCGGGATGCCGTTCCGGAACCAGTAGGAGGGAAGGGTAGTGGCCAAGCTGTCTCTGATCGCCAAGGCCAATCGCAAGCCGAAGTTCGGGGTGCGCAAGTACAACCGCTGCCGCTCCTGCGGCCGCCCCCGGGCGTACCTGAGGAAGTTCGAGATGTGCCGCATCTGCTTCCGCAAGCTGGCGCTCTCGGGCGACATTCCCGGCGTCATCAAGGCGAGCTGGTAGGCCGAGGCGAGAGGTAATTCCCGATGAACATGACCGATCCCATCGCGGACATGACCACCCGGATCCGGAACGGGGTCCGGGCGAGGCTGCCCAAGATCGACGTGCCCGCCTCCAAGCTGAAGGTCGAGATCGCCCGCATCCTCAAGGATGAGGGCTACATCGCGAACTTCAAGACCCAGGAGCAGGCGGAGGGCAAGCAAAGCCAGATCCGCATCTTCCTCAAGTACGGGCCGGGGATGGAGCGGGTGATCACGGACCTGCAGCGGGTGAGCCGCCCGGGCTGCCGGATCTACTGCAGCAAGGACCAGATCCCCCGCGTGTACGGCGGCCTCGGCATCAACATCCTCTCCACCTCCCGCGGGGTCATGACCGGACGCGCGGCCGCGCGCGAGGGAGTGGGCGGCGAGATCCTCTGCAACGTCTGGTAAGGAGCTAGGGACAATGTCTCGCGTCGGACGCAAGGTCATCCCCGTCCCCTCGGGCGTGAAGGTCGCAGTCGGGGAGACCGCGCTGGAGGTGCAGGGGCCGAAGGGCAAGCTCACGACCCCGGTGCCCCCGGGCATCAAGTTCACCCTGAACGAAGGGCAGCTCTCGTGCCAGCGCGCGAACGACGAGCGCCAGCAGCGCGCCTTCCACGGCATGGCCCGGGCCCTCGCCCAGAACGCGATCAAGGGAGTGACCGAGGGGTTCAGCAAGGACCTCGACATCGTGGGGGTCGGCTACAAGGCGCAGGTGGAGGGGAGCAAGGTCGTGTTCTCCCTGGGCTTCTCCCACCCGGTGGAGTACCCGATTCCCGAAGGGATCAAGATCGCGGTGGACAAGCAGACCCGGGTCACGGTCTCCGGGATCGACCGTCAGAAGGTGGGCCAGGTGGCGGCGGAGATCCGCGGCCTCCGGAAGCCCGACCCCTACAAGCAGAAGGGGATCCGCTACGTGGGCGAGGTTCTCAAGAAGAAGGCGGGCAAGGCCGGGGCGACCGCCGGCGTCGGCGGTGGTGGCACGAAATGACGCGAGCCGACCGGGGTGCCGAAAGCGCGGGGCCGGACGTGCAGCGGCGGTTCCCTCCCCCTACGTGGGGAGGGTGGGGGGTCAATGAATGAAGGTGAAGACCAAGGAGGACGTCCGGAAGCGGCTCCACGAGCGGATCCGGAAGAAGATCCACGGGACCCCGGCGCGGCCGCGCCTGGCCGTCTTCCGCAGCCAGGCCCACATCTACGCCCAGGTGATCGACGACGATGCCGCGAAGACCCTCTGCGCCGCGTCCTCCCTCGACAAGGACCTGAAGGCCAAGGTCAAGCGGGGGAGCAACGTGAGCGCGGCCAAGGAGGTGGGGCAGCTCATCGCCAGCCGCGCGAAGGAGAAGGGCGTCGCCGCGGTCGTCTTCGACCGGGGCGGGTTCCAGTACCACGGCCGGATCAAGGCCCTGGCCGACGCGGCCCGCGAGGGCGGGTTGAAATTTTGAGGGATCGGGATCGCCCCGCGCGGAGCCACCCGCGGATCCGCATTTCCCTCCCCCAACGTGGGGAGGGACAGGGTGGGGGGTCGATGAACGATAGGGTGGGGGGTCGATGAAGAATTTTGTCGAGAAGATCGACGTGGGGAGCCTGGAGCTCAAGGACCAGGTGGTTTCCATCAACCGCGTCACCAAGGTCGTCAAGGGGGGCAAGAACCTCTCCTTCAGCGCCCTGGTGGTGGTGGGTGACGGCAACGGCCACGTGGGCTACGGGATGGGCAAGGCCCGCGAGGTGAGCTCGGCCATCAAGAAGGGCGTGGAGGCGGCGAAGAAGAACGTGGTCAAGGTGCCCATCACCGAGAAAGGCGCCACCATCCCCCACACGGTGACCGGGCACTTCGGGTCGGGCACCGTGCTCCTGAAGCCCGCCTCCGAAGGAACGGGCGTGATCGCGGGAGGGCCGGTGCGCGCCGTCATCACCTCCGCGGGGATCCAGAACATCCTGACCAAGAGCCTGGGCTCCACCACCGCCCACAACGTGGTCAAGGCGACCGTGGACGCGCTCCTTCGGCTCAAGCAGCCGGAGCGGGTGGCGCGCCTGCGCGGCAAGGCGGTGGCGGACATCATGGGCGCCGAGGAGAAGAAGGCCGAGGCGACCCCGGCGGCGACGGTCCCCGCCCAGGCGTAGCGGAGATCCGGCATGGCGAAGGCAAAGAAGGCGGGCAAGGCGGCGGGGACGGTCAAGGTAGAGATGATCGGCAGCGTGATCGGCTGCCCGGACGACCAGCGGGCCACCGTGCGCGGGCTGGGCCTGCGCAAGCTCCATCAGGTGGTCGAGCGCGAGGACACGCCCATGGTGCGGGGAATGATCAAGAAGGTCCCCCACCTCGTGGCCGTGGTCGAGTAAGGAAGGGCGACCGTGGGTCTCGCGAATCTCAAGCCGGCCAAGGGAAGCACCCAGGCCCGGAAGCGCGTGGGCCGGGGCCCGGGAAGCGGGCTCGGCAAGACCGCCGGGCGGGGGGAGAAGGGCCAGAAGAGCCGTAGCGGGTTCGCCCGCAAGGTGGGCTTCGAGGGCGGGCAGATGCCGCTCCACCGCCGCGTGCCCAAGCGCGGCTTCACCAACGCCCGCTTCAAGAAGGAGTTCACGGAGGTGAACCTGGGGCGCCTCGAGGTGTTCGAGGCGGGGTCCATCGTCACTCCCGAGGTGCTGCTGAAGCACCGGCTGATCAAGCGGATCAAGGACGGAGTCAAGATCCTGGCCGAGGGCAGTTTCACCAAGAGCCTCACCGTCCGGGCGCACAAGTTCAGCGCGAAGGCCCAGGAGAAGATCGCGGGCCTCGGCGGCAAGGCCGAGGTCCTGGAGAGCCAGGCGGCCGGAAGGCCGCCGGGTTAGAGGCGAGAGAGCATGCTGCAGAGCCTCCGGAACATTTGGGACATCCCGGACCTCCGGAAGAGGGTCCTGTTCACCCTCGGCCTGCTGGCCGTCTACCGGCTGGGGAACCACATTCCCACCCCGGGGATGAACACCCAGGCCCTCGTGGACTTCTTCGAGCAGAACAAGGCCAACTGGTTCGGCCTGGTGGACATGTTCTCGGGCGGGAACCTGGCCAGGGTCACGGTCTTCGCCCTCGGGATCATGCCCTACATCTCGGCCTCCATCATCCTGCAGCTCCTCACCGTGGTCTGGCCCTTTCTCGAGAAGCTCTCCAAGGAGGGCGAGCTCGGCAAGCGCAAGATCACCCAGTACACGCGCTACGGGACGGTGCTCCTGTCCATCGTGCAGTCGATGGCGATCGCGGCCTACCTGGAGAAGATGACGGTCAGCAACAGCTTCCACATCGTGGAGCACCCCGGCTGGTCCTTCCGGCTCATGACCGTCCTGACCCTCACCACGGGTACCGCCTTCATCATGTGGCTGGGGGAGCAGATCACCGAGCGCGGGATCGGCAACGGGATGAGCCTCATCATCTTCGCGGGGATCGTGGTGGGCTTCCCCCGCGGGGCCATCGACACCTTCACCATGATCCAGCGGGGCGAGCTGAGCCTGTTCGCGGCTCTCCTCCTCACGGGGGCCATGGTGCTGGTCACGGCCGCCATCGTGTTCATGGAGCGCGGGCAGCGGCGCATCCCGGTGCAGTACGCGAAGCGGGTGGTGGGCCGGCGCATGTACGGAGGCCAGACCACCCACCTCCCCTTGCGCGTCAACACGAGCGGGGTGATCCCGGTGATCTTCGCCTCCTCGATCATCGCCTTCCCCCAGACCATCGCCTCCTTCTTCCAGGCCAACAACCCCTGGATGCAGGCGGTCTCCGAGCAGCTCCACTGGGGGATGCCGCTCTACAACCTGCTCTACGTCTCGTTCATCATCTTCTTCTGCTACTTCTACACCGCGATCGTGTTCAACCCCGACGACGTGGCGGAGAACATGCGTAAGTACGGGGGCTTCATCCCGGGCATCCGCCCCGGCAAGCGCACCGCCGAGTACCTGGACCACGTGCTCGGCCGCATCACCTTTGGAGGGGCGATCTACCTGGCCCTGGTGGCCATCCTGCCCGAGTTCCTCATCAGCGGCTTCAAGGTGGCGCCTATTCCGGTCATCGGGCCCGCTCTGGACGTCTTCCTCACCGAGAACAACCTGGGCTGGATCACGGAAGGCCTGCACCTGAACTTCTACTTCGGGGGGACCTCGCTCCTCATCGTGGTGGGGGTGGCCATGGACACCGTGGCCCAGGTCGAGGCCCAGCTCATCATGCGGCACTACGACGGCTTCAGCGGCAAGGGGGGGCGCAGGATCCGTGGCCGCCGCTAACCACCCGCGGGAGGCCTCCCGCCCCAAGGCCCGCGTGATCTTCCTCGGCCCTCCGGGCGCCGGGAAGGGGACGCAGGCCGCCCGGCTGGCCGAGCACCTGCGCATCCCGCGCATCTCGACCGGGGACATGCTACGCGAGCACATCGCCCAGGGAGACGTGCTCGGGAAGGCGGCCGCCCCCTACATGGCGAAGGGCGGGCTGGTGCCGGACCACCTGCTGATCGAGATGATCCGGAAGCGGATCTCCGAGCCCGACTGCGCGCACGGCTACATCCTGGACGGCTTCCCGCGGACGCTGCCCCAGGCCGAGGGCCTGGACGAGATGATCGGGGGGACGGCCGACGTGATCGTGTTCGACATGGAGGTACCGCACGACGAGCTCATGCGCCGGCTCTCCGGGCGGGGGCGGGACGACGACAAGGCGGAGGCGGTGAGGAAGCGGCTCCAGGAGTACGAGCAGCGGACCACCCCCCTGTTGGAGTACTACCGCGAGCGGTCGCGCTTCCACCGCATCGACGGCTTCCGCCCCGCGGAGGCGGTGTTCGCCCAGCTCACGTCGCTGATCGAGGGCTGGGAATGAGCGTCCAGAAATCCTGGTCCGAGCTGCAGAAGATGGCGCGGGCCTGTCGGATCGTGGTCTTTACCCTCGACGCCCTCGAGGAAGCGGCCGTTCCCGGAGTGAGCACGAAGGAGCTGGACCGGATCGCCCGCGAGCACATCGTGAAGGCGGGGGCGAAGCCGGCCTTCCTGGGCTACCGGGGCTACCCGGCCAGCCTCTGCGTGGCGGTGAACGAGGAGGTCGTGCATGGGATCCCGGGCCCCCGCAAGCTCAAGCAGGGGGACATCGTCGGCCTCGACCTGGGCTGCGTGGTGGACGGCTTCTATGGCGACGCGGCCCGCACGGTGGCGGTGGGGAGGATCGGCGACGAGGCCCGGCGGCTCATGAAGGTGACCCTGGAGTCGCTGTTCGCCGCCATCGACCTGTGCCGGCCCGGCAAGCGGGTGGGCGACCTGGGCCACGCGGTGCAGAGCCACGCGGAGCGGCACGGCTACTCGGTGGTGCGGGAGTTCGTGGGCCACGGGATCGGGACCCACCTGCACGAGGAACCGCAGGTGCCGAACTACGGGCCGCCCGGGCGCCGCGAGCGCCTGGTGCCGGGGATGTGCCTGGCCATCGAGCCCATGGTCAACGTGGGGGGCGCCGAGGTCGAGGTCCTGCAGGACGGCTGGACGGCGGTGACGAAGGACAAGAGCCTGTCCGCCCACTTCGAGCTGTCGGTGGCGGTGACGTCGTTCGGGCCCTGGATCCTCTCGGAGCCTTACCCCTACGCGGATCAGCAGGCGGAGGCCCGGCATGCCTGAGGTCGCGCCCCGGGACGTGATCGAGGTGCCGGGCACGGTCAAAGAGCAGCTCCCGAACGCCCTCTTCCGGGTCGAGCTGGAGAACGAGAGTCGGGGGCAGGTGGTCGCGCACGTGGCGGGGGACGCCTCCCTGCTGCGGCTGCGGCCGGGGGACCCGGTGGTGGTGGAATTGATGCCCTACGACATGGGCCGGGGCCGCATCCTGCGGCGCCGGTCGTGAGGTAAGGAAACCGTGAAGGTAAGGTCGTCGGTCAAGAAGATCTGCGTGAAGTGCAAGGTGGTGCGGCGCCGGGGCGTCGTCTACGTGATCTGCGCCAACCAGAAGCACAAACAGAGGCAGGGGTAAGGCATGGCACGCATCGCAGGCATCGATCTCCCGCGCCAGAAGCGGGTCGAGGTCGCCCTCACCTACATCTACGGGATCGGGGTGAGCCGGAGCAACAAGATCCTGGCCGAGGCCGGGATCGACCCCAACGTGCGGGTGAAGGACCTCTCCGAAGAGGAGGCCAGCCGCATCGCCAAGATCATCGACGGCGAGGGGGGCGTGGAGGGCGATCTTCGCAAGGACGTCGCCATGAACATCAAGCGCCTCATGGAGATCGGCTCCTACCGGGGGATGCGCCACCGGCGCAACCTACCGACGCGGGGCCAGCGCACCCACACGAACGCCCGCACCCGCAAGGGGCCGCGGCGGGCCATGATCCGCGCGAAGAAGAGCCCAGGAGCTTAGCAGTGGGGAGGGATAGGGTGGGGGATCGAGAATGACCAAAGTCGTCGGCGCGAAGAAGGGGAAGAAGGAGAAGAAGCACGTGGTGCACGGGATCGCCCACGTGCACGCCTCCTTCAACAACACCCACGTGACCATCACCGACCTCGAAGGGAACGTGGTCACCTGGTCCAGCGCGGGAACCCTGGGCTTCAAGGGGTCGCGCAAGGGGACGCCCTTCGCCGCCCAGCAGGCGGCCACCGCGGCCGCCACCGCGGCCAAGGAGGGCGGGCTGCGCTCCCTCGACATTCGCGTCAAGGGGCCAGGGAGCGGCCGGGAGTCGGCCATCCGGGCCCTGCAGGCCGCGGGGGTGGAGATCAAGTCCATCCGGGACGTCACCCCCATCCCCCACAACGGATGCCGCCCGCCCAAGCGGCGCCGCGTCTAAGGAGATTGCCGTGGCGAGATACATCGGTTCGGTCTGCCGTCTCTGCCGCCGGGAGGGCATGAAGCTCTTCCTCAAGGGCGACCGCTGCTTCACCGAGAAGTGCGCGATCGAGAAGCGGAACTACGCCCCGGGGCAGCACGGCAAGGGCGGTCGGGTCAAGAGCAAGCTCCAGGGATACGGACTCCAGCTCCGGGAGAAGCAGAAGACCAAGCGCCTCTACGGGATGCTGGAGGGGCAGTTCGCCCTCACCTTCGACCGTGCGTCCCAGGAGAAGGGAGTGGTGGGCGAGACCCTGCTCAGCAAGCTGGAGCGGCGGCTGGACAACGTGGTCTATCGCCTGGGCTTCGGCAGCTCGCGGGCCCAGGCCCGCCAGCTCGTGCGGCACGGTCACGTGCGCATCAACGAGAAGAAGCTGAACGTCCCCTCCTTCCAGGTGCGGGTGGGGGATGTGGTGAGCCTGGCCCCCCGCGCGTCCAAGAACGCGCTCGTGCAGGCCTCCGTGGAGGCGGTGAAGGGCCGCGGCGTGCCGAAGTGGCTGGAGCTGGACTCCGCGAACACGAAGGGGAAGGTGCTGTCGCTGCCCGCCCGGGACGACGTGAACTTCCCGATCCAGGAACAGTTGATCGTCGAGCTGTACTCGAAGTAATCAGAAGGACCGGGCGAGAGCCCGCGTCCTGGAGGACTTGCACAAGATGCTGTGGAAAGGGTTCCAGAAGCCGAAGCGCCTCGAGGTCGATCGGGACACCAGCACCGAAGCCTACGGCCGCTTCTTCGCCCAGCCTTTCGAAAGGGGTTTCGCCACCACGGTGGGGAACGCCCTGCGGCGGGTCCTGCTCTCGAGCATCGAGGGTGCGGCCATCACCGCGGTGCGGGTGGAGGGCGTCCTGCATGAGTTCTCCCCGATCCCGGGGGCCATGGAGGACACCACCGACCTCATCCTCAACCTGAAGCGCATCCCCCTGAAGGTGCACGTCGAGCACCCCAAGACCCTGATCCTGAAGACCTCGGAGCCGGGGGAGGTGCGGGCCAAGCACATCACCCCCGACCCCGACGTCGAGATCCTCGATCCCGAGGCCTACATCGCGACCCTGGGCCAGGGCTCGACCCTGTCCGTCGAGATGCGGGTGAAGCAGGGGCGCGGGTACGTCTCCGCCGACAAGAATTTCGACGACGACCTGTCGATCGGCTGGATCCCGCTGGACTCGGTGCACTCCCCCATCAAGAAGGTCAACTACTTCGTGGAGGCGGCCCGGGTCGGCCAGGCCACCGACTACGAGAAGCTCACCCTCGAGGTGTGGGCCAACGGGGCGGTGACCCCCCGCGACGCGGTGGGCCTGGCGGCCAAGCTCATGAAGGACCACCTCACGATCTTCATCAACCTCGAGGAGGATGAGGACGAGACGGAGGGTCCGGTGGCGGAGATCTCCGAGCAGGACCGCGAGGCCTGGTCGGAGAAGCTCAGCAAGAGCGTGGACGAGATGGAGCTTTCCGTCCGCTCCTACAACTGCCTCAAGAACGCCAACATCCGGACCATCGGGGAGCTCGTGCAGAAGACCGAGGCCGAGATGCTCAAGACCAAGAACTTCGGCCGCAAGTCGCTGAACGAGATCAAGGAGATCCTGGGCGGGATGGGCCTCTCCCTCGGCATGAAGCTCGACAACTGGCCCGCGCCGCAGGGAGACCGCTAGAAGGAGACCAGCCGCCGCTCGCGCGCGTTCGTTCCGGCGCGAGCGGCATGGGTAAAGCATGAGACACCGCGTCGCCCACCGAAAGCTCGGGCGCATCACGCCCCACCGTACCGCGCTCCTGCGCAATCTGGCCACCGCGCTGTTCGAGCGGGAGCGGATCCGGACCACCCTGCCCAAGGCGAAGGAGCTCCGGCCGTTCGCGGAGCGGCTCATCACCCTGGCCAAGCGCGAGGTCAACCGGCTGCACGCCCGCCGGCTCGTGCTCCGCGACATCCAGGACTCCACCATCGTGAAGAAGCTCTTCGACAGCCTGGGCGCGCGTTACGCCAGCCGTCCGGGCGGCTACACCCGCATCCTCCGCCTCGGCCCCCGCCGGGGCGACGGGGCGGAGATGGCGATCGTGGAGCTGCTCGGCTCGGAATACAAGCCGAAGAGCAAGGACGAGAAGGCCAAGAAGGAAAAGGCCGCCGAGGCCCCGAAGGCCAAGGCCGAGAAGAAGGAAGCCAGGGCCAAGGGGAGCAAGAAGGAAAAGGCCGCGGAATAATCGGGCCTCCCGAGCGACCCTCAGGGTTGCGGTTGGGCCAGTGCCTGGGGGCCGCCGCAGGCGGCTGGGGACGGACGACCGCCGTTACCCGGTCCCCTTCGTACGTGAAGGTCGCGGCGAGGAACAGCCGGTGGGCCTGGGTGCGGCGGAACTGCCAGGACGTCACGGTCTGCTCGGCCGCGGTCTTCAGCAGGTCGGGACCGCTCACGGCCTGCACGAGGCAGGTCCCCGCGGCGCTGACCGAGAACTGTACCTCCACGACGCCGCTCGTCCCCGCCATGCGCGCAAAGGGCGGCGGCACCGGCCGCCGGCCCTTCGCCAGGTCGGGGACTCCCGCCTCGAGCACCACGTCGCGCACGGCGGATGCCCCCGACTCGACTTCGGGCGGGATCGGCGGAGGCGGGGGCGCGCTGATCACCTCGACGGCTGGAGGCGGAGCAGTCTGCGCCAAGGCCGCGGACTGGGCAGCGTCGTCTGCGGCGGGAGGGAGGGCGGTCTCCGTCGGCGCGGTGGCGGTCGGGGCAGGGCCTCCGGCCGGCGGCGCGCCCGTGGGACTCGGCGCGGCCGCGGGGGCGGTTGGAGAGGCGGACGGCCCCACCATCGATTCGCTGCGCTGTAATCCGTCCAGCCGCAGCCTCACCTTCGGCGGGTCCTTGCGCTCGCCCGGGACGAAGTCGGCCTGCACGCGGAACGACACCGTCGCCTCCCCGGCCTCGGCCGCGAACCGCCAGGTGCGCAGGGCCGCCAGGAGCGCGTTCGCCCAGGGCGCCTCCCCCTGGGCCACCTTGGCTTCCGCCACCCGGCCGTCCGGGTCGAGGCTCACTTCGGCCACCACGGTGGCCGGCCCCCTCGCGTCCTGGGGGAAGGATGGAGCGATGCCCTGTCGCAGCTCCGGGATCCCATCCTGCCTCGTCACCTCGGGCAGCTTCATGGCGAACGTGATGGGCACCGTGAGGCGCACGCTCACCGGCTTGCCGTTCACCTTCGTGACCTCGTAGGCCCACTGCCGGGCCGCGGCGAGGGCGGCCTCGTCCAGGCCGGGGACGCTGCGGACGACCCGGGCCTCCGCGACCTTCCCCTCCTTGTCGATGAGCAGCTCCAGGATCACGATCCCGCGGATGCCCTGCGACTGGGCGGCCGGCGGGTACTCGGGGGAAACGGTCTTCGCGCGCTTGGGAACGGAAACCCCCCCGCTGCCCGCCGTCACCGGCTCGTCCTGAGCACGGAGGACGGGCGCCGCGAGGGGGCCCAGGAGGGCGGCGGCCATGACGAAGGAGGCGAATCTCATGATCCTTCCAGTCTACTCCTCTTCCTTCGGCTCCCCGCGCTCGGCTCGGGCCGCCGCCACGACCTTCTCCTGCAGGTGGCCGGGCACCTCGTCGTAGTGGCCCATCTCCATGTGGTAGGAGCCCCGGCCGCCGGTCATCGAGGTCAGCTCGGCGTCGTAGGAGAGCATCTCGGAGAGGGGCACTTCGGCCCGGATCACCTGCAGGCCGCCCTTCGGCTCCATGCCCTGGGGCCGCCCGCGGCGGCTCGAGAGGTCACCCATGACCGCGCCCGCGTACTCCTCGGGCACCGCGATCTCCACCTTCATGATGGGCTCGAGGAGGGTCGGCCGGCACTTGGCCACCGCGTCCTTGTAGGCCAGGGAGCCCGCGATCTTGAAGGACATCTCCGAGCTGTCCACGTCGTGGTACTGCCCGTCGTAGAGGTCCACCTGGAAGTCCACCATCGGATAGCCGGCCATGAAGCCGCGGAGGCGCGCCTCCTGGATCCCCTTTTCCACCGCGGGGATGAAGTTCCTGGGGATCGACCCGCCGAAGATGTCGTCGACGAACTTGAAGCCCTCGCCCCGGGGCAGGGGCTTCAGGCGGATCTTGCAGTCCCCGAACTGCCCGTGGCCGCCCGTCTGCTTCTTGTGGCGGCCGTGCCCCTCGGCCGCCCCCTTGATCGTCTCCCGGTACGGGATCTTGGGCTTCCTGAGGTTGACCTCGACCTTGTAGCGCTTCTTGAGCTTGCCGACCACCACCTCGACGTGGAGCTGGCCCATGCCGGAGAGGAGCATCTCGTGGGTCTGCTCGTCGCGGGAGACCCGGATCACCGGGTCCTCCTCCATGAGCCGGTGGAGGGCGATCGAGATCTTGTCCTCGTCGCCCCGGGTCCGGGGCTCGATGGCGAAGGTGGTCGCGGGCTCGGGGAAGACCAGGGGAGGAAAGACGATGGGATGGGCCTTGTCGCAGAGGGTCTCCCCGGTCAGGGTCTCCTTCAGCTTGGCCACCGCGCCGAGGTCGCCGGCCTGGATCTCGGGGACCGCGGTCTGGTTCTTGCCCTGGAGGAGGAAGAGCGAGCCCACCCGCTCGGCCGTGTCGCGGCTCATGTTGTACACCTGGGTGTCGGCCTTGAGCGTCCCCGAGTAGACGCGGAAGAGGGTGAGCCGACCCGCGTGGGGGTCGGCGATGGTCTTGAACACGAAGGCGGAGAACGGCGCGTCCGGGGAGGGCTTCCCCGAGACCTCCGTCTTGTGCACGGGGTCGATCCCATTGACCTCGCCGCGGTCCACCGGCGACGGCAGCAGGTCGACCACGTCGTCGAGGATGGGCTGGATCCCCACGTTGCGCAGGGAGGAAGCGGGGAAGACGGGGAAGATCTTGCCCGCGAGGACCGCCTGGCGGAGGCCCTTCAAGAGGTCCTCCTGGGGGAGGGACCCTTTCTCGAAGAACTCCTCCATCAGCTCCTCGTTGCTCTCCGCCACCATCTCGACGAGCCGGTCCCGGAGGGCCTTCTCCGTCTCGCGGAGCTCCTCGGGGACCTCCACCGCCTGGTACTTGCCGCTCTGGTCGTCGGTGTAGACGTCGGCCTTCTCGGTGAGGAGGTCGGTGACGCCCACGAAACCCTTCTCCTCGCCCAGGGGGATCACGAGGGGCACCGCGCCGCGGCCGAAGGACCGCTCGAGGGACTCGAGGGTGCGGGAGAAGGAGGCGCGCTCGCGGTCCATCCGGTTGACCACGATCATCCGGGGCAGTCCGTACTCCTCGGCGTAGCTCCAGACCTTCTGGGTCTGCACCTCCACCCCCGCCACCGCGTCCACCACCACGATCGCCGCCTCCGCCACCCGCAGGGCGGAACGGGCCTCCGCGAGGAAGTTCGCGTAGCCGGGAGCGTCGAGGAGGTTGATCTTGGTCTTCTTCCACTCGCCGAAGGCGAGGGCGGTCTGGAGGCTGATCCTGCGCTCGGTCTCGTCGGGATCGAAGTCGGTGACGGTCGTGCCGTCGTCCACCCGCCCCAGCCGGCTCACCGCGCCCATGTCGAAGAGCATCGCCGAGACCAGGGAGGTCTTGCCGCAGCCGCCATGACCCACGAGGGCGATGTTCCGGATGTTGGGCGCGTCATAGACCTTCATAGGCTTTCCGTCCTCCTCCCTGGAGTGCGGCCCTGAACCAGGCCCTGACGGGGCGGATCATACACCGGGGCCCCGGACTTATAATCGTGAGGATCGTGGCCTCGGCTCGCCCTCGCCTCGTCGTCGCGTTCGATGCGTCCTCGGTCTCCGGCGCGGTGTTCGGGCGTGCCCTCGCCCGTCCGCGGCTCCGCGCCTTCGCGCGGATCGAGCTGCCGCCAGGGGCGCTCGCCCCCTCGGCCCTCGGCCCCAACGTCCAGCGGCCCGACGCCGTCGGGGGAGCCCTCGAGGCGCTCCGCCGGCGCCTGGGGAGCGGCTCCGGGGCGACCCTCGTCCTGCCCGACGGGGTTGGGCGCGTGCTCCTCTTCGACACCCCCGAAGGCACCGACGAGCGCGCCTACGTCCGCTTCCGGCTCGCGGCCTCGCTGCCCTACCCGGCCGACGAGGCCACCTTCGACGTGTTGAGCACGGGGCGGGGCCGCGCCCTGGGGGCGGCGGTCCGGCGCAGCGTGGTCGCGGAGTACGAGCAGGCGGCGGCGGGGGCCGGCTTCACGCAGGAGCGGGTCGACCTGGCGCCCCTGATCGCGGTGGCCGGCCTCCTGCGGCGCGGCGCCGGCGTCCATG
>WNGF01001064.1_pt1 | contig 40358 bp, 45 predicted proteins | sample 5400641 | NCBI WGS metagenome assembly WNGF01 (sample SAMN13153371, study PRJNA577476) | soil metagenome | isolation source: 80 cm soil or saprolite under grassland replicate 2 | place: USA:California | collected 2016-06-15 | reverse complement strand
GGCGAGGCTCTCGTGTGCGGCCGGAAGAGATTGCGTGCCCCCAACCTTCCTACGACACGCGGGCTTGAGGTCGGCCGTGATCGTCGGTAGTCCACGCGAGTCCTTCGCTGCACGACTCCGCGGCCCGAGCGCCGCGGGGAGGGCGGGAGAGACGGGTGGGCCTTCGGGAACCCGTCGTCGTACGTCGTGACAGGCGTACCGCTGACCGACATTCAGGCGGACTGCTAGCCGGTCCGATCGGGTTTCCGAAGGCCCACCCGTCTCTCCCGCCCGGCGAACGGGCAGTCAGAGTTCGAACTGAGACACTACCCGCCATTGCCGAGGAGAAATTGAGATCTGATTCCAGACCACGGGCAATCTTGACCGATGTCCCGGCTTCCACACAGAGTGAAATCAGGAGTCACACGCGCAGGACGATCTTGCCGAACTGCTTGCCTTCGGCCAGGCGTTGCTGGGCCGCGGCGCCCTCGGCCAGGGGGGCGACCTCGTCGATGATGGCCCGCAGCCGCCCGGCGAAGAGCAGGGCCATGACCTGCTGGAACTCCGTGTCGTTGGCCATCGTCGACCCGATGATCGAGATCTGATTCCAGAACACGATGCGGATGTCGGTCTCGCCGATGGGGCCGGTCGTGGCCCCGCACGTCACGAGACGCCCGCCCTTGCGGAGCGAGCGGAGCGACTGCTTCCAGGTCGAGGCCCCGACGTTTTCGATGACGAGGTCGACACCTCGCCGGCCCGTCTGGTCGAAGACGATCTTGGGCCAGTCCTCCCGCGTGTAGTTGATGCACACGTCGGCGCCCAGCCCCCGGGCGCGGTCGAGCTTGGCGTCGCTCGAGGACGTGACGAAGACCCGGGCGCCACAGAGCTTGGCGATCTGGACGGCGGTCGAGGAGACGCCGCCGCCCACGCCGAGGATCAGGACGTCTTGCCCGGCGCGGAGCTGGCCCTGGGTCACCACCATGCGCCACGCCGTCATGTTCGTGAGGACGAAGGACGCCGCGTCCTCGTACGAGATCGTGTCCGGCAACGGGAGCACGCGGTCGCCCCGCACGGCCACGAGCTCGGCGAGACCGCCGGGGGCGTGCTCGCCGAGAATCCCGTAGCGCACGCAGAGGCTGTGCTCACCGGCCCGACAGTATTCGCAGCGGTCGCACGTGAGGTTCGGGTTCACGGCGACACGCGTGCCGGTCTGGATGCCGGCGACGGCCGCGCCGACCTGGACGACGTCCCCGGCGATGTCGCAGCCCGTCCAGAACGGCAGCGGGGTCTTGAGGGCGGGGATGCCCTCGCGCACGAACAGGTCGAGATGATTGAGCGCGCACGCCCGCACCCGCACCAGCACCTGGTCGGGGCGAATCGTGGGATCGGGCACGTCCTGGAGCTTGAGCGTCTCCGGACCGCCGAAGGCGTTGAAGGCGAGCGCTTTCATCCGTTGAACTCCTTCACGACGCGGGGCACCCGGGGATCGTCGAGCCCGGGCTGGTGGGGTTGATAGAAGGCGGTGCGGTCGAGGAGCCCGGCGTAGCGCTGCTGGAGCTGCGCCGCGATCGTGTCGTGGGTCCCGGTGACCGCGTAGGTGTCGACCATCTCGTCGGTGACGAGGCTGGCCATCCCGGTCCAGTCGCCCTCCACCGACTTGCGATGCAGGCTCGGGATCAGATCCTGCCAGCCGTGCGCGGCGAGGACGGGCTCGTAGGTCCGGGTGGAGGCATAGAAGGCGATCTGCTGGCGGACGGCCTGGCGGGCGCGCTGCCGCTCCTCCTCGGTGTCGCCGATGATCACGAAGCTCGCGGTCGCGTACGTGAAGTCGCTGCGCGAGCGCCCGGACACCCGGAGACCTTCCTCCACCGCGGGGTGGACGTACTCCTGAAGATATTTGGCGCTGTTGAACGGGTGCACGTGCAGCCCGTCGCAGACCTCGCCGGCCACCCGGCACATGTAGGCATTGACCCCGGAGATGAACACGGGGATCCGGGGATGGGCGATGGGACCCGGATTGAAGAACGGCGTCATCAGGTCGAAGCGATAGAACTCGCCCTTGAAGTCGAGCCGCGTGCCGTGCTGCCAGGAGTCCCAGATGGCGCGCAGCGCCTGCACGATCTCGCGGAGCTTCGGCCCCGGCGACTCGAACTTCACCGAGAAGCGCCGCTCATTGTGGCCCTTGACCTGCGAGCCGAGGCCGAGGATGAAGCGGCCCTTGGACGCGGCCTGCAGGTCCCAGGCGATGTGGGCGGTGATCATGGGGCTGCGGGGAAAGGCGACGGCGATCGCCGTGCCGAGCTTCAGCCGCGAGGTCACCGTGGCCGCCACGGCGAGCGGGAGGAACGGATCGTGCTGGGTCTCGGACGACCACAGCGCATCGAAGCCGAGCGCCTCCACCTTGCGGGCGTAGGCCGGGATCGAGGTGAGATCGTGGGTGAGCATGCCGACGTCGAGCTTCATTCGATTTTCTCTCCGAGATCTTTGAAGACGGCGCGGGCCTCGCGGATGATCGCCTCGACGACCTCCGCGGCCCCGGGGAGGTTGCGGACGAGGCCCACCCCCTGTCCCGACCACAGGGGGACGTAGGTGCCGTCGCCCTGCGCGGCGGAGGCCGTGAACACGTCGGCGGCGGCGTTGCGCTGCAGCAGCGGCGGTAGCACCGGCGCTCCGGAAGCAGCGTAGTCACGCGTGAACGCGTTGGCGAGCGCCCGGGCGTAGAGACCGCTGAACGCGTCGGTGACCGTCGTGGACTCGGCCTCGCTCTCCAGCAAGGCCTTCTTGTAGAACTCCTGCGCCAGCGACTCGCGGGTGGCCACGAAGCGCGTGCCGAGCAGGACCCCCGCCGCGCCCAGCGCGAGCGCGGCGACGAGCCCGCGGCCGTCGGCGATGCCTCCCGCGGCCACGACCGGAACGCTCACGGCGTCCACGACCTGCGGCACGAGGGCCAGGGTGCCGACGCCGGCGCTCTGTGCCGACGGCCCCTTGGCGCCCGTGGATCGATGGCCGCCGGCCTCGCTTCCCTGGGCGACGACGACGTCGATCCCGGCGGCGGCGGCGCGGCGCGCATCCTGGACCGTGGCGACCATGGCCACGACCTTGATGCCTGCCCCCCAGCATCGGCGAACGAGATCGATGTCGGGCAGGCCGAGCGCGCTGCTGAGGACGGGGACACGCTCGTCGAGGATCACCTCGATCGCCTCGTCCACCAGATCCGGCACGGGATCGGGGCGCTCCGTCTTCGCGGGGACGCCGAGACGCCGGCGAAAGCCGTTCAGCGTGCCCTGTACGGCGCGGAGCGTGCTGTCCGGAATGGTCGCCGGATCGGTCGGTGGCCGCAGCTCGCTGTGCAGCCACAGGTTCACGCCGAACGGACGGTCGGTCAGCTGGCGGACCTGCTGGATGCGCTTGCGGAGCTCCTGGCCGGGCACGTTGAGCCCGGCCAGGATCCCGAGCCCGCCGGCGCGCGAGACCTCCGCCACCAGCTCGGCGCCGGCGACGCCGCCCATGCCCGACTGCATGATGGGGTACTCGATGCCGAGCACCTCACAGAGTGCCGTGCGAAAGCTCATCGGGCGAGGCGGCTTCACTGGTCGGCGCGATAGAGCTTCGCGGCGTTGCGGTACGCGACCTGCTCGGCCACCTCCGGCTTCAGCTCGCCGAGGATCCGTCGCGTCCACTTCATCAACCGGTCGAGCATGGCCGGCTCGAAGAGCCGCGGGGCCCACACGTCGACGCCCATCACGAACCGCTCGGGCATCTTCTCGATCAGGGCCTTCCAGGCCGGATCGAGAGGACCGGACTCGGTGGCCAGGGCCGGCGTGCGCTGGAAGTGCATTCCCGAGAGGTCGACCCTCAGGTTCGCGTGACGGCCGAGCAGCGGTTCGAGCCGCGCCGGTGTCGCCTCGCCGGCATGGGCGAGCACGATCGTCGCCCGCGGATGGGCGGCGAGCGTCTTGGCGAGCGCGTCGGCGGCCTTGTCGTTGAGCTCGTTGTGGACGACGACGGGCAGCGCGTGTTTGGCCGCGACCTCGAGCACCTGGCCGAACGCCGGCGTGGTGGGGTCGCGGTCGATCTTGCGCGAGACCTGCCGCAGATGGACTTCGCCGATCGCGTGGGCCTTGCCTCGACCGAGCGCGATTTCGAGGCGGGCGCCGGCGTCCGCCGCCATGGGGTCGGGCACGGGCACGCCGGTCAGGAGGCGATCGGGATACTTGCGCGCGGCGGCGGCGATCCACGCCGGATCGTCCTTCTGCGCGCCGCCAACGCCGAGGAGCAGGACCCGACGCACGTCGTGGCGCTTCATCGCCTCGACGTAGGCGTCGATCGCGGTGGCGTTGGGCACGTGGGAATGGGCGTCGATGAGCGGCCCCGCGTAGTCGGCGGCGCGCGCCGCCGGGACCAGGCCCGAGAGCGTCACGAGGAACGCGGCCGCGAAACCGAGGATGCCCTTCATCGGGCCGAGAGGGATCTCGCTCCTAGCGGGATGACTTCTGCTTGAAATGGACGGCGAGCGCTTCCATCAGACGGGCGAGCGCCTCCTTCTCGGAGGCGCCCTTGGCGCTGACGTCGTGCTCCACCGCCGTGGCGATCCACTCGCCGACCTCGTTCAGATACGCCTCGACCTCGAACTTCACGGCCCCAGCTTACATCAATGGAGATGGGGGATGCGGGACGCACCCCCCATGCCCCCCTATTTGCGCGTCGAGGGACGCACCCCCATGCCCCCCTGTTTGCGCTTCGAGCGAGCTGGCGCTCGCTCGCGTCCGCGGACCGGCGTCAGGACGGGGTCAGTCTGACCCCTTACGGGTAGGGGGCGGCCCGGCGCGCAGCGGACCGGCGGCGGTGTCGGCGATGGCCTGGTCGTTGTCGGCGGGGACGGCGCCGCTGACGCCGACGGCACCCGCGATGCGGCCGTCGATCGCGACTGGCACGGCGCCGCGCCCGAACACGAACGCGTAGTCACCGAGGGCGGCGACGTTGCCCGCGAAGAGCTGACGGCCCTTGTTGAACCGTTCCTCGAGATCGAGCGTGGAGGCCTGGAAGGCCGCGCTGGCGTTGGCCTTGGCGCGAGCGATCTCCGGGGTGACCCACAAGGCGCCGTCCATGCGATGACAGGCGACGAGATGGCCCGCGTCGTCCACGACGGTGATGGCCACGCGAACGCCGAGCTCCTGAGCCTTGACGAGGCCGCGCTCGATGCACTCCACGGCCTGTCTCAGCGTCAACGCCATGATCCGACGCGCGGCCCGTTCACGGGAGCTCGATCCAGACGTCGCCGCCCTCGACGTGGGCCGGATAGGTCGCGATTCGCCCACCACGCGACGGCATCAGGCACTGGCCGGTGCGCACGTCGAACATCCAGCCATGCCAGGGACACGCCAGCCGCGTGCCCGAGAGCTTGCCGTCGCTCAGCGGGCCGCCGTGGTGGGCGCAGGTGTCATCGCAGGCGTGGACAGTGTCGCCGACCCGGACGAGGACGATCCGCAGGCCCTCCGCCTCGACGAGCTTGGGCTGGCCGGAGGGCACCTCGTCGAGCCGGGCCACGCGGATCCTGGGCATGGACCGCTCAGAGGTCCTCTTTGAGCACGTAGGAGCGGTAGAGCCCCGTCATGTACTGCCAGCGCATCTCGGTCGCCTGGCGCACGGCCTCGACGGCGCGCTGCCGCATCTCCGGCGTCGAGGCGTACGTCTCGACGATCTCGTAGCCGCGCTCACCATGGATCTCGTCGGCCTCGATGTGGATCGCGAAGAACTCCACCTCGTGATCGGTGAAGCCGTAGAGCGGCTTGAGCGGCGGCAGGTTGCGCCGGTAGATGCCGGGCACCTGCGACTCCAGCCCCACCAGCAGGCCCGCCGCGGCTTCCGTGAACGGCCGGTGCGCCATCTCGTAGCACCACGCGGTGAGGGCTCGCGTGGTGGGCAGCTGCGCCGTACGCTCGACCTCCGCGCGGCTCACCCCGCACGCCTCCGCGAAGCGGATGAGCAGGTCGACGTGCTTGGTCCCCGACTCCTCCTCGATGATGTTCTCGAGGAGGAAGTCCCGGGCGTCCCCGTAGGGACACTCGGCATACACGGCGGCGCACCAGCGCGGGAACTGGGACACGTACTGGTAGTGCTGGGCGGCCCAGGAGCCGAGCTGGGGACGGGTCAGCTCGCCCTTCACCCACTTCTCGGTGAACGGGTTCAGCCGGCTGTGGCGGGCATTGACGGCGGTTTCGAGCTGCTTGCGGAACTCGCTGTGCTCGCCCATTCGTCCCTCCATGATCGGGGTCAGGCTTTGACTTCTGAACAAACCGCCTGATCCGGTCGGTGTGCGCCTGAAACTTACCCGGTGGGGCGGCTGCGAATCAAGCGGGCTGTGAGCCGGCGGTCAGGCGGACATCTGCTCGAGAGACCGGCACTCGCGGCAGATCGTCCATCCCCAGCCGCCCGGCACCGCGTAAAGGCGCGAGACATGGAGGTTGTCGGCGACGGCCGCCACCACCGAGCGCAGGCGGGTGGCGTTGGCATCGGCGTACTGAGAGTACATGCGGATCTCCCGCGCGCCGTCGTGTCCACAGTACGTCGCGCGCAATCCTGACGGCCCCACGCGGCCATTGGGTGCGAGGCCTGCAATGCTCTTCATACGGGACCCTGCGTCAAGCAAGGAAAGTGCCAATCACTCAGCTCCAGCGCCAGGGGAGTACGCGGTCCGGGGTGATGCGGATCACGGCGCCCGCCGCTCTCGGCAAGCCGAGGTCGTGGTACTGGGGATACTTGGCGAGCAGCAGATCGATCGCCCGGGTGAACTCGTCGCCCTCGCTCAGGATCTCGGCGCGGCCGTCAACGATGACGTAGCGAAGCCGCGTCCACTCCTCGTGATACTCGTCGACGACCAGCGAGACCCAGGGGTTCTCCGCGACGTTGCGCAGCCGGCGGAGATCACGTGTGCGCTTGGGCTTGGCATCGACGGCGGAGTAGAACCGCGTGCCGTCGAAGGCGTAGCACACGGGCACGACCAGCGGCCGGCCATCGCCGCTCGCGGTGGCGAGCCGACCGACGCGGGCCGTGCCGAGTAGCTCGACGGCCCACGTCGGGATGTCGGCCGTCACCGGTGGAGCTTGGCGTACTGATCGAGCAGCGGCAGGACCTTGTCGCGGCCCTCCGACGGCAAGAGGAAGATCGCGCGGGTGACGCCGCCCTCGGCCAGACGCGCGAGATCGGCCGGGTCCGGCTTGGCGGCGAAGACGGAGACCGAGAGCGTCTTGATGTCGCGCCCCGCCTTCTCCGCGCGCGCCTTGAGATCGGCGAATCCCTTGAGGACGACCTCGGCGCCCGCGCGGCCTCGCGGAAACCATCCGTCGCCGATGTCGACGATCCGCTGCAGGGTGTAGCCGCTCTCGCCGCCGAAGACGACCGGCGGATGCGGCTTCTGCACGGGCTTGGGCCATGCCCAGATCGGATCGAAGTTGACGAACTTGCCGTGATACTCGGCGACGTCCTTCGTCCAGATCGCCTTCATGGCCCGGATCTGCTCCTCCAGCCGCTTGAACCGGGTGGGGAAGTCGGTGCCGTGGTGCTCCATCTCTTCCCGGTTCCAGCCCCCACCGACCCCGAACAGGAAGCGGCCGTTGGACACGAAGTCGACGCTGGCCACGCTCTTGGCCGTCGTGATGGTGTCGCGCTCGATGACGAGGCAGATGCCGGTGCCGACCTTCAGGCGCGTGGTGACCATCGCCGCCGCCGTGAGCGACACGAAGGGATCCAGCGTGTGCTTGTACTGCTCGGGCAGCTCACCACCCGCGAACGGGCTCCGCCGGCTGGTCGGGATATGGGTGTGCTCGGGAACCCACAGCGACTCGAAGCCGCGCTCCTCGGCCGCGCGGGCCAGCTCCTGGATGGGGATCGAGTAATCGGTGTCGAAGATCGCGATTCCGGTCTGCATGAAGATCCTCCTGTTTAACGTCGGGGGGAGCGAGCGCAGAACTCGCGACCGAAGGGGCTGACGCCCCCTCGGGCTCCCCGGCCCGACACCCCCCACCGCTTCGGGATGTCTCTCATGAGGTTGGCCTAGACAAAAATGGATTCGGGAAGGAAGGCGGAGACGATCCAGTTCGGCGCGTCCACGATCTCGCTGATCTTGAGATCGACGGCGACGCTCGACACCACGTAAGCCTCCTCGCGGGAGAGCCCCCGCTCCTCCACGAGGTGGTCGATCATGTACCGGATGGCCTGCTGGGACGAGGCGAAGAGATCGGGGCCGTGCGCCGTGGTCGCGTAGTGGGGCCCGTGGTTCGTCGCGGCGCCGACGGGCCCCGCGGTGCGGAGCCGGGGCTCGGCAAGCCGGCGGCCGCTCTGGAGACCGAAGCGCAGCGTCACCTGCGCGTTCATCTCCACGGCGGTGATGCAGACTTCGCCGTCGCCCTGGGCGGCATGCCCGTCACCGATGCTGAAGAGCGCGCCCTCGACCCACACGGGCAGATAGAGGGTCGTGCCACGCGTGAGCTGCTTGATGTCCATGTTGCCGCCGTTCTTCCGCGGCGGAATCGTGCTGTGCCCGCCGGGGTCGTCGAGCGCGACGCCCATCACGCCCGGAAAGGGAGCGATGGCGATCGCCACCCGGCGATCCATGCGGGCGTGCGTGCCGTCGGAGAGATCCCAGATCTGCAGGAACGGCTCGCCGAACTCGCTCTGCGGCAAGAGCCCGCGGCCCGGCCGGATCTGGGTCCAGCCCCACGGGGCCGGGCGCATATCGAGGATCTCGACGACGAGCGTGTCGCCGGGGCGGGCGCCGCGGACCCGCACGGGCCCCGTCAGCGGATGGCCCTTGAAGACGCGGCGCATCACGTCGGCCGCGGTCGACGTCGGCGCGTAGAAGCCGTCGGCGGCGTCGCGGGTATGGAAGACGACGGTATCGCCGGGATCGATCTCGATCCGCGGCGGGATGGCGTTGTTCCACTCGTGGTGGACGACGTCGGCTTTGAGCTCGTGCGTTGTCATCGGGCCACCTCGTTCCAGACGACCATGCCCGTGCCCGTGCGCCAGGCGATCGCCGGCATGTAGGCGAGCACGTCGGCGGGACCGGTGGTGAAGGCGAGCACGACGATCCACGCCAGCAGCTCGGCGGTGCCGCCCGAGCCGGCCGCCTCCATGCGCTCGAGCGTGCACTCGCGCAGGAGCGCCCCGTGATCGCCGCGCTTGAGCAGATCGAGGAACCAGCGGTCGAACTCCTCGTCCACCCAGAAGTACCGCGGGCCGCCCGGCTCATGCGAGAGCCCGCCGGTGGCGAGCACGGCCACGCGCTCCCGTCCCGGATACGCGCGCAGCATGTCCCGGACGGCGGCGCCGACGGCATAGGCGCGCTCGGGCGTGGGGATCGGCGGCACCGTGCAGTTCATCGAGACGGGCACGAGCGGGATGCGACCGTCCGGATTCAGGTAGTGCATGGGCACCGAGAACCCGTCGTCGAACTCCATTCGCCTGAGGTAGGCGAAAGCGAGGCGCCGCCGGGCGCCCTCGTTCACGAGATGGCGGGCCAGGGCGGGGTGCCCGGCAATCCGATACTTGTCGAGCGCCAGCCACTCGTCGTACCAGTCGGCCGGACCGACGTGCTCGTCGCCGATCCCCACGGTGTATTCCGGCGTGTTGTTGATCGGCCAGTTGAGGAGATGATCGTTGCTGAAGGCCACGATCACGTCCGGCCGGGCCGCGGCCAGCCGCTCGCGCATCTCGTCCATCGCGCGACGGGCCAGCGCTTGATGCTCCTCGGGCGCCCGCGCGAACCACCCGGTGAGCCCGGGCGAATGGGTCATGGCCATCGCAGCGACGATCTCGGCCATCAGCGGAGCTCCCGCGCCTGCCGGCCCTCGATCCGCGTCTGCAGCTCCACGGCCAGCGCCGTCTCCTCGGGGAACGCCCGCTTGTAGGCCTCGAGCGCCGGATGATTGTTGCTGTTGGCCGCGGCGCCATGGAAGAGCCGCAGGATCTGGGGCAGGTAATACTGGTGGACGCCCATCGCGTTCAGGCGGCGGATGTCCTGATCGCGCAGCGCTTCGTACTCCTCGCGGCTCAACCCGAACTCACGCGCCAGGCCCGCGAGATCGGTCGTCCATCGCTCGCGCAGCCGCTCATCCCGCCGGACGTAGAAGATCATCTCGTTCAGCGGCAGGGTCTTGTCGCAGCGCTCGACGTTCCCCATGCGGTTAGCCTTTCAGGATCCTGGGATTGACCTTGATGAACATGATGACCAGACGGTCGCCGCCGAGGTTGCGGACGTCGTGGGGGACCGCGGCGGGGAACTTCACGATGGCGCCGGCGGGCACCACGACCTCCTCGCCGGCGATGCTCATGTTCGCCGTGCCCTGGAGCACGTAGATGGCTTCCTCCTCGCGCGGATGCGCGTGCATCACGGTCGACTGTCCCGGCTCGTAACAGGCGATCTCCGACCACAGCTGCTCGGTCTTGAACAACATCTTCCGCACCCGCTTGTCCGCCGCGAAATCCTTGAGCCCGTTCAGATCGAACACCTGCGCGACCCCCGTGACCGCCGCCACCGCCGTCTGCTCCTCCATGCCGACCTCCCCAGCGCGCTTAGTGTACCCGACTGAAGAATCGACGAACACGGGGGACGCGCGTCAGGCGGCGCGAGGCGCGACGGAGTCGGGTTCACGCTCGAGGCGCCGCCGGAGCAGGGCGAGGACGGCCGCTTCCTCGGGGCGAAGACCAGGCACCACGCCGACCACGCGCGGCTGCGCGCGCCTGCCGATGGAGGTCGCCGCGTGCCCGTCGAGATACGTGTCGATGACCGCGGGATGGACGTAGGACTTGCGGCAGATCGCCGGGGTATTGCCGAGCTGGTGCGCGACCGCTTCCATCGCGCGGACGAGATTGCGCTTGGCCTGCGCCGCGGAGTCGGATGGCTGCAAACGCCGCAACGCCACCGCGGTCAACACCGTGCCGGCCCACGTCCGGAAGTCCTTGGCCGTGAACTCCTGGCCGCCGATCTCTTTCAGGTAGGCGTTGACGTCCGCGGAGTCCACCGTCTGCCGGGCGCCCTCGGCGTCGATGTACTGGAACAGCTCCTGACCCGGCAGCTCCTGACAGCGCTTCACGATGCGGGCCAGCCGCCGGTCCGTCAGATCGACGCTGACCTGCTTGCCCCCCTTGCCCCGGAACTCGAAGCGCACCGTCGAGCCGGAGACGTCCACGTGGTGCCCGCGAAGCGTCGTGAGGCCGAACGAGGCGTTCGCCTTCGCGTACGCCTCGTTGCCGACCCGGATCAGGGTGGTCGCGAGCAGGCGGATGACCGTCGCCAGCACTTTCTCGCGCGGCAAGCCGGGCCGCGCCAGGTCGCGCTCCACGCGATCGCGGATCCGCGGCAGCGTCTCGCCGAACGCGAGGAGCCGAGCATACTTCGTCTCGTCGCGCGCAGCGCGCCACCGCGCGTGATAGCGATACTGCTTGCGGCCCCGGGCGTCGCGGCCGACCGCCTGCAGGTGGCCGTGTGCCTGGCGGCAGATCCAGACGTCGCGCCACGCGGGCGGGATGGCGAGCGCGCGGATGCGGCGCAGCTCGTCCGGGTCGCTCACGCGCGCGCCGTCGGGGCCGACGTAGACGAAGCCGGCGCCCGCGCGTCGACGTCGGATCCCGGGCGCGGTGCCGCTGACGTAACGAACACCGGCCGCCTTCGCCGACGCGAGCGGATCCGTCGGGACGTCGACGGGCAGGGGCCTCCGCCGTCGTGATCGCGCGTTCACCATGGTATCCCGGAGCAAGGTCGATGCCGGCTGGAGCGGCCCGGTGAGTCACGCGGCTCCGCGCGGAGCGCTCGGCGGTACGGGGGGTGCAATGTCGTGCAGGGGGCCCATGAAGCGACACAGACGCTTGCCGATCGGCGCCGAGCTGGACGAGGGCGGAGTCAGCTTCCGCGTGTGGGCGCCCGCGGCGACGAGCGTCGAGGTCGATCTCGAGGCGGGGCCGGGCCATGTCTCGAGCCATGCGCTCAAGCCCGAAGGTGACGGCTACTTCTCGGTGGTGGCGCGCGGAGCCGCCGACGGCACGCGCTATCGCTTGCGCCTCGGCCACGACGAGCGCGGGCTCCCCGATCCCGCGTCGCGCTTCCAGCCCGAAGGACCGCACGGGCCATCGGAGGTCGTCGACCCCGCGGCCTTCGCGTGGACGGATGCCGCCTGGCCCGGGATCGCGCTTCCCGGACAGGTCATCTACGAGATGCACATCGGGACCTTCACGCGCGAAGGCACGTGGGCCGCCGCCACGCGCGAGCTGCCGGAGCTGGCCGCGGCGGGCCTCACGCTGCTCGAGCTGATGCCGGTGGCGGAGTTTCCCGGCCGCTTCGGCTGGGGCTATGACGGCGTCGATCTCTTCGCGCCGACACGGCTGTACGGCGGTCCCGACGCCTTCCGGCACTTCGTCGACCGGGCCCACGCCCTCGGCCTGGGCGTGATCCTCGACGTCGTCTACAACCACCTCGGCCCCGACGGCAATTACCTCGAGGCGTTCTCACCCGGCTACTTCACCGACCGCTATCGCAACGAGTGGGGGAAGGCCCTCAACTTCGACGGACCGAAGGCGGGACCGGTCCGTGAGTTCTTCGTCGCCAACGCGGGCTACTGGATCGACGAGTTCCACCTCGACGGCCTCCGGCTCGACGCGACCCAGCAGATCTTCGACGCCTCGGCCGAGCACGTCCTGGTCGCGGTCGCGCGCCGCGTCCGCGAGGCGGCGGGCGGACGCGCCACGCTGCTCGTGGCCGAGAACGAGCCGCAGCACGCGCGTCTGCTGCGACCACCGTCGGCCGGTGGGTACGGCTGCGACGCGCTCTGGAACGACGACTTCCACCACAGCGCCCACGTCGCGCTCACCGGCCGTCACGAGGCCTACTACAGCGACTACCGCGGCAGCCCGCAGGAGCTCGTGTCCGCCGTCACGCGCGGCTATCTCTACCAGGGCCAGCGCTCGGCCTGGCAGGGCAAGCGGCGGGGCACGCCGACCCGGGGCCAGGCGCCGTCGCGCTTCGTCGCCTACATCCAGAACCACGATCAGGTGGCCAACTCGCCGCGCGGCGAGCGGCTGCATGCGCTCACCAGCCCGGGGCGGTATCGTGCGATGGTCGCGATGCTGCTGCTGGGCCCCGCCACGCCGCTGCTGTTCCAGGGCCAGGAGTTCTGCGCCTCGAGTCCGTTCGTGTTCTTCGCCGACCACAAGCCCGAGCTCGCCGCGGCGGTCCGACGCGGGCGCGCCGATTTCCTCGCGCAGTTCCCCGGCATCGCCACCCCCGAGGTGCGGGCCGGTCTGCCCGATCCCGCGGACCGGGAGGCGTTCGAGGGCTGCGTGCTCGACCTCTCGGAGCGCGCGGCGCACGCCGAGGCTTACGCGCTCCACCGCGACCTCCTGCGTCTGCGACGTGAGGATCCGGTGTTCCGCGCCCAGGGCGCCCAGGGCGTCGAGGGCGCGGTCATCGGCCCCGAGGCGCTCGCGCTTCGCTTCTTCGGCGCCGACGGTAACGACCGTCTCCTGCTCGTCAACCTCGGTGGCGAGCTCCGGCTCGAACCGGCGCCGGAGCCCTTGCTGGCTCCGCCGGAGGGCCGGCGCTGGGAAGTCCTGTGGTCGTCCGAGCACCCGCAGTACGGCGGCGACGGCGGGACGCCGCTCGACGCCGAGGAGCGCTGGCGGCTCATGGGGCATTCGGCCTGTGTCGCGCGGCCCGTCGAGGAGGCACGGCGGGATGGCTGACCCCGACGACGTCCTCGTCGCCACCCGGGAGTGGCTCGTCACGAACGGGCTCGGCGGCTATGCCTCGGGCACGGTCTCGGGCGTGGTGACGCGCCGCTATCACGGCCTGCTCATCGCGGCGCTGCCCGCTCCCCACGGGCGCGTCGTCATGCTCAGCCATCTGTGGGACCGCGTGCGCCTGCCGGACCGGACCGTCGCCGTGCTGAGCGGGGAGGAGCTCGACCACGATCATCTCGCGGACTTCCGCCTCGACACCGGCCTGCCCGTGTGGCGCTACGAGGTCGGCGGCTTCGTGATCGAGCGCGAGATCCGCATGCCGCATCGTCAGAACACCGTGCACGTCACCTATCGCCTCGCCCAGGGCGCGGGCGACGTGCGCCTCACGCTGCGGCCGTCGCTCAACTTTCGCCCGCACCACGCCCCCGTGAGCACGCCCCTGCGCGGGTCCTACGCGTTCACCGCCATCGAGCGCCGCTACGAGCTGTCGGCCGGGGCGGAGCTGCCGAGGCTCCGCATGCTGCTGCACGGCGACCACGCGGCCTTCACCGTGGACGGCAGGATCGTCGAGCAGATCCGCTACCACGACGAGGCGCGGCGCGGGGAAGCCGCGCGCGGCGATCTGTGGAGCCCGGGCTACTTCCGCATCGATCTGGCTCCCGGCACGGAGGCGACGCTGATCGCGTCGACCGAGCCGTGGGAGGCGATCCAGGCGCTGTCGCCGGCCGACGCTCGCGCGGCGGAACGGCAGCGACGTCGGCGCCTGCTCGACGCGGCGCCGGCGCCGCTGCGCGGGGGTCCCGGCGCCCAGCTCGTCCTCGCGGCCGACCAGTTCCTGATCATGCCGACGGGACGGCTGGAGGACGCCGCGCGAGCCCGCGCCACCGGCGACGAGCTCCGCAGCGTCATCGCCGGCTATCACTGGTTCACGGACTGGGGACGGGACACGATGATCAGCCTCGAGGGACTGACCCTCGCGACGGGGCGTCACGTCGAGGCGGGCTACATCCTCAAGACGTTCGCGCACTACATCCGCGACGGGCTCATCCCGAACCTGTTCCCCGAGGGCGACGTCGAAGGGCGCTACCACACGGCCGACGCGACCCTGTGGTTCTTCCACGCGCTCGATCGCTACCTGCGCGTCACCGGTGACCGGGCGACACTCCGCCTGCTCCTGCCGCGCCTGCGCGAGATCGTGGAGCGCCATCTGGCGGGCACCCGGTTCGGGATCGGCGTCGACCCCGCGGACGGCCTGCTCCGGCAGGGGGCGCCGGGCTACCAGCTCACGTGGATGGACGCGAAGGTCGACGAGTGGGTCGTCACGCCCCGCCGGGGCAAGGCCGTCGAGATCAATGCGCTCTGGTATCAGGCGCTCCGCCTCCTCGAGGGCTGGGTGCGCGGGGAGCAGGGCGAGGATGCCGCGCGCCCGCTCGCGGACACCGCCGAGCGCGTGTGGCGCTCGTTCAACGAGCGCTTCTGGTATGCGAAGGGTGCCTATCTGTACGACGTGATCGACGGCGAGAGCGGCGCGGAGGCGTCGTGCCGTCCCAACCAGATCTTCGCCGTGTCGCTGCCCCATGCCGTCCTCGATCCGGCGCGCTGGAAGGCGGTGGTCGAGGCGGTGCGCGAGCGGCTCGTCACGCCCTTCGGGCTCCGATCCCTCGCCCCTGGGCACCCCGACTACAAGGCGCAGTACTTCGGCGATCTGCGGGCCCGCGACGCCGCCTATCATCAGGGCACGGTCTGGGCGTGGCTGATCGGGCCCTGGATCGACGCGTGGCTGCGCGTGCATCCCGACGATCGGGCCGGCGCGCGCCGCTTTCTCGAGCCCTTCGTGCCGCACCTCGAGGAGGCGGGCATCGGCTCCATCAGCGAGGTCTTCGATGCCGAGCCGCCGTTCACACCGCGCGGCTGCATCGCCCAGGCGTGGAGCGTGGCCGAGGTGCTGCGATGCTGGATGGTGACGAGCGACGACCGTAGTGATGGCAGGGGGGTTGCACCCTCCTCCCTCGAGGCCCGAAATGCCTCAGGGGGAAGCCTTATGGACAAGGACAGAATCGAAGGTAAGAAGGACCAGGCCAAGGGCTTCATCAAGGAGAAGGCTGGCCAGATCGCCAGCGATCCCGATCTCGAGGCCGAGGGCAAGGTCGACCGCGCCGCCGGCAAGATCAAGGAAGGCGTCGGCAAGGTGAAGGACAAGGCCCGCGACGTCATCGACGAGGTCACCGAATAGCGGCTCGCGCCGAACGGACCGCCGATGGTCGGTGACCGTCGGCGGTCCGTCAACTCCATGAGCCCCGTGTCTCCGTCCCGGGATCCGGGGGGCCTCCGGATGTCCCCCATGCTGCGCCCGCTCCGGCCCCTGATCATCGCGGGAGCCGTCGTCATGGTGGCGGCCTCGCTGGCCTGGGCCCGGGACGTCCTGATTCCGATCGCGCTCGCCATGCTGCTCGTCTTCGTGTTGAGCCCGGTGACCGACGCGCTCCAGCGGTGGCGATTCGGGCGCGTCACCTCCGTGCTCGTCGTCGTCGTCCTCGCCTTCTCGTTGCTGGGCGGCGCGGCGTGGGCGCTGTCGCAGCAGGTGTCGACCCTCGGCGGCGAGATCCCGAAGTACAGCGCCGCGGTCAAGGAGAAGGTCGCCGGCTGGCGTCGCCACGGTGCGGGCCGGCTGCTCGGACACGTCCGTTCGAGCGTCGACGAGGTGGTCGACGAGATCCAGAAGATCGAACCACCGTCCCGACGTGAGAAGCCCTCGCCCGTCGTCATCCAGGGCACGGACAAGAGCCCCCTGGAAACCATCACGGCGGTCGCCGCGCCCCTGACCACGATCGGCTTCGTGGCCATCCTGATCGTGTTCATGCTGCTCGAGCGGGTCGAGCTGAGGAATCGCTTCATCCGGCTCGTGGGCTACGGTCATCTGACGCTGACCACCAAGGCGCTCGACGAGGCGGGCGAACGCATCAGCCGCTACCTGCTCGGACAGTTCATGGTGAACGGCGGGCTGGCCCTCGTCTTCGGCCTCGGCCTGTCCGGCATCGGCGTGCCCTACGCCTTCGTCTGGGGCGTGCTCCTCGGCATGCTGCGCTTCATTCCGTACGTCGGTGTCTGGCTCGGGGTCTTGCCCCCGATCCTAATCGGCCTGGCCACGTTCGATGGCTGGACGAAGCCACTGCTCGTCGTCGGGCTCTTCGCGGCCCTCGAGCTGGCGGTGAGCGGGTTCATCGAGCCCGTGCTCTACAGTCAGCGGGCCGGCGTGTCGAAGGTTGCGCTGCTGACGGCCATCGCCTTCTGGACGTGGCTCTGGGGACCGGTAGGGCTGGTGCTGGCCACGCCGCTCACGGTCTGCCTCGTCGTGCTCGCCAAGTACGTCCCCGAGATGGACTTCGTGGCGATCCTGTTCGGCGACGAGCCCGCGCTGGAGACGAGCGTCAGCTACTATCAGCGACTCATCGCCGAGGACCTGGACGAGGCGCGCGACATCGTCGACGAGTTCATCGAGAGTCACCCCAGGCAGACGGTCTACGACGAGCTCTTCGTTCCCGCGCTGGTCACGGCCAAGCGCGATCGTAGCCGCGGCCGCCTGTCCGAGGAGGGTGAGGCGTACGTCGTCCACGCCACGCGCGACATCGTGGAAGACCTGACACCGCCAGAGCCGCCCACCGTCGAAGCGGCAAACGCCACCACGCCCGGCGCCGTGGTGCGCGTGCTCGGCTGTCCCGCGCGGGACCGAGCGGACGAGCTGGCGCTCGTGATGGTCCGGCAGCTCCTCGATCCTGCCCGCTTCGAGATGGAGACGGTCTCCGCGGAGGTCCTGTCCTCCGAGGTCGTCGCGCTCGTGGAGACGGCCCGGCCCGACGTCATCTGCGTGTCGGCGCTGCCGACCGGCGGTCTCGCGCAGGCCCGCTATCTCTGCAAGCGACTGCGCGCGCGATACGCGGACGTCAAGATCCTCGTCGGCCGCTGGGGGGCCCCGGCCACGGGCGGGGACAGCTGGGACGTCCTGCTGTCCGCGGGCGCCGACCACGTCAGTGGCAGCCTCCTCGAGATGCGCGATCAGCTGTCCCGGATCGCCGCGCTGACCCCGGCCGCGCGGGCCGCGGCGTAGCCGAGTCATCGCGGCTCACCCATTTCGATCATTTCACTGTTCGGCTCGCCGCCCGAGCGCGGCTCACCTCACACTGCCGCCACGCGCAGTGGCGGCGATTTTGCTCCGGTGACAGCGGTAACGGAGGTGCCAAATGAAGGCGACGGACATCTTGAAGAAGCAACATCGGGAAGTGAAGGGCCTGTTCAAGAAGATCGAGAACACGGAAGGCGCCAGAGAACGTAAGCAGCTCCTCGACCAGATCACCCAGGCGCTCGAGCTGCACACGCGGCTCGAGGAAGAGATCTTCTATCCCGCCGTCCGCGGCCTCGAGACGCGCAAGGCCGAGGAGATGGTGGCGGAGGCGCTCGAGGAGCACCACGTCGTCAAGCTCGTGCTCAACGATCTGCCCACTGTCGACCCCGAGGACGAGCGCTTCGAGGCCAAGATGACGGTGTTGTCCGAGCTCGTCGAGCACCACGCCGACGAGGAAGAGAAAGAGATGTTCAAGAGCGCGCAGCGGCTCGGCGACGACGAGCTGGAGGCGCTGGGCGAGCGGATGGAGGCCCGGATGGGCGAGAAGCCGCGGCGCGGGCGTCAGGCGGCGTGATGGCCGGGCGCGGGCGATCGGCCAGGGTCGAGATCGGGTACAAGCTGTCGAGCGAGGAGTTCCCGCCGTCGGCGCTCGTCCCCAATGCGCGGCGCGCCGAGGACCCGCCGTGGTGGCCACTGCCGGGCGGTCCGCTGAACGCCGAGCTGCCGTTGCCCGCGCACTTCGAGTTCGCGGCCACGCTCGTCACCGAGGAGACCATCGAGGGAGATCCGGCCGCAGGTTGTCGGAGCGGGGCTCGAACGAAAAGCCTCCTAGGAGGGCGCCTCTGAAGCGTCGGCTCAGCCGCCGAGCGGCCTCACCTCCTACTGCGGCAGATGGGCCTGTTTCAGCAGCCTGCGAGCTGGACTTCTCCAGCCAGCCTTGCCCCATCCGGCGATGATGAAGATGAGGGCCATGGATACGCGCACGGCCGTCACTCCCCACTTCGGGTCGATCCCCAGATGCCTCGCATGGGTCACCCTCCGGTCCCGGCGGCTGGCGTACGATAGCACGCGGAGGCATGGGGAAGTGACTGACCGGGTCGTGCTGTCGGTGATCGGGCTCGTCTCGGTGGCGGCGTTGCTGGTGCTCGGCACGCTGATGCTGGGACGCGCGCCGGCCAGCGCGGCCACCCTCGACGCCGCGATCCTGCCCACGGTCAACGCGGTGTTGAATGGCATCAGCGCCGCGCTGCTCACGGCGGGATTCGCGTGCATCCGGCGGCGCAACGTGCCCGCCCACCGCGCCTGCATGCTCGGAGCCTTCGCGGTGTCGGTCCTGTTCCTGGCCTGCTACCTGATCTATCACTACCAGGCCGGCTCTCGACCGTTCGGCGGCCAGGGGTGGATCCGGCCCGTGTACTTCGTGCTGCTGATCTCGCACATCGTGCTCGCCGCCCTCATCGTCCCGCTGGCGCTGACGACGATCTACCGGGGGCTGTCCGCACAGTTCGACCGTCACGTGCGCCTGGCGCGGTGGACGTTCCCGATCTGGCTCTACGTCTCCGTGACCGGCGTCATCGTCTACTTGTTGCTGTATCACTGGTGGCCGTAGGAGGTGAGCCGCGCTCGGGCGGCGAGCCGACGCTTCAATGATCGAAATCCGTAGGGAGGTGAGCCGCGCTCGGGCGGCGAGCCGACGCTTCAATGATCGAAATCCGTAGGAGGTGAGCCGCGCTCGGGCGGCGAGCCGACGCTTCAATGATCGAATCTCCGACGGAGGAGTGCCGACGATGGCCGATCGAGAGTGGATCCTGCTCAATCCCGGGCCCGCGAACACCACGCCGACCGTCCGCGCGGCGCTCGTCATGCCCGACCTCTGTCATCGGGAGCCCGAGTGCTTCGAGATGGTCCGGCGCTGCCGCGACGGGCTGACCCGACTGGCGGGCGCGGGGAACGACTGGACGGCGGTGCTCTTCGCGGGATCGGGGACGGCGTCGGTGGAGGCCGCCATCTGCTCCGCGATCCCGCCCGGCCGGGCGATCCTCGTCGTGGACAACGGCGTCTACGGCGACCGGATGGCGAGGATCGCGCGCGCCCACGGCATCCCCGTCGAGACCGTGCGCGCCGACATGTTCACGCCGATCGATCCGTCGGCCGTCGACGCGGCGCTCGGGGCTCGACCCGAGATCAGCCACGTCGCCGTCGTCCACCACGAGACGACGACGGGGTTGTTGAACCCCGTGGCCGAGATCGCGAAGGTCGCGGCGCGCCGTGGCCGGCGGGTCATCGTCGACGCGATGAGCTCGCTCTTCGGCGAGCGGCTGACGATCGCCGCCGACGGCCTCGACTTCGTGACCGCGAGCGCGAACAAGTGCCTGCAGGGCATCCCCGGCGTGTCGTTCGTCCTCTGTCGCCGCAGCGCCGTCGAGGCGCTCGCCGACCGGAGCCCGCGCAGCGTCTATCTCGACCTGCACACCCACTACGCTCAGCAGGAGCGCGACAACACGCCGTTCACGCCGGCCGTCCAGGTCCTGCACGCGCTCGAGCAAGCATTGGCCGAGCTCGAGCGGGAGGGTCTCGACCGCCGGATCGCGCGCTACGCCGAGAACGCGCGCGTGCTCCGGGACGGGATGGCGGGCCTCGGGTTCGAGATCCTGGTCGCCGGGCCCGGCCGCTCGAACATCCTGACCACGTTTCGTCTGTTACCCGGGCTCACGTACGACGTCCTGCACGACGCCATGAAGCGGCGCGGCTACATCATCTACGCCGGGCAAGGCGACATCCGCACCTACGCCTTCCGCGTCTCCAACATGGGCACCCTCACCCCCGCCGACATGAACGCCGTCGTCCACGCCTTCGCCGACTCCCTGAAAGAACTCGGGATTGAGGTCGGACACCGTTCGGTGAGCACGCGTCAGAAGTAACGCAGTTCGAGCGCGGGCTTTGCCCGCGCAATCGGATTCCTGGGGGAGGCAGGGCGAGAGCGGGCCGTGAGGCCCGCTCCGCCCGTCGGAAGGGGGACGAAGTCCCCCTCCGAGTCAGCGTCCTACGCCGAGCAAGAACAGGATCACGATCAACGACAGCGGAACGCCGAGCAACCACAAGATGATGAGTCCCATCGCTCTCCTCCTAAGCCACGCGCCGCGGGCGCTCGTCGTAGTCCCGCAGATCGCGGCGGCGGTAATAGGTGAAGGTCATCGGCTCACCGGAGGCCATCCAGCCGCCGATCACGGCGCCGATCAGTCCGATCAGGAGCGCGGTTACCGCGGCGAGCGCCGTGTTGCGCATCGCGGCGGCCAGCGCCGGGTCCACGGGCGGAAGTGACGACGCCCAGGCGGGGATCCCGGCGAGGCCCGAGTACCAGCCGCCGAAGCGCGCGCCGAGGGTGGCGAGCACGAGGAGCAGGGGCACCCCGAGCGTCCACACGACGGCCCCATGGAGCATCGCGGGTTCCGACCGTCGGATACCGGCGATGCGCGCCGCCGCCCACCCACCGAGCACGAACATGAAGAACGCGCCGCACACGTCGAACACCAGCGTGATCAGCTTGACGTTCGACCACTTCGCGAACCGGCTCGACTCGTGGGCGCCGACCGCGAAACCGATGAGTCCGATGATGAGACCGATGACGACCGCGGCCAGGGCGCCGACCCACACGGCGCCCCATGCGATAGGCCACGCTCGCCACTGCGTGTCGTTGCTCGTACTGTCCATCGCCATACTCCTCCCAAGGGGTAATCGCTTCACCCGTCCCCCTTAATTGCATGCGCGATGCCGACGAGCGACCCCCCGGCCGAGGCTGCGACGCAACGCGGCAACCAGCACGATAATTCCGCCGAGGGCAAGGGGCAGGCCGACGCTGAACCGCTGGCGCTCCCGGACCCGGCCCGACAGCGTCTTGAGGACGAGCGTCTGACCCGTGACGATCTCCTCGCGACCCACGAGGAACTGACGGAGCCGTTCACGCTGCTCGGGGGGAAGCTCGCGGCGGCCCCACTGAACGTCGGCGGCGAGCGCGCGCAGGCGCTGGACCTCGCGGGCGTCCCGGTCGATCGATGCGCGGGCATCTTCCACGACGCGGCGCTCGAAGGCGTCCAGGAACGGCGTCTGCAGGCCCGGGAATGCGCGCTCGAGCGCGTCGAGCCACGGATGATCGGCGTGAGGGAAGGCGGCGAGGGCGAGCCCCGCGGTCGCGAGGACGAGGCCGACGCCGGCGGCGAGCCCGGCCAGGGCGCGCGGGCCTTCGCGCCGCGCCCGCGCGCCGAGCGCCACGACGCCGCGCGCGAGCGCGACGAGTGCCAGCAGCGCACCGAAGGCGGCGACCACCGTGGCGCCGGTCGGGAGGTCCCACGCGAACGAGGCGGCGAGACTGACGACGCTGATGACGACGCCGATCGTCCACCCGAGGGCCAGACGCCGCGCGATCGTCGGCGCCAGCCAGGCGCCGATGACCGCCGGCACGATGAGATAGGAGAACACCAGCAGCACCCCGGCGATCCGCACCGAGCTGGTCACGACCAGGCCGAAGGTGAGATAGAAGAGAAAGTCCCAGCCGCGCGCGCCCCGCACCGCGCCGCCGAAGGACAGCGCCAGCAGGGGACGCCGGCACAGCCAGTGAACGACGCCGATGACGGCATAGAGTGCGGCGAGCCGCAGGACGTCCTCGCGGGTGACGCCGAGGATGCTGCCCACGAGCAGCTGCTTGATCTGCTCTCCGCCCTGGGCGACGCGGTCGAGGACGAGCACGGTGAGCGCCGCGGCCACGGCGTAGACGATCCCGATGATGGCTTCCTGCGGCACGGTCACGCCGGCCCCGTCGCCGGGGTGGCGCCGCGTGAGCGCCAGGATCAGTGCGCCGATCAGGGTGAACGCCAGCGCCCAGGCGTAGGCGGCGTCGCTGTCCGGGGCGTGGCCCGCGAGCAGCGCGACCGTCATCCCGAGGGCGGCCACCTGCGCGAGGGCGAGGTCGACGAAGATCACACCGCGGGCCAGGACATGCAGGCCCAGGTACGCGTGGATGCCGGCGAGCACCAGGCAGGCGAGGAAGGGCAGGAGCAGGAGATCGACGATCATCGCGCGAGCGCGCCCGCGAGGCGGCGGACGTTCACGTCGAAGAGGGCGAGGTAGCCCGTGGCCTCGGGATCCGCGCCGACCGACGGCACCAGCGTGATGACTCGCGCCCCGGTGCCGGCGGCCACCCGGGCGAGCAGGGCCGCCGGCGCGGCCGGCTCGGCGAGGATCGCGACGACCCCGGACTGCTTCATCCGCTCCATCAAGGCGCCGAGATAGCGGGGGGACGGGGGCACGCCCGGCTGCTCCTCGATCGTCGCCATCACGCTGAGGTCGAAGCGCCGCGCGAAGTAGGGCCACGTGTCGTGCGCCGCCACCATGCGCGTGCCCGCGTACGGGCGCAGCGCCGCCCGCCAGCGCGCGAGGCCGGCCTCGAGGCCACGCAGGAAGCGCTCGCGGTTGGCGGCGAACGTCGCGCGTTCGCCGGGCGCGAGCGCGCCCAGCGCCTCGGCGATCAGGGCGGTGATCGCGCGCGCGTTCTCGGGATCGAGCCAGTAGTGGGTGTTGCCGAAGGCGTGGACGTGGGGACGGCGATCGGCGCGCAGGCGCGGGGTCTCCGCGTCGAGCACGGCCACCGCGCGCGAGGCGTCGACCTCGCGCGGCGTGGCGCCCGCGGCGCGCAGCGCGCGGGGGAGCCAGGGCTCGTGGTCGAGGCCGATCCGCACGAGCAGAGCGGCCCGGCCCAGCAGGGCGAGCTGCCGCGGATGGATCTCACGAGCGTGAGGGTCGTGGCGCGGGTCGGTCAGGCTGTCCACGGTGACCCGGTCGCCGCCGACGGCCTGGACGAGGTCGCGGAGATCCGTCGTGGTGGCGGCGACGGTGAGCGTCGCCGCCACCAGGAGGGAAAGCACGGGGTTACTTCTTGACGAAGATGCTCTTCGGGATCATGCAGTGCACGCCCTTGCGGATGTCGACGACCTGGGTGACGCGGCAATCGCCCACCATCGACGTGAGCGCGTAAGCCTCGTCACGGCTCATCGGCACCATCTTCTGCTCGGCGAGGAACTTGACCGTTTCCCGCGTGGCGATCTTCATCGCCTCGTTGAGGTCCTCGTCGAACCCCATCATGATCCAGTGCGTGGTGGTCTCCGCGCGCGGCCACTCGATCTTCATGTCCTTGCGCACGACCGGCTGGATCACGATCTCGCGGTAGGCGCACTCCAGCGCCGTGAGGTTGACCTCGCCGTTGCCCTGCCGGCAGTGCGAGTCGCCGGTCCAGATGAGGCCGCCCTTGAGGAAGATCGGGAGGTACAGGGTCGAGCCTTCCTGCAGCTCGTTGAGGTCCATGTTCGACCCGTTCTTCCACGGCCGCAGCGTGCTCGTGCGGCCCTTGGCGTCCTTGATCGGCGGTCCCGCCTTGGGCGCCGGTTCGTTGGGATCCACGCCCACGGCGAAGGTGCCGGGGAACGGCTGCAGGTCGATCATGACGCCGGGCTTGAACTCCGTCTGTCGCTTCTCCCAGTCGAGGTAGTAGTAACGGACGAATCCCTGCGGAAACTCCGGCGCGAGCTGGCCGACCGTCGGGAACTGGGTTCCCGGGATGTGGAAGTTCGTGCCGAACGCCTTGGGCGTGATCTTCTTGATGCGGATCTCCATCGTGTCGCCGGGCTCGGCGCCGTTGACGTAGATGGGACCCGTCACGGAGTGCGGTCCGCCGCCGGGATTGGCCAGGCGGAGCTTGACGATGTCGTCGATCGTCGAGCCGGGCTGGATGGCGTTGTGGGCGTGCATCATGGTCTCGATCGCGACGCTGTCGCCGGAGTTGACCGTGAGCTTGGGCGCCTCCTTCGGATCGAGCCAGCCCCACTGCGTGGTCTCGAGCGTGGCGGGCAGGACGTGATACTTGCCCCCGCCCACGGCGACCGTGCGGTCCCGCTTGGCTTCCTCCATCGGCGTGAGCTGATACGGTTGCTGGGCGATCGCGTAGAGACCGGCGCCGAGCACGAGCAGAGCGACGGCGGTGAGCGTCAGCAGGCGTTTCATGATGTCCTCCTCGCACGAGCGGTGAGCGCAGCGTTCGGCCGAAAAAACCGCCGAATTTTATCATGCTACGATCGCGGACGATCGAGGCGCGCCACGGGTTTCCCGGGGCGCTCCGAGCGTGGGGGGGCTTGGGGGGCCCGGAGCTAGGCCCCCCATCTATGAGGAGGCGCGCCATGGCGGTGCTCATCGATTCGGCACGCGACGCCCTGGTCATCGTCGACGTCCAGAACGACTTCTGCCCCGGTGGCGCCCTCGGCGTCCGCGAGGGCGACCGGGTCGTGCCCATCCTCAATCGGTACGCTGAGCGCTTCGCCGCCCTCGGGGCGGCGACCTTCGCCTCGCGCGACTGGCATCCCGCGGAGACGACCCACTTCCAACCCTATGGCGGCGTCTGGCCGCCGCACTGTGTCCAGGGCACGGCCGGCGCCGCCTTCCATCCGGAGCTCGTGCTTCCGCCGGGGACGGAGATCGTCTCCAAGGGCATGGACCCGCACGCGGACGCGTATTCGTGCTTCGACGCGGAGGCGAGCGACGGTCTGCCCTTTGCCGCTGCGCTCGGCGAGCGTGGCATCTCGCGTCTGTTCATCGGCGGGCTCGCCACCGACTACTGCGTGCGAGCGACCGTCGTCGACGGTGTCCAGGCCGGGTTCGAGATGGTCGTCCTCGAGGACGCCGTGGCGGCCGTCGACCTGGCGCCGGGCGACGGCGACAAGGCCCTCGCGGAGATGCGCGCGGCGGGAGCCCAGCTGATCCGTCTGGCCGATCTCGCGTAGTCGGCCGACGGCGTGCGCGGTCTCGAGCAGATCCCCTGGCTCTATGACGCCCTGTGCGCCGGCGCCGAGCGCCTCGGGCTCGCTCGCTGGCGCCGCTGGCTCGCGTCGGGCGCGCGCGGACGCACGCTCGATCTCGGCTGCGGGACCGGACGCAACCTGCCGCTGATGCCCCCCGGCGTCGGCGTCATCGGCGTCGACCCGGCGCTCGGGTCGCTGGCCCGCGCCCGCGGCCGCGCGCCCGGCGCCTCGCTGGTGGCCGCGCGGGCCGAGGCCCTGCCGTTCCGCGCCGGCAGCTTCGACACCGTGGTGAGCGGCCTCGTGCTCTGCAGCGTCGGCGATCCCGCGCGCGCCCTCGCCGAGGTCCGTCGCGTGCTCCGCGAGGGCGGTGCGCTGCGGGCGCTCGAGCACGTCCGATCGACGCGGCGCTGGAAGGCGCGCTGTCAGGACCGGATCCAGCCGCTGTGGACGTGGCTGAGCGGCGGATGCCATCCCAACCGCGAGACGGAGCGGGCGGTGGAGGCGGCGGGCTTCCAGGTCGACGCCGCGGACCGCCGCGCGCGCGGAGACCTCCGGAGATTCTCCGCGAGGCCGGCGGTACAATCACGTTCATGAGCCCCGCGCGCGGAGCCGGCAAAGGGCTGAGCGATCTCAGCCGCTTCGGGACACTGGCGGAGTACAACCGCAAGCGGCGCTTCGACGTCACACCGGAGCCGCGCGGCGGCGGGCGACGGCCGGCGGCCTCGCGACGGGTCTTCGTCGTGCAGAAGCACCGCGCCGGCCACCTGCACTACGACTTCCGGCTCGAGCACGACGGCGTCATGCTCTCGTGGGCCGTCCCCAAGGGACCGTCGCTCGATCCCGCAATGCGTCGGCTGGCCATGATGGTCGAGCCGCATCCCATCGAGTACAACGAGTTCGAGGGCGTCATCCCCGAGGGCGAGTACGGCGGTGGCACCGTCATGATCTGGGACCGCGGGACGTGGGAGCCCGAGACGCCGGATGTCGGCAAGGCCCTCGCCAAGGGCGAGCTGAAGTTCACGCTGCAGGGACGCAAGCTGAAGGGCTCGTGGGTCCTCGTCCGCACGCAGGACCGCAAGTGGCTCCTCATCAAGCATCGTGACGCCGCCGCCTCCAGCGAGGACGTCACTCTCACGCGTCCGCTCTCGGTCGTCTCGCGCCGGACGCTGGCGGGGATCGCCCGCGCCGCCGGCGCCACGCCGCGACAGCTCGAGCAGGCCGCGGCCGCCGATCCCGTTTCCCGCTCACGTGCCGGCTAGGGCGAGGAGTTCCGCGGCCTCCACGCGCGTTCCGTTCCGCGTCTCGCCGATGCTGGCGACGCTCGTCGACGCGCCCATTGATCGTCCGGGCTGGGTCGCCGAGGAGAAGTACGACGGGATCCGGCTCCTCGCCTACAAGGAAGGTCGCGCCGTGAGCCTCGTGACCCGCAACGACATCGACCGTACGGCCGACTTCCCGGGCGCGGCCGCGGCCATTGCGCGCCTGCCCGCGCCGACCCTGGCCCTCGACGGCGAGGTGGTCATCTTCGACGAGGGGCGGGTCTCGCGGTTCTCGCTGCTGCAGCGGCGGGGCGCCGGCGCCACACCCGTCTACGTGGCGTTCGACTGTCTCTACGCGCGCGATCGCGACCTCCGCGATCGGCCGCTCAAGGAACGACGCGCGCATCTCGGGCGCGAGGTGCGTCCCGGCCCGGCGTTGCTCGTCGCCCGCCGCCTTCCCGGCACGGGAACGGAGGCCTACGAGGCGGCGCGGCGCCTGGGGCTCGAGGGCATCATCCTCAAGGACGAGTCGTCCCGCTACGAGGCGGGGACACGGTCGCGCGCCTGGCTCAAGGTCAAGCTACGCAACGAAGAGGAGTTCGTGATCGGCGGCTACACGGCCCCCGGCGGGGCGCGCAATCACTTCGGGGCCCTGCTCGTCGGCGCCTGGGACGGCGATCGCCTTCGCTACGCGGGGAAGGTCGGCACCGGCTTCACCGAGCGCACGCTCGCCGATCTCATGCGGCGCTTTCGTCCGCTCGTGCGCGCGACCTCACCCTTCGCCGATCGTGTCCGCGAGCGCGACGCCACCTGGCTCGAGCCAGTCCTGGTCGCGCAGCTCGCCTTCACCGAGCGGACGCAGGACGGCAAGCTCCGCCACCCCGCCTTCCTCGGCCTCCGCGAGGACAAGGCCGCCCGCGCAATCAGGTGGTCGGCCCCCTGAGCGGTCTTCACACGGCGTAGCGTCGGCGCACCACCGCGAGCACCTGCCTGCGGGCCTCGAGCGGGCTCGCGTCGCGCGCCCGCTCGATGGCCTGCACCTCGTCGCCGAGCTCGGGATCCTTGATCATCTCTCGCATCCAGCGCGAGTAGTCGCCGGCGCGCAGATGATGCTCCCACGTGGCTTCGTCGACCCCTTCGGCAAGCTCGCAGAAGCGGATGAGGTTCGCGGCGCGGAGGTTGAGACGCTCCTCGGGGCCGCGAAAATAGAAGCTGCGGTCGGGCGGAAGCTCTCCCTCCGTGTATTTCCGGATGTGGCGGCGATGCTCCACCTCGCGGGGGGCCACGCGGAACCGCACGGCTCCCGCGCCGCCGCCGTCCATCGGCACGAGCACCGCCTCGCCACGCGCCAGGGGCGGTCCCCCGTCCCCGGCCGCGGCGTCCGTGGAGAGCATCGTGCGTATCCCGCGCCGCACGTCGGCCGCGAGCATGTCCGCGGATATCGTGATGAGGGCCAGCGAGTCCGTGCTCGCGCTCAGCAGCTCGGCCGACGGCGAACCCTCGGCGGGTGCGATGTGATGCGCCTCGTCGACCACGAGCCAGTGGGGAAGCCCGGCGGCGGCGCGGACGGCCGAGACGAGGGCCAGCACCTTCGCCGCGTAGCCGACTTTTTCCGCAGTCGAGAGTGCGCTCAAGTTGAGGACGACGCAGCCGGTGGGACGCCGCAGCAGCTGCTCCACCTCCTCGGGGGTGGCCAGCGTCCGCTCCGTCTTGCCCCCGAGGACCACCGCGCCCTCGAGCTCGGCGAGCGCTTGATGGTCTCCTTCGGGATCGAGCAGGCAGAGCGAGCGGCCGGCGCGCACGATGCGCTCGACGAGCAGGCCCGTGAGCGTCGACTTGCCGCTCTCCGACGGGCCGACGATCAGGATGTGCGCGCGATGCGCGGGGATGGTGACGGCCGTGCCGTCGGAGGCCTGGCCGAGCGGGAGTCGGTGCCGGGTCAGGTGCGGCAGGAGATCGCTCAGGTCGTTGAGCAGGTGCGTCTCGAGGAACTCGCTGACCCCGGCGCCGTTCGGCGCCCGCGTGACGTGGTCGGCCCGCTCCTGGAGCGCGGGGATCGCATCGGCCACGGCGACCGCGCACTCGGCCAGCGCCAGGAACGCGTGATCGTTCTCGGCGTCGCCGATCGCGACGACGTTGTGCGGCGACAGCTCCATCGCCGCCAGCGCGGCGAGCAGGCCGGTGCCCTTCGTGACCCCGCCGGGCAACAGCATGAGCGAGCCCTTGTTGAAGACCAGGCTGCGCTCGACGCCCGCCTCGCGGATGGCGGTCAGCGCGCGCTCGGAGAAGGCCTCGTCGGTGGCGATGATCGAGGCGCCGAGCTCGAACCTCACGCCGAGCGCGCCCAGCGCCGCGACGAGGGCGGGCTCGGGCGGGGAACCGATCGTCCGCGTGTCGCGCCGGCCGGGGAAGTGCACGACGGCCCCGTTCTCCGCGACGATCGCGTCGAAGATGACGTCGACGTCCGGACAGACCGTGCGGAGGTCGGGCAGCAGCCGCCCCGTCACCAGGAACAGCTTGCGGCCCGACTCGCGAACCCGCCCGAGGGCGCGCACCGTCGCCGGCTCCAGCCGGCCGTGCGCCGCGATGGTACCGTCATAGTCGACCGCCAGCACATGAACGATCACCGGCGCCGCCCCATGGTGGTCATGGTATCTGCAATCGAGTGACCAGGCGGGACCGGTCGCGGAGCTGTCGAACGATGCGCCACCTCACTGAGCACGCGGCTTGCAGTGCTCTACCCGTGATGCCGGCGCTTCTCCTCTGGCTGCTCATCGTCCTGGCCGTCACCGGATGCGCCACCGGCCGCGTGAGCACACCCGCCCCGCCGCCCCGCGCGGCGGTGCCGGCGCCGTCGCCCCCACGGCTTCCGGCCCCGGCTCCGGAAGACTTCGAGCAGACCGGGATCGCCTCCTGGTACGGCCGCCAGCATCACGGCAAACGGACGGCCAGCGGGGAGGCCTACGACATGAACGCCCTCACGGCCGCGCATCGCACGCTGCCCCTCGGCACGCGGGTGCGCGTGACCAACCTGGACAACGGCCGGTCGGTGGATGTTCGCATCAACGACCGCGGTCCCTTTGCGCGCCGTCGCGTCATCGACCTCTCGTACGCGGCGGCCCAGCGACTCGGCGTCGTCGGCACCGGCCTGTTTCGTGTCAGTCTGAAGACGATTGCAGGCCCCCCCGGGCAGGACTCAGCCGAGGGTGTACCCGCCACCACGAGCAAGGAATAGCGTAGATCGGGTCAGCGACTGTCGAGCAAGCCGAGGTAGACATCGGTGGTGGCGGCCATCGTGACGTCGCTCGAGTAACGCCGGCGGACCAGGGCCTGCCCGGCGGCCGCCATCTCGCGCGCCCGGTCGGGGTCGTCGAGCAGAAAGCGGACGGCGCGGGCGAGCGCGGGGGCATTGCCGGCCTCGACCAGACAGCCCGTCTCTCCGTCGCGAACGATCTCGGGGATGCCGCCGGTGGCCGCCGCCGCGACCGGCGTGCCGACCGCGAACGCCTGCGGGATCACCTGTGACGTCGCCTCCGACTTGGTGGAGGGCAGCACGAGCACGTCGAGGGAGGCCATCACCTCGGGAATGTCGCGTCGGAAGCCCGTCATGATCACCGACCGCTCGAGACCCATGTCGTGCACTCGCCGCCGCACGTCGTCGAAGCCCACGCCGTCGCCGACGATGAGGAACCGTGCGTTCCGGTGGGTCGTCAGCAGCTCGCGGGCCGCCTCGAGGAACACGGCATGGCCCTTCGATCCGCGAACATTGGCGACCAGGCCCACGACCTTGTCGTCGGGGGCGAGGCCGAGCTCATCGCGCACCGCCTTGCCCGAGACGCCGGGGTGGAAGCGCGCGGTATCGACCCCCGCCGTGATCGCCACGATCCGCTCGGGCGCCACCCCGCTGTGGCGAACGTGCGCCGCCACGGCCTCGCCGGTCGTGATGATGCGGTCGGCCAGGCGGTAAACGAGGGCACGTCGCTTCAGGATCGGAATCGTGACGTGCCGGCTGCGCACGACCGGCAGGCCGAGCGACTTGGCGGCGAGCGTCGCGAGCCAGCTGTCGACCGAGCTGTGGGTGTGGACGAGCACGACGCCGCGTCCGCGCATGAGCCCGCGCAACCGCAGCAGGGCGGGGAGGTCCCAGGGAGCGCGCATGCGGACGGCGACCGCGGGGAGGTCCGCCCGCTGCGCCTCGGCGAGGAGTCGGCTCGCGGGCTGGCCCACGATCAGGCAGCCCCAGCCGTGGTCGAGCAGCCACCGGGCCTCGCTGAGGATCCGGATCTCTTGCCCACCGAGACCGAGGGATGCTTCGGTGTGGAGGATCAGCCGACGGGTCGGCGTCGTCACGCGGTCTCAGTATAGACTGGCTGTTCGAGGCTCAAAAACCCTTCACTCCGAGGACGAGCGTCTGGTCGAAGGATTCATCGAGCACTTCACGTATCTCGGCATCTTCCTGGTGCTGTTCGCCGCCGGGCTCGGGCTGCCCATTCCCGAGGAGATCCCCATTCTCGCCGCCGGGGCGCTGGCCGCCGAGGACGTCGTCCGCTGGTGGATCGCGCTCCCGGTGTGTCTGTTCGGCGTGCTGGCCGGCGACAGCGTCCTCTACTGGGTCGGTCGGCACTGGGGCGAGCACATCCTCGACTGGCGCATCGTGCGCTGGGTGCTCACCCGCGAGCGGGAAGAGCGCCTGAAGGCGGCCTACCACCGGCATGGCGTGAAGATCGTCGTCACCGCGCGACACATCGCGGGCGTCCGGGCCGCGGCGTTCCTCACGGCGGGCATCGTGCAGCTTCCGTTCGGCCGGTTCCTCGCCGTGGACGCCGGCGCGGCGCTGATCGGCATCCCGCTGTCGTTCGGCCTGGCGTTTCTCTTCACGGATCAGCTCGCGCGGCTCATCGCCGACATCCACCGCATCGAGCGATGGGCGATGCTCGTCGGGCTCGGGCTGCTCGCCGCGTGGCTGGCCGTGCTCGCGTATCGCCGCGCGCACCGCGCCGCTCGAGCGGAGCGCGTCGAGTGAGAAGTGCTATAGTCCGTGGCGTCGTGGCCGATCGTAACCCCTGGCGCGCAATCTTCCGACTGCTCGAGCGTGACGAGCGCGTCTTCGCGGTCCTCCTCGCCGTGGTCATGGTCGGCGGCCTGGCGACCCTGGGCCTCGTCCGGCTGCGCCCGCGTTACCAGATCGACCTCTACTCGCTGGTGTTCTGGTTCGCCGCCTACAAGCTGGGGGTGTTCGCGCTCGTGACCGTCAACCCTCGCAACACCCGCGCCACGTTCATCGGCGCCCTCGGGATCGACCTCGCCGTGGTCTTCGTGCTGCTCTGTCTCACCGGCGGCGGCGACAGCCCGTTCGTCAACCTGTTCTTCCCGCTGGTCGCGGTGAATGCCTACTACTTCGGCCGGTGGATGGGGCTCTTCCTCACCGCCGTGGCCGGCGTGCTCTACTGGGCCGCGGCGTGGCTCGCGCCGCCCGAGACGGCGTGGACCGCGGTGGTGATCCTGATGGGCATGGTGGGGCTCCCCGCGTACGCGCTGGGGCACGTGGCCGACCGCGAGCGTCGCGCCCGCGCGGAGGTCGAGCGGCTGAACGACGAGCTGAAGGGCACGCTGTCGCAGCTCCAAGCGGCGCAGGAGGAGTTGGTGGTGGCCGAGCGCATGGCCACCGTCGGCCGCCTGTCGCTGAAGGTCGCCCACGAGGTGCGGAACCCCATCAGCGCCATCGAGCTCAACGCGGAGATGCTCCAGGACATCGTGCGCGGTCACGGCGGCGCGGAGGCGGACGAGGCGGTCGGCCTCGTGGCCGCGATCCGCGATCAGGTGAACGCGCTCGACGCCCTCACCGAGGAGTATCTGACCTTCGCGCGGTTCCCGCGGCCCCACTTCGAGGACGAGTCCGTCAACGGCCTCGTGCAGGAATTGACGGAGTTCGTCCGGCCGGTGGCCACGCGCCAGGGGCTGGTCGTGCGGGCCGAGATCGATCCCGCGGTGCCCATGCTGGAGATCGACCGCGGCCTGCTGCGCCAGGCGATCCTGAACCTCGTCAAGAACGGGCTCGAGGCGCTCTCGCGGGGCGGGGAGCTGATCCTCACCAGTCGGCTCGTCGGCGAGGCCGTCGAGATCTCGGTCGCCGACAGCGGTCCCGGGATCGACGCGGGCGTGGCGCACAAGCTGTTCGAGCAATTCTTCACGACCAAGCCCCAGGGGTCGGGGCTCGGGTTGTCGATCACGCGCCAGATCACCGAGGAGCACGGCGGGGAGCTGATCTGGAAGAATCGTCCTGGCGGTGGCGCCGTGTTCACGATCCGGCTGCCCATCAGGCGGACCGTCCATGTCTGAGACGGCCAAACTATTAGTGGCCGACGACGACCCGGGGCTCCGCGAGAGCCTGGAGCGTACGCTCACCCGCGAGGGCTATCGGGTGGTGGTGGCCTCCGACGGCCGCGCCGCGCTCGAGCGCCTCCAGGGGGGCGGCATCGATCTCGTCCTCACGGATCTCAAGATGCCAGGCCTCACGGGCATCGAGCTGCTGCACGCCGCGAAGGCGATCGCGCCCGACATCGACGTGATCCTCCTCACCGCCTTCGGCACCATCGAGGAAGCCGTGCAGGCGATGAAGGACGGCGCCTACGACTTCCTCACCAAGCCGTTCCAGCGGGCGCAGCTGCTGCGCGTCGTCCGCCAGGCCCTCGAGCGTCGTGACCTGATCCAGCAGAACCGCGCGCTGCAGCAACGACTGGACGCGCTCCTGCAGCATGGCGCCGTCGTCGGCAACAGCCCAGCCTTCCGGCGCATGATCGCGCTCATCGAGCAGGTCGCGGACAGCTCGGCCACCGTCCTCATCCAGGGCGAGAGCGGCACCGGCAAGGAAGGCGCGGCCCGGCTCATCCACCAGCGATCGGGTCGCAAGGACGGCCCCTTCGTCGCCGTCAACTGTGCGGCCCTGCCGGAACCCCTGCTGGAGTCGGAATTGTTCGGCTACGAGAAGGGGGCGTTCACGGGCGCGGCGGGACGGAAGGAGGGGCGGTTCGAGCTGGCGAACGGGGGGACCCTGTTCCTCGACGAGGTCGCCGATCTCTCGCTCGTCACCCAGCCCAAGATCCTGCGCGTGCTCCAGGAAGGCGAGTTCGAGCGGCTGGGCGGGACGCGAGCCGTCAAGGTCGACGTCCGTATCGTGACCGCGACCAATCAGGATCTCGCGCAGATGGTCCGGGACAAGCGGTTCCGCGAGGACCTCTACTACCGGCTCAAGGTCATCACGATCAACGTGCCGCCGCTGCGCGAGCGCCGGGAAGACATCCGGGTTCTCGCCGAGCACTTCCTGCGGCTGTACGCCGCCAAGAACAACCGCGTGCTGGGCGGGTTCACGGACGAGGCGTTCCGCCGGCTCGAGGGCTACTCGTGGCCGGGGAACGTGCGGGAGCTGGAAAACGTCGTCGAGCGCGGCGTGGTGCTGGCGCGCAGCGCCCTCATCGACGTCGCCGACTTGCCCGAGGAGATCGCGGGCGCCACGCCGTTGCCCGAGGGCGTCCTCTCCGTCCGCATCGGCACCCCGCTGGCCGAGATCGAGCAACGCTTGCTCGAGGCGACGCTGCTGGCCACCAAGGGCAACAAGACATTGACGGCGAAGCTGCTCGGCATCGATCCACGCACCGTCTCGCGCAAGCTCGAGCGCTGGGACGAGGCCGACGACGAGCACACCCCCGAGCCTCCCGCCCTATGAATACCCGGCCAATACCGAGGACCGCCACGGGTTCCCCGGGGCGGTCCGAGCGGCGCTGGGGGGTAGGGGGGGCCATGTCGTGGTCCCCCATGTCGGTCGATAAATGAAGAAGCCGGGGCCATTTCGGGGCCCCCATCCATGAAAGTCTTGATGCTGACGCGTGAGTACCCGCCGCAGATCTACGGGGGGGCGGGGGTGGTCGTCGGCGAGCTCACGCGCGCGCTCCAGCGGCGCATGGGTGTCGAGGTCCGATGCTTCGGCGAGCGCGCGCCCTCCACGGACGGCGTCGTCGTGCGCGGCTACACGCCGTGGGATCGGCTGGCCGCCGGTCCGGAGGGGCCGCGCTTCGCGCCCACCCTGGAGACGCTGTCCATCGCGCTGGCCATGGCGCGCGATCCGGTGGACGCGCAGGTCGCGCACGCCCACACCTGGTACGCGGACATGGCGGGCGTGTGGATCCGCACGCTCCACCGCATCCCGCTGATCGTCACGCTGCACAGCATGGAGCCGCTGCGCCCGTGGAAGGCCGACCAGCTCGGCAGCGGGTATCTGCTGTCGACGTGGATCGAGAAGACGGGGGTGGAGGCGGCCGACCGCGTCATCGCGGTGTCGGCGCAGATGCGGCAGGACATCCTGCGGCACTTCGCGGTCGATCCCGATCGGGTCGTGGTGATCCACAACGGCATCGATCCCGAGCGCTTTCGCCGGGTGGACCGCCGGGACGCGCTCGACCGGCGCGGGGTGCGGACGCCCTACGTGCTGTTCGTCGGGCGGATCACCGATCAGAAGGGGATCTTTCACCTCCTGGAAGCGGCGCGCAAGCTGCCGGCCGGCGTGCAGCTCGTGCTGTGTGCGTCGGCGCCCGACACCCCGGAGATCGAGCAGCGGCTGCGGACCGCGCTCTCCGAGCATCCGAACGCGCTCTGGATCTCGGAGATGGTGCCGGTCGACGAGGTGATCCAGCTCTACAGCCACGCCGCCGTGTTCGCCTGCCCCTCGGTCTACGAGCCCTTCGGTCTCATCAATCTCGAGGCGATGGCCTGTGGCACGCCGGTGGTCGCCTCCGGCGTCGGCGGCATCCTGGAAGTCGTCGAGGACGGCCGGACGGGTCTGCTCGTCCCACCCGGCCGCCCCGACGAGCTGGCCGACGCGCTGCGGCGGGTCCTGGACGACCGCGACCTCGCGCGTGCCTTCGGCGAGGCGGGCCGTCGCCGCGTCGAGGAGCGGTTCAGCTGGGCCACCGTCGCCCAGCAGACCGAGCGCGTGTACGCCGACGCGATCGCCGACTTCTCGGCAGACCGATGAAAAACGGCCATCTGCGTCGTTGCCTCCTCGTCCCGCTCCCTGCGGCGTATGCGGCATACGCCTCAGTCGGGGACTCGTCGGCGCCTAGCATCTGGCCATTTTTGATCGGCCTGCGGCTTTCTGCCCACGCCTGACATGCTGGAGCGGATCCGGGGGTTCGTGTTCGATCTGGACGGGTGTGTGTGGAACGGGCACGCGTTGAACCCCGGGGCCAGGGAGACGCTGCTTGCCCTGCACGCCGCCGGCCGGCGGCTGGCCTTCATCTCCAACAACTCGCGCGCCACCGGGGACGAGCTGCGCGCGCGGCTGCACGGCCTCGGCGTGAGCGTGGCCGAGCACGTCCTGACTCCGCTCGAGATCATCGGGCGTGTGATCGCCGACGCCCACGGTCCGTCGCGCGTGCTCGTGATGGGCGCCGACGAGTTGGCGCGGGCGGTGGCCCGGGGCGGCCACGAGATCGTGGCCATGAAGCGATACCGCGAGGCCACCGTGGTCGTCGTCGGCAACGACTTCGACCTCACGTACGAGCGGCTCACGGCCGCGGCCCGCGCGGCCGCGGCGGGGGCCCCGCTCGTCACGCCGAACGTCGATCCGCGCCTGCCCATCGAGGACGGCGATTTCATGCCGGGCTGCGGAGCGATCGTGCAAGCGGTCGCCGTGGCCGCCGGCCGATCGCCGATCGTGGTCGGCAAGCCGGAGCCGCCCTTGTTCACGATCGCGCTGGAGCGGCTCGGGCTCGTCGCCGCCGAGGTCGCGATGGTGGGAGACAGCGTGCCATCCGACGTCCGGGGCGGGCATGCCGTCGGCATGTCGACGGTGCTCTACGCGCCGGCGGGCGCGAGCGACGTCGGCGAGGCGGATGTGGTCGTGTCGTCCTTCGCGGAGCTGGCGCAGCGAGCCGAGCTGGGGGCGCCGGCGCAGAAAAAATGAGGGCTTGCCGGGGTCGCCTTGCTAGCATCCCCGATATGAGCTTCCTCGATTCGCTCGTCCGATACTTCGATGGCCGCGAGCGCGAGTCGACCACGGGGCGGTTCAGGGGAGCCGACGCGCCGGGCGGGACCCTGGGCCCCGGTCTGAGCTTCAAGGGCGAGATCAGCGGCGAGGGCGACCTCTTCATCGCGGGCGGCTTCGAGGGTGAGATCAACGTCACCGGGACCGTCCGCGTGGGCGAGGACGCCGAGGTCGAGGCCAACATCACGGCCGGCATGATCGTGGTCGCCGGGGTCGTGCGCGGCAATGTCTCGGCGAACACCCACGTCGAGATGCTGCCGTCGGGGACGCTGACCGGCACGGTGAAGAGCGGCAGTCTCGTCGCCGCCGAAGGCGCCTCCCTTCGCGGCGAGGTGTGGCTCGAGCGTCCCTCGCGCGGCGCCGAGGGAGATCTGGCCCGCCTGCCGGCCGCCTCGCGAGCCTGAGCCCACCGCGCGGAGCTCAGAACTCCCGGACGATCCCACCGAGGATCGCGTAGTCGAAGGCTCGCTCATGGGTCAGCGGCAGCTCGACGCCGAAGCGCACGGTCGTGCGGGGCAGCGGGCGCACGTTGAGCCCGGGCGTCACGTACAGCTGGGTACGTCCCCGTAGCGCCGGTCCTCCCTCGTCGTCGGTGCCTCGCAGACGACTGACGGTCGTGAGCTCGACCAGCGGCGTGACACGCCGGGTCAGCAGGTAGCCGACGGCGACTCCTGCGGTCAACGTCTGCTCGCGCTCGCCGCGGACGTTGGCGTTGAGGTTCCATTCGTAGGCGATCTCGGCGAGGACGTCGAACGGGCCCAGCGCGACCGCGCCCCGAAGGAACGCCTCCACCGCCGCCTCGCCGCCGAGCCCGCGACGCGCGGAGCCGGTCGGGAGCGTCGCCTCGAAGCCCACCGCGATGAGGGAGGGCACGTCGTAGAACTTGAACAGCAGGAACTTGTTCTCGATCTTCAGATCGCCGGCCCCGCCCGCGAAGCCGCCGTCCCGCGGATCACGGAGGACGATCGGGACCTCGAGCTCGATCTGCCAGCGCGGCAGCAGCGGCAGCTCGATCGCGCCCACCACCGTGGTCTCGCGACCCTCGTGGCTCTTGACGTGGGCGACCTTCAGCTCCAGCTCGCGCTCGATCACCGGGCGGCCGGTCACGAGGGGGTAGAAGAACTCCAGATTGGGATCCGCCTCGTCGGCAAGCGCCGTCTGCGCGGGCACGAGCACGATGAAGACGAGGAAGACGAGCGGCCAGATTCGCATCGATCGAGCTCCTGCACGACCCGACGGGTTTCTGGCTGGCTGTACGGCCGGCAACGGCCGTGGCTGGCTGATCGCGTGGCGGGGACGAGCCCGGCCCTACTTGGTCAGGATCAACTTTCCGGCGCGCGTGATGGTGAGGCGGTACTCCTCCGCCCGGTGCTCGATGACGACCTCGCGCCCTTCCCCGAACAGATCGGCGCTCCGGATCGTCCGTCGCAGGATCGCCTTCGTTGAAGGCTTCGGCTCGACGTGCGGAACGGGGCTCACCTCACACCGTCACGATCTGCTGGGCCAGGTAGTTGCCCTCGCCGACCTGCTCGATGAGGGTGAGCTGGGCCTCGAGCCAGTTGGCGTGATCCTCCTCGCCCTCGAGGATCTCGGCCAGCATCTCGCGGCTGCCGTTGTCGCCGAGGCTTCGGCACAGCTCGATGGCGGCGTTGAGCGCCTTGACGGCCGCCCTCTCGACGTCGAGATCGAGCCGGAGCTGCTCGGGAACCGTCTGGCCGACGTTGACCTTGCCCAGGCGTTGCAGGTTGGGAAGGCCTTCCAGGTACAGGATGCGGGCGATCAGCTGGTCGGCGTGCTTCATCTCGCCGATCGACTCTTCGCGAACCTTCTTCCAGAGCCGCTGGTAGCCCCAGTTCTCGCACATCCGGGCGTGGATGAAGTACTGGTTGACCGCGGTCAGCTCGGCCGTGAGGACGTCGTTGAGCGCCGCGATGATCTGATCATGCCCTTTCATGCGTACGACTCCACGGGCACGGAGGCGGCGTGCACGGACCGGCCGCGGACGTCGTGGACGAGGCGGTCGAGCATGGACAGGCACGCCCCGCAGTCGGCGCCCGCGCCACAGGACTCGGAGATCTCCTCGGCGCTTCGCGCGCCAGCGGCGACCACGCCACGGAGCTCGTGCTCGGAAAGGGCTCGGCAGAGACAGACGATCATGATCGGATCATGCGACGCCGGCCGGCTCGCGCGCGGGACGCGGGCGGTCGGCCGCCGCCCCGGTGACGCCGAAGAAGAGCGTGGCGGCGACCAGCAGATAGCTGGCATAGGCGATCACCTCGAGCAACGAGGGACGCGCGCGGTATCCCGCGAGTCCCCCGAGGAACCCGCCGAGAATCCCGCGATCGCTCAGAAGGTGCGAGGTGTCCCAGAGCGTCGGCGACGCGGGCAGGAGACCGAAGCCCTCGAGCTTGCCGACCCCGGCGCTGAAGAGGCCGGCGGCGACGAGCAGGAGCAGGAGGGACGTGACGGCGAAGAAGCTGCGCAGGCTCACGTGGCGGCCGCTGTGGAAGATGGCCCAGCCGAGCACGGCGGCGGTCGCCACGCCGAGGGCGCCGCCGAGGAGCCCCGCCCAGCCCGTGACGCTGGTCTGGGTCATCAGGCCCCACAGGAAGAGCACCGTCTCCGCGCCTTCCCGGAAGACTCCCACGAACGCGATGGTGGCGACCACCCAGATCCGATGATCGGCGCCCGCCTCTTCGATGCGGCGCTGCACGTCGCCCTTGATGGCCCGTGCGTGCTGCCGCATCCACCAGCCATGCCACGTCAGCACGACCACCGCGACGAAGAGCACCACGGTCCCGATGAGGTCGGGTCCGAAGTCGAGCAACGGCCCGGAGAAGACGCTGATGGCGATCCCGGCCAGCACGCTGGCGGCGGCGCCCAGGATTCCTCCGAGGGTGACGTACCGGTACTGATCGCGGGCGCCCAGCTTGTCCAGATAGGTGTAGACGATACCGAGCAGCAGCGCGGCCTCGAACGCCTCGCGGAGCGTGATGATGAAGGTGGCGCCCATCGGCGGTTACTCGGCGACGATGCGGCCCTTCGCCGTCGTTTCGTGATACTCGCCGACGAACGGATACGTCCCCGCCTTGAGCGCGCGCACGCGGATCTTCATGGTCTTGCCGGCCGGAATGACCTTCTCGATTCGGAGCTCCTTGCTCTCGAACTCCTCCGGCGTGGCGTCCTTGTTGGTGACCACCAGCACGAACGGCTCGCCGGCCTTGACCTTGATCTCGCTGGGCTGGAACCGGTTCTTCTCGATGGTGACGGGGATCTCGACCTCGGCCGCCGCGGCCGTCAGGGCCGCCAGCGCGAGACATGCGAACATCAGCGGTAGCACGAACCCGAATCGGCGCATCGGATGCCCTCCTGGGCGTTCTCAAGCCATC
>WNGF01001572.1_pt1 | contig 40365 bp, 38 predicted proteins | sample 5400641 | NCBI WGS metagenome assembly WNGF01 (sample SAMN13153371, study PRJNA577476) | soil metagenome | isolation source: 80 cm soil or saprolite under grassland replicate 2 | place: USA:California | collected 2016-06-15 | reverse complement strand
GGTGCTCAGGGGTTTATGCTGCGCTTGCTTTCCTACAGCTACTACCTGGATCGTGGCGAGCTTCAGGCAGCAGCGGCGGCGCTAATGGAAACTGAATCCGTCTTCCAGCAGTTGGACTCGCAATTCCCGCCCGCAATTTATACGGTATTCGTTTTCGGCAACGCGTTCGTCCGGCGCGATGCCGCTGCGGCACGCCTCTGGTCGGAGCGCATGCAGGCTAAGAAGCCAACCGACTTCAATGTCGATTACTGGCTGGCGAAGAGCTCCCTGCACTGGATCGAAGGCGATCTCGAAGAGGCGGACACGGCTTGGGGGAAAGCCCATGAGTTGGCCGAGCGGCTTCCAAAACTCGGAGCGTATGAATCCGACCGCTTTGCTTGTTTGCGACTGCGCGAGGCCATGGATATTCAGCCGCAGCCAAATCCAACTTATGCTGCGGGAAAACCTACTGCATAAACCAGCCGTGGCTCACGACCAGCGACTGGCCGGTGAGCGCATTGGACTCGAAGGCCGCGAAGAACAGCGCGGTCTCGGCCACATCCTGGACGGTGGTGAACTGGCCATCGACGGTGTCCTTCAGCATCACGTTCCGGATCACCTCCTGCTCGGATATGCCCAGTTCTTTGGCCTGTTCGGGGATCTGCTTATCCACCAGCGGCGTGCGCACGAAGCCGGGACAGATCACATTGCAACGCACGTTATGCTCGGCGCCTTCTTTCGCGACAACCTTCGCGAGCCCCTCCAGCCCGTGCTTGGCGGCAACGTAAGGCGCCTTGAGCTTGGAAGCTTCCTTGGAGTGCACCGAGCCCATGTAGATAATGCTGCCGCCACTTCCCTGCCGGTACATGTGCCGCAGCGCGCCGCGGGTGGTGAGAAACGCGCCGTCGAGGTGGACCGCAAGCAGCCGCTTCCAGTTTGCGAATTCAAACTCGTGCACCGGAGCGACGATCTGAATCCCGGCATTACTCACCAGAATGTCGATTTTGCCGAAGAGCTGCACCACCTTGTCGATGCCCTCTTCGACCTGCTGCTCGTCTGTGACGTCCATCGCGACGGCAGCACACTGCCGGCCCGTATTGTCGAGTTCTCTGGCAGTGGCGTTGGCCGCCTCCAAATTGAGATCGGCGATGGCGACCCTTGCCCCCTCGCGAACAAAGGTCTTTGCGATTTCCCTGCCGATACCGCTTGCGGCGCCGGTGACAACGGCAACCTTGTCCCTCAAACGCATCGTTATACCTCGATTCCGCAGGCCCTCGAGCTGCCGCACCATCTTTCCACGAGCCCGGGAGGGCCCATCGGGAGCGCCGGCCGTTGGTTTGCTCACGCGCGCAAGAAGTCGTTTCGACTCACCCGACCCGCCGCCATGATAGCGCAGGGCCGGCTTGGCAGCCTGCCAGGTGCCGCGGCCGCTTGGGACAGAAGCCCGTGAGAAAATGAATTGAGCACACCTGACCCCATGAACGACACCTCAACCCCGCTGATGCGGCAGCATGCCGCCATCAAGAAGGAGCACCCCACCGCGCTCCTTTTCTTCCGCGTGGGCGACTTCTACGAGCTTTTTCTCGAGGACGCGGTCGTCGCCGCGCGCGAGCTGCAGATCACCCTCACCTCGCGGCAGAAGGTGGACGGCGTGGCGCTGCCCATGTGCGGCGTGCCCTATCATGCGGCCGAGAGCTATATCTCCAAGCTCATCCGCAAGGGCTACAAGGTCGCCATCTGCGACCAGGTGGAGGACCCCAAGCTGACGAAGAAGCTGGTGCGCCGCGAGGTGACGCGCGTGGTCACGCCCGGCACCGCGGCCGACAGCCAGCTCGGAGGAGAAGAGAATAATTTCCTGTGCGCCGTCGCGCGGCACGCGGGCGCAGTCGGCGGGGTGCTGGGCTTCGCCGCGCTCGATCTCTCCACCGGCGAGTTTCGCGCCACGGAATTCAGCGGCCCCGAGGCCGACCGGCGCCTGGCCGACGAGTTGCAAACGCTGCGCCCGCGCGAGCTGCTTTATGCCGCCTCGCTGCCGCTGTTTCAGAGATCGGCGACGCAGCAGAGCCTGCCTTCCCAGGTTAGCGGCGTAGACTCAGGCGCAACGTCCCCCGCTGAGTCGCCAAGTATCCCACTCAATGAAAAGAACGTTGAGTGGGGCACCCAGGCCTTCATGCGCTGGAGCGAGACGCCGCTCGACGACTGGATCTTTGCCGCCGACTACGCCATTCCGTTGCTGGAGAACCACTTTGGCGTGCTCTCGCTGGAGGGCTTCGGACTGGCAGGCCGAACGGCCGCCGCTTGCGCCGCGGGGGCCATTCTCCACTATGCGCGGCAGACCCAGGCGCGTGGCCTGCACTCCCAGGTCAGCGCCCAAATACAGGGCGCGGGACGTTCTTCCATAGAATCTGGGGCACCTGCGATCGCTACGCAGCGCGGATCGCTCGACCACGTCGACCGCATCGGCTACTACGAGCGCCAGAACTGCCTGATCCTCGACGCGGTGACCGTGCGTAACTTAGAGCTGATCGAGCCGCTCTTTTCCAGCTCGGGCGACGTTACTCTGTTCCGCGCGCTCGACCACACGCTGACGCCGATGGGCAAGCGCCTGCTGCGCTCGTGGATGCTCCGGCCCTCAATTGACATCGCAGAGCTCGAGCAGCGCCTCGACGCCGTCTCCGCCGCGCTCTCCGCGCTGATCGAGCGCGAGGAGCTGCGCCGCGCGCTGGACGGCATTCTCGACATCGAGCGCCTGCTGAGCCGCATCGCGCTGGAGACGGCCAACCCGCGCGACATGCTTGCGCTGACCGCATCGCTGGGGCGGCTGCCCGGTGTGCGCCAGGGCCTGCTGCAGCTGGCGGCCGCGCGCTTTGCGTCGCTGCACAGCCTGCTCGACGAGTGCGCCGATGTCCGCGAGCGCATCGAGCGCACCATCGTCGCCGAGCCGCCGATCACGCTCGCCGACGGTGGAGTGATTCGAGACGGGGTCGATGCCGAGCTCGACGAGCTGCGCGACATCAGCCGCAACGGCAAGCACTACATCGCGCGCATCGAACAGCGCGAGCGCGAGCGCACCGGCATCAACTCTCTGAAAGTGAAGTTCAATAATGTCTTTGGCTTCTACATCGAGATCAGCAAGGCCAACCTGCAGCACGCCCCCGCCGATTACGAGCGCAAGCAGACGCTGGTGGGCGCCGAGCGCTACACCACGCCGGAGCTGAAGGAGCACGAGGCCAAGGTGCTCGCGGCGGAAGAAAAAATCGTCGCCATCGAGCGCCGGCTCTTCGGCGAGCTGCGCCAGGCCATCGCCGCCGAGGCGCGCCGCATCCGTCAGAGCGCGCTGGCGCTGGCGGAGATCGACCTGCTGCTCTCCTTTGCGCATCTCGCGGCCCTGCGCAACTACTGCCGCCCGCAGTTTGTGCAAGGAGCTCAGCTGCTCGAGGTCCTCGAGGGCCGTCACCCGGTGATCGAGCAGCCCGAACTCACCGGCTCGAACGATCGCTTCATCCCCAACGATCTTTTTCTCGGTAGTGAGGACGGCGCGCGGCAATCCATCCTGGTCATCACCGGGCCGAACATGGGTGGCAAGTCGACCTATCTGCGGCAGACCGCGCTCATCGTGCTGATGGCCCAGATCGGCTCGTTTGTGCCGGCCACGCGGGCGCGGCTCTCGATTGTGGACCGCATCTTCACCCGCATCGGCGCCTCGGACAATCTGGCGCGCGGCCGCTCGACCTTCATGGTGGAGATGACGGAGACCGCGGCCATCCTCAACACGGCCACCGCGCGTTCCTTGGTCCTGCTGGATGAGATCGGGCGCGGAACGGCCACCTATGACGGGCTGGCCATCGCCTGGGCGGTGGTGGAGTACATTCACCGCCACAGCCGCGCCATGACGCTGTTTGCGACGCACTACCACGAGCTGACCGATCTGGAAGAGCTGCTCGAGTCGGTAAAGAATTATCACGTCAGCGTCAAGGAGAGCGCGGGAAACATCGTCTTTTTGCGCAAGGTCTCGCCCGGGGCGGCCGACAAAAGCTACGGCATCGAGGTGGCCAAACTCGCGGGGCTGCCGGCCGAGGTGATCGAGCGCGCCCGCGAGGTGCTGCACAAGCACGAAAGCGCCGAGCACGCCGCCACTACGCAGCTTGCGACGTCTGCAAAAGCGGGGGCGGAGAAGTCCGGCCCGGTGCAGTTGACGATCTTCACCCCGGTCTCAAACTCAGTGCTCGATCGGCTGCGCGCAGCTGACCTCGACTCGCTCACTCCTCGTGAGGCGCTGAACCTGCTTTATGAGTTAAAGAAGCAGGTGGAGTGAAGCTTCACTTCGATAGTATTGTGGGGGCATCCTGAGGGCAGCAAGGACCCCAGCAGCGCTGGCATTATCAGTGCAGTTGCAAGCTTTTCAAGCAGTGCGCTTCCTCACCCGCCTGCCGCAATCAACGCAAGAGCAAAAGCACAGTCCCGCAGGTTGCTGGTTGAAAAGCTCCGAAGTTTACGCGATATGTGCTGCGCAGGGGTCCTTCGCTGCGCTCAGGATGACCCTTCATATGGGGCATTCGCTCCAACTCACGATCGCCCGATAACTCCAGCTATTGCACCTGCTTCATGTAGTCGCTGACGGTCACAAAGCGATAGCCCTTGCCCTTGAGCCCCGCGATCAGCTCCGGCAATTGCGCGGTGGTGGTGGTCAGCTCGTGGAAGACCAGCACGTGCGTGGTCAGGCCCTTCTTCTCGCGCTGCTCGATGGCCTTGAGCACCGACTGCGCGAGCGACGGCTTGGGGCAGCCCACCGCCTTGCCTGCGCACAGGTAGTCGAGCGAGTTTATGTCGCGCAGCGCGGGCGGGTTGTGGCTGGAGATGCTCAGGACGCGGTAGCCGCGCTTTTCCAACTCCCGGCGCGCGCTGTCGGTCAGGTCCCAGTCCGGCGGGCGCAGGTATTCCGGCTTCGATCCGGTGACGGTCTCCACTATCTTCGCGCCCCGCTCAACATCGGCCAGCACCCAGGCGCGGCCCTTTTTGGCCTCGGCGATGCGCAGATCGGCATGGCTGTAGGTGTGGTTTTCGATCTCATGTCCGCGCCGCAGCACGTCGCGGGCCGCGATCAGGCACGATACGCCGATATTGGTCTCGTACCTCTTTTCGCCCCAAGTCTTCGGGGTCAGCCTCCAGCCCATCACAAAAAAGGTGGCCTTGACGTCCTCGTGCGCGAGCACGTCGAGCAGTCCCGTGCCCGGCTGGTTGACGCCATAAAGAACATAGGGCCGCGGGCCATCGTCAAAGGTGAGGGCGATCAGTTTTTCGGCGGCGCTGCACGGCAGGGCAAGCGCAAGCAGCAGTACGGAAATGGGCAGAATGATCCTTCTCATAATGACCCTTGGGGAATGAGTTTTGCTTTCGTGATTACTACATTGTAAGCTGCAGGATTCCGCAGGGGAAGTTTTCTTTTACACTCAAGTGCATGCCCTCGCTGCTGGTCCGTGGCGTGCTGTTCGATCTGGATGGTGTGCTGGTGGATAGCACCGCCGGCGTCACCCGCGTCTGGCGCGACTGGGGCACCCGCCAGGGACTCGATCCCGATGCTACCGCATACACTGCGCACGGGCGGCGCGCCATCGACACCGTGCGCCTGCTGGCGCCCACGCTGGACGCGGAGGCCGAGCTGCGCGAGCTGGAGCGCCGCGAAATCCGCGAATCGCACGACGTGGTGGCCTTTCCCGGTGCCGCGCGCCTGCTGGCCGCGCTGCCTGCGAAGCGCTGGGCCATCGTTACCAGCGGAACGCGCGATTTGGCCACGCACCGGCTTCGCACCGCGGGGCTCCCCGTGCCGGAGCGGATGATCACTGGCACCGATCTGGAAGAGGGCAAGCCGCATCCTGAGCCCTTCCTGCGGGGCGCCGCGCTGCTGGGGATGAAGCCCTCCGCCTGCGTCGCGGTGGAAGATGCGCCCAACGGCATCGTCTCCGCGCTGGCTGCGGGAATGCCGGTGCTCGCCGTCGCCACCACATACCCCGCCGCCGAACTCGCCCAGGCCACCGCGCTGCTGCCCTCGCTTGCCGCGCTGCAGTGCGCCATGACGGGCGAAATGATCCAGTTGACCTGGTAAGCCGGACATCGGTCCCGGCCTCAATCCTCTCCACCGGTCAAAGACCCAAGAAATTGACAGCTCCGGGAGCCTGAGGCACACTTGACCGCATTGCACGCGACGCGTGGAAGAAGATTCCAGCGGGGACGAGTCTGCCCCTGCAAGCCAAAAGCGGGCTTGCTGGGGACCCCGAGAAAACAATTAAGGAGCCGAATTCGTGACCATGAAAGCGAACTCGCGCCTGGTGAACGGCGTCACTGTGGTCGATCTCAGCGGCAGCCTCACCAGCGATGAAGGCAGCCGCCTCTTGCGCAATACGGTGCAGGAGCTCTCAAGCCAGGGCAGCCGGAACATTCTGCTCAACCTCGGCGAGGTCACACGCGTGGACACCTCGGGCATCGGCGAGCTGGTCAGCGCCTTCACCAGCGTGCGCAGCGCGGGCGGCGATCTGAAACTGTCAAATCCCACGCGCGAAGTAACTGACCTGCTGCAGATCACCAAGCTCTGCACGGTGTTCGATGTTCAGCAGGATGAAGCCTCGGCCCTCGCTGCCTTTGAGGAAAAGTCCGCCGCAATTTGACCGCCAGCAAGCCGACTGAGGGCGCCGTGAAGCCGCTTTTTAACCTGCGCGTTCAAAGCACAGCAGCGCAGCCGCCGACGAAATTGCGTGCAGCGAATCTGCTGTACTGAGCTCAACAAGGCAACTTTCCGGTTGCCTTTTTCCACCTGGGCGCACTGGACATCCCGGCCCACCGGGAAGGAAAATAGACGCCATGCCACGCATACGGGCCATTACCTACTGTGTCGCATCTCATGCGCAGGTTGCGCAGCGCTTCGGATGGAACGAGGAGCAGCTCGCCGATCTCGCGAACTTCCGCACCCGCTCCGATTTCACTCCGCGCGAGAAGACCGCGCTGGAGCTGGCCGAGCGCGAATCGCTCGACTCGCACAATGTGGACGACGACTTCTGGGCCCGGCTGCGCGAGCACTTCGACGAGGGCGAGATCATCGAACTCGCCGCTACTATCGGCTTGTTCAACTATTTCACGCGCTTCAACAACGCGCTTCGATTGGAAAGCACCAAATGATCCGGCTCGGCCTGATTTGCGCTGCTCTGCTGCTTGCCAGCCCCGCTTTGCTGTTTGCAGAGCAGGCCGCCACCACACCCGATATGCAGTCGCAGACAAAACCGGACCACGACGCGGAACGGGCGGACCCTGGTTTTCCCCAGCCGGACGCAACTCAGGATGAGCCGCTGCCCCGGGGTCGCCTGGATTGCGCTCCCGCCCCGCGGGCCCACACGCTTCTGGGACAGTACGGCTGCGTCTCCGGGAGGATCTCCCGAATCGTCTTCACGCGGAAGGGCAACATTCGTCTGTATCTCTGCCCCAAGGACCAGTGCCCATTTCACGCCACGGTGTATGCGGACGATGTCGAGAATGTAGGAAGCCTGCTGCACCTCCGCGGCAGGCTGGTGGCGATCGATGGCGACGTTCGCCTGTACCACGGTGTCCCTGAGATCAAAATCACGGACCGCGATCAGATCAGCGTCACCGCCGGCGGCTCGCATGAAAACGATGTCGCTCCGCCGGGAACGGTCAAAGAGAGGCGCAAGCGGGAAGTGCCAACGGAAAAGGCCCGGTAGGGGTGCCCGGCAACCGGTAGTTGGCTTTCTGGGCGCCAGCTCACCAATTCCCTTTCAACTCCGAGAGCGGATAAAAGGTGCCTCGCCACACCACGCCGCCGCGCGCCAGCGTCAGCACAGTGGAGCGCAGCAGGGCGTAGGCCATCAGCAACGTGGCCGCAGGATGCAGCCAGACGTAGGCGGCAGAGGTTCCAGTGCGGCGCGCCATGGCGATGTAGACGACAAATAGACAGGCCAGTGCAGTCGCGTATCCGGCACGCGCCCAGCCTATGGAAAACGCCGTACCCAGCCACGGCCCAAGATTCAGCCACAGCGTCCCAAAGACGGCCAGCACCGCGAGTGGGAGGTTGTAGCGCAGGAAGGCGAAGAAGTTTTTGGTGAGGTTTCTCACCACGCCGCGCGCACCCACGGCCCAGCGCACGCTCAACATTCCCTCGCCGATCGCCACGCGTGAGGGCAGCCCCGCCTGCTTCACCTTCTGCGAGAGGCGCATGTCATCCACGACGCTCAATCGCATGGATTCGAATGTGCCGATCTTTTCGTAGACCTCGCGGCGAATCAGGTTAAAGGCGCCTACGCCGACCACGTCCCTGGCCTTGGGGTCCCGCACCTTCCAGGGACGGTTGGCGAAGAGGAACATGGCCTGAAAAGCCATGGTCATCATGCGCTCGCCGACGCTCTCCGCCTGCATCTTCGGCATCAACGCTAGGTGTGCGGCCTGCTCCTGCTCGGCATAGCGCACGGCGCGGCGCAGCAGATCGGGCGCATGGACCACGTCGGCGTCGCTGAACAGCAGCCAGTTGCCGGTGGCGAGCTTCGCGGCCTCATACATGGCATGGGTCTTCCCCAGCCAGCGCGCAGGCAGCTCGCGCACGTGCACCACGGTCAGCCGTTCGCCAACGGGGTACCCAGCGCGCCTGTTCTTGGCGTGCTGGGGTGAAAACTCGGCCTTCAGTCGATCGAGGATCGCGCCCGTCGCGTCCTCGGAACGATCATCTACCACTACCAGTTCGTAGTCGGGATAGTCGATGCCGAGCAGCGAGCGCACGGCGGCTTCGATCATCTCCTCTTCGTTGCGCGCCGGAACGAGGATGCTCACCCGCGGGAGAGCCGTGCCCGGTGGAACCGCGAACTCCTGCCGTCTGAGCTCCGGGACCAGCCGCATACCGCGGCGCGCTCCCAATGTGTGATAGAGCCATGCCCCGCCGAGCGCGATGCCGGAGAGCAGGTTCAGCTGTGCCAGTTCGAAGTGCATGGTCCATCCCGCCCATCGGCCTCGGTGCTTCGTCCCTAGCCTCCTTCTTTCGGCTAGGGCGGGGTAGTTGAATGCATCGCCTGCCCACTCGGCCGGCGATCTTCCTGTGGAAGTTGAGGAGCATAGCGCACTCCCAAATAGAGCACCGCCGCCGAAAACGCAATCGCCGCTGAGACCGCTACAAACGCCATCTGCAGGTTCGTGCGGTCCGAGACAAATCCCATCAGGCTCGGTGAAAATGCGTCGCCCAGCAGATGAATGGTGAAGATGTTTACCGCAAAGGCCGTGGAGCGGATGGGAGCCGAGACTGAGTTGAGGATTGCTGCATTAAGAGGCGCTGTGTTCAGCAAGAGGAAGAACTCGCCGAGAAAGATCGCCGGGTACATCGCAGCGCCCTCACTGAAGACGGCCATCAGCACCGCCGGCAGCGCGAGCGTCATGCCGATGGCGGAGAGCAGGCAATGGCCGCCGCGCCGGATCGCCTCCATGCGGTCGCCCAGCCAGCCTCCCAGCATGGTCGCCAGGATGCCTGACGCCAGCGTCATGAGCCCAAAGCGCAGGTTGGCCTCGGCCAGCGGCACGCCCCGGATGCGCGAAAGAAACGTTGGCATCCACACCTGCATGCCTCCGACGGCAAAGGTCATCATGGCCATGCCCAGGGTCGCGGTCCAGAAGGCTCGATTGCGCCAGAGGCCAAGAAACGTGCCACGCTCCAGCGTCACCGCCAGCCGGTCCTGGGCGCCGCGCTTCGGCTCGGGCAAAAAAGGCAGCATCAGCCCCAGCACCACGCCAGGCGCCGCGCCGACCAGGAATGGCGCTCGCCATCCCCAGCGCGCCGAGAGCGCTCCCCCCAACAGGTAACCGAGCGCGGTGCCCACCGGGATTGCGAGGTAGTAGACGGAGAGCACTCGGCCGCGGCGGTACTCGGGATAGAGGTCGGAGAGGAATGAGGGCGCGATGGTCACAAAGGTCGCCTCGCCCACGCCCACCAGCGTGTGCCGTACCATAAGCCCGGCGAAGCTGTGCGTGACAGCAGTCAGCAGCGTTGCGGCGCTCCACAACAGCGCGCCGATGCACATGATCCAGCGGCGGGAGTAGCGGTCGGCCAGCCATCCAATCAGCGGCGCCGTCGCCATGTAGCAGAAGAAGAATGCCGTGGTCAGCAGTCCGAAGCGCGCGTCCGAGCCGGGAAACTCGCGCTGCACCAGCGGCTGCACGGCGAACAGCACCGAGCGGTCGATGTAGTTCACGAAGTTCAGTGCGGTCAGGATGATCAGGGCCGTCGTCGCCCAGTGCATCACGCGCGCCCTCGAAGGAGATTCCACTCTCCCGCTCACTTTTTGCGGGGCCATGTCGCGTCTTGTTTCGTGCGCGGCCAGCGGGCCACGACCAGCGTCCCCAGGCCGCCGCGCGGACGGAACTGCCCGCGCACCTCGCACCATACCGGATCGGCCGCGTTCACGACGTCGTCGAGAATGCGGTTCACGATGTTCTCCTGAAAGATCCCCAGGTTCCGATACTGGTGGATGTATTCCTTTAAGGATTTCAGCTCAAGACACAGATCGCGCGGCACGTAGCGGATCCAGATGGTACCGAAGTCGGGCAGCCCGGTCTTAGGACAGACCGAGGTGAATTCCGGGATGTCGATCTCGATCTCATAGCTGGGGAACTGATTGGGCCAGCATTCAATTGGGGAAAATTCGTGGTCCAGACCGCTGGCGGCGTGGTGGGGCGTGTAGCCCAGACGGGTTGCTCCCGCCGGGGTCCCCAGCGAGCACTCCTTTGGTTCGCTGGGGCGGGCCACCGGCTTACTCTTCGAAGCTTGCTTTGAATTCAACTTCCTGGAATTCATGCGGCTATTCTAGCCGCGGCAGGTGTGCGCTGTGAAATCAGCCCCCGAAGGCACGACTGGTTCAGCTGAAATGCGTGTTTGAGTGACAAGGAAGATTTAGGAATGGGATCCCAAAGCTGCGGGTTCTCGGCGCGCGCCTTACCGGCCGTGCCGGGGCAACCGGCCGGGTACTTGCCAAACCCGTCATCAACCTCCTAGGCTTGGAGTTGTGAATACGGCGCAGATATACTGAAAGTTCTTGCCCATGGCCAATGAAAGTCCAAATAGCCTATTGCGCCGCCGCCCGTGGATCCTCCCGGTCGCAATCTTTCTCTTGCTGTTCTTTGTCACCGGCGCCTTCTTGTATCTGCGGCCTCGCCGCATTCGTGTCTCAGTGGTCAAGCCCACGCGGCAGACCATCTCCAACTCCATAGCCACCAATGGCAAGGTGGAACCGATTCATGGCTTTGAGGCCCATGCTCCGCTGCCAGGCACCATTCAAAAGCTGCTGGTGAAGGAAGGCGATCGGGTGCAGGCCGGCCAACTGCTGCTTTCGATGGACGACTCGCGGGCCCGTGCGGACCTCGCCGCTGCCCAAGCTCGGCTGAAGGGCGCGCAGGAGCGCTACGCGACCCTGATCGCCGGGGGCAACGAACAGCAGCTGCTCGCCCGCCGCAGCGAGGTGCAGAAGGCGAATACCGAACTCGATGCCGCCCAGCGCCAGCTCGATGCGCTCACAAGGCTGCAGCAGAAGGGGGCTGCAACGGCCAGTGAAGTCGGCGCCGCAGCCGACAGGGTCGCTCGCGCCAAAGCCGACCTCACCCAGCTTCAGTCGACCGTCCGCTATTCCGCGCCAGAGCGGGAGCGAGCACAAGGCGAGATCAATGACGCCAAGGCCGCCATACAGCTCGCCGAGGAGACCATCGCCAAGTCCAACGTTCGCGCGCCGTTTGCCGGTGTGGTCTATTTCCTGCCCGCCCGTCTCGGGGCCTTCCTGAACACCGGAGAACTGCTTCTGCAGGAGGCGGACCTCAGCCAGTTGCAGGTCCGGGCCTTCGTCGATGAGCCGGAGATCGGAAGGCTGTCCGTGGGACAGACCGTCAACATCACCTGGGATGCGGTGCCGGGGCGCATCTGGGAAGGCAAGGTTGCAAACCTTCCTTCGACCGTCGTCAGCCGCGGCTCGCGCATGGTTGGCGAGGTCCTCTGCAAGGTCGACAATCCCGACCACCGACTGCTGCCCAACGTGAACGTCAACACGACGATCATCTCCAGCAACAGCGAGGAGGCGCTCACCGTTCCGCGGGAGGCCGTCCACGAAAACAACGGCCGCAACTATGTCTTCGTCCTCCGCGACCATCATCTGCATCTGCAGGACGTGCAGGTCGGCATCTCCAACCTGACGCGGGTCGAGGTCCGCTCCGGCATCTCCGATCAGGACACCATCGCGGTGCAGTCGTACAGTCCTTCGCCCATGACCGATGGAATCAAGGTCAAGATCGTAGAGAACCCCACGTAGATGACGACTCCGGCCCTGGCGTGGAAGCTACTGCTGCTGTGCTGCCTGCTGATGCCGCTGGCCGCCCGGACTGCGCCGGCCCCCCGCGAACTGCTGGACTCCGGCCACGCCGATGAGGCGCTGCGCCTGTTGAATGGAGCTTCGGGAAGCCGCAACGCCGAGAGCAGTAATTATCTCTGCCGCGTCTATTACTCGCTGCAGGACTGGGACAACGCGATTCGCCACTGCGAGCGCGCCGTCAAGAGCGAGCCCGGGAACGCCGTGTATCAGCTCTGGATGGGCCGCAGCTACGGACAGAAGGCCAGCGTCTCCAACCCGGTGTGGGCCTATGCCCTGGCGCGCAAGACTGTGGCCTGCTTCAAAGTCGCGCACGAGCTCGACCGCAATTACATGCCCGCTGCGCGCGATCTGGCCGAGTACTACACCACCGCGCCCGCGATCGTCGGCGGAGGCAATGACAAGGCGCTGGCCCTGGCCGCCGAGATCGCACCTCAGCACCCCAGCGACGCCGCCTGGGTGCGCGCCATGGCGGCAGCCTCGGCCGGCCATCCCGAGGAGGCCGAGCGCGAGTATGCCGAGGCGATACGGCTCGATCACGACTCGGCCACGACCTACCTGGACCTCGCCCACTACTTGCGCGGGCGCAAGAGTTGGGACCGCTTTCAGCAGACTGTGGAGCGCGCCATGCAGTCACCGAGAATTCAACCTGCCGACCGGTACAATGCGGCGGAGATGCTGCTGAGGACCGAGCGAAATCTGGACCAGGCCGCGCGCCTGCTGCTCGCCTACATTCACAGCGAGAACACCGGCGAGGAAGCGCCGGTCTTTCGCGCGCATTTTCTGCTGGGAGAGGTCCTGCGGAAGATGGGGGACAACGGCCAGGCCGCCGCCGAATATCGCGCAGCGCTTGCCCTCGCCAGTAACTATCGTCCGGCGACAGACGCGCTGCGGCGATTGGGTCAGCGCTAGAGCGGAAGTAGAACGGAACGTTAGAACAGAACCAATAGAACGGAACCAATGATGAACAGCACCGTCAAATCCCGCGCCTCGCTAATCGATCTGCTCCGCGCAAAGCTCGGATCTCTGCCGCTGCTCGGGGTTCTGCTGATCGCTGCGTCATCGAGCATGGCCGAGCCGGTCGAGTTCCATCAGGCGATCGAACTTGCCATCAAGCACAGCGGCATCGTTCTTGGGGCGGAGGCCGACCGCAGCCGCGCCATCCGGCGCTACGATGCGGAGCGCTACGCCTACTATCCCACCGTGGTCTTCGGCTCCGGGATAGGCTACAGCTTCGGCCAGCCCATCGCCGTCGCCGGCCAGGCCCCGTCGATCCTCAACGTCACCCACACGCAGACAGTCTACAACGCAGCCACCAAGTTGAATATCAAGGCTGCGAAAACCGATTTCGTTGCGGCGGACCTTGACTACCAGGACCGCACCGACCAGGTGGCACTGGACACGGCCCTGCTCTACATCGAACTGGACAGCGTTCAGCAGCGCCTAGCGACGGCGCAGCAGCAGAAGCAGTCTGCCGACAAGGCACTTTACATCGCGCAACAGCGCCAGCAGGAAGGCGTGGGCTCGGCGATCGACAGCAAGCGCGCCGAGCTCGACGCTGCTCGCGTGGACCTTCGCATCGACGAGCTCGAGACCAACGCGGACACTCTGCGCGAGCGCCTGGCGCGCGCCATCGGCGAGCCGGCAGCGACCCTCACAACCGTCAGCAGCTCAATTCCCGCTCCGCCCGCGCCACCAGCGTACGAAGATACCGCCCTGGCCGCCCTGGCCAACTCCATCAGCATTCGCGCAGCCGATGAGCGCGTCCGCGCCGCACACCAGCGCGCCCGCGCCCAGCACAAGGTGAACTATCCATCCATTGAGTTTGCCGGCCAGTACGCGTTGTTCGCCAACGAGCTCAACAACTACGCGGACTTTTACAGAAAGTTTTCGCGCCACAACTACAGCTTCGGCCTGAACTTCCGCATTCCGCTGTTTAATCTTTCGCAGAACGCACTGGCCGCTGCCGCCGATGCCGAGGCGCTCAAGGCCGAGGCCGATGCGGAGGTGCTGCGCAGCCAGGTGGCGGCCGAGGCGGTCCGCGCACGGCACACGGTACGGCATCTGGAAGCCACGGCCCGCGTCTCGCGCCTGGAGTATGAGGTCGCCCAGGCCAACATTGACGCCGTGAAGCTGCAGACCGAGCAGGGCCAGGCCGGCGCCCGCGAGCAGGAGTTGGCCCAGGCCGATGTCGCAGCCCGCCAACTGCTGCTGCTCGAAACCCAGTTCGACTACCTGCGCGCCCAGCTGCAGCTCCTGCGCCAGCTCGGAGGCATGCGGGAGTGGGCGCTGGGCAAGTGACGGAGCACGCGATATTTTGAGGGTGCCCCGCTCAAAGTTCTTTTCGTCGAGCAGGGCAGTTGATTTTGGCTAACCCCCGGCATTTACAAGGCCGGAATTGGAAATGCATTTTGAATTTTCGTAAGGTCCTGGTTCTGCTCTCTGTCGCAGTCTTCGCCGCCATCGGCAATGCCATGCTGGCGCGAGGTATGCGCGACGTCGGCTCTATTGACATTCATCACGCAACGCAAGTCTTCTCCTCGCTCGCCAATCCGTGGGTCATCCTGGGGATCCTCTTCCTGATGGGCTTCATGTGGACCTACATGACGGCGCTCTCCTTCGCCGACCTCACCTACGTTCTGCCGGCCACTGCCATCAGCTACGTGATCATGGCGCTGATCTCGATCTTCTGGCTGCATGAGCATGTGAGCGTGCAGCGCTGGGGCGGAATTGCGCTGATCGTCGCCGGAGTCGGACTGGTCGCCGGAGGCCCTTCGCGCACCGAGCATCCGCCTGCCGGCGCCGATTCGCGCACTCCCTCGCAAACTGCCGACTTCCACCCCAGCACGCCAACCGGAGGTGCGCCGGGGACCCCCGTGCAGGAGAAGCGGAGATGAAGGCGATTTACACCTGGGTCTGCATCGCCATCACGGTCGCCGCGGCGGCGGCGGGCGACGTCTACATAGCGCTCGCCATGCGCCGCATCGGCGACCTGGGGCTGCTGCGCCGCCAGCACGGTTTGCTTTCGGTACTGGGGCGCGTGCTGTCGAGCGGCGCGCTCTATGCGGGAGTCGGCTTCATGGCCCTGGCCTTCTTCGCCAACATGGTAGGCCTCTCCTGGGCTGACCTCAGCTTGTTTGGCCCGGCCTCGGCGGCGCTCACATTTGTCGCCAACGCGGTGGCAGCGAGATATTTCCTGCACGAAAACGTGGACCACCGCCGCTGGCTCGCCACCATATTCGTCTGCGGCGGCGTGGCAATGCTCACCAGGTCATAAGCGCAGACGCGGCCAAGAGAACCCCCTGCACCCGCGTTCCGAACCAAGGCCGTTGAGCCGGATGCATCTCGCAAGGGCGCGACGAGAAAGAGGCTCTGGAGGACATCAAAGAAGCCATCACCGCCTGGATGTGGGCCGAAGATCAGAAGGCGCTAAAGTCTCTGCCCGCGCAGAAGACACCCCTGGTCGTCGCCGTCTGATGGGCAAGCTCGCCTCCACCAAACAAACGGTAAATACGATTAAACGCCGAACAACTGCTTTGGCCGATGTTTAGGATCTCACTGACCGCTGCGCGTCATCTCAGTTTTGCCAATCGCGCCATCTAGTATCCTGCCTCCCGACCGTGACGTACCGCCAGAATCACGACCTCTTTGCCATCGAAGTGGTACAAGGTGACGTAGGCGGCCGCCCCAAACTCAGTTACCCACTCGCGGAACTCCGGCGGAAGCTCTTCGACGGGGCGGCCAATCTCGGGATGTTTGGCGAGCGCCTTCACCCCTTGCCTGATCGCTTTGACAGCGCGCGTGGCCGCATCCGAGCTCTTGGGCGCCAGGAATTCATAGAGACGAGCCACATCCAGCAGGGCCGATTGCGACCACCTTACTCGTGGCATTTAGGGGCGGTTGCCTTCTTACCCGATTCAAGCTTCGCCAGCCACGCATCGGCCTCTGCGGCAGTGACGTGGAGACCCGTTGCCTGATAGTGGGTCCAGGCAGCCAGCGCGTCCTGGCGGAACTTCTCCCTTTTCTCTTCACGTTCGAGGTATTGCTCGACCGCTTCGCGCATCACCCAGTGCGGCGAACGGCGGCGAGCTTCGGCGAGCCGCTGCACGCGTTCTTTCGTCTCACTATCGAGCTTCAAGCTGGTCGTAGAACGGGTCGTCATCGGAGGTGGTCCCAGGTGTTACCCAGTAATACTAACGCAGATTTTTCAAACAATCCACCCGCCGCCGACTACCTCATCGCCGCTGTAGAGCACCACCGCCTGGCCGGGTGTGATGGAGCGCTGCGGCTCGTCGAAGGTGACCTGCACCTCGTCTTCGCCGAGCGGCTCGACCGTTGCAGCGGCGGGCGTGTGGCGGTGGCGGATCTTGGCCTGTACGCGTAGCGGGCCATCGAGATCGGCGATCGAGATCCAATTCATGCCGCGTGCGCGCAGCGTGCGCGAGAGCAGCGCCTCGGCGCCGCCCACCACCACTTCCCTGCTCTCGCCGCGGATCTCGACCACGTAACGCGCACCCCCGGCCGGCGCGCCGGTCGCCACACCCAGGCCCTTGCGCTGGCCGATGGTGAAGTGATGGATGCCCGGATGACGGCCCAGCACCTCGCCCTCTTCGGTGACCAGCTCGCCGGAGAGGTCCGGCATGTGCTCGCCCTGCTCTTCGAGGTAAGCGTCGAGGAAGGCCTTGTAGTCGCCGCCGGGCACAAAGCAGATCTCCTGCGAGTCGGGCTTGTCGGCCAGTACACGCAGGCCCCGCTGGCGGGCCTGCTCGCGCACCTCGGGCTTGCACATCTCGCCTAGCGGAAAGAGCGTGCGGCTGAGCTGCTCCTGCGTGAGACCGAACAGGAAGTAGGTCTGGTCCTTGGCAAGGTCCGCCGGGCGGCGCAGGATCCAGCGCCCCCGCCGGTTGTCCCACTCGTTTCGTGCGTAGTGGCCGGTGGCGATCATCTCGGCGCCAACCGAGCGCGCCGTGCGCAGGAGCTGGTCGAACTTGAGGTGGTTGTTGCAGAGCGAGCACGGAATCGGCGTGCGCCCGGAGAGATAATCCTCTACGAACGGCCGCACCACGTCGCGCTCGAAGCGCTCCTCCTGGTTCACCACGTAGTAGGGGATGCCCAGATGCGTGGCCACGGCGCGCGCATCGTAGACATCGTCGAGCGAGCAGCAGCGGCCGGCCCGCGGCTCGGGCGTTTCGTTTGAAGCCCCAGGATTCGCCTGCGGAAGCCGGCGCTGGTTCCAGAGCTGCATCGTCAGGCCGATGACGCGCCAGCCGTCGCGCACCAGCAGCGCCGCTACGGTGGAGGAATCTACGCCGCCGCTCATGGCCACTGCGATCGTCATTTGCGAATTCAGCTCCTGCCGGTTCAACTCACGCCTCAATCTCCCAGGTTAGCGCCGCAAAAGCGGCGGCGCGGAACCTGGGGCACACCGCAGACTTTCAGGTCTAGCTAGCGCCGCCCGGACCACGCCGGGCTCAGTTCGCGGAGCTTGGCCACGACTTCCGGAATCTGCGCCAGCACATGGTCCACCTCTTCTGCCGTGTTCTGCTTGCCCAGACTGAAGCGAATCGAAGCTCTCGCCTCCTCCGGGCCCAGCCCCATCGCGGTAAGCACATGCGAGGGCTCAGTGGAGCCCGAGGAGCAGGCTGCGCCAGTCGACACCGAGATCCCCTTCAGGTCCATGGCGATCACGAAGCCCTCGCCTTCGATGCCGTCGAAAAGAATGTTGGAGGTGTTCGGCACCCGTTGCGCAGCGCCAGCGTTCACTCGCGTGCCCTCCACGGCGGAGCAGATTCCGGCTTCCAGCCTGTCGCGCAGCCCGGCCATCTGCTCAGCACCGCCATCAGCCAGCCACTCGCTTGCCAGCTCGGCAGCCTTGCCGAAGCCTGCGATGCCGGCGAGGTTTTCGGTTCCGGCGCGGCGGCCGCGCTCGTGGCGTCCGCCCAGCAGCAAGGGACGGAGATGGATTCCGCGCCGTACGTAGAGCGCCCCTACTCCCTGGGGGCCATGCAGCTTGTGGGCGGAGAGCGTGAGCAGGTCGCAGCCGATCTGCTCCACGTCTACCGGGACCTTTCCCGCCGCTTGCACCGCGTCGGTGTGGAAGCGCACTCCAGCCTCGCGGGCGATTGTGCCGACGGCCTCAACAGGCTGCAGAGCGCCGCTCTCGTTGTTGGCCATCATCACCGAGATCAGTTTGGTCTCCGGCCGAAGCGCCGCGCGTACAGCTTCGGGCCGGACCACTCCATCTGCGCCGCAGGGGACATAGCTGACCGCCACGCCGGTCTCCTCCAGGCGCTTGCAGGCGTTTAGCACCGCGTGGTGTTCAATCGTCGAACTGATCACATGATCACCGGCCTGCACCAGTCCGAAGAGTGCCAGGTTATCCCCCTCCGTTCCTCCGCTGGTGAAGACAATCTCGCTGGCCCTCGATGAGAGCAGCTCGGCAACCTGCTCGCGCGCCGCCTCTACCGCCGCCCGCGCCTGCTGCCCGCGCTGGTGGATCGAGCTCGCGTTGCCAAAGCTCTCCAGCATGCAAGGCCGCATTGCCTCGAAAACCTGCGGCAACAGCGGCGTAGTCGCGTTATTGTCAAAATAGATTCGCCGCATTATCTCCGTTACCCATCTACGCTGGTTAGGCGTATGATTGACCGTAAAAAGCATCCAAGTTTATTGCCATGGCAACCGCACCGTCCATCACGCCAAGGCCTCCGCAGTCTCCCCGTCCGGTCCTGCCCGAGCGCCCCGTGCGCCGCCCCGCTCCACGCCGGGCTCACACGCTTTTTTTCTGGACGATCTTCCTTCTTTTCATCGCCGCGCTCGGCTATATCGGGCTCCTCGCCTTTACCGGCGACACCGGACGGCTGATACCCGGAACGGTGGTCGATACCCATCGCCTAGCCGAATGCCTTGTTGCCCTTGCCGCCATAGCTGCTGTGGCCGGCGGCATCGCCACACGCCACCATATGAAGTGATGCTCTAACGGTACGGTTTGGCGCAATGAGCGTCAAGCTGGCCGCTTTTCTGCCACTGGCCGCTTTTCTGCCACCGCATTGCCAACCTTAAGCGAGGCTTGCACAAACCCTCTCTCGCGTGAAAAGGCCCGGCGAATGCCTCCCCTACCGCAGTGAGAGGCATTTCCCGGGCCTTGGAATAGTTCTCGGCGAGCGCTGCTTACTTGCGCTGGTCGAGCGGAACGTACTTCTGCGGAACCGTCGGGCCAATGTACTCCGCGCGCGGACGGATCAACCGATTGTCCGACAGCTGCTCCATCACGTGCGCCGTCCAGCCCGAGGTACGCGACATCACAAACAGCGGCGTGAACAGGTCCACGTCGATGCCGAGCATGTGGTAGACCGAGGCGGAATAGAAGTCGACGTTGGCGTTCAGCTTCTTTTCCTTGTTCACCCACTCCTCGATTGCCTTGGAGTTCTCATACCACTTGGGATGTCCGCTCGAGTAGCCCAGGTCGCGCGACATCTGCCGCAGGTGCGTGGCACGCGGGTCTTCCGTGGTGTACACGCGATGGCCGAAGCCCGGGATCTTGACCTTCTGCGCCACCATGCCCTTGACGTACTCGACCGGATCGGCGCCGCTCTCTTCGATCACGTTCAGCAGCTTCATCACGGCTTCATTGGCGCCGCCGTGCAGCGGGCCCTTCAGCGCGCCGATGCCGCTGGTAATGGCGGAGTGCATATCGCTCAAGGTCGCGGCCGTCACGCGCGCGGCAAAGGTGGATGCGTTCCACTCATGATCGGCGGTCAGGATCAGCGAGGTGTCCAGCGCGCGGATCGCGGTTTCGCTCGGCCGCTTGCCGTTGAGCATCAGCAGGAAGTTGCCGGCGTAGTTCAGCGAGCGGTCCGGCTCGATCAGCGGCAGCCCCTTGCGAATGCGGTCGTAGCTGGCCACAATCATGCCGACCTGCGAGAACAGGCGCAACGACTTATTGTAGTTGGCTTCCTTCGTGTTCACCGCCTCTTCCGGATCGAAGAAAGAGAGGGCGCTCACCATGGTGCGGATCACGTCCATCGGAATGGCGTGCTTGGGAACCTGCCGCAGATAGCTGATGATTTGGGCGTCGAGTTTGCGCTCACGCACGCTCTGCAGGGTGAAGTCCGCCAGCTCCTTGCGGCTGGGCAATTTGCCGTGCCACAAAAGGTAGGTGACTTCCTCAAAGGTCGAGACTTCGGCCAGGTCGTGAATGTCGATCCCGCGGTAGGCCAGGATCCCTTTCTTGCCGTCGATGTAACAGATGGAAGAAGTACCTGCAACGACGTCTTCAAGACCACGGCTTGCGCTGGTCGGTGTAGTGGTGGACATCAGTTCCCCTCTGCATTCAATTTAAAAAAATTGCCGGAGCAGACACTCACCCGGGTGGAACCAGGGCGCCTCAAGCTCTCCCTACGATATGCAGCACATAACCTGCTATGAACACTTCTTTGGCTTCCGAATTCACTTTTTATACCAGAAGCCTATTCCCGGTCAACGCTTCATTTCGGCCAATGGCCGCAACAATCGCCCAAATTGAGGCCCTCTCGCTACTCCCTGGCACGGATTAGACGGAGGAAGTAGGGCCAATTGCCGGTTCAGTTCGGATGGCTCGACTTGCCGGCTTCCAGAGATGGCCTGCCTCCACAGCCGGAAAGCCAGCCAGCCTTAAAGAGCACAGACGAACGCCCCTGCATCCAGGGGCGTCAAAATTCAAAACGTATTGTGCGCGCGGCGATCGACAACCGCGCTCAGGATTTATGCCAGCATCTCGGCCCGCATGGAGGCCACCAGTTCGCGAATGCGCAGCCGCGCCTGGTGCAGCCCATGGCGCGACTCGTCCTCGCTGATCCCCAGCGTGCGGGCGATGCGGGCATGATCGTAACCGTCGCCATCGTGCATGCAGAAGATCATGCGCTCGGTGTACGGCAATTGCACCAGCGCGTTTTCCAGGTCTACGCGGCGGGTGTTGTGGCGAACGCCGTTCACTTCACTGGACACCGCGCAGCGCAACTCCAACGGCCCCAGCGTGATCTGCTCCTTCTTCAGCTCCCGCAGTAGTGCTCTATCGATCTGCTCCTCGGTGGGCTGGTCAAAAACGGAGAAGGCCCTCACAAAAGTACGCTCCATGAGGTGCTCGGCCCTCGGCTCACTGTCCGTCATCCAAAAGGCGTACGAATACACCCGGCGCCGGTTGGCTTCGTAGACGGCGTGCATCTTTTTCTGGCGCTGTGTCCGGGGACTGGGGAAGAATTGCACAATTGAGATCTGCGGCACGGTCTGGAATGAATTCGGCACTGGTCTCTCTCCGGACATATGCTCCTAATGGAGCGCTGTTGACTCTGTAAAAACGGCCTTTGTCCTCAGCCTTTCCTGTTGCCTTTCTTGCCATAGACACAGGGATTAGGTATAGACGGGCCAATCGGCATTCCGTGATAAGTGCAATCCACCTGCCAAAAGCAACGCACACGGTTGGATGTGGCCACGCCAGCTCTGCCTAACTCCGTCAATCCAGAGGTACAAACAATTTTTTACGTAGTTCCCCCTAGGCTGGGCCATCCATCTTTCGTAACCATAGCTTCAACTTTATGGAGCATCTACGATCCACAAGGTGGTACTCTGGTTCCAATGTTGAGCTCCAGATTCTCAGAAGTTATCTCTGTCATTTACAAAATGTAACGAAGACGCCATGAATCGGGGGGAGTAGGGCTTTCGTCCCAGAGTGGATTGGCCCATTGGATGGGAAATAGTGACGCGCGACTCACGAAACCCAATCCGCTTTAAAGATTTGCGAGTACATGGATTACAGATAGAATAACTACTCCGTGCGGGGTGTCCACCAATCGCGCATTTGAATTGCTGGGGTGGAAGCGGGTGGGGTAGCCCTGCCGGAAGCTAGCGGACGTATTTGCGAAGGCTGAAGCCACATGGCAGTAGAGCGCATCCTGGTCGTGGACGACGAAGAAGCGATCCGCAACATTGTCTGTGCAATTCTGAAGAACGCCTCCTACCAATGCATCCAGGCCCGTTCGGCGGCCGAGGCGTTGGAAATCCTGGAAACTGATGCAAATTTCCAACTGGTCTTGAGCGACCTGATCATGCCGGAGATGGATGGCGTGGCCTTGTTGGAGCAGGTGAAGCAGCGCCAGAAAGAGCTCCCCATGGTGTTGGTCACCGCCGTGCACGACATCTCCGTCGCCCTGGCCGCGATCCGCAACGGCGCCTACGATTACCTGCTGAAGCCCTTCGAGCGCGAGCAACTGCTGGCCGTGGTGCGCCGCGCCCTGGAGACCTACCGGCTCCGGATGGAGAACCGCGTCTACCAGTCCAATCTGGAAGCGAAGGTGCTTGAGCGCACCGAGGAGCTTAGAAAGACGGTCACCGAGCTGGAGCGCTCCTATGATTCGATCCTCGAGGCCTTGGGCGATGCGCTCGACCTCAAGGACGCCGAGACCGTGGGCCACTCCAAACGCGTCACTGCCTTCACCATCGAGATCGCCCGCGCCATGGGACTGGCTCCCGAGGTCATCCGCACGCTGGCCCGCGGCGCCTTTCTGCACGACATCGGCAAGATGGCAATCCCCGATGCTATCTTGCGCAAACCCGCTCGCCTCAGCGAGGAAGAAGTAAAGCGCATGCGGGAGCACAGCTATCTCGGCTTTCGCATGCTGAAGAAGATTCCCTTCCTCAGCGAGGTCGCCGAGATCGTCTACGCCCACCAGGAGCACTGGGACGGCAGCGGCTATCCGCGCGGGCTAAAAGGCGAGGAGATTCCGCTGGGAGCGCGCATCTTCGCCATAGCGGATACGCTGGACGCGATCACCTCCGACCGGCCTTACCGCACAGCGCGCGGGGTGGAGACTGCCCGAGACGAGATCCAGAAGTTTGCCGGCCGGCAGTTCGATCCCGAGGTGGTGCGGGTCTTCCTGAGGATTCCGCCTACGGTCTGGGAGTGTCTGCACGACGACTCCGAATCCCAGCAGGAGTGTTTCCGTTGTGGCCTGCAGCTTTCCAAAGAGCTAGGATAGAGGGCTGGCCGGGTCTCCGGCAGGCCTGTGTTTGTCCTGCTGGGGATTGTGAGCGGGGCTTTCCCGCATACGGTCTTTGGCATGCGGGTGGTAAAAATTCCGAGGTGCTTGCCGATGGCAGTCAAGCTGGATAGACAGCAGGTGGCCGAGCAGATGCAGCGGCTGCCGGAGTGGACTTTACAGGGCGATCAGATCGAACGCCAGTTAACCTTTCAAGATTTCGTCGATGCCATGATCTTCGTCAACAAGCTGGCGGAGGTCGCCGAGGAGCTGGGGCATCATCCGGACATACGCATCGTCTACAACCGCGTCAACCTCGCGCTCTCAACCCACGATGCCGGCGGCCTCACTCAGAAGGATTTTCAACTGGCCCAGCGAATCGACTCTCTGGCGAAATAGCCGAAGCAAGAGGCGAGCCAGAGCAAACTGCGAACCAGAGCAAACTGAGCAAACTGAATGACCCGCATTGCGGCAGGTGGCATCGCCGGGGCGGGGCACCCGTTCGCCTTCGGGAGCTTTCGGTGCGTTATTGCTTGTGAGCTTCGCCGTCGTGTCTCTGGCCAACGTTCGCCCGCAGCGGGAATCTCCAGAGCACAGCGAAAAATACGCGAAACCTCCCAAAATCTAGAGCATCCGATCAAGGATAACCCTCTGGCATTCCAATCGCATCTCTCTTCAGAGATGTCGAGAAGCTCTCGGTTTCAGGGCAATGTTAGGCGGCCGCCGGGTGCGCCAGAGGCGGAGAGGGTGATGGACGGCACAGCGAAACAGCAATCCGCGCTGGCGGAGCTGAGCCAGCTGGCATTGCAGAGCGACGAGCTTGCCGAGCTGCTGGAAGAATCAGTCGCTCTGGTGACGCAAATCCTGCAGGTGCGCTACAGTGAGGTACTGGAGTACCTGCCGAAAGAGAATGTTTTCCTCCTCCGCGCCGGTTTGGGCTGGAAGCCGGGCAGCGTGGGATCGGTCACCATTCCGGTGGCCCGCGAATTCCAGGCCGGATACACCTTCCTCACCCAGAAGCGCGTCTCTGTCGACGACTACTCGCAGGATACTCCCTTCAACCCTTCGCCATTGATCGAAGCGCACAAGATCCGCGGCGGGATCACTGTGCACATTCCCGGCACGGAGAAGCCTTTTGGCGTGCTGGGCGTCTACAGCTCGGCTAGCCGCAGCTTCAACGCAGACGATGTGAATTTTCTGCGCTCGGTTGCCAACATCATCGCCGTGGCAATTCAGCGCAAGCTCGACGAGGAATCGGTGCGGCGCAGCGAGCTCTATTTCCGCGGGCTTTTGGAGTCGGCGCCGGATGGTTTGGCAATCGTCGACAGCCAAGGCCGCATTCTGCTGGTGAACAAGGAGAGCGAGCACCTCTTCGGCTACGATCGCGCGGAGCTGATCGGGCAGAAGATCGAGGTCCTTGTGCCGGAGCGCTATCGCAAGTTTCACTTAGCTCATCGCGCCGAATTCTTCGCCGATCCAAAGTCGCGTCCCATGGGAATGGGACTGGAGCTGTTCGGCAGGCGCAAGGACGGCACCGAGTTTCCGGTGGAGATCAGCCTGAGTCCGATGAAGACGCCGGACGCGATGGTGGTCACGGCCGCCATCCGCGATGTCTCCGAGCGCAAGAAGGCCGAAGCGCAGATCAAAAAGCTGAATGCGCAACTTGAAGAAGCGCTGCGCCGCTCCGAGCGACTGGCCGCCACCGGGCGCCTCTCCGCCAGCCTCGCGCATGAGATCAACAATCCGCTCTCGGCGCTGGGCGACATTCTCTTCGTGCTGGCCTCGCGAGACGAACTGGATGAGGAATTCCACAACCTGGTGCAGTCGGCGCAAAAAGAGGTGGAGCGGCTAACCGTGATTGCCAGGGAGACGCTGGCGCCGCACCGCACCTCCGGCGAGCGCGTCAAGATCAAGGCCACGGAGCTGGTGGAGGCCTCGCTGGAATCATTCCACCGCCGTCTGGACCAGGCGAAGATCAAGGTCGAACGTGGCTACCACACCGATGCGCAGATTGACGTCTTCCCCAGCGAATTGCGGCAGGTCTTCACCAATCTGATCTCGAATGCCATCGACGCCATGCCGCAGGGCGGAACGCTGAAGCTCGGGGTGGTGCAGGACGGGCCGGATGTGAAACTGCTTTTCTCCGACGATGGCATGGGCATCAAGCCGGAGACGCTGCAGGGAATCTTCGAGCCCTTTGTGACCACCAAGGGCGAGAAGGGGCTCGGCATCGGGCTGTGGATCTCGCGCACGCTGGTGGAGAAGATGGGCGGCACGATCCAAGTCACCAGTTCGACCGAAGGCGAGGGCCACGGATCGCAGTTCACCGTCCGCCTTCCGGTGGCCGAACAGCCACGCATGCGGCTGGTGTCGTAGAGCTCAATATTGTCGCGGAACAACCGAAGACAAAATCAAAAGCCCCACTCAAGCAACAGAGGCTTGAGTGGGGCACCACCACGGAGAACTTTAAACTTCGCCGGCGTCCTCGCCCTCTTCCTTTGCGGGCACCGCCCCCGTGCCCTTCGGCTGCCCCTTCAGCCTCACCACGACCACCTTCGAAAAGCCTTCCTCGAATTTCGGCGGGCGCAGCTTCTGTGCCATGCGCAGCATCACATCGTCCGGCACGTTGCGCAGGCGCTTGCGGTTGCGCTCCATGCAGATCTCGGTGGGCACGTCGAAAAAGACGGCGTGCGCCTCGTAGCCGAAATCCTGCGCCATCTTGATCCAGCTATGGCGCTCCTTGGGCGAGAGGTTCGTGGCATCGATGTAGTTCATCGGACGGCCGGCGATGAGGCGCGCGCGCAGCAGCGAGCGCAGCGAGGAGAAGACCAGGTCCTGGAAGCGCTGCTCGGTGGCATCGTCGAAGAGCAGTCCTCGTACAAGATCGCTGGAGAGCGGAATCACATTGTGCCGCTTGAACCAGGAGCTCTTCCCCGAGCCTGGCAGACCAATGGCAAGGACAACGGAGCCTTTGGGAGCCTTGGCCTGCGCGGGTTTGCGCTGTGCGGCTTCGGCTTCGCCCTCCGCGGCCTCGGCCTCGGCGGGCTCTGCCGGGGCATCGATCTCGGAGGCCTCGCCGGTTGCCTGGCCCGGCCGGATCGCCAGCGCGGGAGGACCTGCCTTGGCCTGCGCAGCCTTCTGCTGCTGGTCGGTGCGAGTGCGTCCACGGCCTCCACGGCCGCGGCGGCGCGAACGCTCGCGCCGTGCCTGCGGCTGGCCCGTGCTCTCGGGCTCGAATGGATCTTTCTCCGGCTGGGCCTCGTAGACCGGCTCCGGCTGACTGCCTGAAGAGCTCTCTGCGCGCGCCTCTTGCCCCGGGCCACCGGCCTCTTCGCCGCGCTCTGACCAGTCAGGCTCGCGATCCAGAAATGTAGGCTGCAGAGGCGCCGGCGCCTCATTTTGCTGTTCGGACTGCTGCGGGTTCTTTTTCTGATTGCGGCGCTTCGAGCGATCACGCATCCATCTGCGCATAGGGGACTTATACCACGTCCGAAGAATTCGGGCGAGTCCCCGGCTGTTCAAATGTCAATTAAATTCCCGGCCGAGCACAACTCGTGGGGCTCGGCGAGCGCTCAATCCTTTCACCCCAGCACGCCACAAACAGGCGCGCTGGGAGCCCCGAGTGCCATCTGGTTTAAGGTTGGCAACTAAGGTTTGCCACTCCGAAGATGCGAGTGCTAGCATTCAGGCGGCTCGAAATCACTTTCCAGGAGCGCAGTAGAAACCGCGCCACGTGATGGCGGCCCTGCTCTGAATCTGCCCGGGAGGAACGAATGGCAATTAAAGTTGGCATCAATGGTTTTGGCCGCATTGGCCGTAATGTTTACCGCGCAGCACTGTGTGACAAGAACATCGACATCGTCGCCGTGAACGACCTGACTAGCCCGGCAACTCTGGCCCACCTTCTCAAATACGACTCGATTCTCGGCAATCTTGATTGTGACATTCGGGCGGACGGCGACTCTATCAACGTGGATGGCAAGCAGGTCAAGGTCTTCGCACAGAAGGACCCGGCGCAACTGGATTGGAATTCCCTGGGCGTGCAGGTTGTCGTCGAATCCACCGGCCGCTTCACCGACGCCAATGATGCCAAGAAGCACCTGCGCGGCAGCGTGAAGAAGGTCATCATCTCGGCCCCCGCAAAGAACGAAGACCTCACCATCGTGATGGGCGTCAACGACGACAAGTACGATCCGGCCAAGCACAACGTGGTCTCCAACGCAAGCTGCACCACCAACTGTCTGGCGCCGGTCGCCAAGGTCCTGCAGGACACCTTCGGCATCGTAAAGGGCTCGATGACCACCATCCACGCCTACACCAACGACCAGGTGATGCTCGACTTCCCGCACTCCGACCTGCGCCGCGCCCGCGCCGGCGCTCTGTCGATGATTCCCACCTCGACCGGCGCGGCCAAGGCGATTTATCTGGCGATTCCCGAGCTGAAGGGCAAGTTGGACGGCTTTGCCGTTCGCGTCCCGGTGCCGAACGTCTCGGCGGTCGATCTGGTTTGCGAGGTGGGCCGCAACACTACCGTGGAAGAGGTCAACGGGGCCATGAAGAAGGCCAGCGAAGCCGGTCCACTGAAGGGCTACTTCCGCTACACCGATGAAGAGCTGGTCTCGTCGGACTTCAAGGGCGATGCATCCTCTTCGACACTGGATGCGAAATTGACCCGCGTGCTCGGCGGCAACCTGGTGAAGACCTTCGCGTGGTATGACAATGAGTGGGGCTATAGCAACCGGGTCGTCGACCTGATCAACTTTTTCGGCAACAAAGGCCTGTAAAACAGCCCACAGTAGGAGTTGGTGCCCCACTCACGCTTGTTTTGCTTGAGTGGGGCTGTTCGATGTCCGCTGAAACTACCCCCACTCAAGCCAAAGGAAGGCTTGAATGGGCCACCCAGGATCAGCCGCAATCCTCATTTCAGGGAAGCACGCATGGCCAAGCTTTCGATCCGCGATCTGCAACTGAACAACCACCGGGTGCTGATGCGGGTGGACTTCAATGTTCCGCTCGATCAGGGGCGCGTCACCGACGACACGCGCATCCGCGAGACGCTGCCCACCATCGAGTACGCGCTGCGCCACGGCGCCAAGCTGATCCTTTGCTCGCACCTGGGCCGTCCCAAGGGCAAACCCGACCCCAAGTACAGCCTGAAGCCGGTTGCTGAGAGGCTGCGTATCCTGCTGGATGAGTGCATGGGCCGAGGGCAGAACGTGGGCTTTTCTCCCAACTGCGTCGGCCTGCAAGCCGCGGAGATGGCCAGCCAGTTGGAGCGCGGCCAGACCCTGCTGCTGGAGAACGTCCGCTACCACGCCGAGGAGGAGAAGAACGATCCCGAGTTCGCCAAGCAGTTGGCGAGCCTCGCGGGAGGCATTTACGTCAATGACGCCTTCGGCTCGGCGCATCGCGCACACGCCAGCACCGAGGGGGTGACGCACTACCTGCAGAAGAACGCCGCGGGCCTTCTGATGCAGAAGGAGCTCGAATACCTGAGCAAGGCCACCGAGCATCCGGCCAAGCCGTTCATTGCAATCCTGGGTGGCGCGAAGGTGAGCGACAAGATCGGCGTCATTCGCAACCTGCTGCCCAAAGTGGACGCGCTCATCATCGGCGGCGGCATGGCCTACACGTTCCTCAAGGCCATGGGCCAGGAGACCGGAAAGTCGCTGCTGGAAGCCGACAAGATTGATCTGGCAAAGGAGCTGAATGAGGAGGCCAGGGCAAAGAAGGTACGCCTGTTGCTTCCGGTCGATCACGTGGTGGCCGATAAGTTCGACGCCAACGCAAAACCTGTCGTGATCGGCGAAGGCCAACCGATTCCGGCCGACCAGATGGCGCTCGACATCGGCCCTCGAACCATTCAACTCTTCGCCGACGAGATCTCCGGCGCGCGCACCATCGTCTGGAACGGACCCATGGGCGTCTTCGAGTTCGACCAGTTCAGCAAGGGCACCACCGTCATCGCGCAGGCCGTTGCGGACAATCCCGGAGCGACCTCGATTGTCGGGGGCGGCGACAGCGTAGCGGCTGTGCACAAGGCGGGCGTAGCCGACAAAATCACCCACATCTCCACCGGCGGCGGCGCATCGCTTGAGTTCCTGGAAGGCAAGAAGCTGCCCGGCGTGGAAGCGCTGACCGACAAGTAGCCGTGAAGAGCATCGTTCGGCTTGACCTCGGGGGCCCGCAGATCTTCTTTGAGGCAGGCGACATCACGCAGCAGGCCACCGACGCGATCGTCAATGCGGCCAACTCCAGCCTGATGGGTGGCGGTGGGGTCGATGGCGCAATCCATCGCGCCGGAGGCCCGGCCATCCTGGAAGAGTGCCGCAAGATCGTCGCGCGCGATGGCCACCTTCCGCCCGGCGAGGCCGTGCAGACCACCGGCGGTGATTTGAATGCCTCGTTCGTCATTCACACGGTCGGCCCCATCTGGCGCGACGGCATGCAGGGCGAGAGCGGCATTCTGGCCAGCGCCTATCGCAACTCGATGCGCCTTGCCGACCGGCTTGGCCTGCATTCGATCGCGCTGCCGGCGATCTCCACCGGGGTCTACGGCTACCCGCCCGATAAGGCTGCTGCGGTTGCAGTGGCCACGGTCGCCGAGGAGCTCACCATTGCGCGCTGCCTGCACGAGGCGCGCTTCGTGCTCTTCAACGCGGAGATGTTCTCCATTTTTCTTCAGGCCGCCAGAGAACTTCATCAGCGGCGCAATGCCGCCAACTGGAACTTCACCACCCTCGAAGTCGACGAGAAAAGGCTTTAAAAACTTTATCCCCTTACGAGGCAAATATGAGCCGCAAGAAGATCATTGCAGCCAACTGGAAGATGTATAAGACCCCCGAGCAGTCGCGCCAGTTCATGGAAGAATTTCTACCGTTAGTGGCAGGACACACGCGCGATGAGATCGTGATCTGTCCGCCCTATGTGGACATCGCCGCCGTCGCGGAGAAGCTCAACGGCAGCGGCATCGAGGTTGGCGCGCAGAACCTCTACTGGGAGACCGAAGGCGCCTACACCGGCGAAGTCTGCGCCGAGATGCTGCTGGGTGCCGGCTGCAAGTGGGTCATCATCGGCCACTCCGAACGCCGCCAATACTTCGGCGAGACCGACGACACGGTCAATCGCCGCCTGAAGGTGGCGGTCGAGGCCGGGCTGTCTCCTATCGTCTGCGTGGGCGAGGTCAAAGAGGAGCGCGAGGCGGGCGTGACCGAAGATGTGCTGCGGCGCCAGTGCACGCGCGCCTTCCACGGCATCTCCGCGCGAAAAGCAGCCAGGTTGGCCATTGCCTACGAGCCGGTGTGGGCCATCGGCACCGGACTGACGGCCACTCCGGAGATGGCGAGTGAAGCTCATCAGTTGATCCGGCAGGAAGCGGCCAACGCCTTTGGCGACGAGTTCGCCAAGCAGCTCCGTATTCTCTACGGCGGCAGCGTGAAGCCGGAGAACGCCCACGCCCTCCTCGGTCAGATGGAAATCGACGGCGCTCTGGTCGGGGGAGCCAGCCTCAAGGCGGACTCATTCTCCAGGATCGTGCACTGGTAGCCTGGTGCCCCGTGCTCACCGGGTACCAGGGTAATCCGTGTGAGTTGGTCTGTGCCCTCCCGTGCTCCCCGCTGGCGGCGAGTTTGCTATACTCGAAAAGTTCGCGGAAGTGGTGGAATTGGCAGACACACCATCTTGAGGGGGTGGCGCCGAGAGGCATGCGGGTTCAAGTCCCGCCTTCCGCACCATGAGGTTTTCCGCCCAGCAAGCCCAAATGCAGGCTTGCCGGGGACCCCGTTCGAAAGGCTGGCCGAGTTCTCGCCGGGAAGGATGTTTGGTAATGATTCTCATTCTGGTCACCATCGTTCACGTTTTTGTATGCCTGTTCCTCATTGCAGTGGTGCTGCTGCAGAGCGGCGCCAGCGCTGACCTGGCCGCGGCCTTCGGCGGAGGACTGGGCAGCCAGACGGCATTTGGCCCGCGCTCAGGCGCCAACATCCTTACCAAGCTCACCACGTGGTGCGCCATCATTTTCATGCTGACCTCATTCACGCTGGCGATTTTCTCCACGCGCCACGCCGGAGCCGGCAGCTCGGTGCTCGGCAACGAGAAACCGGCCCCAACGAAGTCGGCCCCGGCGCAAAAGTAAGCGCGAATTTTTGTTCAATGAAAATCCCCGCTTCGGCGGGGATTTTGTTTTCCTGCTTCGTTCCTTCCCACCTTAGCCGCAAAAGCGGCGGCGAAGGTGGGGCAGCTGGGAATTTTGCTTTGACGAAGAAAAACGTCAACCTTGAGGGTGCCCCATATCTGCCTGTTGTTGGCAGATTTGGGGTAGTTGATGTTGTTCTTGATTTTGGTTTCCGCGCTTCTCTGCCCTTCACTTCTGCAGAAACGGGTTATCCTCGCGCTCAGTTCCGATCGTCGTCAGCGGGCCGTGCCCCGGGACCACTATCGTCTCGTCGGGCAGCTCGAGCACCTTGGTGTGCAGCGAGCGCAGGATCTTCTGGAAGTTCCCGCCGGGCAGGTCGGTGCGCCCGATCGATCCGGCAAAAAGCGTGTCGCCGGCGATCAGCTTCTTCTCCGGCGCGAAGTAAAGACACAGCGAGCCTTCGGTGTGCCCCGGCGTCAGCAGGATCTCGCCGGTAAGCCCTCCGGCAGTGACCCTGTCGCCGTGGGTCGGACTTGAGTCGATCTCCACCTTTCCAGGGTCCTGCATCCCCAGCCACGCGGCCTGCACGGGCAACATCGAAACCAGCATCCGGTCATTCTCATTCAGCAGAATGGGCGCGCCGGTCGCGCGCTTCAGCTCCATCGCCCCGCCGATGTGGTCCAGGTGCGCGTGCGTCACCACGATCTGTTTCACCTGCAGCCCGTGGCGCGCCACGATGGCGAGGATCTGCGAGACGTCAGCGCCGGGATCGATCACCATCGCCTCGTGCGAGGCCTCATCGCCCAAAATCGAGCAGTTGCACTGCAGCGGGCCGACGGGAAGGATCTCGTGGATCATAGGGTGATGATAGACGCGGGAAGAAAAGGTTTCAAAGTTTCAAGGTTTCAAAGGCCTCTCGCTTCAAGTACCGGGGCTCGGGCGGGTCTTCGCTGATATCTTCTAGTTGCGGGCTGTTAGTTGCGGGCTGTGTATCTGGCGCAATGCTATTGCACCCGGTCGAAGTACCAGTCGGCAACCTCATTGAGCGCGAGTGCCAGCTTTCCAGAGCGCTTGTGAACGTTCAGGGTACGATAGCCGATTCGCTGCGGCTCACCTGCGGCGTCATTCTCCGAGACAACAGCATCGATGAGGTTCACATCGCTTCCATCTAAAAAGTTGTTTTTGATTTCCCACCTACCCGTGTGCTGAATCGTTCGCTGCCGCGAATGGAACTCCTGAACGTAAGCCCCATCGCTTTTCAGTTCCAGCCGTTCAGAACCTTTATCGAAGTTGGTCTCCCAGACTCCGATCACTTGATCGCGCTTCACACGAACGCGACCTGATTCGTCCTCACACCCAGTCCCAGAAAATAAAATTCCGCACAGCATGAAGCAGACTCCTACTTGCAACCGCATGGTTTCTTCTCCTACGTCCGTTTCGTCTCCGTGATCTCGTCCATCACCTCGGCCTCCACGACCGGATTGGGCTCGCCGTCGGCGGTGGCGATGAGTTCCTTCGGCACCCACAGGATCACCAGCAGAATTGAGGCGTAGACCGCGGTGATGGCAATCACGCAATACAAGAATCCGTGCTCGGGACTGCTGTTGTAGATCTTCGCTCCCAGCACGTCACTGCCGCGCGCCGAGAGCGCAAAGACACCCTCCACCATCATCATGAGCGTGCCCTGCAAGCCGGGTGGACAGGAGCGAATGGCGAGATCGAAGTAAGCCGCCGTGGCCAGGCCGCCCATGAGCCCGATGGGCACAGCCAGAAATACCGCGGCCCACGGTGAATGAATGAAGGCCAGCGGAACAAGTTGCGGTATCGCAACCACCGTGCCCCACCAGAGCAGTTTCTTCAGCGGCACCCGCTTGCAGAGATAGCCATACAGCAGGAAGGTCGGGATGAAAGAGATCGCGAAGATGCCCTTGTAGTACGAGTAGATATCGTCTGTCGCGTGCAGCCGGTCGGCGAGGTAGAACTGCAGCGGCGTATCCGCACCTGGCGCAAAGTTCCACAAAAAGCAGATGAGCACTGCCGGATAGACAGCGCGGTGGTGCAACAGGCGTTTGACATTCCCCACAAAGTTGGTGGTTGCGGCCTGCGGCTTCTCGTACGCATGCCTGAAAACAGCGGCCGGCTTCCAGAAGGCAAAGACGGCAATGACCGCGGTGAGCGCAGCCGCAATCACGAACGTCTGGTTGGGAGGAAGGTGCCGCGAGATGAAGCCGGACGCCAGCGCCCCGGCGAGCACCGGGAATGAGCTGACCACATTCCACAGCACGGCCAATCGGCCGGACATCAGCTTCTCCTGGCCGACCAGCGCAATCAGCCCCTGATATGCCGCGCCCAGAAAGCGCGACAGCACCATCAGCAGCAGCATGCCGGCCAGCAGCCCGCTATAGGAGAGGCGCGCGTTCGCCATCCAGATAAATGCCGCCACAGTTGCCGGAGCGAAGATGAGGAAGAAGCCGCGGTCGCGCATGCCGAACGGGTTCCACTGGTCGCGTATGAGGCCAAAGATGAAGGCAAAGTAGATGGGAATGGCCGTGATCAGCCTGAAGTGCGAGATCTCCGTGGCCGTCGCGTGCAGCTGGTTCTTCAGCATGTACGAGGTCTGAATATCGACCAGGTATCCGGCTGGCGTCGCCATGTAGATGAACAGAGTGAGCGCGCCGAAATAGAGGAAGGTCTGGCGGGTGCTGGATGAGTCGTTCGGAGCGGAACCGTTGCGGCTGGACGCGTTCGGCATGGCGGTTATCTTATCAGCAGAAAAGAATCTGGCTGAACTTCAGCTTGTGAAGTTCGCGAGCTTAATCCGGAGAATTGGTGCCCCACCTCTGCCCTCTTTTGGTAGAAGTGGGATCGCTTCACGCCATCTGCTCGATCCCTCGCAGCACCCGCCGAATTCCCTCGCGGAACGTCTCCTCCGGCGTAATCAGGCTTGTTACCAGATAGCCCGTGCCGGGAAAGTCGAAGAAGTGGCCGGGGTGGATGAGCACGGCTTCGCGTTTCAGCAACTCGATCGCAGTCTCCTCATCCGAGCGCGTCGCCGGTATGCGCAGCACTGCATACCATCCGCCATCCAACTCCAGGCGTGTCGTGAGCCGGCTGGCTGCGGACCTGAGCTGGGCGTCGAGTTCGCCGAGGTTGTGCTGCACGCGCATGCACAGCTGCCGCTGGACTGCTCCACGTGTGGAGAGCAGCTCCGGCATCGCCCACTGCACCGGAGCGTTGGGCGAAAGATACGTATCGGCGATCACCTCCAGCCGCTCGAGGGCCGTGCCCACCAGTGCCGGTGGCCCGCTCGCCGCGATCCAGGCGGACTTGATCTGCGGCAGCGCGCAGATCTTCGAGAGCCCGCTGAGGGTGAAGGTCAGCGCCGCATCGTTTGCGGCAAAGCTCAGCGGCGGCTCCGCCTCGTCCAGAGCGTAATCCAGGAAGACCTCGTCGGCCACCAGCGCCAGTTCGTGCTCGGGTGAGTTATTCCGATGCGTATTCCGATGCGTATTCCGACACAGGGCATTCAGCCGCTCCAGCTCCCAGTGCCGCGTAAAGTGTCCCGTGGGATTGTTGGGATGGACAACCATGATCGCCCGCGAGAGCGGCGTGATGGCCCGTTCGAGCGAGCCGAACTCGATTTGCCAGCCATGATCGTAGACCAGCTCGTATGGCCGGAGCTGCACGTCCTGAATGTCGGCCAGGAACTCAAAGAGAGGATAGCTGGGCTGCGGCACCAGCACCTCGTCGCCAGGATCGCACAGCAGCCGGAAGCAGTAGGAGTAGGCCTCGCTGGTGCTGACCGTCAGGACGATCCGCTCGGCGGAGAGCGCCACGCCACGCTCGGCGTAGTAGGCGGCGACGGCCTCGCGGGCGGCCAGAATGCCCTTCGCGGCGGGCTCATATTCGAGCGCCCGCGGATGCTGCAGGGCGTGCAGAATGCGCTCGCGCTCGTAGTGCAGCCCGGCCGTGGTGGGATTCGAAACGGTGAGATCGAGCAGAGCGCGGCCGCCGCAGGATGCAATACGACGCGCCTCCTCAACCGCGAGCGAGAAGCGGTTGGGTTCGAGGTTCCAGTTGGTTCGGCGTGCGAACATGGTCTCTCAAGTTATCGCGCAATCGGAAGCCCCGCAAGCCCCGCAGGATTCCATTCTGGATTAGACTGGGGAGCGAACAACCGTTCAGACGAATGAACAGACTTCGCCAGTTTTTCCAGATCGATGCGCATGGCAGCACCCTCCGCCGTGAGGTAGTCGCCGGCATCACGACCTTCACCACCATGTCCTACATCATCGTGGTGAACCCGGCGATCCTGAAGACCGCGGGCATTCCCGAGGGGCCATCCATGACCGCGACCATCCTCACTGCGGTCTGCGGATGCCTGCTCATGGGCCTCTATGCCAACCGGCCCTTCGCTATAGCTCCGTACATGGGGGAGAACGCCTTCATCGCATTCACCGTCTGCCTTGGGCTGGGCATTCCGTGGCAGACTGCGCTGGGCGCGATCTTTCTCGCGGGCGTGGCGTTCATCGTGCTCACCGTTTTGCGCCTGCGACAGGCGCTGGTGGAGGCCATCCCCTCATCGCTGCGCTACAGCTTCGCCGTGGGCATCGGGCTCTTCCTCACCTTTATCGGGCTGAACCAGACGGGCATCGTCGAACTTGGCATTGCGGGCGCGCCGGTCAAGGCCGGAGCCCTCACCTCAGCGCCGGTGCTGGTTGCCATCTTCGGTTTCCTGCTGATCGGCGCGATGGTGATCCGCGAGGTCCCCGGCGCGCTGCTGCTCGGGATTGTCATCACCGCGCTGATGGCCTTTGCCACACGCGTCGCTCCGTGGCCGCACAAAGTCTTCGGAGCGCCCGCAAGCCTCGCCCCGATCTTTGCGCAGATCGACCTGCGGGGCGCGCTCGCGCCCAGGGCGCTGCCGGTGGTGCTCACCATCTTCATCATGGCCTTCGTGGACACGATGGGCACGCTCATCGGACTTTCGGCGCGCGCGGGCTTTCTGGACGCGCAAGGCAACCTGCCGCAGATCGAGCGCCCCATGCTGGCCGACGCAGTGGCCACTACGCTCGCGCCGGTATTCGGAACCACTACGGCGGGCGCCTTTGTCGAATCGGCCACCGGCATCGAGGCGGGCGGACGCACCGGGCTTACAGCCGTGGTTGTGGCCGTTCTCTTCGCGCTCTCGGCTTTTGCCGCTCCGTTTGTCGCCGCCATTCCTCCGCAGGCCTACGGCCCGGCGCTCATCGTCGTGGGACTGTTCATGCTGGCGCCGATCGCGCGCATCGACTTCACCGATTACGCCGAGTCGATCCCCGCCTTTGCCGTGGTCGCGCTGATGTGCTTTACGTTTAACATCGCGGTTGGCATCACCGCCGGCTTCCTGCTCTATCCCTTCTGCAAGCTGGTGCAAGGCAAGGCACGCAAGATCGGCGCCGGCCTGTGGGTGCTGGCCGCGCTGTCCCTGCTGTTCTTCGTGTACTATCCCTATCGGTAGTTTTGGGCAGGCAAGGCAAAACCGCCCTGCGGCCGGGGCATCGAAGTCTCGTAGTTCCGGCTAACCGGCTTGCCGGCTCCGGAAGAAAGGTCGTGAGAGTATGCGCGGATTTATTCTCGGTGTGTTCTTCACGCTGATGGTCATCGTTGGCGGCGCCTATCTGTTGCTGGGTAGCGGCAAAGTTTCGCTGGCAACCACGGCCGAGCCCCTGCCCCTGGAAAAGAACCTCGCCCAGTTGACGCTGGACGCAAACGTCCGCAGCTCAAAGGACAAGTCCAATCCGCTGCCTCATACCGATGAAAACATGCTCGCCGGAGCCAGGGAATTTAAGGAGCACTGCGTCTTCTGCCACGGCGCTCCGGGGCGCTTGCGCCCGCCGCTCGCCACGATGATGATGCCCAGGCCGCCGCAAATGTTCGACAAAGACGACATGGTTACGGATGACCCCGAGGGCGAGATCTTCTGGATCATCAGCAACGGCATCCGGCTCTCCGGCATGCCTGGCTTCGAAGACCATTTAGAGGAGAAGGAGCGCTGGCAAATTGCGATGCTGCTGAAGAATGCCGATAAACTGCCAGCCCCAGTGAAGGCCGAGCTGGAGCGCAAGGAACCGGGCGAGATGGCCATGCACATTAAACCCGGCGAGGAACACGAGCATGAGGCGATGCACGAGCACGGTCATGAGCCCGCTCACGCGACGGAGCATGTGCACGAATCTCCGCACGAGCACGAACACTAGCGCTCGGGTGCCCCACTCAACGTTGGGGTAGTTGCAGCACTTGTACCGATCAACTGCCCCACTCAAGTCACAGATGGATTGAATGGGCCACTACAGACCCACTATTCCGTTGCGTCCAGCTCTTCGCTCAGCTCGGCCCACTCCCGCTCCAGGGCCTGCAGACTGCGGCGCTTTTCCTCCAGCAGAGTGGTAACGCGCTGCGTCTCCTCGGCGCTGACGTAGTTGCCCAGCGCCGCTTCGCATTCGGCGATTGCGGCCTCGGCATCGCTCACCTCGGCCTCCACCCTGGCCAGCCGCTCGAGCATCTGCTTGCGCTTAAGAGGGTTCACGCGCCGCTTTGGCTCTGTGCTCGCAGGCGCCGGCTTTTCCTCAACTGCTGCCGCCGTGTTAGCCGGCAATTTTGCCGAAGCAATCCCAGCGTGAGCGCCTCCGGCAGCGGAGCGCAGCGACTCGCCGATCCTCGCCTCCATGGCCTGCGCGCCGTTCTGCTTACGCCACAGATAGTCCTCGTAGTTTCCGGGAAAGGCGTGCACCGCACCGTCGGCGACTTCGAAGACGCGCGTCGCCAGCCGGTCGATGAAGTAGCGGTCGTGGGAGACGAAGACGCAGGTGCCATTGAATTTCTGCAGCGCGTCTAGCAGCACGTCCTTGGCGCGGAGGTCGAGATGATTGGTTGGCTCGTCAAGCAGCAGAAAATTCGAAGGGTGCAGCAGCATGCGGGCGAGCGCATAGCGGTTGCGCTCACCGCCGCTGAGCACTCCGATTTTTTTGAAGACGTCGTCCTCGCTGAAGAGAAAGCTGCCCAGCAGGCTGCGTAGCTCGGTCTGCGAGCGCGGCGCAACCCTGCTCAGGTCATCGAGCATGCGCGCCTCGGTGTCCAGCTCCTTGTACTGGTCCTGCGCGAAGTAGTCGACCCCGGCGTTGTGCCCCAGCGTGTATTGGCCGCCGGTGGGCGGCTCGGTTTGCGCCAGCAATTTGATCAGCGTCGATTTGCCCGCGCCGTTCACGCCCACCAGTGCAATGCGCTCGCCGCGCTCGATGACGAAGCTCACATTGCGCAGCACCTGCTTTTCGCCGTAGCTCTTGCTGAGGTCCTTGAACTCGGCGACGATGCGGCCGCTGGGCTTGGGCTGCGGGAAGCTGAAGTGGATTGTCTTCTCTTCCTCTGGTACCTCGATGCGCTCGATCTTCTCCAGCTCCTTGATGCGGCTCTGCACCTGCTTGGCTTTGGTGGCCTGATAGCGGAAGCGGGTGATGAAGGCTTCGAGCTGCTCGATGCGCTCGCGCTGATTGCGATAGGCCGAGATCAGCGAGTGGCGCCGCTGATCTTTTTCGCGAAGATACTTTTCGTAATTCCCACTGTAGAAGTGGACCCGCTTGTTCCAGATCTCGACGATCTTCTTCACCGTCACATCGAGGAAGTAGCGATCATGCGAGATCAGCACGTAGGCATAGGGATAGCCGGTCAGGTAATCTTCCAGCCAGTTGCGCGTCTCCAGGTCGAGATGGTTGGTGGGCTCGTCGAGCAGCAGCATGTTGGGTTTTTCCAGCAGCAGCTTGGCCAGCGCGATGCGCATCTGCCAGCCGCCGCTGAACTCGTCGGTCTGCCGTGTCCAATCCTCTTTGCAGAAGCCGAGGCCGGTGAGCACGGCGCCCACCTGCGACTCCAGGCTGTAGCCGTCGCGATGCAGGAACTCGCTCTGCACGCGGTGGAAGCGCTCACTAACCTGCTCGTACTCGGCGCCAAAAGGATCGAGCTCACTCATGCGGTGCGTCAGCTCTTCCAGCTCGCGCTCCATGGCATAGACGTCGTCGAAGACCGAGAGGCATTCGGCAAAGACCGTGCGCCCGCTCAGCCGCAGCCCGTCCTGCGGCAAATAGCCGGCGCTGACGCCTTTTTGCCGCGTTGTGTTGCCGTAATCGAGCGATTCGAGTCCGGACAGCACCTTGAGCAGCGTGGATTTACCCGTGCCATTGCCGCCGACGAGCCCGACCCGGTCCTGTGGGGTGATCAGCCAGTTCAGGTTTTCGAAGAGTAGTTTGTGGCCGAAGCGTTTTCCGGCATCCGTAAGCTGAATCATCGATAGGTGGACCGCACAATTCCAAGCTTATTCTCTCATGGAAGACCGGACCAGGATTGCGCGCCCCTGGTTCAGGGGCTGCTTCTCTTGCCGCAGTGGATCTGCTGCCGCGACGCCGACCCTGCGCAGGCTCCGCGACGGCCGGGCCTCCGCTATAATAAAGAATGCAGCACACCTGAGCCTCCGTTTCGTCGCTTCGCGGCCAAAAGGAACTTCCTCACCGAGAAGGATGAAAACGTTGACGACACAGATCCGCAACATTGCCATCATTGCCCACGTGGACCACGGCAAGACTACGCTGGTGGACTCCATGCTGCGCCAGAGCGGCGTATTTCGCGCCAATCAGGAGTTGGTGGACCGCGTGATGGACTCCAACGACTTGGAGCGCGAGCGCGGCATTACCATCCTCGCCAAGAACACCGCCGTCTTTTACCGCGACGTCAAAATCAACATCGTGGACACCCCCGGCCACAGCGACTTCGGCGGCGAGGTGGAGCGCGCGCTGAAGATGGTGGATGGCGTCATGCTGCTGGT
>WNGF01001059.1_pt1 | contig 40382 bp, 37 predicted proteins | sample 5400641 | NCBI WGS metagenome assembly WNGF01 (sample SAMN13153371, study PRJNA577476) | soil metagenome | isolation source: 80 cm soil or saprolite under grassland replicate 2 | place: USA:California | collected 2016-06-15 | reverse complement strand
CGTCGCTTCGCTCGCCGCGGTGAGCGCATTGCCGGCGCCAGGGCCCGAAACTCAGGATCTGAGGGTCGCGCCGGAATCGCGAGTGCAGTCGGCGGAGTGAGAGGCTACGAACCTTGCCCGGGCAAGGATTTCACGCCTCCCGGAATGAATTCCCAAGCTGAGGGTCGCCGGTTCGAATCCGGTTTCCCGCTCCAGTTTCCGTACCGCGAGAACCGACTTCGAGTCCGAAATCGACTTCGAGGATCGCTCCGACGGATCGTGCGTACCCAAGCGCAGGTTGCATTCGCTCGAGGAGCGCGATCGTTCGGACGAGCAAGTCAGAGAACCTGCCGCCACTTGCAATCGTCGCATTGAACCCACTCGTGTCCGCGACTCGGACCAGCCGTCCCACGTCGCCCGCACGCCGCACGGACTCTACGTGAAGCTCGGAGTGGGTTCGGAGAAAGTCATCGATGTCGACATCACCCGGAAGCGACACCCGCAGGACGGAGATCATTGATGTGCCTCTCCTTTCGGCGGCCCCATTCTATCGAGTGGGGCAGGTCCAGCCGCCCCCGTCCCGCTCATGCTTAGGCTTGCACAGGTCTGGCACGATCAGACACGGATGCAGGAAGAGCAACGGGAACATCTCCGTGGCTCCAGGGTCGAACCATGGGAGGTCGGGCGGCGGGCGCCGGCCTTTGTTGTCAGGCGCCGGCCTGCACTACAGAGCGAGGGGGCCGTCTCGCTACGGTTCGCCGACAGCGCGTCCGCTCAGCTTCAGTCCTTTGATGCGCTCGAAGTGTTTCCGGTTGCGGGTGAGCAGGACCCCGTCGACCGTGATGCACGCGGCGGCGATCATGTAGTCGGCCATGCCGATCGGTTGCCCTTCGCTCTCGATCTGCTGGCGGATCTCCGCTGCGATGCGGGCCTCCTCCGGACCGAACGGGAGGACAGTCATGGCCTCGAGAAGAATGTCGACGGCTCTCTTCTGGCGTGCAGTCCGCGCGCCCGAACGGATCTCGAACGCGGTGATTGCGGTCGTAGCGAAAGACCTCGTCTCGAGCTCGATGGCGACTCGGCGCGCCCCTTCCCCTCGACCGCGCAAGAAATCGATGAGGACGTCGGAGTCGGCGACGATCATCGCCAAGCCTCACGGAGCTTGCGGACGGATGCTTCGAGCGCGTCCGCCTCGTCGTCGCTGAAGCTCCCCTGCAGCTCGAGCGCTTGCGCGATCAACCCCTTCTTGGCGCGATGCTGCCGGATGTAGAGCTCCAGCGCCTCGCGGATGACCGAGGAGAAGCCCTTCTCCCCGCGCTGTGCGGCCAGCTTGAGGAGCTCGGCTCGCTGCGCATCGTCGATCTCGACCGTCGTTCTCATGAGCGACATCATACATGCATGTGCATGCACTTCGCCATCGTGCCCCTTGCCGGGCTGGAAGCCGACGTGGCGGGCGAGCGGTCGCTGAAGGGAACGGCCCTCAGGGCCGGCCGAGTTGACGGCCCGGCGTGGAGGAGTTCAGGTGGTGCTCGCGCTGCCGGGCCAGGGGCCATTCGCCGTGCTGAGCGCCGACGGCGCGAACGGCGGCGGCCCCGACTACCTCCAGGACGTCGTCGCCCCTGCCTTCTTCATCGGGGCGAACGACCCGCTGAAGCCCGGCTTCACCAACGCGAGCTTCGACCTGTTCGCCGCGTGGGGGCCGACGCGCCCCCGCTACCGATCCCTGACGCCGACCCAGCAGGCGATCGGCCGCGGCGAGGCGATCTTCAACGGCGCCGTCTTCGTGATCCACGACGTGCCCGGCCTGAACGGCGCCTCGGACGATGAGCCTCTTCAATCCGGCGGATCCCCTCGCAGGGCAGGACATCAAGGGGGGATGCGCCGTCTGCGACAACAACCCGAACGTCGGGAACCACTCGACGTCGCCGCCGATCAACATCCGCGTCACCATGGCGGCGCCAACGAACAACGACGGGTCGCGGAACGAGGTGCTCGACCTCGCGAACCTTCCCGTCTACACGCTCCGGAATCTCGGGAGCGGCGCGACGGTCGAGGTGACCGATCCCGGCAAGGCCATGCTCAGCGGCAAGTGGACCGACATCGGGAAGACGAAGGGCCCGATCCTGCGCGGGCTGGCAGGGGGCGCGCCCTACTTCCACAACGGCTCGGCGAAGGACCTCACCGCCGTCGTGAACTTCTACAACGCACGGTTCGACATCGGCCTCACCACCCAGCAGGTGAGAGACCTCGTCGCGTTCCAGAACGCGCTCTGAGGAGCGCCATTCCTCTCATGAGCGCGACGGGGACCCGGCTCGCGCCGGATCCCCGTCGACGTGGGCGCGCGCCGGGCGCTACCCCGCGGGCGGCCGGCCGCCGCGCCGCAGGAACGCCGGGATGTCTACTGGTCCTCGTCTCCGGCAGCTTCGAGGGCTCGCGCCGTCTCATCGCCATGACGAACGGGTCCGGCGCGCGGTCGAAGTACGAGACCACCGGCGGCACCTCGCCGTATGCGAACAGGAACCAGAACACGGCCGCTACGAGCGCCGTGAGGCCCGGGCCTTGCTCGCGCAGCTCCGGCAGATCATCCATCGCCCGCGACTCTGCGCTGTAGGGCCCCGCGCGCTGCTCTGGGACCGCCGGGACGGGAAGTCGGACTACTTCTGCCGCCCGGGCTTCGCCGATCCGTGGCCGAGGTGCTCGGTGAGGGGGTGGTCGCAGAGGTGGATCTCGCGGCCGGTCTCGACGTCGACGTCTCGACGTCGACGACCCGCTCGTAGCGCCGTTCCCCTCGCGGTCGAACAACGAGACCTTCTTGACCATCTTCCCGGTCGCAAAGCTCCGCTCGTACCCGTCGAACCCCTCGGCGACCGGCTTCTTCCGGCCGGGCCGGCAGTCAGGGCTGGCGGCGGCGAGGCCGGAGGGCCGCGCGAGGAAACGCGCGCCCCTCCGGCCTTCGCGAATCATGGACTGGGGATCGGGTCGAAATTCCCGTCGAAGCAGTTCACGATCTTGTCGGTACCCGACACGCCGTCGTGGGCTCCGGAAAGCGACGACCCTCCGGCGCGGAACCGACTCGTCGTACCGACCTTCTGGATCGCGTAGGTCGCTCCCGAGATCGTCGAGTTCCGGATTGAGATATCGACGGATCCGTACGATCCGCCGAGGACGCCGACCTTCGTCCCGAGGACGACCGAGCCGTCGATCTCGAGCGCTCCCACGTCCGGCTTCCGCACCGCGGCCTCGTAGCCGGGAGGCGAGACCACCGACACGTTCGAGACGATGCGAGATCCCTGGATCGTGAGGCCTCCGTCGAGGGCGTGAACTCCGTACGCGCCGCGACTCGCCCCGCTCATCTGCAGCGTCACCTGGGAGTCGATGACCGTTCCAGTGACTCCCGCGTAGAAGTTGACGCCGATGGCGCCGTACGGATTCGTGACGTCGATCCTCGAGTCGCGGACCACGCCCACGCTGCCGCCGCCCCTGACGTTGATCGGGGAGGTTCGCCCCCGCTCGCGTCCGGGGACGTTGCCCTGTAGTTTCGGGTGGATGGAAAGGGCCCGATGAGCTTGACGACAGCACGATCGCGCGCTCCGGCGTGGCTCCGGGACATCCCGCCGGTCACGCTCCTGCTCGTCGTCGCCGGCAGGCTCTATGCCCGGGCGCTCGACGTCCCCTGGTACTTCGATGATTACTCCGTCCTCGTCGACAATCCGACGATCCGATCCCTCTCCCGCGCGCTCGAGGGCTCGCTCCAGCCGCGCGGGCTGGCGTTCCTCTCGTTCGCGGCCGGGAACGCGTTCTTCGGGCCCGACGCGGCGGCAGCGCACGCGGTGAACGTCGGCGTCCATCTCACGACGACCGTGCTCGTCTACGCGGTCCTCCGAACGCTCTCTCCGGGGTCTCGCCTCCCGGCGTTCGGTGGCGCGCTCCTGTTCGCCGTGCACCCTCTGCAGACACAGGCGGTCCTGTACGCGGTCCAGCGCATGGCGTCTCTCGCGGCGCTCTGGTTCGTCCTCGCCATACTGCTGTTCCTGCGCGCGCGCCGGCTCGCGACCGTGGGGTCGGCGTGGACGCCTCGGCACCTCGCCCTCTACGTGGGGGCGCTGCTCGCGGCAGCCGCGGCGTTCTTCACGAAGCAGAACACGGTGGTGTTCCCAGCAGCGTTTCTCGCAGCGGACCTCCTCTTCGCGCCTCCCGGGCTCCGCGCGCGTGCGCGCGTCGCGTACCATGCGCCCTTCTTCGCGCTCGCGTCCCTGCTCGCGTTGCGCGAGGTGCTGCCGGTTCTCGTCGCGGCAGGACCGGGCGGCGGTGGCAGCTCGCTCGTCCGATCATTCGACTGGTTCCTGGTCGGCTATACGCGGCCGGGCGAGGCGATCCTGGAGACGACGCCGCTCCGCTACGAGGTAACGCAGCTGTCCGTCTTATGGGAGTACCTGCGTCTCGTCGTGGCGCCGTGGGGCCAGTCGTTCGACCACGGGTACCCGCTCGCCCGCGAGTACCTCACGGTCCGAAACATCGCGGCCGCCCTCGGCCTCGCGGCGCTGGTCGCGGTCGCGCTCCGCGCCCGCCGGAGGGCGCCGTTCCTCTCCCTCGGAATCGTGCTTTTCCTGCTCGGGCTCTCGGTCGAGTCCGTTTTCCCGCTCGACGTGATGGTGGAGCACCGCGTCTACCTCTCGATGCCGGGCGTGTCGCTCGCCTGCGTCGAGGTCCTTCGGCGGATCCGGCGGCCCGGGGTAGCCGCCGCGGCGATCGCAGCGGGGTCGATAGCGCTCGCGGGGCTGACGCTGCACCGGGTGGAGCTGTGGACGCGCCCGATCGCGCTCTTCGAGAACGACCTCGGCGCGCGGCCCGGGAATCCTCGCCTGTGGGCGCTGCTCGGCGAGTCGCGCCAGGAGCACGGCGACCTCACTGGCGCCGCGGCAGCGTTCTCGAGCGCGCTCGAGCTCCATCCCCAGTATCCGCAGGCGATGGTCGACCTCGCAGGCATTCGCGCCACCGAAGGCAGGCCGGACGAGGCCGAGCGGCTGTATCGGAGGGCGCTCGGGCTGGTCCCGGGGTTCCCCGCCGCGCGCCGTGCACTCGGGATCGTGCTGATGCGGCAGCAGCGGCTCGAGGAGGCGCTGCAGGAGTTCAGCACCGCGACGCGGATGAACCCGAAGGACGTCAGGTCGCTCTACTTCGAGGCCAGGCTTGCCCACGAACTCGGGGACGGCGCCCGCGCGGCGGTCGCGACCGAGCGGCTCGGGATCCTCGATCCCGAACTGGCCGCCGACGTGCGCGCGGCCATCGGGCGCTGAAGGTGCGCCGGCGGCGGGCTGCGCGAACGCGCGGCTGAATCACGGGTCATCGCGGTCAAGTGACCTGGCCCCCAAGTGACGCCGCCCCTGCACCGCGGCAAATGAGGGCAGGGGCGGCGTGCTGCGTCACTCGGCGTGCTGGTGCGAAGGTCCAGATTCACGCGGTTTGTGGACGCAACGATGGTTGGAAAACCCGCTGAAAAAGTGCGGACTACCGACGAAGTCGGACCGCGCCGGACCCTCCGCTCGAAAAGGAAAGGGGTCCCGCCTCTCGGCGGAACCCCTCGGAAGAACTGGAGCGGGAAACCGGATTCGAACCGGCGACCCTCAGCTTGGGAATTTGACCGGGCGGCGCAGGACCCTTGGAAATCGGCGCAAATCGCAGGTTCTAGGCTGGTTCGGTCCCGCTGAATCCCGTCCGGCTGGGCAAGACCTTGCCCAAACCTTGCCCGCTACTCCTCGTCATCTGCCTCGCTGAGGGGGCGCGAGCGCCGGGTTCACGCCCGCGACGCGTCACCGGGCGGACGCAGCGTCACCTCCGGCCGCGGGCCCGATCCTCGTAGAACCGTCGCGCCTCCAGGTACGCCGGATCGTCCGGGCGGAGCTCCGCCGCGAGGCGCGCGTACCGCGCCGCCTCGCCAGCGCGCGCCTCGCCGAGGAGCACGGCGAGGTTGAAGGCGGCCGACGCGAGTCGCGGGTCGGCCGCTAGCGCGGCGCGGAGCGCGGCCTCGGCCTCCTGGCGCTTCCCTCGCTCCGCGAGCAGGAGCCCGAGGTCGAGCGCCACCATCGCCTCCCGCGGATTCGCCGCGTGCACCTCCCCCAGGAGCTGCTCGGCCTCGGCGTCGCGCCCCTGCTCCGCGAGCAGGAGCGCGAGGTTCACCCTGGCGGGGTGGAACTGCCCGTCGATCTGCAGCGCCCGGCGGAACTCCCGCTCCGCCTCCGCCGGGTGTCCCTCGGCGGCGCGGAGGTTCCCGAGGTTGTAGGGCCCGGAGGGGAGGTCGGACATGTAGCGCTGCGCGGCCACGTACTCCTGGAGCGCGGCGGCGTGCGCCGAGCGCTGCGAGCCCGGCAGCCGACCCGCCGGCTCGCCGACGAGCCGGGCGGCGGCCTCGGCGCGGACCGCGCGGACCGGGTCGCGCAGGAGCGGGCCGAGCGCGCGGGCGAGGCGATCCGGGCTGGCGGCGAGCCCGGAGGCCGCTGCGAGCCGCAGGAGCGGGTCAGGATCCGAGAGGGCGCGCTCGAGCGCACGCGTCGTCGGCTCGCCCGGATCCGCGCCGAGGAGCTCGAGCGCCGAGGCGCGGGCCAGGGCCGGGCGGAGGGGATCCTGCGCGAGCCGCCGGAGGGCCGGCGCGGCGTCCGGCGCGCCGCGTCGGCCGGCTTCGAGAGTCGTGCCGTAGTGCGGCTTGCGCTTCGATCCGTACCAACGGTCGTACCGCTGGGCCACCCACTGCGCCGGCCGATCGGCATGGCAGCCCTGCGCGCTGCACGCGTCGGGCGAGCCGGCAGCACGCGAGAGATACGGCCGCGGCACGCGGAGCGAGTGGTCGCGGCGGAAGTGCACGCCCATGTACGTTCGTCCCGGCATGTGGCACGAGACGCAGAGCGCGCCGCTGCTAGGCTTGTCTCGCCACACCGCCTGGTGGAAGTGGTGGGTCCTCGAGTCGTAGGTCTCGGCGGCGTGGCAGCGGGTGCAGAGCGCGTTCCCGTCCTCGTGCCGCCGTCCTGAGTGGACGTCGTGGCAGTCGCCGCAGCGCACGCCGCTCCTGTGCATCTTGCTCTGGGCGAAGGCCTGGTACTCGAAGTCCTCGTCCTCGATCTGGCCGTCGGCGTGGAAGACGCCGGGGGAGAGCAGCGCCGGGAGGTACCGGTCGAGGAGCTCGCCGCCCGGTTCGCCCTGGTCGGCGAACTGCGCGCGGCGGGCGTGGCAGGGGGCGCACAGCGCCACGTGCTGCCGGCTCGAGAGCCCCGAGGTCCGGGTGACGAGCTCGAACGTCGCGCTCGGGGTACGCGCCATCGCCGGCCGGTCCGCCCAGGCGACGTGCCGGGACGCGGGCCCGTGGCACGCCTCGCAGCCCACGACGATCTCCGCCCACGTGGTGTCGTACCGGTCCGCCTCCGCGTCGTAGCGCTTCCTCACCGCAGTCGAGTGGCAGTCCGCGCACATCGAGTTCCAGCTCTGACCCTGCCGCGTCCAGTGGAGCCAGTCGGAGGGCGGGGCGTCGGGCGTCCGCGACACGTGGAACCAGCGCCGTGCGCGGACGTCCCACGCCGCCGGCAGGCACTGGAGCCGCCCGCCCGGGAAGGCGACGAGGTACTGCTGGAGCGGCTCGACCCCGAAGGCATAGGCGAGCTCGTAATCGTGGATGGCGCCGTCGGGCCCCCTCCCGGTGGCGACGAACTTCTCCCCCTGGCGGTGGAATCGCCAGGGGTCCCCCGGGCGATCGAGGACGGCGTCCGCGAAGTCGCCGAGCACCGTGTCCTCGCGCGCCGGCTGCATCGCCTTCGCGTGGTGCGATCCCTGCCACGCGGCGAATGCCTTCGGGTGGCACGATCGGCACCGCTCGCTTCCGACGTGGCGCGCCTCCGCGGGCGCCGAGGGGCGGGGAGGCCGCAGCGCCCGCAGCGCGAGGTGGAGCGGCAGCGAGAGCGCGATCACGGCCGCGGCGGCGACGCCGGCGGCGCGCCAGCGCCGCTCCGCGGCCGCGCGCCGGGTGCCCTCGGGGCCGAGGCCGTCCACGGTGTCGGGCTCGCCCGTCGATGTGCGCTCGTCAGAGATGAGCCACCTGCCCGGGGTCGAAGCCGCTGCGACGCTGCGGCTTGCTCGTGTCCACCTTCACCACGCCCGCCTCGACGACGACGGGGAAGAAGTCGAGGGCGCGGATCGCCGGGGGCCCGGTGACCTCGCCCCGCAGATCGAACGTCGATCCGTGGCAGGGGCACGGGAACGTCTTCCGCTCCTCGTCCCAGCCGACCGTGCAGCCGAGGTGGGTGCACCGGGAGGAGAGGGCGAGGAAGCCGCCGTCGGTGAGCCGCACGAGGTAGAGCTTCCACTGCGGGAACGGCCGCGCCGAGCCCGGCGCGAACTCGTCCACCGGCCCCGCCTCGACGACGCCCGTGCCCTGCGCGGCCTCGTCCGGACGCGGCGCGAGGTAGGCACCGGTGGCGCAGACGAGCTCGGCGGAGGCGAGGACGCCCAGGCCTGTCCACACGCGGGACAGGAAGGCCCGGCGACCGGCATCGGCGTCGAGGACCGGGAGCGGGCCGGGCCGGCGGCTCACGGCGTGCCTCCGAGCTCTCCGGCCGTGAAGGGGGCGACGAGCGCCATCCCGGGGCCCCGCGCCACCAGGCCGGTGAGGGTGAGGACGGCGAGCCCCACCAGCGCGAAGGCGAAGGCGGCCTGGATCGCCTCGAGCCGCGAGCCGCCGCGGCGCCGCCCGAGCCGGACGACGAAGGCGACCAGCGCGCCCGCGCCGAGGAGCGGCAGGAGCCCGGACCGGATCCAGGCCGGGAGCAGCGGGAGCAGGGGCGGGCGGTGGCGCAGCGGCTCGTCGACGAGGACCGCCGCCGCGGTCACGACCGCCGCGGCGACCGCGGAGCGGAGGACGAGCCGGGCGCCGCGCCGCGACTGGAACCAGGCGCCGGAGGAGGGCTCGCCGCGAGCGAGCGCTGGGAGGGCCACGAGGAGGAGCCCTGTGAGCGCCGGCCAGATCACCGCGCCGAAGGTGGGGTGGACGTGCACGAGCAGCTCCTGCACGCCGAGCAGGAACCACGGCGCCTTCGCCGGATCGGGGCTCATCCCGGTGCTGGCCTGCGCGAGGAGGGGCGCTTCGGTCGTCGCGGCGAGCAGGAGCACCGCCGCGATCGTCACGAGGGCGGCCGCGCCCTCGCGCAGCACGAGGTGCGGCGCCACCGGGAGGAGCGCACCGCGCGGTGCTCCGGGCGCGGCCGCCTCGCCCTCGGGCAGGACGCCGCCCACCTTGCGCACCTGCCAGAAATGGACGGCGAGCAGCGCCGCAAGGGTGAAGGGCAGGATGAAAACGTGGAGCCCGAAGAAGAGGGAGAGCGTCCGCGCCCCGAGCTCGGGCCCGCCGCGGACGAGCCGGAGCAGCGGCCCTCCCACGAACGGAACGTACTCGAGCATCGCCGAGCTGATGTGGATGGACCAGAAGCCGAGCTGGTCCCAGGGCAGCAGGCGGCCGGTGTAGCCCGCGCCGACGATGGTCGCGAGGAGGCCCAGCCCCACGAGCCAGTTCAGGTGGCGCGGCGGCAGGTACGCCCCGCGGAACACGACGCGGAGCAGGTGGAGCGCCGCGATCGCGATCGCCCCGTCCGCCGCCCAGTGGTGCGCGTTGCGGACGAAGGCGCCGAACGGGACCTCCCGGGCGAGGCGCAGCACCGCCCCGTGAGCCCGCTCCGGCGACGGATCGTACGCGGCGAGCAGGAGCGCCCCGGTCAGCGCCGCGACGAGGACGAGCACGAGCGCCGCGCCCCCCGCGCCGAGGGTCCGCGAGAACCGCAGCGCCTCCGCCGGGACCGCGCGGGGGTGGAGGTGGAGGAGGAGGGACGCCAGGCTGGACCGGAATCGCCGCACGCCTATCGATCCCGGGGACGCCAGCGCAGGACGCGGTGCTCCGCGAGCGACACGAGGCCGTTCAGCGCGACGCCCGTCGCGCCGATGACGGCGACCCCGAAGAACACCAACTCCATCCGGAAGCCGGTGCGCCCGTCGAGGATGATGTTCCCGAGCCCCGGGCCGGCGAGGAAGAAGTACTCAGCGCCGACCGTCCCGAGCCACGAGAAGAAGACGCCGAGGTGGAGGCCGGCGAAGATCGACGGGGCGGCCGAGGGCAGCACGATCCGCGTCACGAGCCGGAACGGAGTCAGCCGGTAGGAGCGGCCGACCTCGATCAGCTTCACCGGCACGCTCCGCACGCCCTCGTAGGTGTTCACGAAGATCGGGAACACGCAGGTGAGCGCCACGAACGCGACCTTCGCGGGCTCGCCGAGCCCGAGCCAGAACGACAGCAGCGGGATCAGCGCGAACGGCGAGATCTGCTTCAGCGCCGCGAGGCTCGGGTGGAACGCGCGCTCGGCGAGGCGGGAGACGCCGAGCGCGACTCCGGCCGACACGCCCATCAGCGCGCCGAGCGCGAGGCCGGCGATGGCGCGGAGCAGGCTCGCGCGCAGGCCGGCGAGGAGGTCGCCGCTCGCGAGCAGCCGCTGGCCCGCCGCCGCAACGGCGCCGAGCGGTGGGAGGAACTGCGGGTGCACGAGATGCGCCCCCGTCGCCAGTTCCCACGCGGCGAGGAGCGCCCCGGGGAGGACGAGGGCGAGGCCGGCGCGGCGGGAGAGCCCCGGCAGCGTGAGGCGGAGCTCGGTCGTGGCCGCCATTCAGAACCCCCTCGGGCGCCACGCGAGCAGCCGCGACTCGACGACGGAGAGCGCGGCGTCGAGCAGCAGCCCGGTCACGCCCAGCACGGCAATGGCCGCCAGCACCACGTCGAGCTGGAACAGCTCGCGCGACTGGACGATGAGATAACCCATGCCCTCGGTCGTGCCGACGAGCTCCGCGGCGACGAGCGTGAGCCACGCCTGGCTGAGGCCGTAGCGCAGCCCGACGAACAGCGACGGCAGCGCGGCCGGCACGACCACCCGGCATAGCAGCCGCGGACCGCGATAACCGTAGACCCGCGCGACCTCGAGGAGCTGCGGGGAGATGCCCCGCACGCCCTCGTACGTGTTGAGGAGCACCGGCACGACGGCGGCGCTCGCGACGAGCGCGACGAGGAGCCGCTCCTCGATGCCGAGGAGCAGGATGCCGAGCGGCACCCAGGCGATCACCGGGATCTGCGCGTAGGCCCGGAACGCCGGGGTCACGACGGCGCTCGCGGTCCGCGAGAGGCCGAGGAGCGCCCCTCCCGCCGTGCCGATCGCCGCCGCGAGCCCGAAGCCGAGGCCCACGCGCGCGAGGCTCGGGCGAAGGTGCTCCCACAGCTCGCCGCTCCGCAGCAGCGCGCGCAGGGTCTCGAGGACCACGGCCGGACCCGGGAGGATCTGCGGCGCGACCCAGCCGCGCCAGGCGGCGACGGCCCAGAGCGCCAGCACGGCGGCGGGGAACAGCGCCGGCAACGGCACGAGGAGCCAGGCCGGGACGCGGCGGGAGCGCCCGGGCGGCCGGCGGAGGTCCGCCAGCCGCGCGAGCGCGGCTGCCCAGGCAGGGGGGGAGAGCAGGGTTTCCATCGTGGGTCCGTCTCGTCCGCGCAGGTCCCGCCTCAGGAGAGCGGCTTCCCGTCCGCGCCGTGGCGGACCCAGTGCTTCTCGAGCCGGAGCTCCTGGAGCGCGGCGTCGAGGAACCGGTGGTCGATCCAGGCGCCGACGTCGATGTCCCTGCGGATGAGGCGGTACTTGAGCGCGTCGGAGATCGCGTCGCGGTAGCGCGTGACCCAGTACTCGTCGAGGAGCGGCGTCTGGCGCAGCGCCAGCGGCGTCGGGAGGCCGGTCTGCTTGTCGGTGAAGTTCTCCTTGTAGTAGCCGAACCCGGTGCCGTCCTGGCCCCACAGCTTGAAGACCGCCGCGCGGTTCTCCTCGTCCGAGCTGAACTTCGCGGCCTGCACGAAGAGCTTCACGACCCGCTGGGTGACCTCCGGGTACTTCTGGATGAAGTCCTCGGTGCCGATGAAGCCGCCCTGGATGAGCACGTCCGGCTCGCTGCTCTCGTAGAGGATGCGGGCGACGCCGCGATCCCGCAGCGGGTAGAACGCGGACCCCGTGCTGAAGACGGCGTCGGCGTCCTTCGTTGCGAGGACGTCGCTCGCGCCCGGGCCCACGATGTTGATGACGCGGAGGTCCTTCTCGGTCAGGCCGAACTTGGCGAGCACGCGATCGGCCGCGAGCTGGAGGGCCGTCCCCTTGGAGATGACGACCTTCTTGCCCTTGAGATCGGCGATGGACTTCAACGGAGAGTCGGCCGGGACGGCGACCGCGATGGGCAGCCGGACCGCGCAGCCGGCGAGCGCCCGGGTCCGCAGGCCGCCGGCCTTGCCGATGATCATCCCGAGGTCGCCCTCGTAGGAGAAGTCGAGCAGGCCGTTGGCGAACGACTCGTTGATGGCCGGCCCCGCCTGCCGGAAGAAGAGCCACTCGATCTTGATGCCGTCCTTCTTGAACTCCTCCTCGAGCGTGCCCTGGAGCTGGGCGGTGGCGAGCGGCGAGCCCCCCGACAGCGGACGGTTGCCGCTGCCGGCGCCCGGGAAGCCGAGGCGGATGACCTTCGGGACGTCGGCCGCGGCCGCCCGGCTCGCCGGGACGAAGGGGGCGAGCAGGGCTGCGGCAGCGATGAGGACGAGCTTCTTCGTGTGAGACGCGTGGCGCATGACGTGCTTTCTCTCGGTGGGTGGGAGGGGGCTCAGAACCCGAACTGGAGCTGGGCGAGGAGCTGGTTGACCCGCGGCGTCGTGCTCGCCGGGTTCTGATCCCGCGTCTGGATCGCGTTGAGCTGGAACTTCGTCGTGGGCGCGAAGAAGACGTTGAACCCGGCGGTGTAGGCGTCCTTCACGAAGCCGTGCGCCGCGTCGTGCGTTCCGCCCCTGTTCGGGTCGAAGGTGTCGAAGCGGACGAACGGCTGGTAGCTCTTCGGCCACCAGTCATCGAAGCGGCCCTGCGAGATCGACGCGGTGCCGAGGGAGCTCTGGTAGAGGAACTGCTCGCCGAACGTGTAGTACAGGGTCGCGACGTGGCCCTCGCTCTCGAGGAGCTCGCGGCCCGGCGCCGCCGCCGTCGCGCCGAAGGTCTTGCCGTCCCACCCGCGCACGTACTCGTACGTCACGCCGAACGGGTGGTGGTTGTAGTAGACGTCCGCGCCGAGCCGGTCCCGGCGCGCAGTGCCGGACAGGTTCGTCCCCGCGTTGGCGTAGGTCGTGTTCTGCGTGCCCTTGTAGCCGGACACGCCGATCGCGAGCTGGCGGAGGAAGGAGTTGTACTCGGCCGGGACGGTGAACAGGAGCCGCCCGAAGAGGTCCTTCGTCCCGTTATCGTCGTTCCTGTTGGCCCCGGAGCCGTTGACGGCGCCGAGCCAGTAGGTGAGCACCGGCGCCCGGTAGGAGTAGCCGTAGTCGAACTGGACGCCGACCTCGCCCTTCAGGAGGGCGCCGAGGTCCACGGCGTTCGGGAACAGCGCGGCGAACTGTGCCGAGGTGATGGTCGGCTTGAGCTCGTCCGGCGCGGCGACGTCGAGGCCGAAGGGGACGATCTGCTGGCCGAGGGCGAGCGTGAGCCGCGGCTCCTCCGGGCTGAGGGTGGGGAGGAAGTTGTACGTGAGGCTCGCGAACTGGAGGTTCACACCGCCCGACGACGCGGCCGCCGCGCGCAGGAGGTACGCGAGGTTTCGCCCGGCCTCGTAGTCCTTGTAGAGGTTCCCGGTGAACTGGAGGGAGGCCGCGCCGTTCGCGAACGAAGCGTTGGTGCGGTTGCTCGACACGCTGACCGCGGTTGGGGCGAGCTTGTCGACGTAGCTCGCCCGCGTCTGCAGGGTGCCCGAGACATTCACGGGGCGGTTCGCGAGCGCGGTGTTGTACTCGCGCTCGCGGCCGTACTGGTACTTGAAGTTCTCGAGGTCCGCGCGGACGCCGTTGAGGTCGTCCTGAGTGACCTCGCCGGCGGGAGCGGGCGCGGGCGCCCGGGAACTCGCGGTGGCGGCCTTCGCCGGGCCCGCGGCCTGCCCGGCGCCGTCGCCGTTGTCGAGCCGCTGCTGGAGGGCCTGCACCGAGCGCTGCAGCGCCTCGAGCTGCTTCCGGAAGGGCTCCTGGTCCTGGGGGTCGGCGGCCCGGGCCACCGGGCCGAGGCCAGCGAACGCCACCGCGAGGAGCGCGGCGGCAGGCTTCGAGCGAACGTTCATGATCTCTCCGTGGTGAGGCGGGAACGGTGAGCAGTGGGGCAGTGGCGCAGGCGGGGCGGCGTCAGATGGCGTACTCGGGCGCGACGTCCTCTCCCTTGAAGAACTCGCGGTAGACGGTCTTGCGTAGGCTCGCGAACTGCCAGGTGGTGCGGTCGCGCGGGCGAGGCAGCTCGACGGTCACGATCTTCCGGACGGTGCCGGGACGGCTCCCGAGCACCACGACGCGGTCGCCGAGGAAGAGCGCCTCGTCGATGTCGTGGGTGACGAGCACGAGGGTGGTCCGCTCCGCTTCCCAGATCCGGCGGAGCTCCTCCTGCATCTGGATGCGGGTGAAGGCGTCGAGGGCGCCGAACGGCTCGTCGAGGAGGAGCACGCCCGGACGCGGCGCCAGCGCGCGCGCGATCGCCACGCGCTGCGCCATCCCTCCCGAGAGCTGATACGGGTAGGCCTGCTCGAAGCCGTGGAGGCCCACGAGCGCGACGTGCTCGGCCACCGTCCGGCGCCGCTCCTCTGCCGGCAGGTCCGCCACCCCGAAGGCGACGTTCTTCTCGACGTTGAGCCAGGGGAGGAGCCGGTGCTCCTGGAACACCACCCCGCGATCGACCCCCGGGCCGCGCACCGGCGCGCCGCCCACCTCGATCGAGCCCTCGTGGTCGAGCTCGAGGCCGGCGATGATGCGCAGGAGCGTGCTCTTGCCGCAGCCGCTCGCGCCGACTATCGCGAGCACCTCGCCCGAGGCCACCTCGAGGCTCACGTCCTCGAGGGCGGTGACGAAGCCGGCGCCCGCCGGACCGCCGAAGGTCTTGCGGAGCTTGTCGATGCGGATGGTCTTGTTCGCGCTTCCGAGCGTCATGGAGAGGTGGTGTCTGTTCCTGCGGAGGGGCGAGGCGCGAAGTCGAGCGAGCCTCACGGGGCGATGCCGCTTTAGCAGAGGTTCGTCCGTTCCGACCGAGATTAGCAGGAACGGTGCCACCGTCGCGCTCGCCGTGGCCCGCGCCGATCGCGGCGATGGCGGCCCCCCCACTGCTTCACGCGCAGCAGCCGCTGTTGCTGCGCTGCTGCGCAATCAGCAGCCGGTCCGGGATTAGCGTGACGGGCCGACGCGCGCGCGGATCGCCGGTGGGAGGCCGGCGCCATGCTTGCCAACGGGGCGTCTGTTATATTAGATGGACGTCCGTCCGGGGCGATCAGCGCGCCGGCGCCCCGGGGACGACGTCATGACGGTTCTCACGCTACCGAACGCCGCCCTGCACCCCCGGACTGAGATGGCCAAGGCGCTGGTGTTCGAGGACCCCTGCTCCCGGGAGCTGTTCCAGCGCATCCGGCAGCTCGCCCCGAGCGAGGCGACGGTCCTCGTCGTCGGCGAGACCGGCACGGGGAAGGAGATCGCCGCGCGCCACCTCCACTCCCTGAGCCCGCGCGCGTCGCGCCCGTTCGTGGCGGTCAACTGCGGCGCGTTGTCCGAGACGCTCGTGGACAGCGAGCTCTTCGGCCACGACCGCGGCGCCTTCACCGGCGCGACGAGCGCGCGGGAGGGCTGGTTCGCCGCCGCCCAGGGCGGGACGCTGTTCCTCGACGAGATCGGCGATCTCCCGCTCGGCATCCAGGTGAAGCTCCTGCGCGTGCTGCAGGAGCGCGAGATCGTCCGGCTCGGGTCGCGCCAGGCCACCGCCATCGACGTCCGCGTGGTGGCGGCGACGAACGTCGACCTCCGGGCGGCGGTGGCGGCGGGCCGCTTCCGGGAGGACCTCTACTACCGGCTCAACGTCGCGACGCTCCGGCTCTCGCCGCTCCGCGAGCGCCCCGGCGACATCCCGCTGTTGGCGGAGCATTTCCTCGACGTGTACGGCGCGCGGATGGCCACCGGCCCCATCGAGCTCACGCCGGAGGCGCGCGTGCGTCTCCTCGCGCATCCCTGGCCGGGCAACGTCCGCGAGCTCGAGAACGTGCTGCACCATGCGCTGCTCGTCTGCCAAGAAGCGCGGATCACGCCCGGCGACCTGGGTCTCACCGCCGCGTCGCCGCTCCCCGTGGACGACGACCGGACGGGGGCGGGGCTCGAGGCGCTCGAGGCCGCGCTGCTCCGGCTCTACGAGCAAAACCTCCCGGACCTGCACGCGCGCATCGAGGAGGCGTTGATGACCTCGGCGTACCGCTACTGCCACCGCAACCAGCTCCAGACGGCGCGGCTCCTCGGGATCAGCCGGAACGTCATCCGCGCGCGGCTCCTCCAGTACGGGGTGCTCGGAACGGACAGGGGCGCCGCCGCTACCGGCTGACCCTCGCTCCCGGCGCGGGCACGCTCCCTGCACGAGGGAAGCAACCTGCGATTCACTGGGAGAGAGAATGACCTCCAGGAGCATCATCGTGCTGCTGGCCGGCGTGCTCGCGACGAGCGGCGCGCCGGCGGCCGCTGCAGGAGCTCGCGAAGGTTCGCCGGGCACGGGCGCGCAGGCGCCGGAGTGGCCACGCGGCCCGAGCGCCCCGCCGGGCGCCCCGAACGTGCTGCTCGTCCTGCTCGACGACGTCGGCTTCGGCGCCACCTCGACGTTCGGGGGCGCCGCCACCACCCCGCAGCTCGACCGGCTCGCCGCGGCGGGGCTCAGCTACAACCAGTTCCACACGAACGCGCTCTGCTCGCCCACCCGCGCGTCCCTGCTCACCGGGCGCAACGCGCACCAGGTGAGCTTCGGGACGGTGGTCGAGGGCGCGACCGCGGGCCCGGGCTATCGGTCGATCTGGGGGCGCGAGTACGCGTCCGTGGCGGAGGTGCTCCGCCAGAACGGCTACAGCACGGCGGCGATCGGGAAGTGGCACAACACCCCGCCGTGGGAGATCAACCCGGTCGGCCCCTTCGACCGCTGGCCGACCTCGCTCGGCTTCGAGTACTTCTACGGCTTCCAACTCGGCGAGACGAGCGAGTGGGAGCCGCAGCTATACCGCAACACCGTCGCGGTCGAGCCGGCCCGGAAGCCGGCGGAGGGCTACCACCTCACCACCGACCTCGTCGACGACGCGATCCACTGGCTCGATCAGCACGAGGCGATCGCCGCCGAGAAGCCCTGGTTCCTCTATTTCGCGACCGGCGCCACGCACGCCCCGCACCACGTCCCCAGTCCGTGGATCGCGAAGTACAGGGGCAAGTTCGACCAGGGCTGGGACAGGCTCCGCGAGGAGACCTTCGCGCGCCAGAAGAAGCTCGGGGTGATCCCGGCCAACGCCGAGCTGACGCCCCGGCCCAGCGAGCTGCCCGCCTGGGATTCCCTGTCGGCGGATCAGAAGCGGCTCTACGCCCGCCAGATGGAGGTTTACGCCGCCTACCTCGAGCACACCGATCACGAGGTCGGCCGTCTGCTCGAGTCGGTGCGCGGCCGACCGGGCGGCGACGACACCCTCGTGCTCTACGTCGTCGGCGACAACGGCGGCAGCGCCGAGGGGACGCCGGACGGGACGATCGCCAACTTCGCCTCGTTCTTCGGGGAGGGCGACGGCGTCCAGCGGCAGCTCCCGCACCTCGACGAGCTGGGGAGCCCGCTTCACGACAACCACTTTGCCGTCGCCTGGGCCTGGGCGACGACGACGCCGTTCCAGTGGATGAAGCAGGTCGCCTCCCACTTCGGCGGTGTGACGAACCCGCTCGTCGTCTCCTGGCCCGCGCGCATCAAGGCGCGCGGCGAGATCCGGAGCCAGTTCGGCCACGTGAACGACATCGCGCCGACCATCTACGAGCTCGTGGGCGTCCGCTTCCCCGAGACGGTGAACGGCATCCGCCAGGTGCCACTGGAGGGAAAGAGCCTCGCGTACAGCTTCGACGCCCCGTCGGTGCCGTCACGGCACACGACGCAGTACTTCGAGCTGGGCGGCCACCGTTCCATCTACCAGGACGGCTGGGTCGCGGGCGCTCGCTACGGCGTGCCCTGGGAGAAGTGGAACAAGCCGGGCCGCCCGGAGGATCAGCGCTGGGAGCTGTACCACGTGAGCGAGGACTACAGCGAGGCGCACGACCTCGCGCGCACCCACCCGCAGAAGCTCGCGGAGCTCCGGAAGGAGTTCGACGCGGAGGCGACGCGAAACCAGGTCTACCCGCTCCCTGCGCCTCTCTCCCTCGACGCGCTCGCGACGCGGCCGAGCCCGGCCGCGGGTAAGACCCGGTTCACCTACCGCGCCGGCGTCACCCGCATCGGCGTGGCCGCCGCACCGGACCTCTCGCGGCGCTCCCATCGCATCACCGCGGAGGTGGAGATCCCCGCGACCGGGGCGGAGGGCGTCCTCATCGCCGAGGGCGGCCGCCACGGGGGCTTCACGCTGTACGTGAAGGACCGCCACCTCGTGTACGAGAACAACTTCTTCAGCAAGCATCGCGACGTGCTGGTCTCGACCGTGGCGCTGCCGGTCGGACGGAGCACCGTCTCGTTCGAGTTCACGGGCGACGCCGGCCAGAAGCGTCACGGGGGCGGTACCGGCAGGCTGACCGTCGACGGGAAGCCGGCCGGCGAGGTCCGGTTCGAGCGATTCGGCGGCTTCTTCGGCTCGGACACGGAGACCCTCGACGTCGGCGAGGAGCGGGGATCGACCGTCAGCCCCGCCTACGAGGCCCCGTTCCGATTCACCGGCAAGCTCGAGAAGGTGACGGTGGAGCTCGACCCTGCGCCGGTTTCCTGACTCCGGCGCGCACGAAGCACCCAGCAGCGATGCCGTAGCACTCACAGTCACAGGAGAACGTCATGTCCGATGAGATGAGCGCCAGGCGCCCCGTGCGCGCCTGGCTGAGAGGAATCGTCGCGCTCGGGCTGCTGCTCGGCTCGAGCCTCCCGCAGGCCCGCGCCGAGACGCCGCCCCGGTGGAAGGGGAAGATCCGCAAGTCGGCGAAGGACTCCACGCCGTACCAGCTCGAGTCCGCGAAGAAGACGGCGCCCAAGGGCGCGCCCAACGTCGTGTGGGTCCTCCTCGACGACGTCGGCTACGGCGCGAGCAGCACCTTCGGCGGGGTCGCCCGCACGCCGACGCTGGACAAGCTCGCGAGCCGCGGGCTCCGCTACACGAACTTCCACACCGCGGGGATCTGCTCGCCCACCCGCTCAGCGCTGCTCACCGGCCGCAACCACCACGCCGTCGGGATGGGCCTGTTCCCGCACGTCTCGCTCTCCGGTGACTTCCCCGGGTACCACGCTTACATCCAGCCGCAGAACGGGACCATCGCGGAGGTGCTGAGGGAGAACGGCTACTCCACGTACCAGGTCGGCAAGTGGCACCTCACGCCCGACGCCGAGCTCAGCGACCTCGGCCCGTTCGACCGCTGGCCGTCCGGGAAGGGGTTCGATCACAACTTCGGGTTCCTGGGCGGCATGACCGACCAGTACAAGCCGGACCTCGTCGAGGACAACCAGCACGTCAAGGGTGACGGGCGGCACCTCAGCGAGCAGCTCGCCGACAAGGCCATCAGCTACCTGGCCCGGCAGAAGGCCCTCGCGCCCGAGAAGCCGTTCTTCCTGTACTTCGCCCCCGGCGCGACCCACGCGCCGCACCAGGTCGACCGGGAGTGGTCCGACCACTACAAGGGAAAGTTCGACGCCGGCTGGGATGTCTATCGCGAGCAGGTCTTCGCGAACCAGAAGAAGCTCGGCGTCATCCCGGCGGACGCGACGCTCCCCGCCCGCGATCCGAACGTGAAGGCGTGGAAGGACCTGCCGCCCGAGGAACAGCGCCTCTACGCCCGGTTCATGGAGGTCTACGCCGGCTTCCTCGAGCACGTGGACGCCCAGATCGGGCGCGTCGTCTCGTACCTCGAGGAGTCGGGACAGCTCGACAGCACAGCGATCTTCGTCGTGGTGGGCGACAACGGCGGCAGCAAGGAGGGCAGCGACTACGGGTCGGTCGAGTCGATCCCGTTCTGGAGCGACACCGGGCTCACGCGCGAACAGCACCGCCAGCGCGTGCTCGCCGCGTACGACCGGATCGGCGGCAAGGACGTGAGCACGTACGCGAACTACCCGCTCGGCTGGGCCCAGGCCGCCAACACGCCGTTCCGGCTGTGGAAGGGCGATGCCAACGCGGAGGGCGCCACGCACAACCCGCTCATCGTCCAGTATCCGAGGCGGATCAAGCAGGCCGGCGGCATCCGGAACCAGTTCGGACACGTCATTGACCTGTTCCCGACCACCCTCGAGCTCGCCGGCGTGAAGCAGCCCGAGGCGCTCCGGGGGATCAAGCAGAACCCCCTGCACGGTTCGAGCCTCAGCTACTCGTTCGATGACGCCAACGCGCCCGCGCGGCACACCCAGCAGTACTTCACGATCCTGGGCAACCGGTCGATCTACAAGAACGGCTGGAAGGCCAGCGCGGCGCACCGGCCGAGCACGTTCGACCTCACCACGTACACGGACGAGGCGAAGCGGCAGGTGGCGAACGATCCCGACGCCGAGGTCTGGGAGCTCTACGACCTCCGGCGCGACTTCAACGAGCAGCACGACCTCGCGAAGGAGCGCCCGGAGAAGCTGAAGGAGCTGAAGGCGCTGTTCGACGCGGACGCCGCGAAATACGGCATCTACCCGCTGCTCGACCTCGAGTACCGCAAGGAGCGAAGCACGAAGCCGCAGCCGCAGGCGCGCAGGTGAGGTCCACGTAGGGAGGACCCGCGCGTCGTAGGCGCTGCGGACCGGGCGGCGGGGGCGCGCGAGCGTAATGCCCCCGTCGCCCGTCAGCGGATGTCCGCGCCCTCGCGCCGCGCGCCGTATCTCCACCACCGCTCGACGAGGCCCGGGAAGTCCCACCACGCGAGCTCGGCCGCGGGCTCCGCCCACGGCGACACCGAAGCGGCGGAGTTCGTCGCGACGCTCCTCGCTCAAGCACACGACGCGGGCCTGGACTGCGGCCGGACACTGCTAACGGATCCCGCGCTCGACCCGCTCCGGACTCGGGACGACTTCACCGAGCTGGTGGCGCGCAGTGCCGCGACCAAGACGAGCGCGTGAGTAGCGCGCCGCACGACCGCAGCGCGACTCCGGTCGTCTCGGCGCCGGGGCAGGTAATCGGCGGACTCATTCCCCGGACCTGAGGGTCACGCCCGAATTCCCGACGCCCTTGCGGGAAAGCGCAAACCGACACCTTGCCCGGGCAAGGATTTCCCGCCGCCCGGAAAGACGACGGGCTCCCGGGTCTCCCCGGAAGCCCTCGTCGTCACTTCGGAAGTTGGAGCGGGAAACCGGATTCGAACCGGCGACCCTCAGCTTGGGAAGCTGATGCTCTACCAACTGAGCTATTCCCGCGTTACGGCCTCTGTTTCTGCCGTGAAGGCGCCGGCGAGTCAAGCCGATCCGCCGGCCGCGGCGGGTCCGCCACGGCCTTCCGCGGGGGCGACGCCGCCCCCGCTGCGGGCTGCCTGGCCGCTTGATAGAAGATCGGCCGTGACGGATCTCGAGCGCCGGATCACCGAAGGGGTCGCCGAGCTTCGCGCCCGGTTCGCCGAGCGGATGGGCGCGACGCCGTCGCTCGCGGACGCGAACCCGCAGGGTGAGGGGCCGAAGAACCGCCACGGGATGCCGAAGGAGCCGCCGGGCCAGAACGTGTTCGACAAGTCCGAGTGGCCGGTGCTCGATCTCGGCGAGACACCCGAGATCTCGACCGAGAAGTGGCAGCTCCGGGTCGACGGCGCCGTCGAGAGCCCGCTCACGCTCCGGTGGGCGGACTTCCTCGCCCTGCCGCAGGCCGACGAGGAGGCCGACTTCCACTGCGTGACGGGGTGGTCGATCCTCGACGTCGCCTTCCGCGGCGTCCGGCTCGAGACCCTCGCCGCGCTCGCGCGGCCGAAGGCCGACGCGACGCACGTGATGGTCCACGCGTACGACGGCTACTCGACGAACCTGCCGCTCTGGGAGGCGCTGAAGCCGGACGTGCTCCTCGTCCACACGGTGGACGGGAAGCCGCTCCCGATGCTCCACGGCGGGCCCGCACGCGTCGTCGTCCCGCAGCTCTGGGCGTGGAAGGGCGCGAAGTGGGTGAACCGGCTCGAGCTCCTCACCCACGATCGGCGCGGCTACTGGGAGATCCGCGGCTACTCGAACACCGCGCACCCGTGGCGCGACGACCGGATGTGGTGACCGGGCCTTGGCTCCGCGGCGATGGCGCGGACGCTCGGGCGGGGCGAGCCGGCGGCTACTTCATCTTCGCGAACCGGCGGAAGAACGCGACGATCTCCGCCTCGGCGGTCTTCGCGTCGATCTCGGGCTTCGGCTCGTCGGCGTCGCTGTCGATCCAGATCCCGCCGCACGCCTCGCAGGTGTCGTAGCTCTCGGAGGCGCGCTTCTCGGCGTTCTCGACCACGACGAGGTCGACGCTGCACGCCGGGCACAGCCCCGTCATCTCCTCGGCGTTCACGTACCCGCTGATCGACGACAGCGCAGGAAGGTTCGCGTGGAGCAGGATCCTGTTCAGGTCCGCCACGTCCCCCACCCAGAGACCGCCGCATTCGGAGCAGCGCTGCAATGCGCCGTTCTCGCGCGCGATCTCGGAAATTTCGACGCTGCACCGCGGGCAATCCATGACGATTCGGTCCTCCTCGGGACCGTGGGGCGATTCGATGAGGTTCGGGGGATCAAGGTGAAGTCGTGAGTGGAAAACTCGGCGGATACTATGCAGAAGCAGCGGCCCCTTTCAACGGGGACGCGCACGGGCCGCGTCCGCGACGGCCTCCCGGAGGGACTCGATGAGCCGGCGCAGCCGCTCCGCGTGGAGCTTCAGCGCGACCCGGTTGACGACGAGGCGGGCCGAGACGTCGAGCACCTCCTCCTCGATCACGAGCCCGTTCGCCTCGAGGGTCGCGCCCGTCTCGGTGATGTCCACGATGGCGTCGGCGAGGGCGAGCGAGGGAGCGACCTCGATGGAGCCGTGCAAGGGGATGATCTCCGCGGGCACGCCCTTCCGGGCGAAGTGCCGGGCGGCGAGCGACACGTACTTCGTCGCGACGCGCGGCGCGACGCCGCGGGGCAGCGGCTTCGCGCCGCGGGGCCGGGCCACGATCACGCGGCAGCGGCCGATGCCCAGGTCGAGGGGCTCGTAGAGGTCCACCGGGTCCTCGCGCAGCACGTCGAGCCCGACGATGCCCACGGCGGCCGCGCCGTGCTCGACATAGCTCGCCACGTCCGCGGCGCGGATGGAGATGAAGCGGAGCCCCACCTCCGGCGCGTCCGCCGCGAGCTTGCGCGTGCCGTCGAGGAGCTTCTTCGGGGAGACGCCGAGCGCCCGCTCGAAGAGCGCGGACGACTCCTCGAGGAGCCGCCCCTTCGGCACCGCCACCGTGATGATCTCGTCCGACGGCATCGCAACTCCGTTCGCCGTGAGCGTGGCACCCGCGGAGCGGGCGCGAAGTCGAGCGGTCAAGTCTTCTCCCGCCGGATGCGCGCGCCGAGCGGCGCGAGCTTCTGCTCGATCCGCTCGTAGCCGCGGTCGAGGTGGTAGACGCGCTGGATCTCGGTCGTCCCGCGCGCCGCGAGCGCGGCGAGGACGAGGGCCGCCGACGCGCGCAGGTCGGACGCCATCACGGGCGCGCCCGAGAGCACGGGCACGCCCTTCACGATCGCGATCTTCCCGTCCACCGCGATGTCGCCGCCGAGCCGCTGCAGCTCCTGCACGTGCATGAAGCGGTTCTCGAACACGGTCTCGGTGATCTTCGACGAGCCCTCCGCGAGGCAGAGGAGCACCATGAGCTGCGCCTGCATGTCGGTCGGGAAGCCCGGGTGCGGCGCGGTCTTCACGTCCACCGGCCGCGGCCGGCCGTCGCCGACGACGCGCAGCCCGCCCCGGACCTCGGCGATCTCCGCTCCGACGGCGCGCAGCTTCTCGAGGAGCGCCTCGAGGTGCGCGGGCACGCAGCCCGCGACGGTGACGTCGCCGCCGGGGAGCGCCCCCGCGACGAGGAACGTGCCCGCCTCGATCCGGTCCGGGATGACGGTGTGGTCGAGCGGACGGAGGGTCGAGACCCCCTCGATGCGGAGCTCGTCCGTACCCGCGCCTTCGATCCGCGCGCCCATCCGGACGAGCGCGGCGGCGAGGTCGGCCACCTCCGGCTCGCGGGCGCAGTTGCGCAGCACCGAGCGGCCGTCGGCGAGCGCGGCGGCCATCATCACGTTCTCGGTGCCGGTGACGGTCTGGCCGTCGAACGTGAAGACGGCGCCGCGGAGCCGCCCGCGCGGCGCGGTCGCCTCCACGTAGCCGTGCTCGAGCCGGATCTCGGCGCCGAGCGCGGTGAGCCCCTTCAGGTGCTGATCGATCGGCCGCGCGCCGATGGCGCACCCGCCGGGAAGCGAGACGCGCGCCTTCCCCCAGCGGGCGACGAGCGGGCCGAGCACGAGGACCGACGCGCGCATCGTCTTCACGAGCTCGTACGGCGCCTCCGGCCGCACCGCGGCGGGGACGCGGAGCGACATCGCGCGGGCCGCGGCGCTCCGCTCGACGGCGCACCCCATGTGGCCGAGGAGCTTCCCGAGCGTCCGGACGTCCGCGAGGTCCGGGACGTTGCGCACGACGTGGTCGCCCTCCGCGAGCAGCGCGGCGGCGATGACGGGCAACGCGGCGTTCTTCGCGCCCGAGACGTCGACGCTCCCGCGGAGCGGCACGCCTCCTTCGACGACGATCTTGTCCATTTCCTCTCTGGTCCTTGCAGCGGGCGGGCCGCGCTCCGCGCGACCGCCGACACGCCGAGCGTGCCGGGCGAAAACCCGCGGATTCTACGCCGGGTCGGCGCCCCCCGCCACGGTGGCGACCACGAGCCGCGGAAGCCCCGCGAGGTCCGGGCGCGCCTCGGCGCGCGCGAAGCCGGCCGCCCGGCAGAGCGCCGGCAGCGCCTCGGCGTGCGACTCGTGCATCTCGAGGCAGAGCGTCCCGCCGGGCTTCAGCCGCGAGGCCGCCCCGGCGACGATCCGGCGCAGCACGGCGAGGCCGTCCTCGCCGCCGTCGAGGGCGATGCAGGGCTCGCGCCGCACCTCGCGCGAGAGCCCGGCGAGCTCCCGCGTCGGGACGTACGGCGGGTTCGAGACGACGACGTCGAACGCCTCGCAGCCGTGGACGGCCGCCCACAGGTCCCCCGTGGCGAACTCGACCACCGCGCCGAGCGCGGCGGCGTTCTCGCGCGCGACCGCGAGCGCCTCCTCCGAGACGTCGGTCGCGACGAGCCGCGCGCCGGTGCGGCCGAGCGCGAGCGAGATCGCGACGCACCCCGAGCCGGTGCACAGGTCGATGGCGCGGCCGCCCTCGGGCAGCGCGGCGAGCGCCGCCTCGACGAGGAGCTCGGTCTCTGGACGCGGGACGAGCACCCGTGGGTCCACCCGGAACGCATGATCGAAGAAGTGACGGCGGCCGACGAGGTAGGCGGTCGGCTCGCCGTCCGCTCGCCGGCGCACGAGCTCCCGGAACCGCGCGAGCTCGGGATCCCCGAGCGGCTTGTCGAAGTCGAGGTAGAGCCGGACGCGGTCGCAGGAGAGCGCGTGCGCGAGGAGCAGCTCGGCGGTGAGCCGGGGCGCGTCGACGTCCTTCTTCGCGAAGAACTCCTGCGTCCACGCGAGGAGGCGCAGCGTCGTCCACGGTTCCGTCATGACCGCTCACCCTGAGCGTACGGCGCGCGCCCCCTGGCGTGCGCCCGGAGTCGAAGGATCACGCGCGCTTCTCGCCGCCCTTCTCGTCGGACCGCGAGGCCTCGCGCAGCGCCTGGGCGGCGAAGAAGGTCCGGCACGCTTCGATGACGTCCTGCACGTCGCCGTCCATCACGGCGGGCAGGTTGTGGCGCGTGTAGTTGATCCGGTGGTCGGTGAGCCGGTCCTGCGGGAAGTTGTAGGTGCGGATCTTCTCCGAGCGGTCGCCCGTCCCGACCTGGCTCTTGCGCGCGGCGTCGCGAGAGCTCCGCTGCTTCTCGAGCTCCATCTCGAAGAGCTTCGCGCGCAGCATCCGCCACGCCATGTTGCGGTTCTTGAGCTGGCTCTTCTCCTGCTGGCACTTCACGACGATGCCGGTGGGCTTGTGGGTGAGCCGGACCGCCGAGTCGGTCGTGTTGACGCTCTGGCCGCCGGCGCCCGTCGACCGGAACACGTCCATCTCGACCTCGGCCGGGCTCACCTGGATGTCGATGTCCTCCGCCTCCGGCATCACCGCGACGGTGACGGTGGAGGTGTGGATGCGCCCCTGCGCCTCGGTCGCCGGCACGCGCTGCACGCGGTGGACGCCCGACTCGTACTTGAGCCAGGAGTAGACCGCGTCGCCGGCGATGTTCACGGTCGCGTCCTTGATGCCGCCGAGGGTCCCCGGGGAGGTGTCGGCGATCTCGACCTTCCAGCCGCGCCGCTCGGCGAAGCGCAGGTACGTCCGGAGCAGCTCCGCCGCGAAGAGCCCCGCCTCGTCGCCGCCCGCGCCGGCCCGGATCTCGAGGATGACGTCCTTCTCGTCGGCGGGGTCCCTCGGGACGAGGAAGAGCTTCAGCTGGTTCTCGGCCGGCTCGAGCCGCGGCCGGAGCTGCGCGAGCTCCTCCTTCGCCATCTCACGCAGGTCCGGGTCCTTGTCCTCGAGGAGCGCCTCGTTCTGCTGCACGTCCTTCACGAGCGCCCGCCACGCGCGCAGCGCGTTCACGGTCGCCTCGATCGAGGCCCGCTCCTTCGAGACCTTCTTGAAGCGCTCGCCGGAGGAGGCGACCGCCGGGTCGGAGAGCTGGTGCGTCAGCTCCTCGAACCGCCCCTCGATCGCGTCGAGCTTCCTGAGGACTTCCGGGGACAGCATGGGGGGGAGTGTCTAGCCGGTCCCCTCGGGCCCGGCAAGCGGGCCGCCGTGGTTCCACCCCCGCCCCGACCGCCGTTCCCGAGCACCCCCGGGGCGAGCGCCCGCCGTGGCACGAGGGCCGGCGGCGCTTGCGCACGATCAAGTCCCATGCTCCCTTTCCGCGATGCGCCACCTCGCCCGCACCTCCGCGCTGCTCCTCGCGGCTGCGGTCGGCGCCGTCGCCTGCCGCGAGAAGCCGCAGCCGGCCGCGCCCGCCCCGCGGTCCATCCGGCCACCGCCGTCGCCCGGCCTCTTCACGATGCGGGACCTGGCCCTCGCGACCGCCCTCGACGCGAAGCTCGCGCGCCTCTCGCTCGCAGGCTCCGACGTCGAGGCCGCCGTCGTCGCCGCCCTCGCGCGACGTCAGGCGAACCCGAAGGGGCTCCTGCCGGCGCTCGAGGTCGCGCGCGCCGACGCGGAGCAGGCGATCCAGGCGATCGCGAACCCCGTCGACCGGCTCGCGGCGTCGCAGCTCTCCGGACGCGCGAAGGAGTACGCGGACCGGCTCGCCGCCGCGGCGAACGCGCCCGCCGAGCCGCTCGGGACGGAGCTCGCCCAGGTCCGCCAGCAGCTCGCGGCCGCGCTCGGCGCGTACCGGCAGTCGCGGACGGGCTGGCGGCTCGACGCGCCCGAGCCGCAGGGCATCGAGGGGGAGTTTGCCGACGCGCGCCGCGACATGGAGCGCGCCGAGACCGGGTTCATGTCCCGCACCCGCGTCGCGCCGCGCGAGGAGGGGCACGAGTTCGACTCCGCCGCCGCGCGGATGACGGGGCAGATGGCGGTCGAGCGCGCGAAGGCGGCGGCGGGGCGGCTCCCGGCCGGGCTCGCGCCCCACGCGGCCCGCTACGCGGCGGCGCAGGAGAAGGTCCTAGAGGCGGTGAACGCGCTCCAGGGCGCGAACGACGCGGAGAAGGTGAAGGTCGGGCGCGCCTACCACGCCGCCAAGGCCGAGGCGCTCGCGGCGCTCGCCGACTACTTCGCGGCGCTCGCAGGGCGCTGAGCTGCTGGCGCGCCGATCCCACGCTACGCGTCCCCGAGCGCGCGCCGCCCGCGGCCGAGCGCGGCGCTGAGCGCGCGGATGGGCCCGGCGTCGGCGCGCGCGCTCTCGACGAGCACCCGCAGCACGTTGAGCGCCGCGCGCGAGAGGTCCACGAGCAGCTCGAGCCGCTTCGCCTTGAAGCGGGCGGCGGCCTTCACGGCGGGATCGACGTCGACGAGCGCGGCGCGCACGTCGTGCAGCGCCCGCTCGAACGCCGCGAGCGCGCCCTCGACCGCGCGCTTCTCGCGCTCGCGCAGCACGCGGGCGACGAGCTTCCACACGTTCGTCTCGGGCTCGTAGTGCTCCTTGCGGTCGCCGGGCACCTCGACGGGACGCACGACGCCCCAGCGGCGCAGCTCGGCGAGGCTCATCGACAGGAGGCCCGTCGAGATCTCGAGCCGGTTGCACAGCTCGGGAGCGGCGAGCGGCCGGTCGGAGAGGAAGAGGACCGCCCAGACGCGCCCGAGCTGGCGCCGGAAGCCCCACAGCTCCATCAGGGCGCCGACCGCGTCGGCGACGGCGAGGTCGACCCGCTGCAGCGTGGAGGAGGGCGGAGTTGCGGGATCGCGCGGGGCGGCGGCGGGCATCGCGTCCTCTAGCGGAGCGCCAGGTCGCCGAGCGCGCAGAGCGCGAAGGCGATCGAGGCGAAGGCGTTGTAGTTGAAGAAGGCGACGTCGATCCGCTCGGGCTTGAGCTCGCCGCGCGGCGAGACGTGCCAGTGCTCCGCGGCGATGACCGCCGCGAGGATCACGGTCCCGACGAGCCACCCGGCCCCGCGCCCGGCCCGCGCCCCCGCCGCCGCGATGCAGGCGATCGCGAAGACGTGGAGGACACGCGCCCAGACGAGCGCGCCGCGTGCGCCGAAGCGCGTCGGGATGGAGTTCAGCCCGACGCTCCGGTCGTACTCGAGGTCCTGCAGCGCGTAGAAGACGTCGAAGCCCGCGATCCAGGCGCCGACCCCGACGCCGAGGACGACCGACGCCGCCGGCACGGTCCCGGTGAGCGCGACGGCGACGCCGATCGGCGCGAGCGCCTGCGCGACGCCGAGCCAGAGGTGGCAGGCCCAGGTGAACCGCTTCGCGTACGAGTACCCGAGGAGGATCCCGAGCACCGGCAGCGCGAGCCAGCCGCAGAGCTCAGAGATGAGCGCCGCCGCGAGCACGAAGACGCCGGCGCTCCCGCCGAGGAGCGCCCAGGCGGCGCGCGGGGAGACCTCGCCCGTCACGAGCTCGCGCCTGCGGGTCCGCGGGTTGTTCGCGTCGAACCAGCGGTCGGCGACGCGGTTCATCGCCATCGCCGCGGTGCGCGCCGCGACGACCGCGACGGCGACGAGGACGAGCCGCCAGGCGTCGAGCGAGGCCTGCGGCGCGACGAGCACCACCGCGCTCGCCACGAAGGGCAGCGCGAAGAGCGAATGGGAGAGCTTCACCATCCGCGCGAGGGCGGCGAGTCCGTTCGCCCTGGGCCGAGGGCTCCCCTCGGGGGCCCGGAGTGGAGCGGTCATGGGGTCCTCGGGTCGCGTTCTCCCTCTCCCCTCCCGGGAGAGGGCTCGGGTGAGGGGTCCTGCCTCGCGATCCACTCGAACGGGCGCCCCTCGGCGCCGAAGGCGACGAGGGCCTCGAACGGATCGTCGACGCGCGCGCCGCGCAGGGGCGCCGCGAGGAGCCCTGGCGCAACGCCCGGGACGAGGGCGCCGACGTGCGGCGCGCCGATGGCCGGGCCGTTCCAGAGGAGCGGGACGATGCGCGACGCCGCGATCGCGGGGAAGGCGCGGCGGAGCGCGGCGGCCTCGGCGAGCGGCGCGAGCGACGGGCAGGACGCGAGCGAGTCCGTCCCGAGCGCGAGCGGGACGCCCGCGGCGAGGAGCGCGTCGAGGCGCGGGAGCCGCCCGCCGATGAAGGCGTTCGAGCGCGGGCAGAGGACGACGGTCGCGCCGGACGCGCGGAGCAGCGCGACGTCCTCGTCGTCGAGGTCCACGCAGTGGACGGCGAGGTGGTGCGCGGCGAGGTGGGGCGCGACGAGCGCCACCGCCGAGCGGGCTCGCGGGACGATCTCCTCGGCGCGTCCGCCCATCCGCGCGACGAGCGCGGCGAAGCCGCCCGCGGCGTGCGCGACGAATGCGCGCTCCGCGGGATCCTCGGCGAGGTGGATCGAGCCCGGGCCGGCGCGGAGCAGCTCGACGACCGCCGCGTGGAACGTCGAGTAGATCGCGTGCGGGCTCGTCACGACGCGGAGCCCGGGCGCGGGCGCAGGCGCCGTGCGCCGGGCCTCCTGCGCGTCGGCCATCGCGTGGGCGAGGCGCTTTGGCGTCGTGCCGAACACCTCGTGGAAGACGGTGCCGGCGAGGCCGGCGTCCCCGAGCGGCGCGACGGAGGCGAGCGTGTTCGAGACGTCGCCGACCGCGGCGACGCCGGCGCGGACGAGGTCCTCCGCCGCCATGATCATCGCGGGGAGCGGATCGCGCTCGCGGGCGCGCACGCGGGCCGAGACGAAGAGCTCGATCCAGGAGGGGAGCCCTTCGCCGCCGACGACCGACCCCGCCATGTGCGAGAGCTCGAGGTGCAGGTGGGCGTTCACGAGCGCGGGGAGGAGGATCGCCTCGCGCCGCTCGCCCGCGCCGTAACGCGCTTCCAACTCGGCGCGCGGCCCGACCGCGACGATCCGGTCGCCTTCGAGCGCGACCGCGCCGTCCGGGATCGCGCGCCCCCCCTCACCCTGACCCTCTCCCCCCGCGGTGCGGGGGGAGAGGGGAACCGGCGTGGAGGCGGGATCCTCGCTGAGGTGGGAAACCGAGGAGGCGGGATCCTCGCTGAGGTGGGAAACCGAGGAGGCGGGATCCTCCCTCTCCCCGCGAAGCGGGGAGAGGGCCGGGGTGAGGGGCCGCACGGATCGCCCCGTCAGCACCCATGGCGCCGAGACGACGCGGATCATGACCCGTTCACCCCTCGTCCTTCGACTCCGCCGCCGTCGGCGGCTCCGCTCAGGACGGGCGAAGTCGAAGGGCCGAGCCGCTCGTACTTCATGTTCCGCTGCGCCGGCCTGAACCCGGCCTCCCGGATGTGCCGCTCGACCTCGCCGGCGTCCATCGTGAACGAGGTGCCGGCGGCCGACACGACGTTCTCCTCGATCATCACCTGGCCGAAGTCGTTGCAGCCCATGTGCAGCGCCGCCTGCGCGACACCGCCCCCCATCGTCACCCACGAGGCCTGGAGGTTCGGCACGTTGTCGAGGAACAGCCGCGCGAGCGCGTTCGTGCGGAGGTAGGCGTGCGCGCTGCCGTCGCCCGGGACGAGCCGGGTGTTCGCCGACTGGAACGGCCAGCAGATGAAGGCGGTGAAGCCGCGGGTCTCGTCCTGGAGCGCGCGCAGCCGCGCGAGGTGCGCCACGCGATGGGTGGACTCCTCGCCGACGCCGAACATGAGCGTCGCGGTCGACCGGAGCCCCTTGAGGTGCGCGGCGCGCATGACGGTGAGCCACTCGTCGGTCGAGCACTTGAGCGGCGCGATCCGCCGGCGCACCTCGTCGTGCAGCACCTCGGCGCCGCCGCCGGGGATCGAGTCGAGCCCGGCGGACACGAGCCGGTCGATGGTCGCGTCGAGCGTGAGCTCGCTCGTCCGGGCGATGTGCCAGATCTCCTCCGGCGAGAGCGCGTGCAGGTTGATGGTCGGCCAGCCGCGCTTCATCCAGCGGAAGAGCTCCTCGTACCACTCGATGCCGAGGTCGGGGTGAAGCCCGCCCTGCATCAGGATCTCGATCCCGCCGAGCCGGACAGTCTCGTCGAGCTTCGCCGCGAGCTCGTCGCGTCCGAGGACGTACGCCTCCGGGTGGCCGCGCGGCCGGTAGAACGCGCAGAAGTGACACGCCGTCGTGCACACGTTCGTGTAGTTCACGTTGCGCGACACGATGTAGGTCACGACGCCGTCGCCGTGGAGCGCGCGCCGACGCGCGTCGGCCGCGAGCCCGAGCTCGAGGAGCGGCGCCTTCTCGTCGAGGAGCTCCGCCTCGTCCGGGTCGAGCCGCGCCCCGTCCGCCGCCTTCGCGAGCGCGGCGTCGAGCGAGACGGCGCGCCGGACCTTGCGCGAGCGGACGACGTCGTCGACGAAGCGGAGCTTCATCGGCGGGAGGAACCCCTTCGCCGCCGCCTTCTCGAGGAACACCTCGAGCCCCTGCAGCTCGTACGGGCCGAGGCCGTAGCGGATCCGCTGGGTGAGGTAGCGCCGGTAGCGCTCCGGGTCGCCGCCCCGCTCCGCGGCGAACTTCTGCGCGAGCTCGGTCCGGATCCCGAGGCCGTGATGGGCCGCCCGCGACAGCTCCTGGACGTCCTCGGGCGAGACGCGCCCGGGCCGGGCCGCCCAGAGCGCGAAGATCATCGGGAGGCCGGTGAGGCGGTTCCACTCGCGCCCGAGGTCGAGCACCTGGTTCGCGCGAACGTCGAAGCCGCGGTCGCCGATGACGAGCGCCCCCTTCGTCCCCTTCGCGCGCGCGAGCCCCTCGACCGCGGGCAGGGGGGTGAACTTCGGGTGAACACCCATTTCGTCGAGGACGATCTTCGTGAGGACGTGCGACGTCCGCGACGCGGTGTCGAGGAAGACCTCGTCCCAGATCGCGGGCGACTGCTCGCCCGCGAGCACGACCGTCTGGACCGGGCCGTCCGCCCCGATCGCGATGCCGGGCACGATCTCGTACTCGCCGCCCGGGAGCCCGCCGACCGAGACGAGCGCGAGGTCGACCTCGCCCGCCTCGAGCATCGCTGCGCAGCGCGACGGCTCGGCGAGCACGAGCTCGATCCGGTCGGACCGGTCGAGGCCGGCCGTGAGCGGCCAGGCGTTCAGGAAGGAGACTGCGGCGGCGCGGAGCTTAGCCATGACGGCCTCCGGCCATGGGCGCGCGGCCCCCCTCACCCTGACCCTCTCCCCCCGCGGCGCGGGGGGAGAGGGGAGTGGTCGAAGAGGCCGGGAGCGGGCCGCAGTCCCCGCGTCGGGACGAGAGGGAAGTATGGTCCTCCCTCTCCCCGCTTTGCGGGGAGAGGGTCGGGGTGAGGGGCCCGTGCACCTTCAGGACCCGGTAGTGCGAGTCGCGCTCCGCGGGGACCCGCCCGGCGGCGCGGATGAGCTCGTGCAGCATCCGCTCGGAGAGCGCCTGCGGCACGGTCGAGCCGGCCATGTGGTAGATGCGCTCCTCGAGCACGGTGCCGTCGAGGTCGTCGACGCCGAACGCGAGCGAGGTCTGCGCGAGCCGCTCGCCGAGCGACACCCAGTACGCCTTCACGTGGTCGAAGTTGTCGAGGTAGAGGCGCGAGACGGCGAGGGTGCGGAGCGCGTCGTACCCGGTCGGCTTGGGGAACGCCTTCCCGATCATGTTGTGCTCGGGGTGGAACGCGAGCGGGATGAAGACCTGGAACCCGCCGGTCTCGTCCTGCAGCTCGCGCAGCCGCCGCATGTGGTCCACGCGCTCGTCGAGCCGCTCGATGTGGCCGTACAGCATGGTCGAGTTGGTCTTGATACCGAGCGTGTGCGCGGTCCGGTGGATCTCGATCCACTGGTCGGCGGTCGCCTTGTCGTCGCAGATCTTCCGGCGCACCCGCGGCGCGAAGATCTCGGCGCCGCCGCCGGGCATCGTGTCGAGCCCCGCCTCGCGCAGCTCCGCGAGCACCTGCGCGTAGCTCTTCCCGTACTTCTCCGCCCAGAAGTGGATCTCGATCGCGGTGAAGGCCTTGATCGTCAGCTCGGGCCAGGCGGCGCGGATCCGGCGGAGGAGCTCGGTGTAGTACTCCCACGGCAGCGTCGGGTGCAGCCCCGCCACCATGTGGACCTCGGTGATCCCGAGCGGGCGCCGGGAGAGGACCTTCTCGACCGCCTCTTCCACCGTCATCGTGTAGCCCGGCGACGCGGTCTCCCCCTCCTTGCGAGCGAACGAGCAGAACTTGCAGCTCGCGACGCAGACGTTCGTCGGGTTCAGGTGGACGTTCCGGTTGTAGAAGGCGAGGTCGCCGTGGCGCCGCTCGCGGAGATGGTTCGCGAGGGCGCCCACCGCGGCGAGGTCCGCCGCCTCCAACAGCCGGAGCGCGTCCGCGTCGGAGATCCGCTTGCCGTCCATCACTTGGTCGCGGATCGGGCCGAGGCCGTCGCGCTCGAGGGCGCGGTGCGCGAGAGACGAGATCATTCCGCCGTCCTCCTGGGGTTCATCCCCCCGGTTCGAACGTTCGCGAGGTCGGAGAGCATCTAGGGTTCCTCCACGGGCTCGGGCGCCGGGCGCATGCCGTCCCACCGCTTCATGAGGTCGTTCGGCAGCCCGAGTCGGTCGAGCACGCGCGCGACGACGGTGTCCACGAGCGCGTCGATCGTGCGCGGCCCGGAGTAGAAAGACGGCGAGGCGGGCATCACGAACGCGCCCGCCTCGATGACCTGCGTCATCGCCCGCGCGTGCACGAGCGAGATGGGCGTCTCGCGCAGGACGAGGACGAGCCGGCGCCGCTCCTTCAGCATCACGTCCGCGGCGCGTCCGACGAGGTCCATCGACATCCCGTAGGCGATCCGCGCGAGCGCGCCGGCGGAGCAGGGGATGACGACCATCCCATCGTAGAGCGACGAGCCGGACGCGAACGGGGCGGTGAAGTCCTGGTTCTTCCAGGTCTTGAACCGGTAGGCGGGCTCGGCCCCGATCTCCTGCTTCCAGACCTGCTTCCCGGTCTGCGTGAAGACGAGGTCCGCCGAGACGCCGTGCGCGTCGCCGTGCGCCGCGAGGAAGTCGAGGAGCCGCTTCGCGTAGGGGGCGCCCGACGCGCCGGAGACCGCGACGACGAGCTTCACGCCCTCACCGCCGTGACGAGCCCGCAGACGCCGGGGAAGAGGGTCTCGCCGCGCACGTCGCGGAACCCGGCGCGCCGCGCCGCGCCCTCGAACTCGGGCCGCGAGGCGAACCGCTCCATCGACGCGACGAGGTAGCGGTACGCCTCCGGGTCCGGCGAGAGGATCCGCCCGAGCACCGGCAGTGCGAGCCGGTTGTACGCGCCGTGGACGAGGCGCGAGCCCTTCGACTCCGGGCGGAAGAACTCGAGGACGCCGAGCCGGCCGCCCGGGCGCAGCACGCGCGCGAGCTCGGCGAGGCCGACCTCGTACGCGTCGAGGTTCCGCATGCCGAAGGTGACGGTGGCGAGGTCGAACCGCGCCGGGTGGAAGGGGAGCGCCATCGCGTCGGCCTGCGAGGCGGGGAGGCCGGTCTTCTCGACGCCGCGCCGGAGCATCTCGAACGAGAAGTCCGCCCCCACCACGCGGAGCCCCGGCGCGCGCCGGCGCGCGAGGTCGGCGACGTCCATCGTGCCGGCGCAGAGGTCGAGCAGCGTCTCGCCGTCGCGCGGCGCGAGGTCCGCGAGCAGCCGGCGCCGCCACGCCTGATCGACCTTGAGCGTCATGACGCGGTTCAGGAGGTCGTACCGGGGGGCGATCCGGTCGAACATGGCGCGCACCGCGGAGCCTCGGCGCGCCTCGCCCGGGAGCGGGACCGTCACTGGAGCGTCCCTCCGCGCGGCGGCGTCCACGAGGCGGCGGGCGGCGCCGCGATCTTCGGGCGGCGCGGCCTCGGCGCGGCCGGGACGAGCCGCTCGTAGAGCGCGTCCATCCGGGCGACCACCTCCGGCGGGTGGACGCAGACCTCCGGCCACTCGCGCCCACCCTCCTCGCGCCACTTGCGCGTGGCGTCCACGCCGATCTTCCCGCCGAACGCGAAGTGCGCGGCGGCGTGGTCGAGCACGTCCACCGGCCCGTCGGCGATGACGAGATCGCGCTTCACGTCGACGTTCGCGAAGGCGCGCCACGCCGCCTGCGGCACGTCTTGCACGTCCACGTCCTCGTCGAACACGACGAGGGTCTTCGTCTGCGCCATCTGGCCCGACCCCCACAACCCGTGGATGACCTTCTTCGCCTGGCCCGGGTGCTCCTTCTTGATGGAGAGGAGGCAGAGGTTGTGGAACACGCCCTCCACCGGCATCGCCATGTCGACGATCTCGGGGAACACGAGCTGCAGCATCGGCAGGAACAGCCGCTCCGTCGCCTTGCCGAGCCACTGGTCCTCGACGGGCGGCGGCCCCACCACCGTCGCGGGGTAGATCGCATCCTTGCGGTGCGTCACCGCCACGACGTCGAGCGCGGGGTAGTCGTCGGCGAGCGAGTAGAACCCGGTGTGATCGCCGAAGGGCCCCTCGCGCACGAGCGGCGCGGCGGTGTCGACGAACCCCTCGATGACGAGGTCCGCGTCGGCGGGCACGTCGAGGCCGGTCGCGACGCCCTTCACCATCCGGACCGCCTCGCCGCGCAGGAAGCCGGCGAAGAGGTACTCGTCGACGTTGGGCGGGAGCGGGGCCGAGGCGCAGTAGGTGAGGGCCGGGTCGCCGCCGAGCGCGATCGCTACGGGCATCCGCTCGCCGCGCCGCTTGTACTCGCGGTAGTGGGCGGTCGCGGTCTTGTGGAGCTGCCAATGCATCGCGAGCCGGCGCGGCCCGAGGATCTGGAGGCGGTACATGCCGACGTTGCGGATCCCGGTCTCGGGATCGCGCGTGATGACCTGCGGGAGCGTGATGAAGGGCCCGCCGTCGTGCGGCCAGGTCGTGAGCACCGGGAGGTTCCCGAGGTCGGGCGCGCGATCGACCACCTCCTGCACTGGGCCGGAGGAGACGTGCTTCGGCGCCATCGCCGCGAGCTTCCCGAGCTTCGGGAGCATCTTGAGCTTGTCCCAGAAGGTCTGGGGCGGCGCCGTCTTGAGGAGCGCGCGCAGCTCCCGCGCGTGGTCCTCGAAGTCGTCGCAGGAGAGCGCCCAGCTCGTCCGCCGCCGCGTGCCGAAGAGGTTCATCGCGACGGGGAAGGAGCCCGAGGCGGGGTTCTCGAAGAGGAACGCGGGGCCGCCCTGCTTCGCGGCGCGGTCGGCGAGCGCCGCCATCTCGAGGACGGGGTCCACCCTCTCCTTCACGCGGACGAGCTCGCCCGCGCCCTCCAGCCGATCGAGGAACTCGCGCAGCGAGCGGTAGGCCATGGCGCGCGATCTCTACCCCAGGGCGCCGCCTTCTTTCAACGATCGTTGAAGAAAAGGGCCGCGGGGTAGAACCGGGCACATGGACGATCGCCGCAATCGCGCCCGCGCCCTCGTCGCAGACGCCCTCGCGGCGGTGGAGGCGGAGCTCTCGGCGCCGCGGCACGCCGTCCGCCCGGAAGAGCTCGGCGCCGCACGCGAGGCGCTCCGCGGCTACCTCGCCGGCATCGACTCGGGCGCGCTCCCGCCCCGGCGCGAGCGCGGTGAGGGGCTCGGGAAGATGATCCTCGACGCCTGGCCCTACGAGCTGCCCCTCGGCACGCTCGTGCTCCGGGCCGAGAGGGCGTGGCGGAACGCGTGAGCCGGCGGGCGCGCGGGGCGGTCGCCGCCGGCGCGCTCGCTCCGCCGCGGCGGGGCCGGCCGCGCGGCGCTCCGCGGCTGGGTGGATGAGCTCGGCGCGCTCGTGAAGTCGCTCGCGCCCGGCCACCTCGTCGGCATGGGCGAGGAGGGAATCGACGCGCTGCAGCTCGCGCTCGACCTCGCCTCACCGTACGTGGACTACGGCAGCCTCCACCTCTTCCCGGACAAGAGCGGCGGCCACGGACCGTTCGCCGCCTCGGCGGGCGCGGACCTCATCGCCTCGCGTGCCTGGATCGCGCGCGCCGCCGGCAAGCCCCTCGTCCTCGGCGAGTTCGGGCTGCGCCGCGACGGGCTCCCGCTCGAGGCGCGCCGGGCGATCTACCGCGGCTGGCTCGCCTGCGCGCGCCGGACCGGCGTCGCGGCGGCGGGGCCGTGGATGCTCGCGCACGACGACCGGCCCGACGACTGGGACGCCTACCAGTTCAAGTGGCTCGACGGCACTCCGCCGGAGGACCCGCGGAACGCGTACGTGGACGTCCTGCGCGACGTCGCTGCCGCGTGGTGAGCGCACTGCCTCACCTCCCGTGCGGGCCGGAACCCCTCGGGGCCGCGCTCGGCGCCCGCGCTCGGAGGTACGGACAGTCAAGTTCACACGAGCGCGCGCGGATTCGTCCCGACCTCTACGCGCTCTCCGCAGCGGCGTGCTCGACGCGCGCCGGAGGCTCCCATGGACCGGACCCGCCTCACGATGCAGCTCGCGATCCTCGGCCTCGCGCTCGCCGCTCCGAGCGCTGCGGACGCGATCCCGGCGTTCGCCCGAAAGTACGAGACGAGCTGCCTCACCTGCCACACCGTCTACCCGAAGCTCAACCCGTTCGGCGAGGCGTTCCGCAGGAACGGCTATCGCTTTCCGGGCGTCGACAGCGACTACGTGAAGCAGGGGACGGTCCCGCTCGGGCAGGAGGCGAACAAGAAGACCTTCCCGCGCTCAGTGTGGCCGTCGACGATCCCGATCTCGTCGGTGATCGCCGTCGGGGCGAACGGCCAGGCGTTCGCCTACCCGCAGAAGAGCGCCAGCACGCCGCGGGAGAACAACGGCGTTCGCTTCTCGCTCGACAACCTCGTCAACGAAGGGCAGCTCTGGGCGGCGGCGTCGCTCGACGACAGCATCACCATCTGGGCGGAGCTGACGGTCGCGGACGGGGGCGCGGACGTGGAGCACGCCCAGGTCCTGCTCAACGATCTCGTCGGGCCCAGGCACGTCCTGAACCTCACCGTCGGGCGAGGCTTCCCCACGCTGACGAGCTTCGGCCCACACTCGACGTACCTCGGGGACTCGCAGCTCACGACCGTGCCGGTGACCGGCATCTACGAGCTCTCGGGCGATCCGTTCACGCTCGTGGACAACTACAACGGCGCCGAGCTGACCGGCACCCTGCACGGCCGCCTTGGTTGGTCGGCTGGGGTGGCGAACGGGAAGACCACGCTCGGCGGCCGGTTCAACAGCGAGAACATCTACGGGCACCTCGGCTACAAGCTCGGCGGCATGCGCCTCGACGGGGAGGGCTCCAAGGGACCGAAGGACTCCATGAAGCCCTGGGCCGAGGCTGCGGTGACGCTCGATGTCTTCGCCTTCCGGTCGCACGAGCACTCCGGCGACACGATCAGCCCCGACCCCACGCCGGTGAGCGACATCTCCAACACGTGGGGGGCCGCGGTCCGCGGCCAGCTCGGCTCGACCGAGCTCAACATCGGCGCCTACACGCAGCGGCACGACCACGGCACGGCCGAGCTCGGCTCGGTGCGCGCGGACGTCGAGTACGCGGAGCTGTCCCACGTCCTGTTCCCGTGGATGGTGCCGGCCGTCCGCGTCGAGCGCATCGGGCTCCGCCCGAGCGGCGGCCCGAACGTCCACGACATCCACCTGATGCCGGGGATCGCGTTCCTGCTCCGCGCGAACGTGAGGGCGGTGCTCGTCGCGAACTTCGAGTTCGTGAACGGCTTCCCGCAGGCGGACGGCACCGCCCTCCCGTGGCAGGGCGGCAACGCCGACTGGGGGAACTTCGTCGGGGTCGCGAAGGACACCGCCGCGCCCGACGCCAAGCTGAACGAGTTCCAGTCGATCGCGCTGTTCCTCGCCTGGGCCCTCTGATCGGCGCGCCCCGCTCCCGGAGATCGTGATGACACGCATCGGCTGGCTTTGGATCGCCGCCCTCGCCCTCGCCTGGCTCCCGCTCACGGCGCGCGCCGAGGGCGGCATGGTGAGCGGCAAGGTGGAGGTCACGCCTCCCAAGTACGCGGCGGAGACGGTCGTCTACCTGAGGGACGCCAAGTCGACGGCGGCGCCGCGGACCCTCGCGATGGATCAAAAGAGCCTGACGTTCATCCCGCACGTCCTCGTGGTCGCGCGCGGGGACACGGTCAAGTTCCTGAACCACGACGGCGTCGCGCACAACGTCTACTCGCCGGACGGGGACGCCTACAACCTCGGCACCTTCAAGCCCAACGAGGAGCGGACGCACACGTTCGACCAGGAGGGCGCGTACAGCCAGCTCTGCTCCATCCACCCCGAGATGCTCGGCTACGTCTTCGTCGCCCCGACCCCGTACGCCGCGGCGGTGGACGCGAAGGGGCGCTACGTCATCAAGGACGTGCCGCCTGGCACCTACAAGGCCGCGGTCTGGAACTCGCACCTCAAGGCGCCCGACAAGCCGGTCACCGTCCAGGCGGGCAAGACCGCGGAGGCCGACTTCACGGTGAAGCGCTAGGAGCACGCGGTGGCCGGTCTCCGCGCCTGCGCGGTCGTCGCCGCCGTCGCGGCGGCGGTGGGTGTCGCCGCCGCGCCCGGCCCCGCGCAGCCGATCCGCTTCAGCCACAAGGTCCACGCGACCGACGCCGCGATCGGCTGCACGTCCTGCCACGTCTACGCGGAGCGCGGTCCCGTCGCGGGCGTCCCGTCCATGGCGCGCTGCCAGGGGTGCCACAAGTTCGTGAAGGA
>WNGF01001058.1_pt1 | contig 40387 bp, 38 predicted proteins | sample 5400641 | NCBI WGS metagenome assembly WNGF01 (sample SAMN13153371, study PRJNA577476) | soil metagenome | isolation source: 80 cm soil or saprolite under grassland replicate 2 | place: USA:California | collected 2016-06-15 | reverse complement strand
CGAACACGTCGCAGGGCCGCATGTTCGGCGACTACATCTCCACCTCGGTCATCCCCGGCGGGAACGCCTACGCCGCACTCGAGGTGGCCACCGCCCCGAGCGGGACCACGTTCAACCTCAACACGTTCGTACCCACCGGCGGTCTGGCGATCACCGGCGGGACGGTGCGTGCGACGCAAGCTCCGGCGGTCGGGCCGAGCGAGGTCTCGACGTACGTCGAGCCGTCGACCGCCAACTGACCGACAACCGCGCTCGGGAGCCGGCAGGCCATGGCGTGGCCTGCCGGCCCGGGCAAACCACCCCACGTGGTTCGTGGGAGAGCGCCCGTTGCGGACTGCGGCGGCCATGCCGGGCGTCTAGACTGCCGCCGTGCGATCGGGCCTGTTGCTGGCACCCCTGCTGCTCGTCCAGGCCGTCTGGTTCCTGGCTCCAGGACTGCTGGCTGGGTTCGCCCTCCTGCGCCGCGGCATCATCGCGGCGCACTATGTGGTCCCGGTCGCGGCGCTGGTCGGTTGCCTGTTCGGGTACGCCGCATTTTGGATCTACTTCGCGGACCGTACCGCGGGCAAGGCGTACACCTTGGCTACCGCGTTGGTCGGCGCAGGTGCCGCGGCACTGGTCGCCCTCCGCCGGGCCAACCGCGAGTCCCTGCGGACCCTTGACGTCGGTGGCCCGCTGGTGCTGCTCCTTCTGGTCACGCTGTTCTACAACAGCGTGACGTTCGCCTGCAGCGTGACTCCTGCCGTCGTGGACACGGGCGGTCCCATCGACGGCGACCTGTTCTGCCACCTCAACCGGTTCACCGGCGATAACCTGTTGCCGCAGATCTTCGCGAACAACGTCTACCATGGCGTTCCCCGGGCGCTGACCTGGGGATGGCAGGGCAGCGACCGGCCGCCGCTGCAGGCCGGCGTGACGCTCATGCAGATGCCGTTGACACTGATGCCTGGCTGGCGCATCGCCGGCTACCAAGTGATCGCCACGCTGCTCCAGGTGATCTGGCTGCCTGGCCTGTGGGCGCTGTGCCGGTCGCTGCGCCTGTCCGCCCGCCGCCTGGCCGTCGTGCTGACCCTGTGCGTCTTCGGCGGATTCTTCTTCTTCAACAGCGCCTTCACCTGGCCGAAGCTGCTCGCCGCAGGGCTGTTGACGATCGCGTTCGGACTCCTCTTCTTCGAACCGAAGCTGACCGCCTGGACCGCTGCGATCGCCGGCGTGGCGATCGGTGCCGCCATGCTGGCCCATCCCGGCGTCATGTTCACGCTGATCCCGATGGTCGTCGCGCTGCTGCTGCGCCGCTTCCGGCCCAACCTCAAGCGGCTCGCTCTCACCGGCGCCGCGGTCGTCGCCATGCTCGCGCCGTGGCAGCTCTACACGACCAAGTACGACCCACCCGGCAACGAGCTGCTCAAGTGGCACCTCGCCGGCGTCACCAGGGTGGACGACCGAACGGTGGGCCAAGCGACACGGGACGCGTACACCGAGGTTCCCGTCACCACGATCCTGAAAAACAAGGCATTCAATGTCGGCACCCTCGTCGCGTTGGCGCAAACGCCGCGATCGGTGACGCAGCTCCTCGGCTTCGGCTACACCGCTCGTATCCGCTACCACGAGATCAGCTACGTGGTGCTCAGCCTCGGCATGTTCAACCTCGGCTGGCTTGCGCTGCTCCTGAGGCCGGTGCGACGCAGGCTCCGTGAGGTGATGGAGGTGTCGCGCCTGAAGTTGATGCTGGCGGTGGTTGTCAGCTCGACGGTGATCTGGACCCTACTGATCTATCTGCCCGTGAACACCGTCACCTACCAGGCGTCCTACGCCACGATGCTGCTGCTGTACGCGGCCTGCGCGGCCGTCATCAGCGTCTTTCCCCGTACCGTCGTCCGCGCGCTGGTGGCGGTCCAGTTGGCGTACTTCGCGGTGCTCTGGGTAGCGACCGTGTGGCGGACCCACGTCCTGCACTGGTCGTCGGTCGGGCTGAGCGTGGTCAGCGCGGCGGCGGTGCTCGGCTTCCTCGAGTTGCTCCGCCGGCAGATCGACGAGCGGGACCTGACGGTACCGGAGCTAGCGGTACGGGACTTAGCGGCCTCGGCGCCGGCGGGGGAGCCGATAGTCGCGGTCCCGGTACTCGCGGGGGTAGCGCTGGCGCTGCCCGGCGAACCGGTACCCGACGGGCCATGAGGACGCCGAAGACGTACCCGGCGCCGGCCCGACTGACCACGTTGGACGGTTGTAGGTACGTCTCGGCCATCAGGTGAGCAGGCGTAGCAGCGCGGCCGTAGCCGCCGCCACCGCCACCACGACGAGGAACGGCGCGCGCAGCAGCACGGCGACGGCTGCCGCTGCGAGCCCGGCGGCACGCGGATCCAGGGTCAGCCGGTGGCCGGTGGTGAAGGTCTGGATCACGATGAGCGCGGCGAGCAGCCCGATCGGCAGGCCCTGGGCGATCCGCTGCGCCCGCTCGTCCTCCAGCAGTCGCGGCGGTACCAACAGGCCCGCGAGCTTGAGCAGGTAGCAGCCGAGCGCCCCGAGCAGGACGGCGGCCCAGATCATGAGGACGCGTCCAGGCGCAGCGCCAGGACGGCCGCCGCCACGGCCGCCAGGAGCACCGGTACGCCCGCGGGCAGGAACGGCGCGGCCACCAGCGCGACGGCGGCAGCGCCGAGCGCGATGGCCCACGGAGCTTGAGTACGCGCAGCGCGAGGACCGCAGCTTGCGAGGACCGCAGTCGCAAGCCGACGACGACGCATGCGCGGCGCCAGCAATGCCAGGAACGCGGCCGGCACGGCGGCGTCGAACCCGAGCACCCGTGGATCGTCCAGCGCCCGCGCTCCCAGCGTGCCCAGGAGCGTGCCGAGGTTCCACAGCACCAGCACCGACAGGCCGGTCGCCCGGAAGCCGAGTCGTCCAGCGCGTTCGTTGTCGCGTCCCACGGCCATCGCCGTACTCTCGTCGATCACCAGATGCGCGGCGACCAGCCGGCGCGGGCCGGGCACCCGCAGCAGCCCGGCCAGCCGCAGCCCGTAGAGGGCGTTGCGGGAGCCGAGCAGCGCGGCGGTTGCGGCGGCCGTCGCGACGCCACCGCCCGAGGCCAGCACGCCGACCAGCGCGAACTGCGATGCGCCCGAGAACATGAGCGCCGACAGCGCGCACGTCTGCGCGACGGACAGCCCCGCCGCGGTCGAAATGGCGCCGAACGACAGCCCGTACGCCCCGGTGGCGACGCCGATGCCCAGCGCGTCGCGGATGACCGCGCGCCGGGCCGCGGTCCATTCCCCGTTGACAGTCATCCGGGCAGGGTCGCACCGGCTTACCATGCGTAAGCAACAGCCATGACACGGCATAGCGGGTCTTGGGGAGCGCCTGTGACATTTCCCATTCGCGCCATGCGGCCGGCGGACGCCCCGGCCGTGCTCGCCATTTACCAGGACGGCCTGGACAGCGGAGAGGCCAGCTTCGAAACGACCGCGCCGGACTGGGCCGCGTTCGACGCGGCGAAGCTGCCCGAGCATCGCTGGGTGGCGACGGACCCGGCCAGCGGCGAGGTCATCGGCTGGGTGGCTGTCAGCCCGGTGTCCGACCGTTGTGTGTACGCGGGTGTCGTCGAACACAGCGTTTACGTGGCGTCGGTGGCCCGGGGCCGGCGTGTCGGCGGCGCCTTGCTCGATGCGTTGATCGGCTCGACCGAGCGCGGTGGCATCTGGACCATCCAGTCCGGCATCTTTCCGGAGAATGCGGCGAGCGTGGCGTTGCACACACGTGCCGGGTTCCGCGTCGTCGGAGTACGCGAGCGGCTTGGACGCCATTACGGTCGGTGGCGCGATGTCGTTTTGGTGGAGCGGCGCAGTCCTCTTATCGGATGATGCGGCATTTACGCAGCGAGCGGTAACGAGCACAAGCTGTATAGCTACCCGTTTCGCCTTTCAGCATGAGGTCGTGGCGGATGGCGAACCGCCGCGGTTCCGCTAAGCTGAGCGCCGATCGCCGACCCCCCGGCGTCGTCTTGGACGCAGTCGGCGGTCACCGCCGATTCGTCAGCAGTTGGGCGAGCCGGGAACCGCGAAAGACGGGTGGATGAGTTTTTCCGGGCCACACCCGTCCCCGGTCGGCGTCAACGGAAAAGGAACGCCCCGAGTGACCTGGACAGCATTGGCCAGCCGGCGACTGAGCGTGGTCGTCGCGCTCTTGGCCGTGGCGGCCGTCCTGCTGATCGCTCCCCGGGTGACCCCCGCGCTGGCCGACCCGGACCCGGGCAACGGTTCATCCGATATCGACGGCCCGCAGCCGACGAACCTGCGCGACCAGCTCGACATCGCCGCGGCGGCGTACAACGACGCCAAGGCGCGGCTGGAAACCTCCCAGCAACGCCAGGCGAAGATCGTCGAGGACATGAAGGTCACCGAGGCGCAGCTCGCCAAGCTGTCGGGCGAGGTCGGCACCATCTCGGCAGCCGCCTACCGTGGCACCCGGCTCAGCACCTTCGCCGCGATGTTGAACAGCGACACGCCGGAGACCCTCCTGCAGACCGCGACCACCGTCGACTACCTGGCCCGCCAAGATGACAAGCTGCTGCACAACCTGAACGAGACCAAGAAGCTCCTCGCGGACCAGAAGCGCCAGATCGAAGACGAGATCAAGCTCCAGCAGCAGCAGCTGGCCGAGATGGAGAAGCGCAAGAACGACGCCGCCAAGACGCTGGCCGCCTACGGTGGCGGCGCCGCGGGCGGCTTCGTCGCCGGGGCGCCGACGGCGAAGCCGGCGCCCCGCAACCCTGACGGCAGCTTCCCCAAGGAGCGGTGCACGGTCAACGACCCCACCACCGGCGGGTGCCTGACGCCGCGCACCCTCCATGCGCTGCAGGAGGCGCGCATCGTCGGCTTCACCCACTACACGGCGTGCTACCGACGTCAGGCCTGGGGTGAGCATCCGCTCGGCCGCGCCTGTGACTTCGCGGCCTCGACGAACTCGTTCGGCGGCATCGCGGTCGGGGCCGACAAGATGTACGGCGATCGGCTCGCCGGGTGGTTGATGGCCAACGCGAGCCGGCTCGGGGTGCTCTACATCATCTGGTACCGGCAGATCTGGTTCCCCGGGCTCGGTTGGCGGGTGTACCACAGCGGCAGCGACCCGGCGAGCAGCCACCGAAATCACGTACACCTGTCGATACAGTAAATTCCGGGCACCCTCTGATCCCTTGCGTCGCCCTCGACGCTCCGGCCCGGCCTTTCATCGACGGTTGCCTCTTGGTGGAATCGACACGACCCAATACGTGTCGGTACGTCTCACCAAGAGAGGGGCACTGAAGTGAGACAACCAAGGCTCCGGGCCGGAGCCGTCGCAGCCGTGGCCGCGCTGGTCGCCGCCGGCATCGCCGTCGTCGGGCAGCCCGCGGCCGCCGCACCGGCCGGAACCGCGACGCCCGCCGGGCGGCCCGCGCCGAACGACCCGTCCGGCCCAGCCGGCCAGAGCGGGCGGCGCACCACGACTACCGAGGCGCCGCACACGAACCCCAACCCGTTGCTCAAGGAGGTGCTCGCCGAGGAGGAGGACGACCGCAACGCCGAAGACCCAGCCGTCTCAGCCCTGTGCCAGAGCTTCCTGGGCAAGCCGAACCCGTACGACAACCCGGCGCCCAACGTCGACCAGATCGTGAATGACGCGGTGGTGCCGGTCGGCAGCCAGGCTGGCTGCAACACGGCCCAGAACGAGACCACGATCGCGGTCAACCCGGTCAACCCGCGCAACCTGGTTGCCGGGGCGAACGACTACCGGCTGTTCAACACCAGGGAGGCGCGCAACGACTCGTCGAGCTGGGCGTACACCTCGTTCGACCGGGGTCGCACCTGGACCAACCAGGCGCTGCCGAAGCTCAACCTGCAGACCGGTGCGGCGGCGCCACTGTCCATTATGGACGCCGCGGGCGACCCGGCGCTCGCGTACGGCCCGGGCAACACCGTGTACTTCTCCAGCCTGGTGTTCAGCCGCGCGGCCACGCCAGAGGGCGACCAGGGCGCCAGCGGCATCACGGTGTCGGTGTCCCGCGACGGTGGCCGGACCTTCGGCGACCCCGTGATCATCCAGCTCGACGGGGTCAACCCGGACGGTACGCACGTACCGACGACGTTCTTCAACGACAAGAACTGGATCGCCGCCGACCCGACCAGCGGCACCGTGTACGTGACCTGGACCCGGTTCACCTTCGACGAAGAGGGCAACTACCTGGAGTCGCCGATCGTCGTGTCGAAGTCGACCGACTTCGGTCTGCACTGGTCGCCGATGCGACGCGTCTCGCCGACCCTGGACCACCTCGTCAACGGGATCACCCCGTTCGCACAGGGCTCCAACCCCCGGATCGGCCGGGACGGCACGCTCTACGTGACGTACGAGGCAGCGGTCTGCGCCACGGTCGCCTGCGACCAGATGGCCGACCACGACGCGATCATCGTGGCCACCTCCCGCGACAGCGGGCGCACCTTCGGCAACGTCGAGGTCGCCGTCGACTTCGACTTCCCGGACACGCTGACCGGCGAGAACTTCCGGCTCAACAGCTTCCCCCAGCTGGACTACGACCGGGTGACCAACCAGCTCTGGATCACCTGGGCGGACGACCGCAACGGCCAGTACGCGCCGGACGGCACGTCGATCAAGACCAACGGCGACGTGTTCATCGTCACCTCGACCGCCGGCCGCGGCTGGAGCCGCCCGCTGCGGGTGGGTACCAGCGCCGACGAGTTCTTCCCGGCCGTGGCGGTGTTCGCCACCCGGGTCGCGGTGAGCTACTACACCCGAGGGTTCAACCCGACCGGCATCAGCCTGGACTACGCGTACTCGGCCGGCTGGGGGCGCGCGATCAACGGCGCCCCGGTCCGGCGGATCACCACCCAGAGCCAGGACCCGCGGGTGCAGTTCGTACGCGTGGAGCCGGACGGCACGGAGACCCAGGGCGTGTTCATCGGCGACTACAGCGCCATCACGATGAGCCAGGACTTCGTGATCCACCCGTGCTGGACCGACTTCCGTGGCAACCCAGGCACGAACACCCCCAACCAGGACGCCTACACGCAGTCGATCTGGGCGCTGTTCTAGCTGTTCTAACTGTTCGAGCTGTTCGAGCTTGCTCCCCGGCTCCCTGCGGCGGGGTTTTTGCGCCGGCGGGCCGAAGGCCCGCGGGTCTTTGGGTGTAAGGGCATCCGAGGCGGGGTAGGCGACAGGCAACGGCGCGTAGAAAGGAACAGCCATGTCTTATCCGGTACGCCGTCGGTCCACCGCCCCACCGGCTATCCGGCGTGACCCGTTCGCCGCGCTGGAAGCGGTGCAGGAACGGCTGAACCGACTGTTTGGGGACGCCTTCACCGGGTACCGCGGGCGCACCCCGTTCTGGCACCCCGACGTCGACGTGTCGGAGGTCGACGACGGTTGGCTGGTCGAGGTCCGCCTGCCGGGCGTCGCACCTGAGGAGGTCGCCGTCGAGATCAGCGACCGGGAGCTGCACGTCAGAGCCCGCGAGGCAGAGGTGGAGATCGAACCCACCGGAAACGGCGGCGGCGAGCGGCAGCATCCGTCGAAGTTCGCCCGGCGGGTGGCCGACTTCGCCTACCGCCTCACGGTGCCCGCCGACGTCGACACCGACCGGATCGAGGCCACCATGGACCACGGCCTGCTGAGCGTCCACCTGCCGCGTTCGAAGGCGGACCGGTCCCGCCGGATCAACATCGGCCGGTCGCCCGGCACGATCGAGAGCTCCAGCCAGGAGACGCCCGAGAGCCAGGAGACCACGGAGAGCACCTCATGACTCATGACCGCTGATCGCGTGACCGGGGGCTTCAGGAGCGCATCTCGCGCGCGCCACTGAGGTCCCCGGGCTGTTGTCCAATGTGGACACTGTGGGCGGCGCCGTGGTGCGGTTCCTACCTAGGATGGGCGCATGACGCCACCGCTCGTGACGCTCGACGAGATCAGGGCCGCTGCTAAGAACATCGCCGGCATCGCCGTGCGTACTCCGCTGTTGCCCTGCCTGTGGGCGGACGGCCTGTACCTGAAGCCGGAGAACCTGCAGCCGGTCGGTGCGTTCAAGATACGAGGAGCCGCACAGGCCCTGGCGTCACTGCCGGCCGAGGTGCGGGCCGCCGGCGTGGTCACCGAGTCGTCCGGGAACCACGGCCAGGCGCTGGCCTACGCGGGCCGCCGGCTCGGCGCTCCGGTCGTGGTGGTGATGCCCGATGTCGCCGTCCCGTCGAAGATCGAAGCGACCCGGCTCTACGGTGCCGAAGTGATGCTGGTGCCCGCCGCGGAGCGGTCCAGCCAGCGTGATCGGATCGCGCGCGAGCGTGGCCTGACCTACGTGCCGCCCTACGACAGTCCGGACATCATCGCCGGTCAGGGCACGATCGGGCTGGAGGTCTTCGAGGATCTGTCCGATGCGGACAACGTGGTCGTACCGGTGGGCGGCGGCGGCCTGGCCTCCGGCGTGGCCACCGCGATCCGGTCCCTCGCGCCGCACGTGACCGTCATCGGGGTGGAGCCCGAGCTCGCAGCGGACGCGGCCGAGAGCCTGGCCGCCGGCGAGGTGCGGATCTGGCCGACCGAGCGGACCTACCGGACCGCCGCCGACGGGCTGCGTACCCATCTGTCGGCGCTCACCCTCGCGCACCTGCAGGCCTATCTCGCGGGCATCGTGACCGTGACCGAAGAGGAGATCCTCTCGACCGTCGCGGTGCTGGCCCGTTCGGCCCGGATCGTGGCCGAGCCCAGCGGCGCCGTGGCGGCAGCCGCGTTCCTGCACCACCGTGACGAGCTGCCGGCCGGGCGGACCGTGGCGGTGGTCAGCGGCGGCAACATCGACCCGGACCTGCTCGCCCGGGTGCTCAGGTGACGCGGGCCGACCTCGCGGCGTGGTCCGGTGTGGAGTTGGTCAACGCGCTGTCCGGAGGCCACCGCAACCAGGTCTTCCTGGGCCGGCGCGGCGGATCGCGGGTCGTCGTGCGCCGTTCCAACCGCCCGGCGGCCTCGCTGGAATGGGAGATCGACCTGCTGACCCACCTGCGCGAGCACGGCCTGCATGTACCCGAGGTCATCGCGGCCGACGATGGCCGGCGGCACGTCAACGGGTTGCAGGTACACCGGTTCATCGAGGGCGAGGCACCGCGCGACGCCCGCGACTGGCGGGGTGTGGTCAGGCTGCTGGAGTCGATGCACGAGCTGACGATCGGGTGGTCGCCGCGCCCTGGCTTCGCGTCGGCGCGCCAGCTGATGACCGCCGACCGCGGCGGGGACGTCCGGCTCGACGCCATGCCGGCCGACGCCGTGCGGGCCGTACGCCGCGCCTGGCTACCGGTGCTGTCCGGGGCCGAGTGCGCCATCCACGGTGATCTCGGCGCAGGCAACATCCTGGTGAGCGGCGACCGGGTGGCCCTGGTCGACTGGGACGAGGCGCGGGTTGACGTGCCGTGGTTCGATTTCGCGTTCGTACCAGACGACGTCGACGTGGCACTGCCGGTGGACCGGCGGGCGCTGTATACCGCTGGCATCGCCTGGGAGGTGGCCACCTGCTGGGTCGCCGAACCGGAGTACGCGGCCCGGCAGCTCGCCGCACTGCGCGACCTGCTGGCCTGACGTTGCGGTCAGGTCGCCAGGCCCAGCACGTCGAGGATCCACGCGGTGACGAACGCCTCCTCCCGCCAGGCGTCGTAGCGCCCGCTCGGCCCGCCGTGCCCCGCCTCCATCTCCGTCTTCAGCAGCACCTTCGCCCCCGGCGCCGTGGCGCGCAGGCGGGCCACCCACTTCGCCGGCTCGTGGTAGAGCACCCGCGTGTCGTGGAGGCTGGTGACCGCGAGGATGGGCGGGTACGGCTGATCGGAGACGTTCTCGTACGGCGAGTACGACTTCATGTAGGCGTACACGTCGGAGTCCTCCAGCGGGTTCCCCCACTCCTCCCACTCGATGACCGTCAACGGCAGCGACGGGTCGAGGATCGAGTTGAGCGCATCGACGAACGGCACCTGCGCCACGACGGCGGCGAACGCCTCCGGAGCGATGTTGGCCACCGCGCCCATCAAAAGCCCGCCGGCCGACCCGCCCCGGGCCACCAGCCGGTCCGGTTGCGTCCAGCCGGTCTTCACCAGGTGCTGGGCGCAGGCGACGAAGTCGGTGAACGTGTTCTTCTTTGCCAGCAGCTTGCCGTCTTCGTACCAGCGGCGCCCCATCTCCCCGCCGCCGCGCACGTGGGCGATGGCAAACGTCACGCCACGGTCCACAAGGGACAGCCGGGGGATGGAGAACCAGGGGTCCATGGAGCTTTCGTAGGAGCCGTACCCGTACAGCACGCACGGCGCCGACCCGTCGCGTGGCGTGCCGCGCAGGCACACCAGCGAGACGGGCACCCGGGTGCCGTCGTCGGCGATCGCCCAGTCGCGATGCTGTTCGTAGCGCTGCGGATCGAAGTCGCCGAGCACCGGCTTGCGCTTGCGCAGCGCCAGCTCACCGCCGTCGAGGTTGCAGTCGTAGATCGAGTCCGGCGTCACCAGCGAGGCGTAGCGCAGGCGGTACGTCGAGGTGTCGTACTCCGGGTTGGTCTCCGGCCCGACCGAGTAGATCGGTTCGGGGAAGCGGATGTCGTAGCTCTCGCCGCCGTCCAGCGGTACCACCCGCAGCCCGGTCAGGCCATCCCGGCGCAGCAGCACGACCAGGTGTCGGCCGAACGCGTCGACTTCGAGCAGGCGGGTACCTGGCAAGTGCTCGATGAGCGGTGTCCAGTCTCCTGGCGCGTCGACCGAGGTGTACGACAGCGCGAAGTCCTCGGCGCCGTCGTTGTGCAGGATCAGGAACCGATGGCCGTGATGCTCGACCGAGTACTCCACGCCCTGGCGGCGCGGGTGCACGACCCGGGGCGGCGTGGTCGGCGCTTCGGCCGGGATCACGTGCACCTCGCTGGTCAGCTTGCTGTGCACGTCGATGAGGATGAACTTCTCCGAGCGGGTCAGGTCCACGCTGACCCAGAAGCGCTCGTCGGGCTCGGAGAAAACGAGCTCGTCCGAGGCCGCCGGCGTGCCGACCACGTGCCGCCAGACCTGGTACGGCCGCCACTGCTCGTCGACCTTGGTGTAGAACAGGTTCGAGCCGTCCAGCGACCACGCCGAGCCGTAGAACACCTCGGGCACCTCGTCGGCGAGCACCTCCCCGGTGGACAGGTCCTTGACCCGCAGCGTGAACCGCTCGTCGCCGGTGTAGTCGGTCGAGAAGGCAAGCCGTGTGCCGTCGGGGCTCACGTCGAAGGTGCCCAGGGCGAAGAACTCGTGGCCCTCGGCCAGGGCGTTCTCGTCGAGCAGCACCTGCTCACCGGGCAGCGGCGCGCCGTCGTCGGTGCTCGGCGGGTCCACCTCGCCAGGCGCGACGGCCCGCCGGCAGTGGATGCTGTACTGCTGCCCCTCGACGGTCCGGATGTAGTACCAGTACCCGCCCTTACGGTTCGGCACGGACAGGTCGGTCTCCTGGGTCCGCGTCCTGATCTCGTGGAACACCGTCTCCCGCAGCCCGGCCAGGTGCGCGGTGGCCGCCTCGGTGTAAGCGTTCTCCGCTTTGAGGTAGGCGATCGTGTCCGGATCGTCCTTGGCCGTAAGCCATGCGTACTCGTCGATCACGGTGTCGGCGTGATGGGAACGCTCCGTCGGGATCCGCTTGGCGATGGGCGGCTGGTCACTCGTCACGGGACCCCACGTTACCCGCTGCTGATCGGGTGTCGGCCGGCCGATCCGTGTTGCGCCTGGGGTAGCCAGCCACTAGGTTCGTACAGATGTACGATGGCGCTTCGCTGGTCTACCGGCTGCGCCGGGTCTGCGGTGCCGAGCACGCCCGGCCGGCGGGCTCAGACGACGCCGTGGCGGGTGCGGCCGCGCGGTTCGTCGCCTCGCCGGGCAGCGCCGCAGCGGCGGCCGAGGTGCTGCGGGTGGCCGCCGACGCCGATCTCGCGGTGGTCGGCAGAGGCGCCGGCACCAAGCTGGACTGGGGTCTGCCGCCCGCGCGGGTCGACATCATCCTCGATACCGGCCGACTCGCCGGGGTGCACCGGCACGCGCCCGGCGCCGCGGTCGCCACGGTCCGGGCGGGCACTCCGCTGCGGACGGTGCAGGCGGCCCTGGCCGCCGCCGGCCAGCGGATCGCGGTCGACGTCCCGTCCGGCTCGGCCACGGTTGGCGGCGTGCTGGCGGTCAACGAGGCCGGACCGCTGCGGCTGACCTACGGCACGCCGCGCGAGCTGCTGATCGGCGTCGAGCTGGCCCGCGCCGACGGCGTGGTGACGCACACCGGCGACCCGATGGCCGCCAACGGCGGCGGGTACGACCCCGACACACTGCTCCACGGCTCCTACGGCACGCTCGGCGTGCTCACCACCGCCACGTTCCGGCTGCATCCACGCCCAGCCGCCCGGCGCTGGGTGGTCCGCACCGTGCGCAGCCCGCTGGAGGTGTACGAGCTGACAGCGGCGCTGCTCTCCTCGGCGCTCGCCCCGACGGCGGTGGAGAGCGATCTGCCCGCTGACGTACCTGGCCCTGGACGGCACCAGCGGGGCCTCGTCCGCCGGCTGTGGCAGGGGGCGGTCGCGGTCCTGCTGGAGGGTACGCCGGCCGGGGTGAGCGCGCGGGCCACGGCGGTGGCGACCCTGATGGGCGGGGACTCGGTGGCCGCCGACACGCCTCCGGAATGGTGGGGGCGCTACCCGTTCGGCCCTGACGAGGTCGCGCTGAAGCTGAGCGTGCCGGTCGCCGACCTGCACGCTGCGCTGTACGCGCTGCGCGACGCGGCCGGCGCCGCCGCTGCGGTGCGCGGGTCGGTCGCCTCCGGCGTGATCCACGCGGCGCTGCCCGCCGGCCTGTCCGCCGTCGAGGTCTCGGAGGTGCTCGACGCGGTCCGCACGACCCTGCTCGACCGGGGCGGCTTCTGCACGGTCCTGCGCGCGCCGGCCGCCGTCCGCGAACGGATCGACATGCGGGGTCCGCAGCGGGCACCCACCGCGCGCGCCCGGGGGGCCAGCTAGACGCTCCGCGCATCGGCGGGCGCCGTCTGGACTGAGGAGCGAAGCGACGAGGGAAGACGTCGCCTTAAGAGCCGGTGCGCCGCGCGAGCGGAGGCTCGCGCCAGTTAACACGGCGCCGCGCGAGCGGAGGCTCGCGCCAGTTAACACGGCGCCGCGCGAGCGGAGGCTCGCGCCAGTTAACACGGCGCCGCGCGAGCGTAGGCGAGCGCCAGCCAGCTAGGCGCCTAAGGAGCCGGTGCGCCGCGCGAGCGTAGGCGAGCGCCAGTTGACACGGTGCCAACCAGGTGTGGCCGGCCGGATCTGGCGTGGTGCAGGGCCAGCCGCCAGCCACCGCCGCCCGGGTAGGCGGCGTACCCGACGGTCGCGGGCAGCAGGATCGGCGCCCGGAACGCGACCTCCACGGTGTACGCCTCCGGCAGCCGCCCCTCCAGCGCGGCCAGGCAGCGGGCCTTGCTCCACATGCCATGCGCGATCGGCCTGGGGAAACCGAACAACCGCGCGCCGAGCCGCGAGGTGTGGATCGGGTTGTGGTCGCCGGAGGCCTTGGCATAGTCGCGCCCGACCCGCGCCGGCACCTGCCAGATCGCCGTCGCCGCCGGCGGTGTCGCGGCCGCCGGCCGGGTCGTGCCCGCCGGCCGGTCCGCTGACTGTCCACTGTGGTCGGTCTGGCCGGCGCGCTGGTCCCGGTGCAGGTACGTCGACCGGCCGGCCCAGACCAGCTCGCTACCCACCCGCGCCTCGGCGACCAGGTCGACCTGGCGCCCCCGCTCGTGCGGGCGCAGGTCCTCCGCGCGTACCCGCACCTGCAGGACCTCGTCGGCGCGCAACGTCCGGCGCAGCTCGATGCGGTTGGCGATGTGGACCATCCCCAGCAGCGGGAGCGGGAAGTCCGGCCGGCTCATCAGCCCTACGGCGAGGGGGAACGCCAGCACGTGCGGATAGGTCGGCGGTAGCTCGTCACTGAGCCGGAAGCCGCACACCCGGTCGTACTCCGCCAGATGCGTCCGGTCGATCGTCACGCCGTCGCGGGTCAGCTCGACGTCGGGCAGCGTCCCGCCGGGCGCGCGGCGGCGCAGCGTGGACAACAGCGCATCCCGGTAGAGCCCGCCCCGGCGCGGGTTCACCATGCTCATGACCTCACGCTCCCAGCACGCTCTGGCCGCAGACCCGCACCACGTTGCCGGTGATGCCGCCCGAGGCGGGGCTGGCGAGCCAGGCGACCGTTTCGGCCACGTCGACCGGAAGGCCGCCCTGCGCCATGCTGTTGAACCGGCGGCCCACCTCGCGCAGCATCACCGGCATCGCGGCGGTCATGCGGGTCTCGATGAACCCGGGCGCGACCGCGTTGACGGTGATGCCACGCGGCGCCAGGGCCGGGGCGAGGGACCGGACGAGGCCGATGACGCCGGCCTTGGAGGCGGCGTAGTTGGTCTGTCCGCGGCTGCCGGCGATGCCGTTCACCGAGGAGACCGCGACGATCCGGCCGCCTTCGGCGACCAGGTCCTGCCCGAGGAGCGCGTCGTTGATCCGCTCCTGGCTGGACAGGTTCACGTCGAGGACCGAGTCCCACTGGTCGGCGTTCATCCAGGCCAGTGTCTTGTCCCGGGTGATGCCGGCGTTGTGGACGAGGGCGTGCAGCCGGCCATGCCTGGTTGCCACGTACTCGGTGATGCGCTCTGGGGCGTCTGCCGCGGTGAGGTCCAGCTGCAGCGCGCCGCCCTTGACCTCGTTCGCCACAGCCGCGAGCGCGTCTCCCGCGGCCGGTACGTCAAGGCAGATTACGTGGGCGCCGTCGCGGGCCAGCAGTTGCGCGATGGCCGCGCCGATGCCGCGAGCGGCCCCGGTCACCAGCGCCACGCAACCCTCCAGCGGCCGCTCCCAGTTGGCGGGTGGGGCGGTCGCCGCCGGCCTGACCCGGATCACCTGGCCGCTGACGTACGCCGAGCGGGGCGAGAGCAGGAACCGCAGCGTGGACTCGATGGCGTCCTCGGCGCCCGGCCACACGTACCCCAGGTTGGCCGTGACGCCGCGCCCGAGCTCCTTGCCGAGGCTGCGGACGAAGCCTTCCAGCGCCTGCTGGGCGGTTGCCTCGCGGGGCGTCGCGCACGCTTCGGGTGGCGTGCCGAGCACGATGACCCGGCCGGAGGGCCGCACCGAGCGGGCGACCGGGTGGAAGAAGTCGTAGAGCGCTCGCAGGCCGGTGGAGTCACGGATGCCGGTGGCGTCGTAGGCGAGAGCGGCGAACCGGTCGCCTTCGGCGGGGGCCGGGACGCCGAGGAGCTCCAGGAGCTTGCTCACCGTCTCGCCCAGCCTGCCCCCTTCGGCGCCGCCCAGCAGCACCGGTCCGTCGACCACCGGCTCGCCGGCGCGGTACCGCCGCAGCTGCACCGGTTCGGGCAGGCCGAGCCGCTTCACCACCGCGCGGCCGGCCCTGGAACGTGCGAAGCTCGCATACCGATCACTCATGACGGGCGCCTCCCCGGGTTAGCCTACTGAAATGACCGCCAACACTCGCCGCGTGGCGATCGTCGGTGGCAACCGGATCCCGTTCACGAGGTCCGGCGGCCCGTACGCGACAGCGTCCAACCAGGACATGCTCACCGCCGCGCTGGACGGGCTGATCGCCCGGTTCGGCCTGGCCGGCGAGCGCCTGGGCGAGGTCGCCGCCGGCGCGGTGCTCAAGCACAGCCGCGACTACAACCTCACCCGCGAGTGCGTCCTGGGCTCCCGCCTGGACCCGCATACGCCGGCGTACGACGTGCAGCAGGCGTGCGGCACCGGGCTGGAGACGACGATCCTGGTCGCCAACAAGATCGCGCTGGGCCAGATCGAGTCCGGCATCGCCGGTGGCGTCGACACCACATCCGACGCGCCGCTGGCGGTCAACGAGGACATGCGGCGGGCGCTGCTGGAGCTCAGCCGGGCCCGCACCGTGGGCGCCCGGCTCAAGGCGGTCGGCAAGCTGCGCCCCGCCCAGCTCAAGCCGGAGATCCCGCGCAACGCCGAGGCCCGGACCGGCCTGTCCATGGGCGAGCACGCGGCGATCACGGCGCTGGAATGGGGCATCGGCCGGGCCGAGCAGGACGAGCTGGCGCTGCGCTCGCACCAGCGGCTGGCCGCCGCGTACGACCGGGGCTTCTTCGACGACCTGGTCACGCCGTACCTCGGGCTGGCCCGCGACCAGAACCTGCGTCCGGACACCAGCCTGGAGAAGCTGGCCACGCTGAAGCCCGTCTTCGGCCGGGGGCCGGAGGCCACGATGACGGCGGGCAACTCCTCGGCCCTGTCCGACGGCGCGTCGGTCGTCCTGCTGGCCAGCGAGGAGTGGGCGGCCGCCCGGCGGCTGCCGGTGCTGGCGTACTTCGTGACAGCCGAGACCGCGGCGGTGGACTTCGTGCACGGCGGTGAGGGGCTGTTGATGGCCCCGGCGTACGCCGTGCCGCGGATGCTCGCCCGTACCGGGCTGGGACTGGGCGACTTCGGCTTCTACGAGATCCACGAGGCGTTCGCCTCGCAGGTGCTCGCCACGTTGAAGGCGTGGGAGGACCCGGCGTTTGCCAAGGAGCGGCTCGGGTTGGACGCGCCCCTGAGCCCGATCGACCGGGACCGGCTCAACGTCAACGGCTCCTCGCTCGCGGTCGGCCACCCGTTCGCCGCCACCGGCGGGCGCATCGTCGCCACCCTGGCGAAGCTGCTCGCGGAGCGGCGTTCCGGGCGGGGCCTCATCTCGATCTGTGCCGCCGGTGGCCAAGGCGTCGTCGCGATCCTCGAACGGTGATGGAATGGCCGCGTGACGAAACCGCTGGTCCCTGACGTACTCGCAGCCCGCTACGCCTCACCCGAGCTGGTCACCATCTGGTCGGCCGAGGAGAAGGTACGCGCGGAGCGCCGGCTCTGGCTCGCGGTCCTGCGCGCCCAGCGGGAGCTCGGCGTGGCGGTGCCCGACGGTGTGGTCGAGGACTACGAGGCGGTCCTGGACCGGGTGGACCTGGCGTCGATCGCCGCTCGCGAACGGGTCACCCGCCACGATGTCAAGGCGCGCATCGAGGAGCTCAACGCGCTGGCCGGCCACGAGCATGTCCACAAGGGACTGACCTCGCGGGACCTGACCGAGAACGTCGAGCAGCTGCAGGTCCGCGACTCGCTCCGGCTCGTCCGGGACCGGGTTGTCGCCACGCTCATGCGGCTGGCGGAGCGGGCCGTGGAGTACGACGGCCTGGTCATGGTGGGCCGGTCGCACAACGTGCCGGCCCAGGCCACGACACTGGGCAAGCGGTTCGCCTCCGCGGCGGAGGAGCTGCTGCTGGCGTACGAGCGGATCGAGGAGCTGCTCGCCCGCTACCCGTTGCGCGGCCTCAAGGGTCCGGTTGGCACCGCAGCCGACCAGCTCGACCTGCTCGGTGGCGACCCCGCCAAGCTCGCCGCGCTGGAGGCCCGCGTCGCCGAGCACCTCGGGTTCGCGCGGGTGCTCGCCAGCGTCGGCCAGGTCTACCCGCGCTCGCTGGACCTCGACGTGATTTCGGCGCTGGCGCAGGCAACCGCCGGGCCGGCAAGCCTCGCCACGACGATCCGGCTCATGGCCGGCCAGGAGCTGGTGACCGAGGGGTTCGCCGCTGGCCAGGTGGGCTCGTCGGCGATGCCGCACAAGATGAACACCCGGTCGTGCGAGCGGGTGAACGGTCTGGCCGTGGTCGTCCGGGGGTACCTGTCGATGGTCGGCGAGCTGGCCGGCGACCAGTGGAACGAGGGGGATGTCTCCTGTTCGGTGGTCCGCCGGGTGGCGCTGCCCGGCGCGTTCTTCGCCACCGACGGCCTGTTCCAGACCATGCTGACGGTGCTGGCCGAGCTCGGTACGTACCCCGCGGTGGTGGCTCGGGAGCTGGAGCGCTACCTGCCGTTCCTCGCGACGACGAGGATCCTGATGGCGGCCGTGCGCGGGGGAGTGGGCCGGGAGACCGCGCATGAGGCGATCCGCGAGCACGCGGTTGCGGTGGCGCTGGCCATGCGGGAGAAGGGCGCCGGCGAGAACAACCTCTTCGACCGGCTCGCCGGCGACCGGCGGCTCGGCCTGACCCGTACCCAGATCGATGCGCTGGTCGCCGACCCGGCCGCGTTCACCGGCGCGGCCAGCGCGCAGGTCGCGGCCGTGGTGGACCGGGTGGCCGAGGTCGTCGTACGCCATCCGGAGGCAGCGGCCTACGAGGCGCCGCCGATACTTTGAACCCGGGAGGAGGGATGGGATCGCGTGGAATGGCTGGCTGCGGCCATCACCGCGTTCGTGCTCATCGTGCCGGTGGAGCTGCCCGACAAGACGTTCGTGGCGACGCTCCTGCTGACCACCCGGCACCCGCCGGTTCCGGTCTGGATCGGCGTCACGGCGGCGTTCGGGGTGCAGTGCGTGGTCGCCGTCGCGGCCGGCCGGGCCATCGGGCTGTTGCCAGAGCTGCCCGTCAAGCTCGTCGCCGCCGGGCTGTTCGCGATCGGTGCGGTGGTGCTGCTGCGCCAGGCGCGTTCCTCGTCGGTGCGGCCTCCGGAGTACGCACAACAGCTGGACCAGCCAGGACGCGGCGGCTGGCGCGGGGCCATGGCCAGCTTCCTGGTGTTGTTCGCGGCTGAATGGGGTGATCTGTCGCAGTTGCTCACCGCCGGCCTCGTCGCGGGCGGCCGGCCGGCCTTCCCCGTCTTCGTCGGCTCATGGGTCGCCCTGGCCGTCGTGGCGGGCGTGGCGGTGCTCCTGGGCCAGGTGTTACTGCGCTATGTCCGGGTAGTGGCCGTCCGCTACATGGCGGCGGCGATTTGTGCGGTACTGGCGGTAGTGACCGTCTGGACTGCACTTCAACCGTTGCGCGGCCGGTGATCCGTCTAGGCCACCGGCCCGGTACGCTCAGGTGGCTCGCCCTGAGCGCCCGACTACCCGCCCCTAGTCAGGAGTGCCCCGTGGCTCGCGTCGTGGTGGACGTCATGCTGAAGCCTGAGATTCTCGACCCGCAGGGTCAGGCGGTGGCCAACGCGCTGCCGCGGCTCGGCGTCGACGACGTGCGGTCGGTACGCATCGGCAAGCGCATCGAGATCGAGTTCAGCGGCGAGCCCGACCTCGACCGGGCCCGGGAGATCGCCGACCGGCTGCTGGCGAACCCGGTGATCGAAGACTTCTCCCTGCGCCTCGAAGGGGAAGTGGAGGAGACATGAGCCCCCGCATCGGGGTCGTGACGTTTCCAGGCTCGCTCGACGATCGGGATGCCCTGCGTGCGATCCGCATCTCCGGCGCGCGCCCGGTCAACCTCTGGCACGCCGACTCCGACCTCTACGGGGTCGATGCCGTCATCCTTCCCGGCGGCTTCTCCTACGGGGACTACCTGCGCTGTGGGGCGATCGCCCGGTTCGCCGCCGTCATGGGCTCGATCGTGCAGGCGGCGGCCGACGGCCTGCCCGTGCTGGGCATCTGCAACGGCTTCCAGATCCTCTGTGAGGCGCACCTGTTGCCGGGCGCGCTGACCCGCAACCACCATCTGCACTTCCGCACCCGCGACCAGCACCTGCGCATCGAGTCCACGTCAACGGCGTGGACCAACGCGTACGAGCTGGGCCAGGAGATCCTGATCCCGCTGAAGAGCGGCGAAGGGCGTTACGTCGCGGACGCCCGTACGCTCGCCGAGCTCGAGGAGACAGGGTGCGTCGTCGCCCGGTACGTCCGCGGCAATCCCAACGGCTCGCAGCACGACATCGCCGCCATCCGCAACGCCGCGGGCAACGTGGTCGGCATCATGCCGCATCCTGAGCACGCGGTTGACGCGTTGACCGGCCCGTCCATGCACGGGCTGGGCTTCTTCACCTCGGTGCTCGCACACCTCGGAGCGCACGTATGACCGCGACCCCGCACACCGACGAGACGCCGGTACCCACCACGGAGGCGGCGGCTGCCACGGAGGTCGAGGCAGCACCCGACGGGGCGGTCGGGGCCGAGGCTACGGCGCCGACCCCTGCGGCGGAGGGTGCGCGCAAGCCGAGGCGGCCGCGCAAGGCGGCCGGAGCCAAGGCAGGGTCGGCTGCCGAGGCCGCCGAGCGGGCGTACCCGCCGATCGCGCCCGGCGAGGCCGACAGCGTGCTGCGCGCCGAGCAGACCCCCAACGAGGAGCAGCCCTACCTCGAGCTGGGGTTGCGCGAGGACGAGTACGCCCGGATCCGGCAGATCCTCGGGCGCCGCCCCACCCAGTCCGAGCTCGCGATGTACGCGATCATGTGGAGCGAGCACTGCTCGTACAAGTCGAGCAAGGTCCATCTGCGCCAGTTCGCCGAGAAGGCGCCGCCCTCGGACCGGCTGCTCGCCGGGATGGGCGCCAACGCCGGTGTCGTACGCATCTCCGACCGGCTCGCGGTCACCTTCAAGGTGGAAAGCCACAACCATCCGAGCTTCGTGGAGCCGTACCAGGGTGCGGCCACCGGGGTCGGCGGCATCGTGCGCGACATCCTCGCGATGGGCGCGCGGCCGATCGCCGTCATGGACTCGCTGCGCTTCTGCGCCGCCGACGCCGACGACGCCAAGCGCGTGGTGCCCGGCGTCGTGGCCGGCGTCGGTGGGTACGGCAACTGCCTCGGGCTGCCCAACATCGGCGGCGAGGTCGCCTTCGACCCGTGCTACCAGGGCAACCCGCTGGTCAACGCGCTGTGCGTGGGCGTGCTGCCGGTCGACGGCCTGCAGAGCAAGGCGGCCCGCGGGCCGGGCAACGTCGTCGTACTCCTCGGGGCGAAGACCGGCCGCGACGGCATCGGCGGCGTGTCCGTGCTCGCGAGCGCGACCTTCGACGACGCGAGCGACCAGCGCCGGCCCAGCGTCCAGGTCGGCGACCCGTTCGCCGAGAAGCTGCTCATCGAGGCCTGCCTGGAGCTCTACGACGCTGACATGGTCGTCGCGGTCCAGGATCTCGGCGGCGCCGGGCTGACCTGCGCGCTCAGCGAGACGACCGCAGCGGCGGGCACCGGCATGCGGATCACGCTGGATCACGTGCCGCTACGCGAGCCTTCGATGGAGCCGCACGAGATCCTCGCCAGCGAGTCGCAGGAGCGGATGCTCATCGTCGTCGAACCGTCCAAGTTGGACAGAGCGCTGCAGCTCGCCGAGCGGTGGGGTGTCCAGGCCACCCCGATCGGCGTGGTCACCGACAGCGGGCGGCTGGTCGTGGCGTGGCGGGACCAGGTCGTCGTGGACCTGCCGCCGGCCTCCCTCGCCGACGACGGTCCGGTGTACGCCAGGCCCATGCGCGAGCCGGGCGACGTGATCCTGCTGCACGCAGACCGGGCAGAGACGCTGCCCCGCCCGAGGACTGGCGAGGAGCTGCGGGAAACGGTCCTGCGGCTCGCAGCGAGCCCGAACCTGTGCGACCGGACCTGGGTCACCGAGCAGTACGACCGCTACGTCCTCGGCAACACCGTGCTCGCCCAGCCGGAAGACGCCGGCGTGCTGCGCATCGACGAGGGAACGGGCCTGGGCATCGCGCTGTCCATGGACGGCAACGGCCGGTACGCCCGCCTCGACCCGTACCTCGGGGCGAAGCTGGCGCTGGCCGAGGCGTACCGCAACGTGGCGGCGACCGGCGCCGTTCCCGTGGCCGTGACCAACTGCCTGAACTTCGGCTCGCCCGAGGATCCGGCCGTGATGTGGCAGTTCGCCGAGGCGGTACGCGGGCTCGCCGACGGCTGCCGGGAGCTGGGCATCCCGGTCACCGGCGGGAATGTCAGCTTCTACAACCAGACCGGAGCGGCGGCGATCCACCCCACGCCGGTGGTGGGCGTCCTCGGGATCATGAACGACATCGCCAACCGGGTGCCGATGGGCTTCTCGGCAGACGGCGACGTGCTGATCCTGCTCGGCGAGACCCGGCCTGAGCTGTCCGGCTCGGAGTGGGCGTGGGTAACGCACAAGCACCTCGGGGGCCAGCCGCCGCAGGTCAACCTGGCGGCCGAGAAGCGGCTGGCATCGGTGCTCGTCGACGCGGCCGACCGCGGTCACCTCGGCGCCACGCACGACCTGTCCGACGGCGGCCTGTCCCAGGCGCTCGTGGAGGCCTGCCTGCGCCATGACCTCGGCGCCACGGTGGTGGTGCCCGAAGGGCTGGACCCGTTCGTGTTCCTGTTCTCCGAGTCGTCGGCCCGCGCGCTGGTCGCGGTCCCCCGTGGTCACGAGCGGGCGTTCACCGCGCTGTGCGCCGAGCGGAGCCTGCCGTACACGCCGATCGGGGTGGTCGACGGACGCAGCCGGTGCCTGGACATCCGGGGCCAGTTCACGATCACGCTCGACGAGCTCCGGTCGGCGTACGGCGGCACGCTGCCGGCGCTGTTCGGCATCGAAGAGCCGGCACCGCCACCGGTACTGGAGTTCCTCGTGATGCCGGAAGCCGACGAGCCGCCGGCGGCCGGTGCCGAGGAGGCCACAGTCGAGGAGGCCGCAGTCGAGGAGGCCGGTGCCGAGGAGGCCGCAGTCGAGGAGGCCGCAGTCGAGGAGGCCGCAGTCGAGGAGCGCGCGGTCGAAGAGCCCGGGAGCGCGGAGGAGCCAGCTACGGCCGAGGCCGAAGAGCCAGAGCCACCGGCCGAGGAACCAACGCCGGTCGAGGAACCGCCGCCAGACGAGTCGACCGCGTAGGTCTCAACACACAGAAGCGTTCCGGAACGCTTCGAGCGTGCGAGCGATATCACTGTCGCTGGTTTGCCAGTTGCAGACTGACAGGCGGATGGCCCGCCGGCCGTCGACCGTTGTCCCGCTCATCCATGCCTCGCCGCCGTCCACGACGCGGCGCAGGATCCGGTCCGTCGTCTGGTCATCCTCGAACCGGAAGAGGACCTGGTTGAGCACGACCTCGTTCAGGACCTGGCAGCCAGGTAGGGCGGCCACGCCCTCGGCGAACGTTCGGGCGTGGGCACAGCAGCGCTCCACCAGCTCCGCGACGCCCTGCTGCCCGAGGGACTTGAGGGCGGCGTACACGGCGAACCCCCGGGCGCGCCGCGAGAAGGCGGGCGTCCAGTCCAAGGACTCGCGTGGCTGCCCGGGACCGCCCAGAACCAGGTACTCGGCGGTGACGCTCATCGCGGCGCGGTGAGCGCTCGGGTGGGCGCAGAAGGCCAGGCCGGAGTCGTACGGGACATTCAGCCACTTGTGCGTGTCGAAGGCCCACGAGTCGGCGCGCTCGACGCCCTTGACGAGATGCCGAAGCGCCGGGCTTGCGGCGGCCCACAGGCCGAAGGCCCCGTCGATGTGCAGCCACGCCCCGGCCTCGGTGGCGGCGTCGGCGATGCCGTCCAGGTCGTCGAAGGCGCCGGTGTTGATCTCGCCGGCCTGGGCGCAGATGATTGCGGGAGCGTCCCCGGCGGCGCGCTTCCCGGCGGTCAGCTCCTCGCGCAGCCACCGCACATCCATCCGGCCGGAACCGTCGGCCGGTACGACCCGCATGGAAGCCCTCCCGATACCCAGAAACCGGAGGGCGCGGTCGATGCTCACGTGCCGTCGGGCCCCCACCAGGACCCGGATGGGTGGGGATCCGTTCAGGCCCAGCTCCTCGACGTCCCAGCCCACCGTTTCCAGGACGTGGTGTCGTGCCGCGGCCAGGCAGGTGACGTGCCCCATCTGGCATCCGGTCACGAAGGCGAACGACGCGTGCTCCGGCAGCCCGAGCAGCTGCCCGAGCCAGGCACCGGTCACCTCTTCGACGACGGTTGCGGCCGGGCCGCACACGTACGGCCCGGGGCACTGGTCCCAGACGGACGTGAGCCAGTCGGCCGCGACGGCGGCCGGGAGGCCTCCGCCGATCACGAACCCGAAATAGCGGCCCGACGGTAACGCGACCAGTCCCGGCTCGACCGCACGAGCCAGGTCCTCGACCACCGCCAGCGGATCGACGGGGCCGCGCGGGAGCGGGCCACCGAGCGCCGACCGCAGCTCGTCAATGGTTGCCGACTCGGCGACCGGCCGCTTGTCCAGCGACCGGAGCCAGTCGGCGGCGATCTGCGCCGTACGTGTGAACAGGTCCACCGGTGACCTCCTGCGAAGCTGGGCGGCGGTTATCCCAGGACGCTAGGTGGAGCCGCAGCTTGCCGTCTTGTACGAGATTGCTGCCCCTTAGGCTGATCCCGTGACGAGCCCGCCTTCGAACGCGCAGGAGACCGGTGGCGCTCGGATGTGGCGGGCGGAGGACCTCGGCGGCTTGGAGCTCCTCAGGGCCACGTTCAGCGAGTTCGCGTTCCGGCCGCACGCGCACGAGGAGTTCTTCATCGCCCTTACGGAGAAGGGCATCGTCACGCCCACGTACCGGGGAGACACGCACGTCATCGGTCCCGGCGACCTGATCGTGCTCAACCCCGAGGAGGCCCACGCCGGCGGCCCTCCGGCCGAGGTCTCCTGGACGTACCGGGCCCTCTACCCCCGCCCGGAGCTCATGCGCCGGATCATGGCCGAGCTCCCCGGGGACCGACCGGCGATGCCCGAGTTCGGCGGGGACGTCCTGCGGGACCCCGACGTCGCGGCGCATCTGCGCCGGTTCCACCGGCTCTCCGAGCTACCCGAATCGAGCATGCTCGAACGGGAGGCGCATCTGGTCGAGGCCCTCGTCGTGCTGGTCGGCCGCCACGCGGTACCCCCACGGGCGCCCAGACCGCTCGGCCGGGAACCCAGGGCGGTCCGCCGCAGCAGGGAGTACCTCGATGAGCATGCGGACGAGAACGTGACGCTGGAAGCCCTGGCCCGGTTCGCCGGCCTCAGCGCCTTCCACTTCTGCCGGGTCTTCGGCGAGGCCGTGGGAATGACGCCCCATGCGTACCAGACGCAGGTTCGGGTGCGGCGCGCCAAGGCGCTCCTGCGGGCGGGGCTGCCGATCACCATGGCCGCCGCGGAGGCCGGCTTCTACGATCAGGCGCACCTCACCCGGCACTTCAAGCGCATCGTGGGCGTGACCCCCGGCCGCTTCCGTGGTTAGTCGTCGAGCCAGTCCAGCGAGCGGCGGTCAGCGCGGCTCGACGGGCTCGTACGCCGTGACGGCGCCGCCGCCGGGTCGTCGTAGTAGCCGTCGCTGGTGCCGTAGTCCGAGCGGTAGCCTTCCCGCTCCTCCGGTACCCGGTCGTAGGGCGGCCCCCCGCGGTCGTAACCGGCTTCGTGGTCCGGCCGCCGGTCGTACCCACCGCTGCCCCGGTCGTAGCCGGCGTCGTAGCCGCCGCTCTGGCCGTAACCGGGTGGGGCCGCGTGGCCGCCTCCGGCGCCGCTGTACCGACCCGTCGGCTCGTCGTACCCGCCACGGGGGTCGCCGCTGTACCCGCCGGCCCCGCCTGAGCCATAACCGGCCGGACTGGCCGGGTAACCGGCTGGGCTTGCCGGATAGCCGGCGGGGCTGGCCGGCCGCGTCGGGCTGCTATAGCCGCCGGAAGCCCCGTAGCCGCCCGAGCCGCCATACCCGGCGTCGTAGTCCTCGCCGCCACGGGCGCCCGGACGGCCGGCACCGCCGTAGCCGCCCGGATCGGCGCCGTAGCCGTTGGCCGGCGGGTAGCCCGGTTCCGTCGGTGGGTAGGCCGGCTCCGCAGGCGGCGCGCCGTACGCCGGCAAGGCGTACCCGCCGCCCCCGCCGGTGTAGGCCGAGCCGCCGTACCCGGGCGGGCCCTGGTTGCTCGTCGGAGGGTACGCCGGCTGGGGGCTCGCCGCGTACGGGTCGGGGTAGCCACCGGGTCGCGTCGGGCGGATCATCGCCGTGGCGTCGGCCGGTCCACCCCGGCCGGCGACCATCGTGGGCTCGGCCCCCGGGGCGCCGTGATACGCGCCACGGGCGGCCGGCACGGGCGACGGTCCACGGCGGCCATGCCCATCGTCCGGCTCGTCGTCGGGCTCGTCGTCCTTACGCCGTACCAGCAGCAGCACGATGGCGCCGATGCCGAGCAGGACCAGGAGCCCGCCGAGCCCGATCAGCACCCACGAGAAAAGCCCGGTGCCCCCCGAGCCGTTCCCGGACGCGGCGGCGGGGGCCGTGTCGCCGCTGGTTGGCGCGGCAGTATCGGTCGGACCTGTGGTCGGCGGCTCGGCGGAGGCGGTCGCGGCGATCGGTTTGAGCTGGATCCTCTGGCCCGCCAGCGACTGGCCGGCCCTGCCCTCCACGTTCTTCTGGATGCCTACGAACCCATCCTTCGCGGCGATGATGTTGAGCGAGCCGGGCGCGATCGGGTCGCCGCTGGTCGAGGTGAACTTGAACCGGCCGTTGGCGTCCGAGCCCCTCTTGTGGGGGGCGCCCGCTCCGTCGGTCAGGGTGACCTCGGCGTCCCTGATCGGCGCAGCGGTCGTCGAGTCGACGACTGTGCCCGACACCTCAGGCACCACCGGTGATCCCTGGGGCCCGCGTACCGTGACGTTGATCTGCTTGCTGTCCTGCCCGCCTTCACCGCCGAGGCCGGATGCCGTCACGGTGCCGTTCCCCTGCTTGGACTGCCCCGCACCGACGCTGACGGTGCTCTTGGCGGCGATGGAGAAGGTGAAGGACTTCGACTCGCCCGCGTTGAACGAGACGGTGCACGACACGCTGGGTCCGGAGCCGGTGCAGCCGGCCGTCTTGCCGGTGATGACGAGATCCTGGCTCAATGCTGAGGGCGACTGAACGACGATGCTGATATCTCGTTTGTTGTTGGGGGTGGTGAGCTTGTTGGTGACGTCAACGCCGAAGTCGCGGGACTCGCTGGGGTTGAGGTCGAAGGTGGATGGGCCGACGGCGACGCCGACCTTGTCGTCCGCGAAAGCGGGGGTTCCGAAGGCCGCGACCGCCCCAGCGACGAGCATGGCCACCACACTCGCGCGTAGCAGTAAGGCCCGTCGGTGCCTAGTCACGTCCACAGCCCTCCGGTCTCGACCACCGGCCGAACCCCACGTCGGAGCATCCGAATGACGTTCGCCTTGCATGGTGCACCGCAGCAAACTATGCCTTGTCCACAGGGGTGTGCGAAAGGCGGGGCGTTGTTGCCGTCCAGCGAAGACGGATTGTATTGTCCCGACGTGCCCCGTGCGCACCCATATTCCGGTTCGGTGCTGGCGGCGCTCGACGCGCTCGACGGCGGGCGTACGCCCGACCGGGAGGTCATCCGGGACGCCGTGCGCGTCCTTCTCGGGCGGCTTGCCCGGCGCGCCCCAGGCAGGTCGGTCGAAGTGCGTGTTCCGCCGTATGGCGCGATCCAGTGCGGCGAAGGTCCCCGCCATACCCGCGGTACCCCGCCGAACGTCGTGGAGATGGACCCGGTCACCTGGCTGGAGGTGGCGACCGGTCGGCGCGGGTGGCAGGCGGCGCGTGCGGCCGGAAAAGTCCATGCGAGCGGCGTCAGGTCGGACTTGTCGATCTATCTTCCCCTGTAACAAGTACAATTCTCACGGGAGGCATAGGAATCGTGGCTCTGCGTTGCGACCGGCTCCTCGCGTACACTATGGGCGCGACGGCGACCCTTCGTGACCCCCATCACGGCGGCTCGCCAGCCACCCACCCGGAAACCCAGTTCACTGCCTTGACGGCGACCTGAGGAGCGGCTCGTGCCCAAAGGCGATGGCCGGCTGACCCACGACCTTGACCCGAAAGGTCCGGGCCCGCAGGACGCCTGTGGTGTCTTCGGCGTCTGGGCACCGGGCGAAGAGGTCGCCAAGCTCACCTACTTCGGGCTCTACGCGTTGCAGCACCGCGGCCAGGAGGCCGCCGGCATCGCGGTCTCCGACGGCTCGGGTGTCGTCGTCTACAAAGACCTCGGCCTGGTCGCCCAGGTCTTCGACGAGCCGACGCTGGCCAGCCTGCGCGGGCACATCGCGATCGGTCACACGCGCTACTCCACCACCGGCGCCTCGACCTGGGAGAACGCGCAGCCGACGCTGCGCTCGACGCCGTACGCCGAGCAGTGGGCCGGCATGACGATCGCCCTTGCGCACAACGGCAACCTGGTCAACACGGCTGAGCTGGCCCGCCGCGTGGCGGAGCTGGGCCTCGCCGAGCCCGGGGTGACCTCCGACACCGCGTTGGTCACCGCGCTGCTCGCCGCGCGGCCCGACCTGTCGGTCGAGGCCGCGGCGCTGGAGGTGCTGCCCACGCTGCGCGGCGCGTTCAGCTTCGTCTTCATGGACGAGGACACGCTCTACGCCGCGCGCGACGGCCATGGCGTACGCCCGCTGGTGCTCGGCCGCATGGAACGCGGCTGGGTCGTCGCGAGCGAGACCGCCGCGCTGGACATCGTCGGCGCGAGCGTCGTGCGCGAGGTCGAGCCCGGCGAGCTCATCGCGATCGACGAGCACGGGCTGCGGTCGAGCCGGTTCGCCATGCCGGAGCCGAAGGGCTGCCTGTTCGAGTACGTCTACCTCGCCCGCCCCGACACGACGATCTCCGGTCGCAACGTGCACGCCGCCCGGGTCGCCATCGGGCGGACGCTGGCCCGCGAGCAGCCCGCCGAGGCCGACCTCGTCATGCCGGTACCGGAGTCGGGCACCCCGGCCGCCATCGGCTACGCGAGCGAGTCCGGCATCCCGTACGGCGCCGGCCTGGTGAAGAACGCGTACGTGGGGCGCACGTTCATCCAGCCGTCCCAGACGATCCGCCAGCTCGGCATCAGGCTCAAGCTCAACCCGTTACGGGAGAACGTGCGGGGCAAGCGGGTGGTCGTCGTCGACGACACGATCGTGCGGGGCAACACGCAGCGCGCCATCGTCCGGATGCTGCGCGAGGCCGGCGCGATCGAGGTACACGTACGCATCTCGTCGCCGCCGGTCAAATGGCCGTGCTTCTACGGCATCGACTTCGCCACCCGGGCGGAGCTGCTGGCCAACGGGCTTGACATCGAGGGCATCCGGCGCTCCATCGGCGCCGACACGCTCGGGTACGTCTCGCTGGCCGGGTTGGTGGCCGCCACCGAACAACCGAAGACCAGATTGTGCCGGGCCTGCTTCGACGGGGAGTACCCCATCGAGTTGCCGGCGGATAACGTCATTGGCAAGCACGTGCTGGAGGGGCTGGTCCGCGCCGCGGGCTCGGCCGGACCTGCTGCTCGGACCCCGGTGCCGCGCACAGCCGCGGCGACCGGGCCAGGCGGTCGACCTGAACGCGCGAGCGAGTCGGCTGACGACGGAGTACGCTTCGCCGCCAGCCCCGGCGGTGCGGATGCGCTCCTACGTCCGTGACCGCAGTGCAGTGCCTGTGTCCGGGGCCGACCCGTCGGACCCGGACAACCAGCGCGGTGGCAGCCGCGAGTGCTAAGGGGAGAACGTGACGCACGTGAGCGAGCGCAAGGGCGCAGATGCTTCGACCCCGAGAGAGTTGCCCGGGCGCGGCGAGAAACAGCTCTGGAGCGCTGGTAACGGTCGCAGTGCGCGCAGGCGCACGGTGACCTACGCCGACGCCGGCGTGTCGATCCATGCCGGCGAGCAGGCGGTCGAGCTCCTCAAGACCAAGGTGCACCGCACCTGGCGCCCAGAGGTGGTCGGCGACATCGGCGGCTTCGCCGGCCTGTTCCGGCTGGACACCAAGAAGTACCGCAACCCGATCCTCGCCTCGTCGACCGACGGGGTGGGTACCAAGCTGGTCATCGCCCAGCAGATGGACATCCACGACACGGTCGGCATCGACCTGGTCGCCATGGTCGTCGACGACCTCGTGGCGTGCGGCGCCGAACCGCTGTTCCTGCTGGACTACATCGCCTGCGGCGAGGTCGTTCCCGAGCGGGTGGCCCAGATCGGCGCCGGCATCGCCGACGGCTGCCGCTACGCCGGCTGCGCGCTGCTGGGCGGCGAGACGGCCGAGCACCCCGGGGTGATGGGCCCGTACGAGTACGACATCTCCGGCACCGGCGTCGGCGTGGTCGAGGCCGACGAGATGCTCGGCCGGGACCGGGTCGAGATCGGCGACTCCATCATCGCGATGCGCTCGTCCGGGCTGCACTCCAACGGGTACTCCCTGGTCCGTCACGTGCTGCTCGGCGCGGGCCGGATGCGGCTGGACACGGTGGCCGAGGAGCTCGGCAGGCAGCGTACGCTCGGTGAGGAGCTGATCACGCCCACCAAGATCTACGCGCGCGAGTGCCTCGACCTGCTGACCGAGTGCGACATCCGGGCGTACGCCCATGTCACCGGCGGCGGCATCCCGGGCAACCTGGTACGCGTGCTGCCCGAGGACGTCGACGCGGTCGTCGACCGGTCGACCTGGCGGCCACAGCCCATCTTCGAGCTGGTACAGACCAAGGGGCGCATCGAGCTCGTTGAGATGGAGAGCACGTTCAACATGGGCATCGGCATGCTGGCCGTCGTCTCGCCAGCCGACGCCGACCGGGCGGTCGCGTTCCTCGCCGGGCGCGGCATCGAGGCCTGGCACGTCGGCGAGGTCGTCCAGGGCAACGGAACCGTGCAAATGGTGGGCTCCTACACCCGCGGGTAGCGATCGTCTTTGCTTGTCCGTCTCACCCCCCGCACATACGCTGGTTGTTCGCTCCCCTAGGGTCAAGGGAGGGAGCAACGTGTCGCAACGGGGGTGGACAGGCATGCGCGGCGTTGCCGCGGTCCCCTCGTATGTCATCATGCAGCCGACGACACTGTGCAACCTCGACTGCGCGTACTGCTACCTGCCCCATCGGGCGCTGGACCAGCCGATGGCGCCGGTCGTCGCCGACGCGGTCGCCGCCTCGGTCAACGACTGGGCCGCGGCCGCCGAGCGGTTCTCGGTCGTCTGGCACGGCGGCGAACCCCTCGCCGCCGGGCGCGAGCGGCTCGGCCGGCTGATGGCCCCGTTCGCGGGCGTCGAGCACCACGTCCAGACCAACGCCACGCTGATCGACGACGCCTGGTGCGCGTTCTTCGCCGAGCACGACGTCCGGGTCGGGGTCAGCATCGACGGGCCGGCGTCGTGGACCGCGCAGCGGGTCAACCGTGGCGGCCGTCCGGCGTACGACCAGATCATGCGCGGCATCGACACCCTGCGCCGCCACGGCATCCGGTTCGCCGCCCTGTGCGTGGTCTCCGCGCCCTCGCCGGGCCTCGCCAGGCAGCTGTACGAGTTCTTCCGCGACCTCGGCTGCTATGCCCTCGGGATCAACGTCGAGGAGCAGGAGGGCGTGAACACCCGCGGGTGCGGGTTCGACGGCGAGGCCGTCCAGGGGTTCTGGCGCGAGCTGGTCGGCGCCTGGCGGTCCGATCCGCGCATCGAGGTCCGCGAGGTGGAATGGGCGCTCTGGTACGCCGGAGCCGAGCTCGTCGGCACCGCCGACACCGTACTGCCGCGCCAGCTCGACCCGATCCCGACCATCGGCCGGGACGGTCGGGTGGTCCTGCTCTCGCCAGAGATGGCCGGGTTCAGCGACCCTCGGTACGGCGACTTCTCGTCGGGCAACGTCCTTGACACCCCGCTGCACGAAATAGTCAGGCGCGCGACGGTGACGCCTGATGGCTGGATCGCGGAGTACCTCACCGGCGTGGAGGCGTGCCGGAACACTTGCCAGTACTTCGGTTTCTGTGGCGGCGCCCATGCGGCCAACCGATACTTCGAACATGGCCGCTTCGACGGCACCCTGACCAACCACTGCCGCAACAGCAAGATCCATCTTCTCGAAGGGGTGCTCGATCATGCCAGAGCCAGCTGAGCCCGACCTGAACGAGAGCGTGCATGCGGCGGGTCCGGGCCTGGTCGAGCTGCTCGCCGAGGCGAACGCGACCTGGGCCGCCCGCGCGGCGGCCGCGGACCCCACCGGCGAGCGGACCCCGCCCCGCTGGCGCGCCTTCGAGGATGCGTTCCCGACGTTCTACCAGTTCACCAACCGGCCCCGATGACGGCGGTGGAGCTGCCGGGCTTCCTCCGGAACCGGGTTTCTCCACGACAGGCGCATCTACGACGTGTACCGAGCCGGCTCTGGGCCGGCCGTGGTCGTCATTCACGAGATACCAGGTCCGGCCGATCAGGTGCCGAACGGCCGAAGAGCGACGCCGCCATGATCGGCCCGATCCTGCGAAGCTGCGTGTCCCGCGAGTTCGCGGTCTTCACCGACCGCACCAGCCCGGTCGTCGGCTGGCTGCGGGCGCTCGCCGCGCATGCCCACGCCGAATGCGGCGGGCCCGGGGTGGGTGCGGTCGGGATGTGCTTCACGGGCGGCTTCGCGCTCGCCATGGCCGTCGACGCGGCGGTACTCGCGCCGGTGCTGGCGTTCCTCGACGAACGCCTGCGGCCGCGACCCGGCTGACGCTGACACCGCCGCCAGCGGACACAGCGCAGCGGTCAAGCGGCCGAAACCAGGACCACATGGTCAGGCACGCGGGGTGTGTCCCGCGTGCCCCTAACCCAACGCCTGGGGGATCAGCGACGGCGGGCGGCCCAGTTGCCGTTGCCGGTGTCGTCGTCCTCGTCCTGATCCGCGTCCTCGTCGGCCTCTTCGTCGAGGTACTCGTCGTACTCGTCGAAGGTGTCGTTTGACGACTTGCCGCTGCCGGCGAGCTCACGCTGCAACGCGGCGAGGTCGGTGTTCGGGGAGTGGTACTTCAGCTCCCGGGCCACCCTTGTCTGCTTGGCCTTAGCTCGGCCGCGCCCCATGGCTCGACCCCCTCGCACGAAACTACGGGGCAGCCGTCATGGCGAGCCCCGACAACGTCAGGCATCTCTCGTGGCTCTTACGGTACATGTCGACGGCCCGTTTCGGCATCTCGCCCCGGCCGCCCGATCTGGTGGCGTTGCGCACCCGTCCGGATCGTCATGGGTAAGCACCGGATAGCCACGCCGGTCGTCACCGTCAGCGATGCCCGTCGCTGCTGCCAAGCCGTCACCACGAGCGACGCCGGTGCCGCTGGGCTACCGATCGCGATCAAGACGGATCGACCGCAGCCGTCCCACCTCGGCCATCCGCCGCTCGGCCAGCCGATCGGCGGCCACCGCCGGCGGCACGCCGTCGGCCTGTGCCAGCTGCAGGATCTGCTGGGTCGCGTCGTAGATCTTGGTCGCGCGTGACCTCGCCCGGTCGAAGTTGAACCCCTCGATCTCGTCGGCGACCTGGATCACTCCGCCGGAGTTGACGACATAGTCGGGGGCGTAGAGGATCCCGCGGTCGGCGAGCATCTTTTCGATGCCTGGGTGGGCGAGCTGGTTGTTCGCGCCACCGCAGACGATCTTGGCCCGGAGCACCGGGACGGTGTCGTCGTTCAGGGCACCGCCGAGGGCGCACGGTGCGTACACGTCGATATCCTCAATGATCAACGCCTTGGCGTCCGCGACCAGGTCGACCTCGGGGTGGTTGCGCCGCGCCCAGTCCAGCGCCTGCTCGGAGACGTCGGTACCCACAATGGAGGCGCCGTCGTCGAGCAGGTGCTCGGTCAGGTGCTTGCCAACCTTGCCGAGACCGGCGATGCCGACCCGGCGACCGGCCAGCGAGGCGGTGCCCCACAGGTGCGTCGCCGCGGCGCGCATCCCCTGGAACACGCCGTACGCCGTCAGCACCGAGGAGTCGCCGGCGCCGCCATAGGCCGGAGAGCGGCCGGTGACGAACCGGGTCTCCCGGGCCACCGTGTCCATGTCCTGGACGTAGGTGCCCACGTCGCAGGCGGTGTAGTAGCGCCCGCCGAGCGACTCGACGAACCTGCCGTACGCCCGTAGCAGCGCCTCGGTCTTGTCCTTCTCCGGGTCGCCCCAGATCACCGACTTGCCGCCGCCGAGGTCCAGGCCGGCAAGCGCGTTCTTGTACGCCATGGCGCGGGAGAGCTCGAGCACGTCGTGGACGGCGTCCTCCTCGCTCGGGTACGGGTAGAACCGCGTGCCGCCGAGTGCCGGGCCCAGCGCCGTGGAGTAGATCGCGATGATGGCGCGCAGGCCGGTCTGCTTGTCCTGACAGAAGACGACCTGTTCGTGGCCGGTCGGCTCAGCCTGGTCGCCTGCCGTGAATACGCCCATGAGTGGCTCCTGGGGAAGTGGCCGAACGGCGGTCCTTGTGAGATCCGCCGCTTTCCGCCCGGCGGGATGCCGCCGGGTAGCTCCGAGCCTATCGGCCGCCAGCGGACGGAGCGGAGCGAAGTCCGCGATCAAGCGGCCAGTGCGCGCTTCGGCCGGTCGGACACGTGCCGATCGGAGGTGTTTCGTGCGACGATCGCGCCGTGCCGCTGTTCGCGTCGTACCTACGGGTCTACGAGCCCTTGACCGCCTTTGAGCGGGAGCGACAGCTGTACTGGCGCCGCTACGTCAAGGAGGGCCGGGCGGTGGCCCCGCTGGAGGGGCCGGGGCTGCAGCGCACCGCCGTGCTGGAGGCGCTCGGCGCGGGCTGGACCCGGCTGCCCGAGCTGCCCGACGAGGCGTACGTGCTGGAGGCCGACGACACGCTGCTCATCTGCCCGTGGAACCTGCGGATCCGGGTCGCCGAGGCGGCATTGACGGCGCGCGACGGGGTGCCCTCGGTCATCGCCGACGCGTTCGTGCCGCCGATCCTCGCCGGGCTGGCCAAGAGCGTGGTCGAGGACTGGCGCAGCGGGGCCCGGGTGCTGGAGCACGGCCTGCCGCGCGTGCACGAGCAGGTCTCGACGTGGGGGGTACCCCTGCGGTGGTTCGTCTTCGTCGACCTCGCCGAGCGGGAGCTGTCGCTGCGACCCGGCCGCCGGGTGCTGCGCTACCGCACCGAGATCGCCAAGGCGCGGCGGCGGGCCCATCGGGCGTACTCGGTGCTGCGCCGCTCCCTGGGTGACGCGCCCATCACCACCGCGGTCGAGGAGACCGCGCGCTGGCTGGAGGAGTTCCACCCGCGTTCGGTCGTCGAGCTGGACTATGGCGGGTTGGTGTCGTTGCTCTCCGATGAGGCGCTCTCCGCCGACGACTCCCCGGGCCTGGTGTCAGCCGGGCTCAGCGCGGTCGGCCGGGGCGACGCCGACTCGGCAACGAAGGCGTACGAGCGGTTGGTCGAGCGGTGGCGCGCCGTCCAGCTCTTGGAGCGGTGCAACTGAGGCCGTCCCACCGGGAGGCCGTGCCGCCTGGGAGGCCGTGCGGTCCGGAGGCCGTCTGACCGTTTTGTGAAATCTCGCGGTCTCTGGGGGTGACATCGGACGCTCGGTGGGATATGTTCGTATCTGGCCCTATACAGAGGGTAATCGGGCCCCAGATTTGTCCGCTTTGAGCGGGCGAAAACAGGAAAAAGTTGCTGATTCATCATCCATCCATACAGTGACCTTCAGCCGTTCGGCCCATGTCGGACATCGGGGACTAGCCGGACCATGGAAGCGCGTCGGCCGGCTGGGACCCCGGCCGTTCGTTCTTAGGTACCTGTGGAGGAGTGACCCATGGCATCGCGAACGCACGAACCGGAGCCGTTGCTCACACCGGCCGAGGTTGCGTCGATGTTCCGTGTTGACCCCAAGACTGTTACCCGTTGGGCGAAAGCGGGCAAGCTGAGCGCAATTCGCACGTTGGGCGGCCACCGTCGGTACCGCGAGTCTGAGGTTCGGGCCCTGCTGCAGGGTCAGATTCCCCAGCAGCGTCAGGGCGATTGACTGACCCACCCGGCCTGACTGACCCACCCGGCCGCGGCCGAGCCGCCGAAACGAACGACACAGGACCACCACAGAGGCGGGGTCGCGCAATGCGCCGACCCCGCCTCCGCGTGCTACCGACCAAGCCTCGGCTCCTAGCTTGGCTGGTACTCCTGGCTCGGCTGGTCCAGATCGATTCGTAGGCCGACCGTCGCCTGCGCGCCGCGCCGCCACTTGCTGAAGTTGACCAGCGCCGGCCCGGTCAACCAGTACTTCTTCTTGATCAGTGTCCGGATCCGTTCGGTGTCCTCGGGACCGAGGATCTCGGCGCGTCCCGAAACGGCGGGGCCGAGCGGCTTACCGAGCCCGGTGCTCGGGGCGACGGTCACGGCCGGGTTGCGCCGGATCCGCTTGACCTTCGCCGTCGAGGTCCCGGTCCACACGCCGAGCGCATCGCCGTCCCGGACCACCCAGACCGTCGTCGCCCTCGCCGAACCGTCCCGTCGATACGTGGTGAGCAGCAGGTACTTGCCCCCGCTGAGCCGCTCCAGCGCGGAGCTCGTGGTCGTCATGCCCGCCACGGTATGGGCGGCCGGCAAGTCACGCCCGGAGGCTCGCGCTAGTGTGGGGCGTTCCCTATCGGCCGAAAACAGCGGAGACGTCGTCGTGAAGCTGTCGATCCTGATGCCGGTCTACAACGAGCAGGACCGCGTCGCCAACGCCGTCAAGCAGGCGCTCGACGTTGACTACCCGTGCCCGATCGAGCTCGTCGTGGTCGACGACGGCAGCCGCGACAGCACGGCCGAGATCCTCGGCCGGATCGACGACCCGCGGGTGCGCGTCCTGGTCCACCCTCGCAACCAGGGCAAGGGCGCGGCGATCCGCACGGCCGCCGCCGCGGCCTCCGGCGACTACATGGTCATCCTCGACGCCGACCTCGAGTACGACCCGGAAGACATCCCCAAGCTGCTGCAACCGGTGCTCGACGGCCACGCCAAGGTGGTCTACGGCAACCGCACGTTCGGCAGCCACAGCTCCTTCTCGTTCTGGTACGTCATGGGCAACAAGGCCGTGACCACCGCCGCCAACGTGCTGTTCAACTGCTATCTCGGTGACCTAGAGACCTGCTTCAAGCTGATGCCCGTCGAGCTGTACCGCTCGCTGGGCGTGCGCTCGCGCGGGTTCGGCATGGAAGCCGAGGTGACCGCCAAGCTGCTGCGCCGCAGGTACCGCCCGTACGAGGTGCCGATCAGCTATCGCGCCCGGACCCGGGAAGAGGGCAAGAAGATCACCTGGCGCGACGGCGTCGAGGCGTTGTGGATCCTCACCCGGGAGCGGATGCGAAAGCCGCGATAGCCGCGCGCAAGGCAGGCGGATCAAGCCCGTGCCACCGGGCGTGGTCGGCCGGCTTACCGTAGCGGCGCAGATCAGCGCGGCCCACGCCGAGGTTCAGCGCCCGATGCGGTACGCCGATGAGCGCCTCCGCCACGACCCGCGCCGACGTGCCGGCCAGGTACGGCTCGACGAGCGCGATGTTCTCGCTGCCCAAGGCGCGCAGCCCGGTGACGTCGAACGGGCGCGGCGTGTTGGTGTACGCCACCGTCACGTCGAGCCCTTCGGTGGCCGCGAGCACGGGGTCGAGCATCGGTCCGACGGCGACCACCGCGGCAGCGCTGCCGGTCCGAAGCCTGCGCAGCCGGCCACTGGTCGACTGTGGACGGTCGTTGGCCTGTGTGGACAGTCTGATGTAGACCGGGTCGTCGTGCCGTACCGCCTCGCGCAGCAGCGCGGCGACCTCGTCGGCGTGGCCGGGCACGTGCACGGTCCAGCCCGGCAGCGTGTCGATGAGCGCCACATCGCCCGGCGAGAAGTGGGTGTGGCCGTACCGTGGCTCGTCGTAGGATGCGCCGATGCTGACCAGGACCGCACCGACGCCCTGGTGGCTGAGGTCGAGCTTGACCTGCTCGTAGGCCCGCTCGACCAGGAACGGCGCGTACGAGTGGGCGATGGGGCGCAGGCCGGTCAGCGCCAGCCCGCCGGCTACGCCGATCATCAGCTGCTCGCGGATGCCCACGTTGATGACCCGGTCGGGATGTTCCTTGGCGGCCACGGCGAACAGCTCGGCCGAGATGTCGGCGAGCACCACCGCGACGCGCGGGTCGTCGTCCAGCAAGCCGGCGGCCGTGTCGATGAAGCGCTGCCTCATGCCATGCTCCTCGGGTTGACCACGGCCACCACCACGCGGGGCCGGCCGGGGTGCTGCTTGGTCAGCGCCTTCTCCAGCTGGTCGTGGTCGTGACCGTCCACTGTGGATGCCGACCAGCCGTTGACCGCGAACCGGCTGGCGATCCCGCCGGGCCAGCCGTGCGTCGCCGACGAGTTGTCGACCACCACCACGGTCAGCGAGTCCAGCCCGGTCGCGCCGGCAAAGGCGATCGCCTCGTGGTTGGACCCCTCGTCCAGCTCGCCGTCGCCGACCAGGACGATCGTGCGGGTGCGCAGGTACCCCTGGGCACGCAGCCCGAGCGCCACGCCGACGGCCAGCAGCAGGCCGTGGCCGAGCGAACCGGAGGAGATCTCCACGCCCGGGACCAGGGTACGGTCGGGGTGGTGGCCGAGCCGGCTGGTCGGGCTCGCCATGTCGTCGAGCCACTCCATCGGGAAGAAGCCCTTCGTGGCCAGCACCGCGTAGAACGCCTGCGGCCCGTGCCCCTTTGACAACAGGAAACGGTCCCGGTCGGGCTCGCCGGGCCGGGCTGGGTCGACGCGGAGCACCCGGTCGTAGAGCACCCAGAGCACGTCCAGTGTGGACCACGCGCTCGGCTCGTGCTTCTCGTCGCCGGTCAGCCGGTTCAGCGCCGTTTGGAGGTTGGTCACATCGGCCGCCAGCGGACGGAGCGCAGCGGAGTCCGCGGTCAAGCGGCCGAAATCAGTAGGCACATCGACTAGCCTGCAACTTGAAGTGGACTTCAAGGCAAGAGGATGAGATGCAGGAGCTGCTGTCCGTCGGGGAGCTGGCCGCCCGCAGCGGGGTCGCGCCGTCGGCGCTGCGGTACTACGAACGGCTGGGGCTCATCCGGTCCACGCGCACCAGCGGCAACCAGCGGCGCTACGACCGCAGCATGCTGCGCCGGGTCGCCTTCATCCGGGTGTCGGCGCAGGTCGGGATACCGCTGGAAGAGATCGGAGCCGCGCTGGCAACGCTCCCTGATGGGCGTACCCCCACCAAGGCCGACTGGGCGCGGCTGTCACGCGCCTGGCGGACCCGGCTTGACGCGCGGATCGCGTTGCTGGAGCGGCTTCGTGACACGCTGACCGGCTGCATCGGATGCGGTTGCCTGTCGCTGCAGCGCTGCCAGCTCTACAACCCCGGCGACGAGCTGGCGGCATCGGGACCTGGCCCGGTCAAGCTGCTGCGGGGTTGACCAGCACCACCTTGCCCACGTGCTCGCTGGCCTCCACGATCCGGTGCGCCTGCGCGGCCTGCGACATCGGGATGCGGCGATCGATCACCGGGCGTACGGCACCCTTGTCGATGAGCGGCCAGACCTGCTCGCGTACGCCCGAGACGATGCCCGCCTTCTCGGCCAGCGGGCGGAAGCGCAGCGACGTGGCCGCGATGCTGGCCCGCTTGCCCAGCATGGCACCCAGGTCGAGCTCGCCTTTGCGGCCGCCCTGCAGGCCGATGACGGCCAGCCGGCCGTTTGCGGCCAGCGCGTCGAGGTTCCGCGCGAGGTAGGCCGCGCCGATGATGTCGAGGATGATGTCGACCCCGCGGCCATCCGTCCGGTCCTTGACGGCGGCGACGAAGTCCTCGGTCGAGTAGTCGATGGTGTGGTCGGCGCCGAGCTCTTTGAGCGCCTCGTGCTTGACGGCGCGCGCGGTCGTGATCGGCTTGGCGCCCAGCGCCCTGGTCAGCTGGATCGCGAAGGTGCCGATACCGCTGCCGCCGCCGTGGATCAGGACCGTCTCGCCGGGCTTGAGCCGGGCGAGATTGACCACATTGGACCAGACGGTGCACGCTGCCTCCGGCAAGCTAGCCGCGTCTACGAGGCTGACGCCGTGCGGGATCGCGAGGAGCTGGCCGGTTGGGGCGATCGCCTTTTCCGCGTAGCCGCCACCCCCGAGCAGGGCGCAGACCTCGTCACCGACCGACCAGCCGAGCACGCCTTCGCCGAGGGCGGCGATCCGGCCGGAGCATTCCAGCCCCGGCCACGCCGGGCCACCGGGGGGCGGTGGGTAGAGGCCCTGACGCTGTAGCAGATCCGCCCGGTTGACCGCGCTGGCATGGACGTCGATCAGCACCTCGTCGCGGCCGGGTACCGGGTCGGGGACCTCGGTCCACTGCAACACTTCCGGTCCGCCCGCCTGGGCGATGGTCACGGCGTACATCAGGTGACCTTAGCCCGGTGTGCCGTTGTTGTCTTTCTGACTGTGCTGGCATCTTGCGCGCCGGGATACTTGCTGACGTGTCTGGAAGGACGGGAACCACCGTCGGCATCGTGATCGGGGTTCTCGGGCTGTGCCTGGCGCTTCCCGGCACCCTGGTCGCGCTCAACGAGCTTGGCAAGATCAGTATCTTCCCGAAGATCTTCACCGACTCGCCGCCGGATGACGGCGGCGGTGACGACCAGGCGCCCTCGTGCAAGGGTCAGGCGGCGGCGATCACGCTCTCCACCGGCGAGGCACGGCGCGGCCAGAAGGTGACGGTGTACGGCACCTGCTTCAAACCGTCGGAGCGGGTGGAGATCCGGCTGCACGTCGAGATGGTCGGGTCGGCGAACGCGAGCTCCGAGGGCAAGTTCACCCAGACGATCACGGTACCCAGGTCGGCGCCGCTCAACTTCCCGACGAGCGTGACGGCGACGGGTACCGTGTCGGTCCGTTCGGCGAGCGCGCCGATCAACATT